>Ga0185307_1001151_pt1 | contig 15120 bp, 10 predicted proteins | sample LHCtaG_FD_128010 | JGI IMG/M metagenome (GOLD analysis project Ga0185307, IMG submission 128010) | Hot spring microbial communities from Little Hot Creek, USA to study Microbial Dark Matter (Phase II) - LHC4sed_matched (SPADES... | ecosystem: Environmental > Aquatic > Thermal springs > Hot... | reverse complement strand
TTGATATCTCTCTCTAACTAGTTCAGGCTCATCATCTCTTCTCCGAATAAGTGGAGTACCACACACGTCACATATACCAGGTCTTCTCGGAGGCCTCCACGAGATATTGTATATAGCACCACACTTAGGACATATGAGTCTTCCAGAGACCCGCTCTACGATCACCTCGAGGGGGGCTTCAAATAAAAATACCACATCTACGCTGACAATTTTATCTAGTTCCTCTGCTTGTCTCACTGTTCTCGGATATCCATCAAGTATAAATCCCCTACTACACAGAGGGCTTTGTAAAATCTTCTTTACAACCTCCACCACAATCTCGTCTGGTACTAGGACACCCCTCTCAACATAGGGCTTAACTCTTAAGCCGAGCTCACTACCTTTAGCTATTTCCTCGCGAAAAATATCACCAGTTGAAATATGTGGAATGTTATATTTTTTACTGAGTATTTTAGCATACGTGCCTTTCCCAACACTAGGAGGCCCTATAAACACAAGCCTCACAACTACACACCAAGATAATATAGCCTTATTGAAATTATAAAACTACTAGTTACACGGTACTTGTAGCGCTGTAACCCCTATTTTACCTGAGAAGCATACTCTTGAGCCGTAAAGATTTTTAATTATTTAAACATTGCGCTTTTAGTAGAGGTGTAGTATACGTGAAGGCGTTATTTAAGCCTAAAAGTGTAGCAGTTATTGGTGCGTCTCGAGAGCCTGGTAAAGTAGGTTATGTCGTGTTAAAAAACATTATTGAGAGTGGTTATAGAGGCGAAATATACCCAGTAAATCCGAGAGCTGAGAAGATACTAGGGCTAAGTGCCTATAAGTCTATTCTAGAGGTCTCTAGTGACGTAGACTTAGCTGTTATAGTTGTCCCAGCACAAGCTGTTCTCGACGTTATGGAGGAGTGTGGTAAGAAGAGTGTTAAGTACGCTGTTGTGATTAGTGCTGGGTTTAAAGAAATTGGTGGTGATGGTGTTGAGAGAGAGAAGAAGCTTATTGAAATTGCTAGGAAATATGGAGTTAGAGTTGTAGGACCAAACTGTCTCGGCATAATGGACTTACACACTCCATTGAACGCTACTTTTGCATCGACGCCTGGAGTTAAAGGTGGTGTGGCTTTCATCTCGCAGAGTGGAGCACTCCTCTCAGCGATTTTAGACTGGGCTCCTAGAGTGGGAGTGGGGTTTTCAAAAATTGTTAGTCTAGGTAATAAGGCAGATTTAAATGAAGTAGATTTCTTGGCTTATCTTGGAGAAGATCCTGAGACAAAAGTAGTACTCCTATACTTGGAGTCTATAGATCAAGGTAAGAGGTTTGTAGAGATAGGTTCTATAGTGACTAGAAAGAAGCCTGTGATACTACTTAAAGGTGGTATTACAGAGGCTGGTGCTAGAGCTGCATTAAGCCACACTGGCGCTATGGCTGGTGGAGTCACAGCACTGAGAGCAGCGCTGAGAAAAGCTGGGATTATCCAGGTGTCAACAGTTTCAGAGCTCTTTGACATGGCTATAGCGTTTAACTCACAACCAATACCAGTGGGGAGTAGAATTGGAATTGTAACTAATGCTGGTGGTGCAGGTGTAGTAGTGTCAGACTTACTTGTATCTAGAGGATTAAAGCTCGCGGAGTTCTCAAAACACACAATAGAGTACTTGAGAAGCACTCTACCCCCAGTAGCTAGTGTGTATAATCCTGTAGATGTCATAGGTGATGCGAGGGCTGATAGATATAGGGTTGCTATTGAGGCTTTACTCAGAGATCCAAATGTGAGTGCTCTCTTAGTTATACTAACACCACAAGTTATAACTGAGCCTGAAGAGACAGCTAAAGTTATAGTAGAATTGAGTAGGAGATATCCCTCAAAGCCTATTTTAGCCGTGTTTATAGGTGGTGAGAGAGTAGAAAAAGCCGTGAGAATACTAGTAGAGAACAATATCCCGATATATGATATGCCTGAGAGAGCCGTAGCTGCAATACTCGGACTTACTGAGTATAGTGAGATTAGAGAGCGCCTTGAGAGAGCTGTGGAACGCGTAGAGATATTTGACGTGGACAGAGAAGGGGCTTTAGTAATTATTGAAGAAGCTAAGAGGCAGAATAGAAGAGTACTATTAGAACACGAAGCTAAAGAAGTCGTAAAGCACTACGGGATACCAATAGCACCAACAAAACTAGCCGTGAACGAAGAGAGAGCTGTAGAAATTGCGAGGAAATTAGGATATCCAGTTGTAGTTAAAATAGCTTCTCCAGACATAACACACAAGTCTGATATCGGAGGAGTTGTTGTAGGCTTAAAATCAGATGAAGAAGTTATTGAGGCGTTTAGAACAGTAATACTGAATGCTAAGAGATACGTGCCAGCAGCTACAATTCAAGGCGTTGTTGTACAGAAGATGGTTCCTAAAGGGAGAGAAGTAATAATAGGTGCAACTAAAGACCCTGTATTTGGTCACATACTCATGTTTGGACTTGGAGGAGTCTACGTAGAGCTATTTAAAGATGTTTCATTTAGACTAGCACCTCTATCACTACGTGAAGCTAGAGAAATGGTTACTGAGACAAAAGCTTATGCGTTGCTGAGAGGATTTAGAGGAGAGCCTCCAGCAGACATTAACGCCTTAGTTAATGTCCTTTTAAGAGTGAGTAAACTAGTTACAGATATCCCGCAAATAGTAGAAATGGATATAAATCCGCTCTTCGTATACGAAGAAGGTGTAGGAGCAATAGCAGTTGATGTCAGAATAATTATTGAGTAGTCAGGGTGTGTGAATTGGTTAAGACAATATTCTTAATTGGCGAGAGGGGAAAAACCGTCTTAATTTACGGCTTATTGAGAAAATTCTCGAGCGAAGGACTTAGAGTAGGATACTTCAAACCTATTTCAAAAGCTAGATACAGACTTCCCTCAATGACATCATACGTAGATCCAGATGTCATTACGTTAAAGCAGGCTCTAAATTTAGAGGACAACCTCGAAGACATGAATCCAATCACAATTACTAGGAGCATCTTGAACTTTAAAAATAATGTAGAATCATTAAAAAAGAGAATTGAAGAAGCTTATAGTAGAATTGCTAGCGGAAAAGATGTGATCTTAGCTGAGAGCTATCCAAACCTAGAAATAATGACATCTATTGGCTTCTCACTACCTCAACTCACTAAAATGCTTAATGCTAAGACAGTGTTTGTGTTAAGTATAAAGGAGAGAGATGTTGTTGATGAAGTAGTAGATAAGCTTGTATTGTATAACTGCTATTTTGAGTATCATGGGGCTAAAATAGATGGTGTGATAGTAAACAATGTACCTATTTACTACAGTGAGAGAGTAGAGGACGTTATCGTACCTGAAATAGGAAGACTAGGGTTTAAAGTATACGGTGTTATAAAGGAAAGATCGAGATTAACAGCGCCTACAGTTAGCGATATCGTTGAGGCTCTAAACGCAGAGATACTTGAGAATAGAGATAAATTAAACAATATTGTAGAAGATATACTAGTCGGTGCAATGGCTCCTACAGCTGCTTTGAGATGGCTTAGAAGAGCTGTTAACGCAGCCATTATTACAGGGGGTGATAGGGCGGATTTAATAATAACTGCACTGGAAACTAAGCCGAGTGTAATTATACTCACAGGAGGCCTCTATCCAGATATAGGTGTACTAGTAAAAGCACGTGAAACTGGGACACCAATACTCCTAGTCCCCTATGACACGTATACTACAGTTGAAAAACTCAGAGAAGTACAGTTTATTGTAACACCTAGCTCCTTGAAGGCAAAAGAGAGCGAAATTCTCGAGGTTATTGAGAGAGAGGTTATGTGGAAAGAGCTTTTACAATAATTTTTAAACTTCACACTCACATTAAAAGCTTTTAACTACTATGATCTCACTCTGCACATATATAGCCGTAGCCTCCAAAACCTCCATATGTAATTTCGATCTTAGATACATCTAGTTTCAGGTCCTTAGCAAGCTTTAATATAAGCCTTGCCGTTAAAGCGCGAGCTAATCCAAGTGCAGCTTCACACACAGCTGAGGGCTCTCCTGTTAAGTAGTGTGAGGCTGACTTATCAAATAATATTTCACTTGATGGAGGCAATTCCTCCTCCCCAGCCCACACAGTTAAAATAATTGGAACACGTGGTAATGCATATACTTTTATACTGGCGTCTCCAAGATCTATTGGCTTATAATTAAATGGCTCTGCAACTCTATATAATAATTGAGGATCTCTTCCAAAAATCTTCTCGATAATAGCGATGTTTGCTCTTAGATTTGGGCAGTGAATAAAAGGACATAAATGCCTAGATAATGAAATAAGCTCACCACTCTCTCCAATATCTTCTCTTGTCTCACTGTAGAGTGAGAGAATGAAATATACACCACTAGCTTCTTTTCTCGTTAAATATCTCTCTAGGACATTATCATATATAGCTCCAGTCTCAAGATCTAATGTGAGTCCGAAAAAACTCAACTTATCTCTCTTCTCAAAACCTAATCTTCCAGGTAGCGTTTTTATTTTATCTCTTACTCTCTCCCAAGAGTAAAGATCCCAGAAAGACAAGTCACACCCCTCTATTAGTTTAAGGGTTTTTAACTTTAATAATTTTCGTACTGTAGTGTTATGTTAAATGAGATTAATGTTTTTTGCTATTTGATATGCTGCTTTTAAAGCCTCGGAATTACTTGGAAGACTTAGTAGTGGTGTTCCGGCAGCTGCGTATTCAGCTATATTTTTATCCTCGGGTATTGTCCCAGCATATTTTAAGTTGTTCTGAGAAGCCCACTCAACTATAGCTTCTTCACGCTTACTCGAAAGCCTATTTCCCACAACATATATCTCTTCGATTTTTAAGTCTACTTCCTTAATAATATCATTTATCTTCTCAGCTGTCTTTAAGCTCATAAAGGAGTTGTCAACTACTATGATGAATATATTTACATGTCTATCTAGTCTCCTGTTTAGGTGCTCTAAGCCGGCCTCCATATCCATTAAGACAACACTATAGTGTTGAACTAGTTTGCCGAGGATCCCTGAGAGAACAGAGTTAACGTAGCAGTAACACCCCTCGCCCTCACCCCTACCCATAGCTATAAAGTCAAATCTATCCATCTCAACAATACAGTCTCTCATAATGTAATACTCTAGGAGAGAGCTTTTCTCGAAGCCGAAACTATTAAGTCTCTGAAATCCTCTTCTAAACTCCTCAGCAACGTCACCAATAGTCTTATTAATACTTACTCCTAGAATTTGTGGTAGGTTAGTAGCGGGATCTGCGTCTACAACTAAGATCTCGTCACTAGTAGACTCTTCTAGTAGAACTCTGAGTAGTAACGCTGTAAGTACAGTTTTACCTGTACCACCTTTCCCGGATATTGAGGCGTAAAATGGTCTCTTAGGCACACTACGCACCTAATTAGCTAAGCGGTTTCCACGGCTTTATACCTCTACTAGCATCTCTCCACGTTGGAAATAGCTCTTTCTTCCCGGGAAGCATAAAGCCTGCTTGGTATTCCTCCATGAAGTCAGGGTCTAGTAGTAGCTCGATAGGTGCGAGTAGCTTAGCAACTCTCTCAGCTTCAGCTCTGTAGTCTTCTGATAGGAGTGTGAGTATAGCTCCGCCTAGTGAGCCGTTACCTATGTATTCTACTCTAGCACTAGTAAACTCAGGAATCATACCTATAGTCATAGCGCTGTTTAAGTTGAGATAATTTCCAAATGCTCCACACACATAGACTCTCTTAATATCATTTACTGTTAGAAGCATTTTCTTCATGAGCACTGATACAGCACTACAAACAGAGGACTTTGAGTCTATGATGTTGTACAAATCCTCCTCAGTGACAATGATGTCTCTACCAATAGCAGATTCTTCAGCTGGTACTACAACGTACTCGTAGCCTTTCTCTCCTCTCCTAATATAGGGGCAGCCACAGTCTTTATAGAATTTCCCAAACAAGTCTACTAAGCCGCTGACAAAGAGCTGGGCTAAGAGATCTATATAGCCAGAACCACATATACCAATAGGCTTAGCGTTATCTACAGTTTTATATATTGCTCTACAAGTTTTAGAGTCTATTATAGCGCTCTCAATAGCGCCTGCAACAGCTCTAACTCCATGTGTTAAACCCCAGCCTTCAAAAGCCGGTCCTGCAGGTGCTGTTGTACCCAAAAACCAGTCTCTACAGCCAATTACAACCTCGGTATTTGTGCCAATATCTATGAGTAGTGCTGGCTCAGGAGAGAAGTTAAGCCCAGCTGTTATTATATCTCCTATTACATCACCACCTAGAAATCTGCCAGCACAGGGGAGCACATACACGTCAGCATTCCTGTTCACACTAACCCCTACATCTCTAGCCTCTAACCAATATGGAGTTCTAGGTAAATCTACTCTCTCCTTAAAGGACTTTATTAGCGGGTAGGGGTCAAGACCTACGAAGAGGTATGTCATGACAGTGTTACCGGCAACTGTAACCATATATATGTCTTTTCTAGATATCTTATGTCTCTTACATAGTGTTTCAATAACAGTGTTTATTGTCTCTACAGCAGCTCTCTGAATTTCTTTCAGCCCATCTCTCCTATCTAGCGCAAATCTAATCCTAGAAACGATGTCTTCACCGTAAACTAGTTGTTTATTAAACTCAGAAGCAGTATCTAAAACTCTGCCTTCAACAATATTAACTAGAGCTGCAGCAACCTTTGTTGTCCCAATATCCACTGCTAAGCCGTAAAGTCCTTTTTCGCTCTCACTCACATCAATAATTCTCTTTTTAACATCATTTAACACTACTAAAATTCTCTGCACCCTCCTACGCTCAATTTCAGAGAATTTTTCTAGAACACTCGAGCCGAGACTATACGCTAACAGAGTAGTAGAAAAATCGCGTGGAGTGAGCACTATTTGCCTAATTAGAGGTTTAGGCTTAACACTCGGCAATAATACAGATGACTGTAATTTAGGTTTTCCCATCTGGCTCTCAATAGGGATCTCTACTTCGATGTTTTCTACAATTTTAGCTAGACAAGCTAGTACATAGCCCTTCTCAGCTTCTTCACGTTTTAACAGATCACTTCTCCTAGTTTCAACTCTACCTTTCCTCACAACAACTTTACACTTTCCACATAGCCCTTTACCTCCACATACACTCCTAATTCCTATACCAGCTCTAAGCGCTGCCTCAAGAATTGTACTGCCTTTAACTACCTTAACAGCAATATTGTGAGGTAAAAAATGCACAAAACACTCTGTATTCTCTCTAATCGTGGTGATACACCCCATAAATGCTTTCAATTCTCACAATAACTAAAAAAGACCATACCGATATGTTAAGGTAGTAAAAGTTGATTACTCGGAGGGATTATTGTAAAGAGCTGTGAAGAGTTAATGAGTTTTATATTCCCTCCATGAGCTCTCTGATCTTTTCTGGAGTCCAGCTCTTCTCTAGCCACTTCCCGATTTCTGAGGAGTCCATGGGTCCTACTAGAACTCTCCACTTAGAGGCATCTTCTATTTCTCCAGAAACCCTGGCTGCTTTGCCAGGTATTATTAGAACTCTGTGTTTTACTTTATTTTCAAGCCCTGTAGTCTTAATAGCCTCAGCGACTCTATCTCCCGTGAGCTTTCTACCTGCTACACTGACATCTACAGCTAAGCCCTCAGTATCTACGACTAGTAACCACGCATTTACCTTGGCTTTCTCAGCATCACTTAAGACAACAGAGTATGTTAATGCATAATTTGTAGTTACGAGAACGGGGCTCATCTCGTCGGGTTTTCCGATCTCTCTTAGACCTGGCGGTACAGAGACCGGTTTTCTAGGGTCTGTATACAGTTGAAATCTCCACATTACTTGGGGTAGTAAGACCCATCCATCTAGAGAGTGCATAATAATTAAGTCTGCATAGCGAGTCATGAGAATTGTTGCAAGTATAGCCTCCCACCACATAATGTCCTTTGGATCTCCTGTTATCTGCGTCCACACAGAAATAGGTGTGGCTACTAGTGGGTACTTAGCGTACTTCCAGAGATCATATGTAGCCTTGTATCTCAACCACGAATACGCCTTAATAGTATATGAGAGGCCTCCAGACCCTACAAAGCATCCAGGATCCAATGCTAGGTCTTTTAAGCCCATATCCTCTGACAACGTTTTTGCCAGCGAAACGAGTGTGTCAAGATCGCCTGGACATGCAATAACTAGGGGCACATCAAATTTCCTCGCAACCTCAGCCATTTCTCTCCAGTTTTCTTTAGTAGCAGCGTAGATTAGAGGTCTGTGGTGAGGTGGGCTTAGAACATCTAGAGCAGCCTCTATTACTGCGGTGTTTGTTGAGCAGAGAATTAGTGGTAGAGTTGTGTTTTCGACTACAGTATAAACAGTCTTTGCGTATTTTTCAGGATTATTTGTCACAGACCTAACGGCAACAGCATCTAGTTTGAGTTTTTGACCCACATATTCGTATTCAAAACTCTCTATCATTTTAACTCTCTTGACAATGACATCTCTCTCCATAGAGTCGTCTACATCGATCGCTATTGCTGTTGGATTGTGATATCTCAACTCGTGCCTGAAGAGGACGTATTTGCCGCCGATCTTGACAACTCTCTTAGGACTTTTCAACATCACCTCTTTTACAGGAGGTAAGAGGAGTTCTCTTAACTTCTCAACGCTCTCCCTATATTTCTCCTCCTCAATTAGCGGAGGGCAATCTTCTACTCGAGCTTCTAGAGCTGCGAGACGCACTGCAAATGCCATACAATTAGCTTCTCCACACTTCCCGCAGTTTGTTTTCGGCAAGAGCTGGTATATCTCAATCGGTGTTGGAGGCTTCCAGGGCATTTAAAACACCGGTAGACTTCTCGATAACCAGTCTAGAGCTTTTTCGGGATCTTTAGGTTTAGGCTCGCTAAATAAGTACTCTCTAATAGCCTTCATAGTCTTAACAGTTAGTGGGTGTACTAGCATGTAATAGTCAGCCCCTGTTAGTAGACATATGAGGCTAGTAAGTGTCTCCCAGAGGGGCCCTCTAATTTCCTTGGGGCCCCAGTATGGGTCCATTGTAATCCACGCCTCTCTAGCACCCCAGGCGTTGGCAGCTCCCACGTTAAATGGGTGTTGTAGCAGCTCATTACCTATTAGCGCAGACAACCTAGCTCTCTCCATAGTTGTGAAGCCGTATTCAGTGCCATAGCCTATACCACCAATATTCAGATCTAGCATTATTCTATTTCTCGGTATCCACTCATAGACTTTCCTATTTATTTGCTCAGCCTTATCGAGATCCATTGGTGAGAAGTCTATAACAATAGCATTTGTCTTAGCTATGTACGGGCATATATCCTCGAGCTTCATATCTAGGTTTAAACTGTTAATTACAAGTCCCTCTGAGGGAAACGCCTCAACAACTCTTCTAAAAACTATAATGTCTTTTTCAGGGTTTCCAGAACCACCCACAACTATAGGCACTTTAACTGCCTGAAGAATTAGATCAACGGTCTTCACAGCCTCTTCTGGAGAAGCATCTCTAATTGTGGGATCTGTACTCACTAGGTGTATGTCTATGGCTTCAGCTCCGTACTTCTCAACCCAAATTCTAGCCCACTCAGCTGGGTTATCGAGAGCGTCTCCAAACGCGAGCTTTACAGCTCTTGGTAAGCCTATTTTCATGTCAAAGACGTCTCCACCAAATGCCGGTGGGTGTGGAGGCTTATATCCTGATAAATAGTAGTATGCTGGCATTGTATGACCTCCTACCACGATAACACTATTTCTACTCCCACCCTCTCTTCTAGAAGCTCCGAGTTTCACCTCGAGCACCCTGCCACTGAACTGGGGTCTTGGTTCTTCAAAAGCTATTCTAGCTAGCTCAACAACTCTCTTAGCTATGACTTCAACAGCCTTTGCGACCTCGTAAGCTGCTTTAACCTCAGGTTTAGCTTCTGCAACTGCTTGAGGTGGTGTGACAACAACCGGTACTGGTAGTTGCTGAGGTGTGAGCCTTATCTCGAGCTCTTCAGCATTTATCTCGACATTATATAGCTCTATAACACCCTTTTCTAAAGCCTCTGCAATCCTAGCGAGTAAGCTGTATATAGCTGATTCTTGCTTAGCTTTTATCTCATCTTTATCTCTCTTAGAATTCTTCTCACTCACTTACTCTCACCTATACTACTCTTCTTAATAACAATTTTCTCAGCTCGTATCTTTACACCCTTAAACACCAACACTACGCCCCCAGCTATTTGCGGTGAAAATAGCATTTGCTGAGGCGTTATAGTTGGTGAGACGACTTGAGGCTGTACTACTAGTTGTGGAGCTTGAATTTGCGGCTGCGTGGGTAGCGGAGGTGGGGGAGCTTTCTCTTTAACTTTTATCTCTTCTTTTTTCTCCTTCTCCTTCCACTTCTGTACTATGGGATGACCCCTCTCTATTAGAAATTTCTTTAGCTCTTCAATAGTCGTAGCCTCTTTTTCAGTTGCAATTTTATCTCTGAGCTCTAGTGGTATAGCGTCTAGAACTCTCTCTCTAAGCTCTGAAGTCATCCATACAATTCTTGTCCAGCCGCCATCTGCTTGAAACAACTTCTTACTCCTCAAGTAGAGTATTCCAATACCCTGAAATCCGGGTACCTGTTTACCTCCACCCACGGTGTCTGCGACTTGACTGAATTTAAGGCCAATTGGCGTTACACCAGCAAATCCTCTGTGTACGAGGCCTATAGCGTCAAGCTCTGGCATATAGAATGTCGCTATCTCGAAACACCCACATATAGTTGGCGGGTAGTCAAATAACGAGTATAATCTTACTCTCTGAACAGCCCCATTAGAGAGCTTTTTAATAGCCTCATTTGCACCTTCATACTCGCCTCCTACTGGATCTAGTAGCTTGCCTTTTGGAACAGGCTGTATTGGGCCCTTAGGATCTATCTTAGCGGCAACTCTTGCGTCGAGCCACGAGATAGCGCCACAAGCAGATGGTCTCTCAGGAGTAATTATACAGACATGTGTTGGTGCAAAAGACTGACAAAGCTTACATGAATAAAACATGTCAACATCCTCGTCTCTTAAACCGAGTGCCCTACGATCTCTCTCCTCATAGACCTTCATAGCCTGAGGGTAGAGAAGCTCTACAACTCTAGGATCTGTGATAATTATTATTCTCAATTTCTCAATTATTGGAAACGCTGACTTGAATAGCCTGTAGAGAACTGTACCTATATATTTAAACGAGTTAAGGCCTTTTTGAACGGATCTCTTGCTTATCCTAAGCCATATATCATATCTCTGATTTAAATGCATATATCCCTGAATATAGTTGCTAAATTCATGAATTCTCCTTTCAAGAACACCTTCACCCTCAAGTTCCAGCCCCCTGCCGGCAGCCTCTATTATGACTGCATATGGAATACTAGAACCCTCTTTAAGCTCAGGTATATCAGGACCTATGAGAATAACCTTACCGTCTTCTATTTCCTCAAGTCCTCTAACTTTAAACAACTCAAACTTATACTTGACCTTTGTACCTCCAAGTTCAACATACATATCAGGAGCTCTGACTCTCTGACCTTCATATTGAGGTCCAACGTCGACAGGTATATCAGAGAAAGCCCCTTTCACTGGCGCTGGAGGGACATCGAATATTTGGACCTTGACGTCTTCAGGTAGTTTTATAGGCTCAAGTATTGTGAGAGTTATAGGCACTATCCTCCACCATGTCTCTATTTATCTACATACTCTTTTTAAACAACTCCTCTAAACTACAGATATTTCTATACCACAGTGAGAGAGGTAGTGATGTGAAAGTCCACGTGGCATTTGGCTGGGGATAGGGCTCTAAACTTAGTGTTTTAGTATTTGGTGCGTAGTGTTTGAGGTGATTTAGAAGTAACCACTCATACGCGTACGGGTAGCCTATGAGCATTACTAGTTCTACACTTCTCTTTGAAGCTCTCTGCACTAGTTCAAGCGGGAAAGCAATCTCGTAATTCTTAATGCCTTTTTTGTCAAGGGCTCTTACAACAATCGGAGAGGACGTTGATATTAATGCACCAGAGCTTTCTGCTATTGATATTAATTTGTCTACAAGGTCTAATGATGTGAGCTCACATAGCTTTGCTACTTGTGATCCTATTGCGAACAGCTTCGTCTTGTATTTTTTAATAATATCAGGCACGTGCTTGACATCTGTGATCACATGAGCTTTTATCGGTCCTGGAGGAATATCTCCGTAAAGCCAGTACTCTAACGCCACAGCTACCTCCCCTCTCTCCTACGCTTATACACCTCGATAATGTCTTCAAGTAACGTGGGGTTCTGGACAACGGGCTTTTCTCTCCACTCTACTTCTCTCAGATACGTCAAAATTTCCTCTCTATATGGTACTGGGATATCTGCCTCAGTTCTAACATATAGGTGTAAATCTGGTGGTAATTTGTCATCTCCATAGAATTTTTTGTATAAAGACACGTAGTTTGTGAGCTTTATAGCTCTACCTTGAGGTGTGTCAGCTGGTCTTATACAGAGCTTAACTATCATGATCATAGCCTCCTCCTTAGATTCAGCGGCGTAGAATAAGTGTGCTGGAGCTGGACCCAGCCACACTTTCTCACCAGTCATAGCATCATACCCATACCACATATCTTCATTCTCCACATCTCCAAGTAACATTCTCCTATACTTCATACCGTGAGGACCTACAATAACAGGCACACCAAGCCTCCAAAAGCCAGATGCTATAGCCGCTGCTTTCTGGCTCATAGCACCCCAAGCAACTCCAACAGCTCCTACTCTATTTATAATATAATCAGCTATTTCAGCGTAGTTAGCTCTTAGTGGTAACTTAGCAAATATATTCGCGATCTTTATTGCCGCACCAGCTATGTGTGAGTTAGCCACACAAGAACCTACATTGACAACACCACCTGCCTCGAATACTCCAGAAAACTCCTCGTAGGGTGTTTGACCCTCCTCGTTCTTATACATCGCCGCGGCCATAGCTGAACAACCAGATGCTGTAACTATATATCTTCTCGACGCAAACTCTCTCACCATTTCACCTACGTCTTGAGCACCATCAGGCCAATTAGCACACCCTACAAAAGCTACAACACCAGGTATAGTACCTAGAACAATATCTCTACCAACAGCTCTGATCTCTGTGTCCTGTATTGGACCTCTACCAGCTCTACACTTATATCTTTCACCAGTCATTATATCTCTAGATGCAGCTAAGATTAATGATAATACAGGTATTCCTCTGGGACACACGTATTCACATCTCCTACATGTAAAACACTTACTATACAGAGATTTTAGAGAGGAGAGATCTCCTCTCGCCGCTCTCTGCAATGCTACTGATATTGGTAAGTTTTGTGGACAATTCCTCTCGCAGTTCCTACACCCTGTACATTTCTTAGCATACTCAATAATAGTCTTCTCGTCAAATAAACTCCACTTATATTTTACTCTTAGTGGAGCTAGTTTAAAGGCTGTTTCAACAGAAACCATTGCAAGCTTCTCCTCATCTAATATAACAGCTCCTGGTATCTTACCTGAAATAAGCTCTTCTACAACACTTTCAGGAGAAGAGTGTGTTCTATCTGGAAGCCCTCTTAAAGCCTTATCTGAAGCTGCTAAAACTACAGCCCCAATTCTCTTAGCTTCTTCAACAATATTTGTATATATACACTGCTCATCAATAACAATAACATCAGGTATACCCGTCCTTATAAATCTCAACTGCCACGAGATTGGCCCCACAATTCTAGCTCTCCTCTTCTCATAACGCGTTATATCGTGAGCTGTACAACAAAGCCCAACAACCTCAACTCTATCTCTCTGCCCTGTTTCCTCGAGGTAGTCTATTATAGCTGTTGATGGTAAAACATTGTGACCTACAACGAGAATTACTGGTTTCGACATATCTACCGTACCAATACCTAGATCTACTAGAGGAGACTCAGGATCTGCCTTAGGAAAGCCTAGAGTTACTATTTGAACAACGTCCGCAACCTCCAGCGCTACATGATCTAACATACCGAGATGAAAGACTTTTGACTCATAATCTACTAGATCACCCTCTTGACCTGTATGAACACTTGCAAGTGTTTGAATAATCTGCCTCTCTACATACTCTAACACTACTTTTAAATCTCTCAGAGTCGTCGGCTTAACACCTGTCACTAGCCTCGTTATGGGCATTTCCACGTAGACTTCTCCTCCCAGATCTATAGGCCAATCTTCACCGTATTTCTCAATGAGCTTATCTAATAACTCTCTAGCGTGACTAGTGTGTGTTGAAGCACCTATTGAACATACCAGTGTTACTAGTCTTGACTGTTGCTCTGAGAGATTTAAACCACAAGAACCCCTCTTACCCCTCGTTAAGTCACACCTACCATATGTACAGAGACAACACAAGTCACAGTATGGTAAGTACAAGGGCTTATATCTGCTCAGTAACGTATGATCCCACTTTCTAAGCGTGGCAATCGATGGGAATGGTGTGGGTCCCGGTGGCTCTTCCCACTCCTCAACAACATAACCAATACTTAGATCAATGCTTTTAAGCTCAGCAAGAGAGCTTCTCAGCTCATCAATTTTAACTCTAATATCCTTAAACGGAATAGACACTACATACACCAATAACTAGTTATTTTAGTGAAGGTTAAAAAACTACCTAGATATACATTAGAGAACACTATAAACTAGGATTTTAGCTTTCTTAAGAGTGAAAATAATTCTTGAGAATAAGCTCTTTTATCTTATTTAGCTCTACAATTACAATTGAGTTCGAATTATAATCTAAGACAGATATACCTAACTTATCTGCTTTAACTACACTTTCATCATAGGGTATGTGCCCCAAGACCTCTACTCCACTAAGAGATTTCTCAATAAATACTCTGTCTTCATCTGAAGTCACTTTATTCCCCACCACAACGAAGTTTCTGACGCCGAGATCTCTAGATAACCTGTAAATTTCTCGTGTAACATCTATTGACTTAACTGTAGGTTCTGTAATACACATTAATAAGTCTACTCCTCTAGCAACACCTCTACTCATAGGCTCTAGTCCTGCAACCATATCTACTACAACTATATCTC
>Ga0185307_1001148_pt1 | contig 15137 bp, 11 predicted proteins | sample LHCtaG_FD_128010 | JGI IMG/M metagenome (GOLD analysis project Ga0185307, IMG submission 128010) | Hot spring microbial communities from Little Hot Creek, USA to study Microbial Dark Matter (Phase II) - LHC4sed_matched (SPADES... | ecosystem: Environmental > Aquatic > Thermal springs > Hot... | reverse complement strand
AACCAGTCCTCGTTGAAATGTGGAAGGAACCCTTCTTCTATTTCAGGCTTAAATGGGACTTCAACTTCGTCGACAACCAAGATAAGGCTGCAGCCCTTTCAACAGACCAAATAGACGTGGAAAACGCTAAAAGATATGACATAACCTACGTTGACGAAAAAGGCGAAAGACATTACCCGCTCATACTGCATTGCTCTCCAAGCGGCGCCGTGGAACGCTGCATATACGCGCTTCTGGAAAAAGCCTACAAACAACAACAGAAAGGCGAACCGCCAATGCTCCCAGTATGGCTTTCACCAACACAAGTGCGCATAATCCCCATGTCAGACAAATTCCTCGCGCACTGCGAAAAAATCGCAGAAAAACTTGAAGCCAACCAAATCCGCGTTGACATAGACGACAGACCATTAACACTGCAGAAACGCATCAGAGAAGCAGAAATGGAATGGATACCCTACATAATAGTGGCAGGCCAGAAAGAAATAGATTCCGAGATTCTCCCCGTCAGGGATAGAAAGGCAAAACAAATACGTAAAATGAAAATCGAGGAACTTATACGAGAAATAAAAAGCCACACGCAAGACAAACCGTTCAAGCCACTACCCCTACCAAAACATGTTTCAAAAAGACCTCAATTCTACGGGTGAAGAACTATAAAAGTCAACTGGAACGGCCAAAACGTATATCAACTCTAAGGGAAAAATTTCTGTTCTCCGAGAAGGGGAATCAAATTGGATAAAGAGTTACTTGTCTATATCGATGGCGAATACTATCCGAAATCCCAAGCAAAAATATCAGTTTACGATCATGGTCTTCTCTACGGCGACGGAGTTTTCGAAGGAATACGCGCTTACAACGGCGTAGTATTCAAGCTTAAAGAGCACATTGACAGACTTTATCGTTCAGCCCATGCCATAATGCTACAAATCCCTATAACAAAGGAGGAAATGATAAACATAGTTTTGGAAACGCTTCGCAAAAACAACCTAAAGGACGCTTACATACGCCTTGTGGTAACAAGGGGCGTAGGTGACTTAGGACTAGACCCGAGAAAATGTTCAAAACCCACAATAATTGTCATAACAGATACAATTGCGCTTCACAAAAGTGAGGCGAAAGAAAAGGGCATAACAGCAATGCTCACATGGGTGAAAAGGGACCCTGTAGACGCAACAAGCCACGAGATAAAATCGCTAAATTATTTGAACAGCATACTCGCCAAAATAGAGGCAAACATAAGCGGCGTAGACGAAGCCATATGCCTAGACAAAAACGGTTACGTCTGCGAAGGAGTAGCTGAAAACATATTCATAGTGAAAAATGGACGAATATACACGCCGCCAAGCTACACTGGAGCCTTGCCCGGAATAACAGCCGAAACGGTAAAAGAGTTAGCCAGAAACCTAGGATACGAGGTAATAGAGAAGAACATAACCCCCTACGAGCTTTTCACAGCAGACGAGGTATTCTTCACAGGGACAGCCGCAGAAATTATTCCAGTTAGAGAGATAAATAAGAGGCAAATAGGAAACGGAAAACCGGGTCCAATAACAAAAAGACTTATGGAGGAGTTCTTAAAGCTGGTTCAAGATCCAAAACATGGGATACCAATCTATCAATAGCTACTCTTTAGCGCCACGTCACCTATGTCTTGGCTTTCACCCATTCTTTTTCATGAAACTTTCTAATAAATTTAAAGCCTCTTCGAGGGTTTCAATAGGCGGCAAAAAGACGCCCCTAACATGGCCAGCGCCGTAAACTGGACAAAAGCCAGAGCCATGCACAAATAACACACCCGTTTCCTTCAAAAGTTCCAAAACAAATTCAAGGTCAGTTTTCCATTTTGAGCCTACACCATGAATTTTTGGGAAAACATAAAATGCTGCTTCTGGCTTTGTGCAGCTTATTCCCTCAATTTCGTTAAGTCTTTTCCATGCGTAATCCCTTCTAGCCTTAAGCTTTGAAATCGTCTCGCGAATATGGTCTTGGGGTCCCTTCAGAGCAGCCACGCCAGCCCTCTGTACCGGAGTGTTTGCGCAAATCCTAATTCTAGCCTCCTTCTCGATGCACTCTTTCAACTCTTTAAGTTCACCTTTTGGGCTGTGGAAGTATACGTAGCCAAGCCTCCAACCTGTCATTAAATAGGCTTTCGAAAAACCATTCATCCCTATAACCGGAACATCCTTAGCGAGACTTGCGGTGCTTACAAACTTTTTCTCAAAAACAAGCTGATCATAAATCTCGTCAGATATGACTGGAATACCATGCTCAGCAGCCAAATCCAAAATCTGCCTCAAAGTTTTTTCATCATAAAGGGCGCCGCAGGGATTATTGGGATTAATAATAACGATTGCACGGGTTCTGCTGGAAATCTTTCTCTTCAAGTCTTCAACATTTGGCTGCCATCCCCGCTCCTCTACGGTTTCATAAGTAACAGGCTTTCCACCAAAAAACTTCGTATAAGAAATGTAAGGCGGATAAGTTGGACCGGGGAGAAGAACCTCGTCTCCGGCGTCAACAAGAGCAGCCATAACCATTTGAATACCCTCAGAAATTCCAGACGTAACAATAACGTCTTCTGCTGAAATATCTACGCCATTTATGCGTTTCTCTTTCTCGCTGATGGCTTCTCTAAGTTCAAGTAGACCTTCAGAAGCAGAATAGGCGTTAGCTCCGCCCTTGACAGCTTCAAATAAGGCTTGCTTGATATGTTCTGGTGTGTCAAAATCAAAGGCAACCGGATCACCAATATTCAAGTAATAAATTTTCTTGCCGGTCTTCGCAAGTGCCTTAGCATAAACAATCACATCGCGAATTGCATACTCGATGGTACGAACCCGTTCAGTAGCCTTTACGCCTGCCAATTCTTAGCATCCCTTTGAAAAAAGAGCTTTCGGTTCAAAGAGATAAAAAGCTTGCGGGGTCATATTTATGGAATTTGCCAAGATAACGGAATTTTTATTTCTCCCAGCTCTTCTGTGAAGACTGTTAAAGTCAAAGTATTACCAGAGCATTTCTGCTTGTCGAAAGCAAACAGCAAAACGACATCGCTACCAACGTTAATTACTTCACCCTCTGGAAAAGTATATTTGTAGCTAAACACCCGTGTTGAGGCGTTAACTGTTAAAATAACTTCCGACAATGTGAGGTTCCAGAGGGAATACTCTAAGTTTTTAACAACTATGGTCGCGTTGACATATCTCGCCGTTTCATTAGTTTCAAAGTGCACGGTTGCATTAAGTTCTGCCACTGGAAGAACGAATGTAAAATCAAATGTATACTCATTTCGCGACTTGTTTGAAACAACGTACACCGTTATTGTTAGGTTTCTGTTGCCGGTATCCACAAAATCCACCCAATTAAAGTTGCAGATAAATGATGTATAATTGCCTGGTACAATTGGTCCATGTGGAAGCGACGGATCCACTTTTGTACCATTCAATATCACCCCTTTCGCAACCATTTTTGTCACATTAATGGCCTCAAGCGACGAAACATGATTCCGAATTATCATGCTAAAATGTTCTTTGTCCTTTAAGTCAAAGGAGTTTGTTTCATTTAAAAGCTCGATTATTATTGGAGGGGGCGTGGTTACAGTGTAGTTTGTAGTCTCGAAATCTTGTAGGAAATAGGCCACAACTGTAACATTTCTTCCTCTGTATTCTTTCCAATTCCAATAATATTCGATAGTAACTGTTGAATTTGGCATTATTCCAACAGGAGGATCGCAAAGCTTGTCTGGAATATAGGTTCCATCGTCTAGCATGCATTTAATCCTTGTAACATTTGCATAGTGAGCAGATTCTGCAAGGTTGAATATGGTGACTGTGAAGAGACTCGTGTTGTTTATGTCGAAATTTACATTTTGAATCGCTGCGTGAACGCTTTTAGTTTCTATAACTTTGCGGAAATTATACCCCTGCTCTGTGTAGACAACAACTTGTGTTCCTCTAACACCATGCCAGTTTCCAGTAAAATTGAAGCGAACAGATTCACCTTTTGGGATTTTACAACCCCTTATAGGGGGGTCCACTTCAGAATAATCTACGCCAATTAGCATGTCGCTAACAGTCAAATTAACCTCTGATTGAGGGTCATTTGTCAATGTTATATTAAATTTTTTGAACGAGTACTTCGAGTTAAAATCTTCTGTTATGCTGAGTTTTACGTAAGGCAATTTCGCTTCTTTACTTGCTGCCGGAAGATCTGAAGAAAAAACGTGTACAATCATAGTTTTGCCAGCAAAGTCGAAACTTCCGATAAAATCCCCAAGAGTAAAGTTTTCCCCATCCTTCTTAATTCTTATGCAGGTTATATTTCGGGACTCGCCCACCTTGAGAACAATTCCATTTTCAATAGAAGGCTCTGTTTCAATAACGTCATAAAGCTGCGTCCCTCCTTTCAAGCTTACCGCAATTCTTGATATTGTCGCGTCCATGGATGAGTAAGATGGATTTAAGACGCATAGAGCAAATGAGTTAACGTTTTCCTTGTTAATGTAAACGTCAGTTATTGTTATGGTAGGAGATATCTTGACATAGTATGCGATAGTAAATGCGTAGGAAATTATTCCGCCAACTATTGCGGAGATTGCTATGAGGATTATGACTAAAATAGTTGAAACAGCCTTTATGTTGGTTCGCGTGCTCATAATCTCCACGTTCCAAATGTTTCTAGACTCTTAATTCCTTCTAGATAAATAAACATTCCTTTTAAATAGTTCTGAAGGCAAATTTATAAATACATGCCGCAATGTTCTTAAAACTTCAGCGAAGTTGAGGGAAAACCTTGAACGAATATGACGCGATTATAGTTGGAGCTGGTGTTATTGGTTTATCAACGGCTTATCACATTAAAAGGCTGAATCCAAATTTGCGGATTTTAGTTGTGGACAAGTTTAATGCGGCGGGACAAGGGAGTACAGCAAAAAGCATATCTGCCTTTCGTTGTTTGTTCTCGTCTCCAATAAACTATGTCCTTTCCGACTCTTCGGTTGATTTTTACAATTATGTGCAGAAGGAGCTTGGCGTTGATTTAAAGTTGTTGTTCACGGGTTATCTCTGGCTTTTAAGCGAGGGCGATTACGCAGAGTTGACCCCAATTTTGAAAGAGTTAGCCTCTAAAAATCTTAAGTTTAAGGAGTATGAGGCGGAGGAGTTGGCTAAAACGCTGGGCTTAAACATTTCCCAAAAAGGTGATGAGGAAGCGGAGCTCATGGGCTTAAATGACGTCTATAAGGGAATTTGTATTCCAAAAGCCGGAATTATTGATGCTGATTGTATTGTAAAATTCTATGAAGAAGAGTTTCTGAGACTTGGCGGAGAAATCCGTTACGGTGTCAAGGTTGAGGAAATAATTGTTGAGGCTTGTAAACCTCTTGGAATAACTGGAGAGCCCTTCTTTTGGCAGAAATCAAGGGTGTCGGGTGTTAGGACAAATGTTGGTGTGATAAAGGCGAAAAAGACCATCGTGGCTGCTGGTGCATGGACTCCACAACTTCTTGATGCTTTGGGGATTGAATGTTTCATTAAACCAAAAAAGAGGCAAGTTTTCGCAGTTGAAGCCAAAAGTCCCCGTTTAAGGCAGTTACTTTACACGCAAGACTTTAACCCTGTCGGCTGCATTCCTTTCACAATTTTACCAAAGCCAAGAGTTTTGATTAGGCCCTTCCCAGTTGAGGGTGTTTTCTGGCTTATGTATGCCGACGATTTTCCAAGAGCCTTTAAGCTTGAAGATGACCCACAGCCGGAGAAAAACTTCTACGAGTACGGAATATATCAAGTCCTTGTGAAGTATTTTCCACAGTTTAAGGATTGCCGCCCATATTCCGCATTTGCTGGGCTTTACGAGATTAACACTTTGGATGGACATCCGGTGATTTTTGAGGAGAAGGATTTAATTGTTGTGGGCGGCGCCAGTGGAAGCGGCATAATGAAGGCAGATGCCATTGGAAGAATAGCCGCAGCCCTTTACAACGACGAGGAATACGCGCTTCTGTATGGTGGCAGAAAATTCAGGGTTAAAGATTTAAGCATAAAGGAAAGGCATGTCGAACCGGAGAAGCTTCAAATTTAAAACAATGAATTTTATTAACAATGAGGTATGATATATGATAACAGTATCTATTCGCGTTGAAGATGATGCATTATGTATGGTTGGAATGGCAAATTCTTAAGAGTGAACCTAACCAAACAAAAGGCTGTTGTTAAAAAGTACGACGCTTTAATGGCGAGGAATTTTCTAGGTGGAAGGGGTTTTGCAGCCAAAATCTTGTGGGATGAGCTGAAAACCGGTGTAGATCCTCTTTCACCAGAGAATATGCTGATATTTGCAGCTGGTCCTTTGACTGGTTTTGCCTTGCCAAGTAGTGGGAAAATGGTTGTTGCAGCCAAGAGCCCGTTGACAGGTGGCTATGGCGATGGCAATATTGGAACATATGCTGCAGTTCAAATGCGTAAGGCTGGCTATGATGCAATAATAATTGAGGGAAAGGCTGAAACGCCAACAGTTCTGCTCATTGAGGATGGCACGATAGAATTTTTGGATGCTAAAGAGCTTTGGGGTTTGAATGCTTTTGAAGCTGAGGATAGGTTGCGGAGCGTTTATGGGGCAACTGCTGGAATCCTCGTGATTGGACAAGGCGGAGAGAACCTTGTGCGATTTGCTAATATTGTCTCTCAGAAAGGGAGAGGTGGTGGAAGACCCGGTATGGGTGCTGTTATGGGTTCCAAAAACATAAAGGCTGTTGTCATTGTTGGCAGCGGCGAGCTGTCGGCTGCTCATCCAAAGGATTTAAAGGAACTTGGCGCAGAAGCTTATAGAGAGATTTTAACAAAGCCGAATTATGCCTTCTGGAAACGTCAAGGAACAATGATGACCATTGAATGGAGCCAAGAAAACAACGTCTTACCCACACACAATTTCAGCGAGGGGGTTTTTGAGGATGCTGAAGCCATAGGCGGCTTTTCCATGGAGAAAATTAAGTCTTCCCAAAGGGGCTGCCCTAACTGTAACATGACTTGTGGCAACACCGTTAAAGATGCTGACCGAAAGGAGTCTGAACTTGACTATGAAAACGTCGCCATGCTAGGCTCAAACATTGGCATTGGCAATTTGAAAAGAGTTGCAGCTCTCAATAGGGTGGCCGATGAATTTGGCCTAGACACGATTTCACTGGGCAATGTTATAGGCTTTGCAATGGAGGCTTCCGAAAAAGGATTAATTAGCGATAAAATTCCATGGGGAAACTATACGGCTGCTAGGGCTTTAATTGAGGATATCACATATAGACGTGGTATCGGCGCAATTCTAGCGGAAGGTGTACATTTTGCGGCTGAAAAAATTGGGGGGAACTCGAGTCGCTGGGCTATGCATGTTAAAGGGTTAGAGATTTCAGCTTATGATTGCCATGCTGCGCCAGCTATGGCTCTTTCCTACGCAACAAGCCCCATAGGAGCCCACCACAAGGATGCGTGGGTGATATCTTGGGAGGTTAAATTTGGAAGAGAGCGGTACAGCGAGGAGAAAGTTGATAAAGTTGTAGAGCTTCAGCGCATTCGGGGAGGCTTTTTTGAATGCGCCACTGCCTGTAGACTTCCATGGGTTGAACTTGGTTTTGAGCTTGAATGGTACCCAAAGTTTTTGTATGCAGTAACGGGTCTTGAGATAAGCTGGGATGAGCTAAATATCATAGCTGACAGAGTTTACACGCTAATTCGGGCATTTTGGGTGCGCGAGTATGGCAAGAATTGGAGTCGGGAAATGGATTTTCCACCCGCAAGATGGTTTGAAGAGCCGCTTACAAAAGGAAATTTGAAGGGCGCAAAACTCGACAAGGCGAAATACGAGGTTATGCTTAATATGTATTACCGAAAGAGAGGCTGGGATGAGAGAGGGATTCCGACAAAAACAACACTTGAGAGGCTTGGCTTAAAAGATGTTGCCAAACAACTTAAGAAACATGTCAAACTATGGGAGTGAAATAGAGACGGCAGATAGTCGCGCAATGTTAATATGATTTTGCAAAGTAAACAACTTCCTTTGCTTCCTTGCCACAATAGATGCAGTTGGAAAATGGTTCCTCTCTTTCAAATGGTATAAGCCTAATGGTTGCGCTAGTCTCTTCCTTTATTTTTTCCTCGCATTCTCGGCTGCCACACCAAGAAGCCTTTATGAATCCACCCTTTTCTTTCAAGATTTGTTTGAATTCATCATATGTTTTTACAGGAGTTATCATCTCTTCTAGGAACTTTTTGGCCTTGTTGAATAAATTGTTTTGAATTGCATCGAGAAGCTGCTGCACTGTTTCAATTACTTCGTCCTCCTTTATAACATACCTTTCAAAGGTGTCTCTTCTCGCGATTGTCACTTGTCCCTGCTTTACATCTCTTGGTCCTATCTCGACTCGCAGCGGCACTCCTTTTAGCTCCCAATCGTTAAACTTCCATCCCGGAGTGTACTCTTTCCTATCGTCTAGGATTGTAGAAATTCCTGCTTTCTGTAGTTTTTCATATATTTCTCTTGCTTTAGCTAGTATCGTGCTTGTATCAGCTTCCTTATAGGGTATGGGAATTATTACTACTTGTATCGGGGCTATTTTTGGTGGTAGCACAAGTCCCTTATCGTCGCCATGAACCATAACTAAGGCGCCTATTACCCGTGTCGATATGCCCCAAGATGTTTGCCACACGTAATGCTCCTTTTCATCCTCGCCTATGAATTTGATCTCGAAAACTTTTGAGAAGTTCTGTCCAAGATTATGTGATGTGCCCATTTGAAGGGCCTTGCCGTCGGGCATCATAGCCTCTAATGTTGTGGTGTAGAGGGCTCCGGCAAACTTCTCACTTTCAGTTTTCTTTCCAACAAGTACTGGAATAGCTAAGTAATTCTCCATTAAGTCACGATACTCGTTTAGGATTTCCATAACTTCCTTATCTGCCTCCTCTTTTGTCGCATGGGCTGTATGTCCCTCCTGCCATAAGAACTCCCTTGTTCTGAGGAAAAGTTTGGTTGCCTTTGTCTCCCACCTTACAACGCTGCACCATTGATTCAGCTTGATTGGCAAGTCTCTCCAACTTCTAATCCATTTAGCATATGTTGCATAGATTATAGTTTCAGATGTTGGCCTTATGGCAAGTCTCTCCTCTAATGGCGTGTCGCCGCCAATTGTAACCCATGCAACTTCTGGCACGAAACCCGCAAAGTGTTCTGCCTCCTTCTTTAGGAAGCTTTCGGGTATGAATAGTGGGAAGTATACATTTTTGTGTCCGGTCTTCTTTATTTTCGCATTGAAAATTTCTTGAATTTTCTCCCATATAGCATATGAAAGCTCTCTAAAGATCATGCATCCCTTTATAGGCGCGTAGTCTGCAAGACCAGACTTTAGCACAACCTGTGTGTACCACTCGGAGAAGTTTTCAGATTTTTTGACAGTTATTCCTAAATCTGACATTTCATCATCTCCTCTGCTTTTGGTTCTTTGTCGAATATAATTCTAATGTATGGTCGGTTTTGATGCTGGGCGCTTTCAAGAGAAGTTTAGCAAGGTGGAACTAAATCGCCCATTTTCCAACCACTCGCATTCCTAAAATGCAATCAAATTATTTAAAGTTTCTTCCGTGGAACAGAAACTAACAATAAGCGTTTTAACCACAACAAACAACTTAAGGACTAGACAATGCTTGAAGGCTGATTAGTGTTGAAGGTTCTCCTAGTAATTGGAGATGGAATGGCTGACAGACCGTTAAAGGAGTTGGGCTGGAAAACCCCGCTGGAGGCCGCCCGCAAATCATCAATGAACCATATAGCGAGTGTTGGGGTCTGCGGAATAATGGACCCAATTGCGCCGGGAATCCCACCTGGGAGCGACACAGCAACGCTTGCGCTTTTGGGCTATGACGTTTTTGAGGTTTATTCGGGTAGGGGTGCCTTTGAAGCGTTGGGGTCTGAAATCGACATCATGAAAGGGGATATCTGCTTTAGGTGCAACTTTGCAACTGTGGATGAGAATTTTGTGGTTTTAGATAGGAGGGCCGGTAGGATAGCCAACTCTGATGCTTCTAAACTTGCTGAAAGCCTCCAAAGAGTTAAGCTTTCAGACCCTTCAGTTAAATTCTTGTTCACCAATACCGTTCAGCATCGCGCCGTTCTCGTCTTGCGTGGTTCAAAGCTTTCGTCGGCTGTTAGCGACTCCGATCCTGAAACAGTTGGGGAAAAAGTTTCAAAGATTAAGCCTTTAAACAACAGTTACGAAGCGAAGCATACCGCCAAGATTCTTAACGAGCTTATTCAGAAATTTCATGAAACCTTGAAAGAGCATCCCGTGAACAAGGAAAGAGTTGCCCGTGGGCTGCCCCCAGCAAATGCCATTCTTGTTAGAGGAGCTGGCACCTTGCCAAGGATTAGACCCCTCAGCGAAATTTATGGTGTAAGCGCCGTGTGTGTGGCTGCAACTTCGCTGATTCGCGGCGTATGTAAGGCCGCTGGTATGCAGCTTTTAACTGTTAAGGGTGCAACTGGGACGTCGCAGACAGACTATATTGCTAAGGCGAAGGCTGCTGTTCAAGCGTTGGAAAATAATGATTTGGTGCTATTACATGTGAAGGCCCCGGACGTCGCCAGCCATGACGGAAACGTTAGACAGAAGGTGGAGGTTATTGAGAAAATTGACAAAATGCTCTCCTACATACTAAACAAGGTTGATTTGGGCGAAACTTATGTGGCTTTAACGACTGACCACACAACATCATGTGTGACTAGGAATCACGAGGGCGACCCTGTTCCGTTAGCCATAATGGGCCCATATGTACGCAGTGACGATGTTGAAGAGTTCGGCGAGAGAACATGCGCCAAAGGAGGTTTGGGAAGACTTAGAGGAAAAGATCTTATGCCAATTCTAATGAATCTCATTGGCAAAGTCAAAAAGTTTGGGGCCTAACTCACTGCACTGGCACGAGACGCCATTCCCTATAATCTGTAACTACTTTAATGTACCCTTTAAGCATATTGTCCGTTTCCGCGTCACCCGTGTCAACCCTCAAAATTCCGCCTTCAATGTCACGGAGCTTACTTTTTGTAGCTGCGACAATTATTCTGCTTTTTCCAACACGTTTTATGATTTCCGGGCTTATCTGCTGGTTTCCTCTGCCTAAAAGGATGCCCTGCCGCCCTATTGGCGATAAAATTATCCACGTGTTTTGCCAGTCTTCCACGTTTTCTAAAATCTTCTTTTCATCGACATCTAAGATAACTTTACCATTTTTGTATATGTCAACGCCCAGCACCGTTTTTTGAACGCCCAGTAGTTCGGCTATACACTTCACGGTTGTTCCTGGTCCAAGGATGTATGTGGCGTTGGGCTGCATCTCCTCAACGATGGATTTGGCTATTGCCATCTGATTCTCTTTCTCGTCAACTGTTTCTGGGCTAACTTGCTTGCTTCCTTGAATCCTCATTGGGAGAAAGGGTGCCTTCAAATAGCCGTAAAGCCTAACAGCAAAAGTGTCGCTTCTGATAGCCGCTTCATCAGCATCCATCACCTCGAATTCTGTTAATTCTGCTTCACCTTTTGCATAGGCTAGGATGACCTCGACGGCGTCTGAGGGGTTTACGGCAAAAACGCCACTATACATTTTAACACCAGAAGGAACACCCAAAACTGGCAGTTCAACACCTTTCTTTTTCATGGCATCGAGGATATCCTTCGCCGTGCCATCTCCACCAACAAAAACTATCAAGTCTACTCCTTCATCTGCCAAAAGCTCAACAGCCTTTTTAGTGTCTTCCGCTGTGGTTTCCGCTCCAATTTTCATGGGCAAAACTTCAACTGCAACACCCGCATCCCTTGCTTCATCTTCACCCATAACACCGGGACACGTTATTATCCTAATGAGATTTTCACGAGTGTTTTCTCTAAGCTCTTGGAGAAACTCCACAGCCCTTTTTGGAGATACTGGCTTAGCCCCTCTTGTGATAGCCTCATTTAAAACACCGTCTGTTCCCTTAAGCCCAACCCTCCCACCCATGCCAGCAATCGGATTGACAATAAAGCCCATCTTCATAATTATCGATTACAAGTCCTCTCGGCAGCCTATAAACCATTTTCCGCAAATGACTTTAACCAGTAAGTACTATGAAGATTTTAGCTGAGAAGAATGAGGGTTATAGCAGACCACAACTAAACTGCAGATATCCCCCGCAAAATCCCCCTTTTCTGTTTTTATGCGCGCGCATCCCGGAAAACGCGAATTTTAGACGGTTTCGTTACTCTTTTCTTTCTCCATAAAGGTTCACCCCCCCTTTATACGCCATCCAAATGAGAGAAACAAAAAAGTAGGCAAGATGAAAAGCGAAAACTGCAAATGCGCAATTATTCCAAATATGCCATTGAGAAAACACAAAAACATAATAAACCATTCAATCAGAAGCTCACAAAATCAAACCATCAATCTTTTCAATTTCGTTAATCTTCCTACTTATGCCTAAATGCCAAACAAAATAGTAAATCAAAAATTGAAGGCACGCTCTTATACGTGTAAAGTCGGTTTAGTGATGAAGGTTAATAGTAATCGTAATACTAGAACATTGTTCAACAAAAGATTTTTAATACATACTTTCATCACTGTTAATTAATTGGAGAATATGGTTGGATGTGATGAGACGGGTAAATCTGCAATTGTTTCTTTTTCTTGTGGCAATTGCCTTCATGTGCTTATGGCTTTCTACGGCTGGAACTGCCTATGCAAATGATAGTAACACGAGTGTTGGCGATGAGGTTTTGTGGCCGGGAGAAGGAGGAGGGACAAGTTACTATACCATTGAAGGCTTCGTTAAAGACAAAGATTTCAACGCTATCTCTGGAGCCTACGTTGTACTCTACGGATTTTCCCCCGTCTATACAACAACCGACGATCGAGGCTACTTCAGGTTCAAAGATGGCATAGAGGCCGGCTGGACGTATGAAATAGTGGTTAATGGCTGGAAGGACTCTTTAGGCGACTACATCTTCGCGCCAGAGTATGGTCAATGGTATGGACGTGTCAAAACAGACAGCAACGGACACGCTTTCCTGTACATAATGATGGAACGCTCAGCCGTGGTTAAAGTGCGGCGGCAGCCCTCTTCAGCAACACAGTATATGTGCGGAAACTCTACTATGTAATGGGGTCAAGTGGCACGGTAAGTCACAGTTTATCTTTCCAAGTGCCGATCGCCGGAATTGAATCAGGATACACAAAGAGCTTGACTATGAGTTATACATCAAAATTTTGGCTTGAAGGTGTAGGTGCAATATATATTTACAGAGAATACTATGCCGCCACGTATTGGAATGACTATGAGAGAAGAATTGTAAAAACAGGTATAACAGCAGAACGTCCCCATTCAGAGTGGAGCAGTGCTTCAACTTCTGAGTATCTTGATCCAAACAACCTTCCAACAGAAGACTGGGTGGAATTCACCGTCGCAGCTCATTCAAGCAGGGCCTGGGAATATCAAGAAACTGGCAGTTGGACTTGGACAGCAGGCGACGCGGCGGCACCGTTCGCCATCGTATATGAAACCTTCAACAAGCTTTTAAGTATTGATGTCACAGTTACAGTGGCGGAAGGAACAACTGTAGCGGTTGGCTACGAAATTTTTAATCCAACGGATCGCGACCTAAAATTCAGACTTTATACTGCGGGAGCTCAACCTATAGATGCAAAGAAAATAGCTGGAATAGAATTCCACATCTGGGAGGTATGATAGTCTGCAACCAAAGAAGTTTCTAGTTTCCCTTCTTTTTTCTGTTTTGGTTACCAGCCTTTTTTGGTGTTTTTACATCTTCAAAGCCCAGCCTCCGTTAAGGGTTGATACAATACCTCCCAACGCTTATATTGTTCCTTGGATGCAGCCAACCCCGTCGATCGATGAACTTAGAGCTATGGGGGTTCCATGGGACATTGACGAGGTTATGGCTGGCGCCTTAAAGCTAAATATAACTTTTAAAATCGAATGCGAATACGATTCTATAAAGGAGACACGGGTTATCCCCAGCATCGTATACTTAGGTCACGACATGGAATGCCTATACATCGGAGGCAAGTTCATCGGTATGTTTACAAATCCGACCAACAAGCCTGATGAAATGCACCCAAACTTCCTCGACGTGTTCTTCGACGTTGCCAATGACGGCAAACTCACTTTTCCAGAGGCTGGTTCTAGACTTGCAATAACAGTCTATAACCACACATGGAGAACCTCTGGCTGGTTCCATGACCTTGTATGGGTGGAGAAGGAAGATTTAGGGAGAAAATGGATAGGCTGGCTGTTTGCAGAGGATTACTATTTCCCTAAAGGCGTTCCAGACTTCGCTGTGGAAAACGCATGGGCGGAATATGACAACAAAACCGGAACTGTCACAATGATTTTCGCTAGACTCTTAAGGCAACCAAAAACTTTAGACACTAACGCCCTACAAATGAAACCCGGAGAACGTTGGGTCATGGGCTTCATGCTGGAGCTAGGCTACGCCACCTCCATTAACAATGAAGGTGGCAAATATCCAACCAAAGACTTTGTTGATGGTTGGCCAAAAAAAGCCTACCCTTACTTATCCAACGATTCTTCATGGTGGCCTAAAATCGTCATAGATCTTACAAATCCTCCACTAGATTTTAGCGCACGCAGCAGCCCCTCGCAGTATTAGTTAAGGAAAAATAGAGCTTGCTCTGCCTTTCAGCAAATTCCCCCATCAGTGTGCAATGGATGAGGGCCCTCATCAAACTTCGATGGAGGAAACGCATACACATTCCAACTTTGCGCACGCACGCTACGGAGCAAGAGCCCCACCAAACCAGGATTCGAAGATCCCATGTGGGTAGGCACCTACGGCTGGGGAGGAGTAGACCCCTACGGAGACCGCGTATGCAATGCCAGAGACATAGCTTGGTGTATACTACGCGCGCTGCTCTTCTTCAGAAAACGTAAATAGGCTTAAATGCAGCTACAGTATGAGAGTCAACTGAAAAATATGAGGGTTATAGCAGATCTCCACATCCATGGGCGTTATAGCCGCGCCACAAGCCATAAAATGAGCATTGAGGAAATTGCCCGTTTTGCAAAAATTAAGGGCTTAAACCTTGTTGGCACCGGAGACT
>Ga0185307_1001147_pt1 | contig 15147 bp, 18 predicted proteins | sample LHCtaG_FD_128010 | JGI IMG/M metagenome (GOLD analysis project Ga0185307, IMG submission 128010) | Hot spring microbial communities from Little Hot Creek, USA to study Microbial Dark Matter (Phase II) - LHC4sed_matched (SPADES... | ecosystem: Environmental > Aquatic > Thermal springs > Hot... | reverse complement strand
AAAAGCCTTCTTCAACAATATAACGTCAAATCCGCTTAACAGAAGCGAAAAATATAGAAGGTCAATAGCATGCTGGAACCAAACAATAAAACTATTCACCCTATACTACAACCACCTAAGGAGGTGAAGTTAAGTTGCCACGTCCCTCTTTTCTAGCGAAATATTTAAATTTATGTATAACGGAGTTATTTCGGTGCTAAAGTATGGGTGTTAATGTTTGTTAGCCCAGTAAGCGCTTTCTTGGAGGTTTTCTGGCATATAGGTGTTGCCAGACATCTAAAAAGTCATTGGGATGCGCGTTTTTTGCTGGAGGGTGCTGATGGTGAGTGGAGACTATAAAATAGGTTACAAGCGTCTCTTTGGAAGGATTGCTGAAGATTTGATGCAACTCGAAAATTTAAAGCCTTACCCCATTATGGAAGTTGACGCCTTCACAAGTAAAAGTGACGTTAGGTTGTTTGTTAAGGTTGAGCATGATAATGCTGGAGGATCTGATCCCTTAAGGTCTATTAAGAGGAAGCCAGCTTGCATAATGGGTTTATTCGCTGATGAAATGAATCCGAAGAAAGATATTTGGGTCTCCGCTTCATCAGGGAACTTCGCGTTAGAGCTCGGCTTGCTAGCAAATGAGGTGGATAAGAAGGTCTTCGCGGTTGTGCCCCCTAGAACCCCAAGGCGGAGAATTGAAACCCTAAGGAGTTTAGGCGTAAATGTTGTTATGGTTTCCGAAGAGGAATATGATCTGTGCCCAAGGGAGTTCACCGTCTTTATGGTTAGGGCTCTAGCAAAGAGATATAGTAATATCGTGAATGTAGACCAGTACAATAGCGTCTTAAATCCGCTCGCCCACATGCTCTTAACTGCCAGGGAAATAGATGAAAAGTTTAGAGGCGACTTGACGCACATATTCATACCGCTGGGGAGCACAGGAACCTTCACTGGAATATACGAATATTTCTCGAGGCTCAATTCAAAAGTTAAAATAGTTGGCGTCCAGCCAACTGGCGTTCACCGAATACCCGGCGTGCATAATGTTGTTGGCGACTGCAAATGGAGCCCAGAGATATTTGGGCTCCCAGATGTTAAGGAGACTAAAATATTGACGGTAGATGATAGATCCGCCTATGAAGCGCTCATGGAGCTAGAGGTTGAATATGGGGTTCATGGCGGCCCATCAACGGGGATGGTGTTTGCGGCGGTGAAGAGGGAGGTTGAATCAGGCAACATCAATAAGGACAGCGGCATCCTAATGATATCCGCCGATAGCTCCTGGGATTATAGGGAGTGGAACATGGAGGTTTTAGCGGATTTAAAAAGCGATTTTAGTGAAAGCGGAAGAGAATACTTAGAGAAGTATGAAGAGATCTTGGATAGTAGAGAGAGAGGCGAGTCTAGAGTAATTATGGTTAAGCGCCTATATAATCCTAAAGTTGAGGGTGAGCTCTACAGCCTAGAAAAATTTGAGGAGAAATTGACCAGCATGTAGAGCTGAAAATTTGCGGGAAAAACTTAATAATTAGGGTAATGGAGAATCTGGGTTAAGTGAAGCAGAGATGTTTAAGCGATGCCCGGGAGTAAGAAGCCTAATAGAGCCGCAGATAATAATTAGGAGATGCCCATTCTGCGGTGAGGAGATAGAATTCTTTGAATATGAAATCCAGCTGGAATGTCCGAGATGCGGCAAGATGGTTCGCCGTGAGCCAACGGAAACATGCCTTTCCTGGTGCGACTACGCAGATAAATGTATAAGCGATTTAGAGAGCAGGGGCTCAAACCTTGTAACTTAAGTATTCTATATTTAAGTTTGATGGCCTTGCAGCAGAACCTTTACAGAAATATGTGAAATCATGTTCTCCACCGGGGGCAAAATTGACGTGAAATATACGCTGTAAGGAAATCGTAAGCCAACAAATATAATCTCTTCGCTTGACATCCCATAAGTATGCAGGCATCACCCATCCTTACTTCATCAATATAAGAGATAACTTATCTGATGAGGAAGAAATTGACGGTACAAAAAATATACGTCGATTAAATGGTTAAGCCACGTAGAGGCCCAAAAATTCATCCAGAAACCGAACCTTCTTCAACCCGAAAACTCGGGCGACCCCCATGTAAAGCCAAGCAGCCGATACGGGGCGGCGCCTCTCTGACCGCTTCGGCGGACTCTAAGGCTAGTATTCTCCGTATAGGCGTTTGAATGCTGAGAACGCTGCCTCAGCAGCCCACCGTAACCCATCACTCTACCCCACTCCTCAAGCTCCTTGAACCTTATGGCTGAAAAGCGCTTCTCAGGAGAACCGCGATCCATCCTAGCGTTTCTTCTAGGCTTAATAATAGGCTTTATTCCAGCCCTCTTCAGCAGCCTATAGGACTTTATTGAATCGTATGCTCCATCCATGTATGCCTCAGATATCAGCCTATGCCTTGACGCATCCGCTCTTATGCTTGGCAGAGCTTCTGAGTCATGTATGCCATCTGTAGTCACATACATCGCTAAAACCTCCTTTAACGTCAACTGCGAAACGTATCTTAACATAGCGCTTCCTCCCCCCATATATTCGCTCAACCCACCCACCACACTTATGAACACTTACGCCGCTTGAGTCAACGGCTATAGCAACCGGCCCATCATAGCCACTCAAAGATTCATATGAGCTTAAATCAAGCCTAAGCCTCCTAACCCATGAGTAGTCTATTGTTGTAAGCCTTGGAATAAGCCTGCTTAAAGCCCTAGTAAATCCCTCAAGCTGCCTATAGGGCATAGAGAAGTGGGCAACAGCCAAGAAAACAACATATCTATCCGTAATCTTGAATGGTCTCCCAACCTCACCATCATTCAATAGGCTGAGGTCAAAATCCTCAAGGAAGTCTAAGCTGAGCGGAGCTCACCACGCTAATAAGTCTCTCATCAACAAGCCTCCAATCTATAGGAGAAAAGAGAGCTAACCAGAGAAATTAATTAAGCCGTAAAGTTAGAAAGAGGAGCGAATGTCTAGATTAATAAATGTTCTTTGGCCATAGAACTTGTCTTTCATCGGTTTGGGGCATCTTTTAGACTAACTTTTACTTGAATGGGCTGTCAAAGAGAACTATTGTCTTTCGAGGAGGGTGAATTCTGTTGGCGTTTATACTATTTCGAATGTTCCTTTTAGCCGTATGTCCTCTGATGAGCTTCCCATCATTACCTCGAATAATCCTGGCTCCACAGTTAGGTTCATGTTTACGTCGTAGAAGGAGAGTTCTTCCGGTCCAAGCGTGAATTCCACGGTTTTCTGCTCGCCTGGCTCCAGAGTTATTCTCTTAAATCCTTTTAGCTCCTTGATTGGCCTCGCTACGCTGGCTATGACATCATGTATATAGAGCTGGACTACTTCGTCTCCTCTAAATTTGCCGGTGTTCTTTACGTCAACTTGGATTTTCACGCTTTCCTCTAGACCTATTTTATCCGGGCTTATTCTTAGGTTGCTGTACTCGAATGTTGTGTAGCTTAATCCGTAGCCGAATGGGAACAAGTATTGTGTTCCCCTTAAGTCAACGTAATCATATACTCTGCCAGATGGCTTAGGATTATAGTATAGTGGGAGCTGGCCTACAGTCTTCGGAAACGTTATGGGCAGTTTACCGCCTGGGTTATAGTCGCCGAATAGGATATCCGCTATAGCGTTTCCACCCTCCTCCCCTGGATACCATGCTTCAACAACAGCGTTCACCTTATCTATCCATCTGGTCATTGTTATAGCGCTTCCATTTATGAGAACAACGATTGTCGGAATCTCTAGATCGCACACCTCTAGGATTAGATCCTCCTGAACGCCCGGTAAATCCAGGTTGCACCTATCCCTCTGCTCACCCTCCGTTTCAGGCACAGAGTTACCCATGAATAGTATGGCTACATCAGACTTCCTAGCGGCTTTAAGGGCCTCTTTAAATCCCTCCTTAGATCCTCCGGTTAGGCTGCATCCCTCCGCATAATAGACCATTGTTGCCTCAGAAGCCTTTTTTCTAATCCCCTCTAGGGGTGTGACAACTTTAACCCCCCACCCACTGTATCCACCTAACCTCATAACGGCTGCGTTAGGTCCTAAAACGGCTATGGATCTTAAATTCTTAGCTAGGGGAAGAATGCCATCATTTTTTAGGAGAACTATGCCTTGCCTAGCTGCCTCTAGGGCTAGTCTCCTATGCTCCTCACAGTCACATATTTTCTCAGCATAATCTGGGTCTATAAATGGCTCATCGAATAATCCCAGCCATATCTTAGCTCTTAAAACTCTGCGGACAGCTTCATTAATCGTTTCCTCAGAGATTTTTCCCTCCCTAACTAGGTTGAGAAGATGCTCAAAGCAGTCTGATTCCGGCAGCTCCATGTCTAATCCCGCTTCTAAGGCTTTCTTAGCGGCTTCAGCCTTTGTCTCAGCGACTCTATGATGGGACATTATGCCTAGAACTGAACCATAGTCTGAGACTACGAAGCCCTTGAACCCCCACTCCTCCCTAAGGATTTCAGTTAGAAGCCGCTTGTTACATGAACATGGAACGCCATCTATAGAGTTGTAGGCCGCCATGAGGGATAGCGCTCCGCCCTCCATTATCGCCGCCTTGAAGGCTGGAAAATAAATTTCCCTTAGAATTCTCTCCGAGAAATGTATTGCGTTGCTGTCTCTTCCACCATCGCCAACGAAGTTTGCTGCGAAATGCTTCGGCGTACATATCACTTTCTGGCTTTGAACACCCCTAATGAAGGCTACAGCCATCTTTGAGGCTAGGTATGGGTCTTCACCGTATGTCTCCTCTGTTCTACCACATCTGGGATCCCTAGCAATGTTTATTGTTGGAGAAAGTAGCTGATGTATTCCGTGAGCCCTAGTCTCCTTACCAATCGCCACACCTATCCTCTCAACCAACTCGGGGTTCCACGTGCTGGCTAAAGCTATAGACTGGGGGAATATTGTGCATCCTCTAGCCATGCATCCGTGTAATCCTTCATCATGAATTATTGCGGGGATTTTAAGCCTCGTATTCTCTATAATGAATTTTTGGATGCTATTGTGGAGTTCAGCGGCTTCCTTAGGTGGAAATGAGCGCAAAATTGTGCTCAGCATACCAGCATTCTTTCCTTCCTCAAGGAACTCTTTCAAGTGCTCTTGAACATAAGCGGAGACTACGGCGTCATAGAGATCTCTCTCAGCAAAGAGCATCGTGAACAGAAAGTCTGTAATCTTCTTCCTTCTATCCGGTGGAGCCGCTTTAAAAATCTCAAATAATTTTCCCCATGGCAAAAGCCGCTTAGCCTTCAACTGACCGATCTTTTCCTCCAAACTCATCTCAGAGAGCAGTCTCTCCACCTTCTCTTCAACCTTCGAATCTAAAATTAGCCAGCCTCCACTCATTTTCATACGCCTTCTCCATTTTTCTAAACGGATAATGCTTAAAAGTTTTTTCAGCGACCTCTTAAGCGCGGAACACTCAAAATAGTTAGGGAACTTTCAAGACTCATTGCCGGCTAAATATTAGCGGACTATGGATCATTTCTAGAATAAAATCTATTTTAGTAAAGGAATTAGGAAATTTGGAAGAGAATTTAGACTTGGCTTGTCTTCTAAAGAGGGAGCGTCTTCAATTAGAAATCCTTTATGCCTAATCCTTTCCAATTTGCTTATTTGTTTTTCAGTTAGTCTATGAGCACCAAATCTCCAAGCCTTAAGAGCATTAAGCATCCAACCACCTAACTTGTTGTGGGAATTATCTTCTTAACAAAGACTTTTAAAGCAGCTATGAAAAGTGCGGGCAAAGAAATCGTTTAAATGAAGATATCAGATATCTTTTTCCTAAACAATTTCTCCATGAAACCAGTTCAAAGCAGTAAAAGTAAGCCTTTATGTTTACATAGAGGTAAATGCATCGTTGAGAGAAATTGAAATTGGAGAGAGGTGAAGGAATGCCCCTGTTAAAGGATATCGTTGACAGTTATATGCGGAGGGTTTCTGGATTAAAGGAGCATTGCGAAAGATGCCTTAGAACTGAGAGGTGGGGAGGAAGCGTTGTTTTAATGGTTGTTGACGCGGCCTTCACTTCTATAGGGTTGAATTATTTTACAGCAGTTGTTCCGAAAGTTGAAGAATTCAACAAAAGGTTTGTTGAAGGCGGAAAGATAAAGAGCCTCAAAGATCTTGCTTCAGCAGATTTAAACGAGCTAAGAGAGGTATGGAAGAATAAGAGGTCATGGATGATTGCGAGGGAAATAGCCTCATATCTTTCAACATTAAGCGGAGATGATGGGCAAGCTCTTAGAACATGGGCTAAAAATGCAGAACTTGAAAAATGGAGGGAAGATCCTATTGGAAGAATTAAGGGAGTTGGGTTAATCACGTTTCAATATCTTAGAATGATGGGAGGAATAGATACCGTGATGCCTGATAAGATTGTTAAAAGAGTAATAAACGAGATTTTAATTAAAGCTGGTTTAAAGCCTGTAAACGATGACATCGAGTTTATTAAGAAAGCTGAGGAAATAGCCTTAGCCTGTGGATATAGGCCAATTGAGCTTTGCTGGATGACATGGTTAATTCAGCCTGAGGGGAAAATGATGAGGATGGAAAAATATTCAAGTATTCTTTCTAAGATTTAGATTGTATTATGAGCTTTCCACTCACAGAAAGAACGCTTCGAATTAAACATTCTGAAAAACATGTTAGAAGATGCTCAAAAAAGTTTTAGTTCCACTGCATATCTTTACGGTTTTTCTGTCAGACATGAGCGTATAACTGGAATGGGCGCATTCATCGGAGCTCCGAGTAATCCGTTAATGTTAGCCTTCCAATTTAAGAGAGCTATAAAAGGGAGCCGCCTCTCATGTGAGGACACCGTTTATAGATAAGTTGGACGCATCCTTCTTATAGAAAAGCCCCTGTAAATGTGTGTCAAGCCTATTAAAGCGCATTATGGCTGGAGAACCCTCCGAAAACCTCCTCTATTTTTTCTGTTTTGCCCGTCGGCTTGGGTTACTGTGGTTTAGAGTTTCTGTATTACGTCTTTTATTCTTATGTGCAGTGTTTCCGTCTACTTTGTATAGTTCTGCCATAGCTTTGAACCCGCTGCTCTTCTCTATGAGGGTTCTCGGCCCATTATAGTCTTGTGTTTCCAGCCTCGCCCTCCACTCCTCGTTCACTATTACAGCCGCCGAGTTTGGGCATATTTCTCTTATTCGCATCTCGTATGATCCGCCTAGCTTATATTTTGTGGCTGGAGCGTATTTTCCGCGTTTAACTCCAGCCGTGTGGAATGTCAAATTAATTTTTCCTAGATACATTGGCAGTATTTTTTCACGACGTTTCTGGGAATCGGGTTTTCAATTTCTACCTCTTTAACCTTCTTTGCCAGCTCCTCATCTACCGTGTATATTTTGCTGATCCCGAGATCTTTGGCTAGCTCTATTAGGCAGCATGAGGAGATATCTAGCTCTGAGACTCTAGATCTTTTGGCGACGGTTTTTGGAAGGCTTTCATAGAAGGCTGGGGACTTCACGGATAGGGTTTTTAATAGAGTCCTTTGCCGCGTTGATGCTTCTAAGTTTTAGGTATTTCGTCGTGATAATATAGGCTTCCAGGTAGGTGTCTATGGGAATTAGAAAGCGCTTTTTAAGCGTAAGGGCGTCGAGCAGCAGTTGGGCCGCATACTTGCGTGCAGGGTTTCTGGAGTGGGCGATAACTATGATGCCGACGTCAACTAATGCCTCGAAGCCCAATTTTGCGGAGCGCGTATTCTCCATAACCCTTCGAGCTTGCTCCCTGAGGCATGTATGCCGCTTCGAGAGGGGCGGATGACGTAAGGAGACTAAAGACGTGTGCACGGCGGAGAACAGCCCATTAACAATCAAATAAAATCTATTTTAGTCTATTTTCGAAGCGAGTACTTAACATGAAGTAACCTAAAATGAGGATGAGATGCAAGGGGATAAGATGATAGGTTCTTAAAGCGGATAAAAACATCTCAATGAAAAGCAAATCGGAAAATTATTTATTTTTTCCATCAAAACATTGAAAAGAGATTTGAGGGGAGATCTTGGCTAAGATTAAGATAGGTGTAATCGGTGCTGGAAGCATCGCTTGGTCCTCGACGTTAATACGCGACCTTTCTTTAATGAAGGGTTTATGGGGGAGCACAGTTACGTTAATGGATATAAATAGGGAGCGTTTAAATTTAATTTACGGGTTTGCTAAGAGATACATTTCCGAAGTTAAATCCCATATTAAAATTGAGAAAACTCTGGATTTGCGTGAAGCGGTGAAAGACGCTGATTTCGTAATAAACACTGCTATGGCTGGCGGGCATCAATATTATGAGAGGATGAGGGCTATTTCTGAAAAGCATGGATACTATAGGGGTATTAACAGCGTTGAGTGGAATATGGTCTCGGATTATCATATAATATGGGGCTACTACCAGTTTAAGCTAATGATGAATGTTGCGAGGGCCATTGGGGAGCTTAGCCCTAACTCATGGTTAATTTTGCTTGCAAACCCAGTTTTCGAGGGCACAACCCTTCTTTCTAGAGAAACAAAAGTTAAGGTGATAGGGCTATGCCATGGACACTTAGGATACCGGGAGATGGCGAAAGTTCTAAGATTAGATTTAGATTACGTGAATGTTGAATCCATAGGTTTCAATCACGTAATTTGGATGACGAAGTTCCTCTATAAAGGGGAGGATGCTTATCCCATTTTAGACAGATGGATTAGCGAGGAAGCGGAGAAATATTGGAGAAGATGGCGGAGAACACAGAGGAACCCCTTTGACATACAAATGTCTCCAGCAGCCATAGACATGTATAAAAGATACGGCCTGTTTCCGATAGGCGACACAGTGAGAGGTGGCACATGGAAATATCACTGGAATCTGAAGACTAAGAAGAAATGGTTCGGTTCAACTGGCGGCCCAGACTCGGAAATCGGCTGGAGAATATATTTGGAGAATCATGAGAGATGGCTTAACCACGCCGTTGAAGCCCTACGCAGCAACAAAACCCCATTAACGGAGCTTTTACCCCCAAGAATGAGCCGGGAATCGGTTGTACCAATCATTAATTCTATAGCAAATGATGAGGAAGGCCTATACCAAGTGAACATTCTCAACAATGGGGTGATTAATGAGGTCCCAGATAATGTGGCGGTTGAGATTCCGGCTAAAGTGGATGGTAAAGGAGTGCACAGAATTCAGGTAGGCAGCTTACCAAAAAGCATAATGAAATACGTTCTATATCCGCGAATGATGAGAATGGAGTGGGCACTAGAAGCATTTCTAGAAGGTGGCAGAGATCTGCTCTTCGACTGGCTAATAGTAGACCCGAGAACAAAAAGCACAAAGCAGGTTGAAACCGTTATAGATAATCTACTTTCACTCCCAGAAAACGAGGAGATGGCCAAACACTTCAAATAACATCAGAAAAATTGAGCTGGAATTCTGGAGGCTTCGGCTTTTCCTCCTCCTTCTTGGGTGCTGGTGCCTGCACTTGCGGAGGTTGAGGCGGCTTTTTGACGACTTTTAGTTTGCCGTCATATGGTATGACCTTCTCCACATCAGTGAAATCAGCCTGAATAGACTTCGAAATGTCTAGGATCTGAAGCTTTCTTCCGTTAGGCGTTATGTACGCCTTGACCTTCCTACCCTTATATGTGAAGTAGTTAACTTGCCCTTTTTTCCTGTATCTGAGGCGACGTGAATATTGAAACTCCATAATTGGCTTATATTTCGACATTTTCTTCCTTCACCTCTCGCCCTGAGCCGCCAAACTGAATTTTCGCATTACTATCTGGCGATGCGGAATCCAGTGACCAGCCTCGCAAACATAGGTGTCAAGCCAGTAGATTCCATCTTCCTCCTCCTACCCCCGCGAGGACACCAGTTTCAGCCGCCGCCAACATTTGAGGCAGGTTTCAAGACGCTGAAGGGGATATGTGATGCTGATAACTTCGGAATCATCCATAACCGTGATGAGATGACCCTTCCCACATCGCTATCCCCTGAATCTTTCCCCAAAAAATCGAGTTTGCAAAAACGAGAAAACTTTGCTCCGCATTCGGGGCATAACCCTGTGAACTGCAAGAGCTTCATCCTCCAAAAGAAAAATTAGATTATTTCTCGACGCTAGGCTATATAACGCTCTCGAAGACTTCAGTCGTGGAGTAGCTCGCTTTGTTAGCCCTCTATTCCTCTGCGGAAGACGAAGATCGCGATTGCAAGCAAGATTAGACCGATCATATTGTATACGAGTAAAGGTTTCAGAGGCTGACCCAGCTGTGCTCTAAGGCTGATACCCCACACGGATCCGCAAGGAATTCCCATGCGAGCGTCAACGTTATTACATCGACAGCGACCCACAGAAGTCTCTGCTTCCCCCTCCCCTTGTAAAGAAGACACATTATGACTATTAGAGCTAAGGGAAGTAGGCTTATCAGGATGCTCATCTCTTCAACTGTGAAGGCGAAGGGCAAAGCATTATCCGTCAACACATCGTAGTAAATTAATATATCCAAGATGAAAATCACGACGCTCAGCGCGATCACGGCATTCAGTACGTCCTTCCTCTTCAAGCCGCGTTTCCTCCCAAATGAAAAATTAGGGAGCTAGGCTTCTGCCTGCCAAATTGTAGAATTAGTGAAGCAGCTGCTTCAAGCGGGGGTGAAAGGTAAATGAGCGAAAATATTTGATGTAATGGGGCATCTTGCAGGTAAGGTTTTTCAAATTTATGACGATTTTGAGGAATTTAAGCGCCAACTCCTCAATTTCATTGAGGATAGGGATGAACCATTCACGGTTAAATTTCTTGTTGAGAGGCGCCTTCAACCAGTCAGCGAAACCCTCGTCCAGAACACTCTAGCGGATCTTGAGAGCGAAGGCCTAGTCATATGGCTTGGAGAGGGCGAATGGATATCCACAAAAGCTGTTGTGGAGCGAGCGCTAAAACCAAGGTTATAATATCTAAAAGCCTAGTAGCCTAAATAGTGACAACAGCAATAAAAAGGCCAGAACTAGGATACACAAACCTGGCAGAGTTCATAGGAGATGCGGACGTGGCAACTTAAGTTCACCTCCTTAGGTGGTTGTAGTATAGGGTGAATAGTTTTATTGTTAGGTTCCAGCATGCCATCGACCTTCTATATCTCTCGCTTCTGTTTATTGGGTTTGACGTTATGTTGTTGAAGAATATTTTAGTTCTCTGCTTGAATGATGAGTATACAGATTCTATTAGGCTTCTATTTCCGAAAGGGCTCCGCGTTGTATGGTAGGGCCAGCTCCTCCAGCGTCTGCTTAAGCCAAGGAGCATTATCAACTATGAACGTCGGTTTGCCCTCACAGTATTTTATGGTCTCACGTATGAACTGCTCTGTGGCAAGGGCATTCCTAGATGGGTAAACCCTCATAGAAAGCATCTCATTCCCATCAACATCTAATGTAGCGTAAACCCAGTATTCTAATCCATTAACTTTAACGCATGCCTCCCTCACCATTATAATTACATTTATGTTCCTCACATATATTGAGGAAAAAAGCTGATGCTAAAGAGAGTTTGCTGAGACAAAAATGTAAAGAGAGTTTATGATATGCTGAATTCTATGGATGCTGCTGTGACCGGTTTCAGTGCGATCTTTGACCATCCGCTGACGGTTACTCTGTATACGCCCTCCTCAGGCTTCACTATTTTAACGGTGATCTCTCTTGTTTCACCGGGCTTTAGTGTGACTAGCACCTGCGCTGAGATTGGCCGATAATAGGGAATCCATTCCCCGTTAACTTTTTTCTCAATCACTAGGCCTAGGGCTGCATTCGGGAACACTATCTCGCAGTTTCCTATATTATTGACTGAAACGCTGAGAACCACTTGGTTTCTAAACGTTCGTTTTTCAACAGACAACTCTAGGGCTGGATTCTCATCCCGCGCTTCCGGCGGAACAGTTTTAGCCGTGAACCTTCTGACGAACCCCTTAAATTTCTCATCCATGTTCCTCAGTTTTCCTAGCGCGTAACCCATCTCCCCAGTCTCAAAGTGCTCCCTTGCCTCTCTTATTAAGTTGTTGAGCGCCTGCCTAAACTCGTTCATGTTCCGAAAGCCCATCTCCCCCATTATCTCCTCTAACTCTGTTTCGTTAAGTTCCCCAGCCATGGCTTCCAGGCGCTCCATTACTTTCGCTCTGAACTGCTCCATCCTCTCAGCCATCCTTTCCTCAGCCTTCGCCTTAAGCATTCTATAGGCCTGCGCTATAAGATGGTTTGCCTCAGCAAGCCTGTGAGCGACATCCGACACATTTCCCTTAGCTAAAAGATCTTTCGCTTCCTCTATGTTTAATAGGTCCCTCGCATCTTCTAGAAGCTTTTTGAAATCTGGATCCTCTGACATATCCTCTATTCTCTCTATTCTTTCAAGCGACCTATTCATTGCCACTAGTAATCCCTGAGCCTGAATCTCTGGTTTAACTTCAGCCTCAACTTCCGTAATGCCTAACCCACATAGTATTCTGTGAATGTTCACCCAGACCTCTCTGAAGACCTCCATTGTCTCCATTGCCTTATTTATTGCATCAGTGTATTCGCCAGCCTTTAGTTTCGCTTCAGCTTCATCCAAGAGCGCTGATATATCATCTATTAGAGAGATGTTTCCCCAAAAAGCATCCTTAAGATTTGAGCCATTAACTAGTTCAATGATTGTTGAGTTCGCCTTCACCCTATTCACCAGAGCGGTAACGTACTTTTCTGCATTAGAAGCCGCTTCAACAATATTTTTAGCCATAGATTCCCCACCTCTAACAGAAGCCGCTGGAAAAGCTTGAGCAGCTGCTGAAATAAGCAGAAAAGCCAATAGAGCCGCTGCCACAAACTTTAGACTCTTCGCATCCATACCTACATCACCGCTTAGAAGTATGCGGAAACTAGGAGATAAGGGACACCGTGAAACGCCGCGTTTCAAACTGTTTCAAACATCCTAAAATTTATAAAAGGAGCCTAAAAGCGCCCAATTAATAAAATAGCTTTTTATTTTCTTTTATTTTGTTTTATTAGGTTTAAATTCAGCATTTTTCTCAGCGGGCTCTGAGGTGGGAAAGAGACGATGGTTTACACCTATGATTTGTGGTGCAGGCGGCTGGGCATCAATTGGGAGAGCCCGTCTATAAGCCTTCCAGGAAATCGCCACTCATTCCACACGAGAAGGAGACCGACGACCTAATTGCCTCCTGCAGCAGGCATGCTGACTCCTCCCTCCAAACAGGATGCGTGTGGGAGAAATATTTAATCTCAAATGGATGGATATAGACTTTGAGCGAAGCGTTATAACAGTAGTGTCAGAGGAGGGGAAGCGACCCGCGGGCCTTCAAGGTCTCCGCCAAGCTAACAGCGATGCTAAATAGACTGCCCAGGGAGAGAAAAATGAAGAGGATAAAGTGCGCTGGCCGGAGTAATGGTGCCGCGGGCCGAGCCACGCGGACACCCCGTTGAGCAGGCTGGCTGCGAAGGAGAGGATTGCGCGGATGTTCTCAGCCGGGTCCACGGAGATTCCCGGAAGCCCGCCATGCAATCCATTGGGGGTCTGGGTTGCGGCAGAGCTGCGGCAGCGACCGATGCGAGGAAGGCCAAAATGTAGCTCAGGAGAATGAGGATGAGCGCATATTCCACGGTCTTAAAGGCTAGGCCCTTGAGATCTTCGACATCCCCGCCGCCCCTGTTTAACAGCTCGCCCCTTCAATTCTCTTTCTTGGGATTTTTAGTTTGCAACCGTTATATATTTTTGCTTCTTCAGCTTTTCTAAGGCTTTTTCAACCAGCGTTTTAGCGGACTCCTCAGCCTTGTAGGTTGCTTCGAGTTTTAGGGCGAAGCCGCGCTGACTGCAGAATAGGCTTGTAGCTGGGTTGGCTCCCTGCAATATAAGCTCCTTTGGGATGGTCTTCCTGCATAAAGGACATTCGATGGTTTCTTCGATTTGCTGAGGTTGTTTTTGCTTAGGCTGAGCTTGAACGCTAAACGCTGCAAGCGTTTAGCGTTCACCCTAGTCATAATTGACTAGGGTTTAATGTAAACTTTTCTTTACTCCTTACATCTAAGTTTCACGGAAATTTTTTCAAGTTGGTCTAATTTTATGAGGTTACTTTAATTATGATTGTTCCTGAAGTTAGTGTGTCCCCGCTGTGGGTATAATGACGGCCATTGGAGATGCCCACCCTGCGGCAATGCTTTGACTGCCTGAAATGCCTGCGCCATTAACGGTTATTGTGTATGAAGGCGTCGGTGAAATATTTGTTCTGATTGTTACTGCAATAGCGGTGTCACTTACGAACCTGAAATCAATTATTTTAATGTCTCCTTTGTACTCCACGAATGATGCACCTCGAATTACTTTCAAAGACATCAAAGCCCAGACGAACGTAGCTGAAGATAGTGCCACTATCACCATTAGGCATATCGCCATCCAAACAGGCACTTTTTTCATTATAGCTTTTCACCTCCATTCTTCTGGCGATCCGAAGTCTTTTAAGCGGGTGAAACCGCATTTTCAGATTTCTTCTTTCAGGGGTACAAATACTGGAGGGAGTCCGGTAACGAACGTGACATATTCCTTCAAACCTTATTTCTCTCAGGTTACATCCGAGGAGCAGTCTCTCAAGTTCTCTTTCATTAACCTCAACAAGAGCTTCGGGGAAAATGGCTATTCCCCTTCATATTGAACGAGTCTGTCAATTAATCTTTGTTGCCCTGCGCCAGTTAGCTTCCATAAACGTGTTTTAGGATGTTTCACGGCGGTTTTCTCAGCTTCTAGCAGATGCAGGTGATGCAGTATGGAGGAGTAGCTAACGCCCACCCTTTCAGCTAAGCTTTTTGCATCTAAAGGCTCCCTCTCCAGAGTGGTGATAATTTTCGATCTTACAGTCAACCCCCGCTTCACATTCCTCCTACGAGTTAAGAAAGCTCTAGGATGATGACCTTTCCTAAACATGTTGAATACCCGAAAAATAGCTTAAGAAAAACATTTTTAAAGTCTTATTTTAGGAAATCTCCTTCAAATCATTTTAAACCGACGGAAACTACGGGGCGTGTCCAACTTATTCATAGATCCATCTTACTATGATTTTTAGGCAGTATATTATGATTCTTAGGGGT
>Ga0185307_1001146_pt1 | contig 15149 bp, 14 predicted proteins | sample LHCtaG_FD_128010 | JGI IMG/M metagenome (GOLD analysis project Ga0185307, IMG submission 128010) | Hot spring microbial communities from Little Hot Creek, USA to study Microbial Dark Matter (Phase II) - LHC4sed_matched (SPADES... | ecosystem: Environmental > Aquatic > Thermal springs > Hot... | reverse complement strand
ACGTATTTTCTGGTCGAATATTTTGCGGAGCATTGATATTGGCAGGTAGCCATTCTCCAATATCGTGTCGTGGAAAAATTTCTCGTCAAACTTGTCGCCCATCTTCTGTTTGACTTCCTCCTTAAGCTTTAGGATTAAATGTTTTCCTAGAAGATAGGATAACGGGTATCCCGGGGTTTGCGTGTAACGGCTTACCTCAGCCACAGACGCCTCCCTAGACATTCCCGCCTCCCTCACAAGCATTTCCACAGCTTCTTCAAAGGTCATTTCGCCCCTTGAAAGTTTAACATCCACAATTATACGCACGGCCCTCCATATCATATCGTTTATCTGAACCAGTCGAGTTTCCAAGTCTTTTATGAAACCCTTCTCCCACATAAGCTCCTCACAGTAGTGCGCCCAGCCCTCAACGGTTTCGGAGCCCTCAGCCAGCAATCTAACAACGCTTCCACGGTTTGAAACTGCCCCCTGCAGGAAATGGCCTGGAAAAGCTTCGTGAACAGCCGTATTTCTTATTGACGGATAATTCAAGTGCTTCCCAAGGTTTGCGGGGTCTTTAGGTCTTGTGACGACATATATGCCTATCTGGGGCTTGTCAAACTTTGCTGGGGGTATTAGGGCGGCGAAGGGGATTACGGGAGCCATGAACGCTGGTGTTTCCTCCACGATTAGGACGTCTTCTGGGTAAACGGTTGCTATGCCCTTTTCCTGCACAAAGTGTCTAGCCTCCTCCATGGTTTTCCTCGTGTACTCCAGCGCTTCCTCGAAAGTTTTTGGAGCTTTACTCTCTATAATCCTTAAAACTTCCTCGGTAGTTTTGTCTGGGGCTATTTGCCGGGCAATCCTATCTCTTTCAGCCTTCAACTCGTTTAAATACTTCACACCAAGCTGGAGTATTTCATCCGAGTTCAAGCCGAGTTCGCGGATCTGAATCAATTTTTCAAATTTTTCCCTGCCAAGGGCCCATTCCTCGCCTGTTTTCTCTAGCAAGCCGCGCAACCATTCGATATGCTTCTCCAACGCTGGTTGGAGGCCCTCCATAGCCCTTTGAAGCCTCTCGTAAGCCTCGTCTGGAACTTTTCCCTTAACGGCTTGCAGTATAAACATGAATAAGCCCATCAAACCTTGGGTTTTCTCTATAGCTAGCTGCGTCCAAAGCTTCACGGGACGCGATTTTTCAAACCTGGAGCGGAACTCCTCGAGGTATCTAGGCATCTTCTCCATCCTCGCGGCTATGGCATCGATCCTCTTCTCCAAAGGGGCGTAGTTCCTTGTAAACATGACAAATATTAGGCTACCTAACTCCTCTGAAACATCCGGGTTTAACTCGTGGATTCTCCTCTCGTAAAAGTCGAATTTCCAGCGTTCATACGCCTTCTCCAGCACTTCCCAGTCTATTTTGTGGTCGTCGCTTAACTCTTCACGGTTAACCCGCTCACTTAAACTTTTAAGCAGCTCCTCCATCAGTTGAAGGTTTTCCACAAACCTTTCCGTCGAACCCTTTGGAAGCATGTAGTCGTAGGGTTCGTGAAGCCCAAGGTATGTGGCGAAATCCGGATTCTTCTCGAAAAACTTGCCCAAATACTCGTTTACTATGTTTTCAAAAATCTCGTCCGCGCTCATTTCCACCAACTCCCAAAAATTAACATGCAAGAGCTATTAAGTTTTAGCCATTCTCCATGAAACACAAGCTCTTTAAAGGGATATATGCCATTAAATATGCACGAGGAGTGGGATATGGCCATCGAGAAAACTCCAGGTAAAAACGAGATAATGTTTGTGTGGTTCAACCGCTATGCGGGAGTGACTCTGAAAACTTCGTCTAAAACCCTGGTTGTTGACCCCGTGGATGTTAAGGCTAAGGTTTTCCAGAACGTGGATGCTGTTCTCGTAACCCATGAACACTACGACCACTTGGATCCGTCGCTGGTTGCAGAAATATTCAGGCTTTCCCAGTGCATGGTGGTAGCTGATTCAACCTCTGTGAGGAGGCTGCGGAACACAATACCCGGCGAAAAGCTTGTCGAAGTTCAACCGGGCTCCGAGGTTAAGTTGGGCGATGTTTCAATTAAGGCTGAAAAATGCAACCATCCACCCGCAGCCACACCTGTATCATACATAATCACAAGCGAAGACGGTGTTAAAGTCTTCCATACGGCGGACAGCCTCCCGTTCCCGGAGATGGCTGCCATAGGAGAGAGGGAAAAGTTAGACATTGTCTTCTGCACTGTTGGAATTGCTCCAGGAACATCGCCTGAAACAGGCCTCGAAATAGCTAGACTTACGAAGCCTAAGGTGGCTGTTCCCTACCACACAGGTTCAAGCGCCGACTTGAGAAAGTTTGGTGAACTTTTGAAGAAGGAGATGCCGAAAACCACATGCCTAATCCCGGAGATGGGCAAGATTTACCAGGTCTCTAAAAAGGTGTAGTTTGCGATGCAGAGGGAAAACGTGAAAACAGAGGTCTGCAAAATCCTGAACAAAATCGGCGCCCTACAGTTTGGAACCTTCAAACTCACCAGCGGGAAAATAAGCCCTTACTATATAGACCTCCGCGTGGTTCCGAGCTTTCCAGACGCCTTCAAACGGATATGCGATATATACACAAGCTTTGTTGAGGAGGAGATAGGCGCCGAAAACTTTGAAAGGGTTGCAGGAACACCCATGGCTGGCATGCCCTTCGCCACGATAATCGCCTACAACCTCAAAAAACCCTTCATATACATTCGGAAAGGCATACGTCTCCACGGGAGGCAGAGAAGGATTGAAGGCGTCCTGGCTCCAGGCGACAGGATTCTGCTTGTGGACGACTTGATAACGACGGGTTTATCCCTCAGAAGGGCAGCTAAGGCTGTCATCGCCGAGGGTGGGGTTGTAAACGACGCTGTTGTTCTCCTTGATAGGGAGGAGGGTGGTGAAGAGAAGCTTAGAAAAAACGGCATTAAGCTTCACACAGTTGTCAAGATAAGCGAGGCAGCCAACCTTCTCTATGAGATAGGCGCGATAAACGAGGATCAACTGAAAACAATTTTAAAACAGGTTAAAAAGGGGTAAGTGTTGAAGTGAGTTAGTTTCCCACCCTACTCATAGAATATTAGCCCCTTCTCCTCCAAAATTTCGTGGAGTTTGTGGACAGCGTCGAAAACGTCTTGTTCTCTTTTGGCTCCTGTGCAAACAAGCTTACCGCTGGCGAAGAGCAGTATAACCACCTTTGGATTGTCCATGCGGTAAATCAGTCCCGGAAACTGCTCAGGCTCATACATGGTTTTTCCAAGAGTGTAGGCAGCCTTCTCCAAGTCTATCATCCCACCCAGACTGGCGGAAGCCACAATATTCTGGATTTTGAGTTCAGGCTTGCTGATGATGATTATTCCACCCCTCTTAAGCTCCTTGATAACCTTCAACACAGCCCTCTTAGCCTCTTTCTCAGACTTAGCTCCTGTGCAAACCATCTTCCCAGAATTGAAAATCAAAGTCGCCGTCTTAGGCCTCTTAAGCCTAAAAACAAGTCCCGGAAACTGTTCTGGACGATACTCCACGCCCGGATAGCTCTTAACAACAGCGTTCAAGTCCACTTTCTGGTTTAGGGTTGCTGAAGCCACAACGTTCTCTATGTTTATTATAGGTTTGACTTTAGGCATTTACATCACTACATTATGAAGTCTTTAAATACCATTTATAAAGCATACCCTTGACATCGTGGAGAATTCTCCCCGCACAACCCCATTTTTTATGTTTTATACAACCTTCCACAAAAGGGGTCTGCAATTTCATGAACTTTTTTTAAATGATGAGGGCCTTGTTTTAAATTCTGTTAATGGGCTGTGAACGGGTACGCTCGGCTGATTAAGCATTTTGTGTTTTTAGGGGGTGGCTTAAGCTATAAGAGGGGCTACTTATGTCATAGCGTTGGGCAAGCTGTGCGACGCATTTGCATGGGGCCTGGCTTGGTGGGTAAACACCACATGTATGTTACACTAGCATGACTAGATTTTTGAGTTAGTGGCATTCCAACAGCCTTTTCAGCGGAGTAGTCATAATCTTTAGAAAACACAAATAATACCCCCTTATTATCAGTTAAAACTTACCTCCCTAAAAGCATTAAGTTTAAACTTCTGCGGAAACATGATTTTTAGAAACTTTTAAATCTGTCAACGCTGACTCAGAACTTTCCATAAGGTGAGGAATTGAGAGGCTCGGGCAAGCCGAACTACCTGTTCGTTCCCTCTGCCATCTTCGCGACGGTTCTCTTAAGCTTTTATTTGATCCACAGAATTTTCCCAGGGCCTGAAATAGTTTTCCTGTTTCTGTTTGTATATGCTTCTTACGTTGGTAATGGGAACCGTTTCCTGAGGACTTTTACACCTTTCGTCGTGTCCTTCTTGTCTTATGAGGCTTTAAACAGGCTTGTTGACTCTGTTCCAAGATATATACATATTTATGAACCCATAGCCGCTGATTTAGGGATTTTTGGAACTGTTCCAACAGTTGTGCTTCAACAGTTTAGGATGCCGATTCTCGATTTTGTGGGCGCTGCTTTCTATTCTGTGCACCTCATAGCACCAACGGTTTTCGCCTTTATTCTTTGGCGGTATAAGCCTGAACACTATCGGAAGTATATGGTTGCCTTTACCGTCTGCACCTATAGTGCCTTACTGACTTTTCTAGTTTTCCCCGTGGCCCCTCCATGGTATGGTTTGAACGCAACCCGTGTACTTTTCCAAGTGGACCGTTTGGTAGGGGTTCCAGTTTTTCAAACAATATACGATTATATTGGGGTTAATCCCTTCGCGGCTTTTCCAAGCCTCCACTCTGCGTACCCATGGCTTATCGCCTTTTTCGCCATTAAGGCGTGGAGGAAGAAGACTTTGCCCGTTATCGTCTTCCCAACCGTTATATGGTTTAGCGCCGTCTACCTTGGCGAACACTATGTGGTGGACGTGTTAGGCGGCGTTGCCTATGCAACCTTTGCCTCCATACTTGCATGCAAGAGGGGGGAAATATTCAATTTGAAGATTCTCGCCAACCTTGCGTCAAACTCCGTGTTAGAGGGTTTGGAGAAGGTTAGGCTTCCCATTTACCGGAGTGAAAACTTTTTCGCCCTCACTTTCAAGCGTACTCTGTACTAGTGGATATTTCCGTTTCAGCTGTCTTCTGCGCTTTCTCCTCTTTCCATTCTTTGTAGAAGTTGTACGTTTTCCATGCGTTGAAAACTATTAACACGAAGATAAAGAACTGGTACCATGCGAAGGTCGGGACACCTAGACGGGTTCCAGCGCTTAATTGGCAGTCAATGCGGTATGTTAGGAAGCCCTGTGATAGGCTGGTGTTGTAAACGTTTGGGAAGCTTTCGTGGTACTGTTTATCTGCTAGCATTCCCCGAATGGTTGCCATCGGCGGTTTGGCTCCTGGCTGCGGGAAGGTGTAGGATCCCCATATGCTGAATATTGTCAGCCCTATTATCAACGCGTTTAGGGCTATGTAGAGAATGTGGTCTAGCCGTATTTTGGGGACCTTCCCTTCGCTTGCCATGTTTTCTCCTGGTTTTTTCTCTTGGGTTGTGCTTGATGGTAGCATTAGGATTATTATGATCACTAGGATGGCGAGGAAAAAGATGTACATGTTTCTTTCCGAGTGGAGTAAAAGTGGGAAGTTTCCTATGAAGGGTATTCTCATAACCACTTTTCCAACTAGGTTTGTGGAGGGCCATGGTGGGTCGTTTACTCCGCTGTTGTCTCCTCGAGTTGTGATGTAGTAGACGCCGTTTACTTTTTCTATTTTGACTGCTCTGTGGACTATGAGTTCGTCTCCTCTTCTATAGACTAGGATGTCGCCTGTTAGACCGTTTGAGTCGGCTTTTATTTGGGTTGGGTCTATTTTTTGAACTATTATCAGGTCTCCGATGTTTAAGGTTGGGAGCATACTTCCTGATGCTACTGCTAGGGCGGGGTATGAGGTGCCTAGGGCTATTTGGGCGGCGTAGTAGCCGCCTAGAACTGTGAGGAGGAGTAGGGCTACTGTTAAGAGTGTTTGGAAGTATTCGTTTTTCCAGAGTTTTTTTATGGTTTCGGTGGCCATTTTTCGCCTTCTGTTCTATGTGGAGGGCTGTTGTACTTGTTGAAGTGGTTTTCATGTTTTAAAACTTAACGCTTTAGAAAGAAGGGGAGGAAATGAGGGGGTGCAGGTTGCTCCGTTAAAGTTCTACGCCTTCGGCACCTAGTTTAACCTTGCTTATTATGCCTTTAAACTTCTTTCCGCATTTTGGGCATTCGTACATTCCAAAGACTGTCATGGTTATTCGCATTTTTTTGTCCGGGAATGGGGCTATGAGTTCCCATGTTTTGTACGGGTCTTTGACCTCTGTTCCACACTGAGGGCATGTGTTTTGTTTTGTCTTGGGCATGGTGTGCCCGCTGTTGGAGTTATTGTTTTAAACCTTTTTCTTGCTTAGGACTTCTCGGAAGGGTTTGTTGCATTTGGGACAGTCGAATAGTCCTATTTCAAGTTGCATTCTTTTGCCTGACTTGTCTGGGCGTCCCGCCATGGTCCACTTCTTTCTTGGTTTTTCAACTTCGGTTCCGCATTTTGGACATTTAGCCATCAACTTTTCCTCCAACGTCCTCGATAACCATGGTTTTCCTATGATGATAGATAAATAATTTTCCATTGTTTTTGAGTATTGAAATTTTGATGGTTTCAGATGGTATTGATAAGGTTTTATTTGTGATGGTTCAATGAAATGGAAAAGGCTGAATTTAGACACGTGGTTTTTCTGTTCTGGGCGAAAAGTTCTCCTAATTCCAAGTTGAGTTATGCTGGCACCTCTGTTAATTCCAAGGTTTGATGCCAAATTAGTGCCCTCCACGTCAACCATAACTACGCGGACCCTCTTCCCCCTAAAACGCTTCTCCAATTCCCGGTTAAGCCACCTCTTCACATCAATCCAGAAGAAGTAGCAGCCATAAGTCTAAGGATTGAAAGGCTTCTTTAAAATGGCTCCAAGGGCAAACCTAACCCTCCCCAAACCCAAATCCTCAGACACCAAACCTCCGGCAAATCCAAAGCCATCTGCCTAACCACTATCTCAACCCGCCTCCCGCCACCCTAAGTTTCGAAGCCGACCCACCCAAACCAAACCCTCTCAAAGCTAAAGTCTTTCACGGACAAACCATATAAAACATTCCTACAGTCACAGCGCCCACCACACACCCTAAAACGTTTTTACCGACCGACATCTAATTGTTGACTGTGAAACCCATGCAACTTTCACCTCTTAGCAACGCCATCAAAAGAACATGCAACATACTAAAAGTCGGAGCCTGCATGCAAGTCCTAGACTATGAAAAACGCTTCTCATGCCTAAAAAACTTCTACGACACCCTCCTCCAAAACCTAATAAAAACGGGATTCCACACCAAAGAAGCCTACGAAACCGCAAAGGAATTTTTCGGAACCCCCACCGTGCGTTTTGCAGGCATAGACGGAACCATGTACTCACACCCCCTCTTCGACCTCGTAGTCTTCTTCGGAGGTGCCTACGCCTCAACAGGCACCATAACCTTCCACGAAGACAGACCGCCCACAGTCAAATACGATGAACGGACAGCCAAACACGGCGCAGGGATCTCCAGCGTAGTCCCCATATACGTCAACGAAATCCCAGACGTGGACCAAACCTTCTTTGAAGCCTCCCAGCCCGGAGAAGTCAGCCTTGGAAAACCCCTCACCGAGGAGTCAATAATCAACAATGCAACCATCGCCAACTGGATAATGACCTTCGCCGAATACTACCTAGCCTACAAACTTGCAGCGGACTTCGAACGAAACCTTCGAATAATAATCCTCGACAGAAGCCTATCCATCGAAAGGGCAAGCCTCCTCTACGACACCTCGAAACGCGCCCTTTGGGAAGCCAAATGCAACATTCTAGGCTACGATGTGGACGGGGAACCCATAGATATAAACGACCTAACCATAGCCCGACACCTAGTCTGCAACCAACATTTAGGCTTACCCCCTCCAAGAGCAGACTACCTACGCTATGCCATCATAAACCTCCTAAAAAACAAAGGAGCACTAACAAGAAAACAAATCCTCACAGAATTCGACATAAAAGACGAGAAAAGAGCGAAAAGGGTTGAACGCGCCCTAAAAAACCTCGTAGGAAAAGGTATTCTCTCCGAGAAAGGCGAAATCTACACTCTAAACGGGAAATACTTTAAGACATGGGAACGCATTAAAAAGCTTGTTGTAAACATAGGCGACAAGTTCTTCTTCTCCGAAAACCCGGAAACCGGAAACCCCATGAAAATAGTCAAAGACGGAAAGGAACGCTGGCTAACAACCCTTGACATAGCCTTTCTAACGCTTTTCACCCTCCACATGCTGATGGAAGAATGCTGGCAAAAACACATCCTCCTGATAGGCGTGACTAAGGATACAGCTGCCAGGGACTTCAAACGCCAGCTTATCCCAATCATGTGCAACAACGACCTTTTAGAGGCAAACATCTCCCAAGAAGATTTGGAGAACCTGCCAAACACAGACCGCATGATCCTCCAGTCCGCCAGCATCCTAAACGCCGACAAAATCACGCCGCCATGGAGCCTTATAGAATACGACTCAGCCTTCAGAACCATGGTTTTAGACAAGCAGAACCGCAAGGGCTACGTGGCAGGCGCCATCAAAAACAAAATAGGCTTAGAAAGAGTTTTCCTAAAAACCTACGTGCAGTTAAGCCAAGCCAAAACAGACCCCATGCTGAGGAGCAACGTGCTCCTCGTAGACCGCCTCGTCCACCCGCAATACGACTACAAGCCTGAAACCCTTGTGGAGTTTTGGAACGAACTAAGCGACGGTACAAAGGAGCCGGTGGAGGTGATCCTGTTCATGAACAGGGACGTGCCGAACCCCCTGCAGAACCTAACCATGAGCGTTTTGGCGGCTATGGCGCCGTCAAACATTCCAGAAGCCTTCGGCCACAACACACCCCTATTTATTGCAGACAAGATCGCCAAGTGGAATTACAGCCAATTCAAGCGGATTGTAGACACCACCGCCGAGTGGATCCTTAACAACCATAAATTGAGAAAATTCATATTCTACATGAGCACGTTTAGAGAGAGGCGAACAGCCATTGAAGCCGCAAGAAGAGAACAAATTTAACCGCACATGCTTCACAGACTTCGACGGAAGATTCCGAGCCAGACTCGCTGCCGTTGTACCCCGCTTCTTCGGAGGGGCAGAAGAATCCAAATTGGCGGGGACCAGCGCCCGCTACACATGCCGGATAAAGGTGGAATATCAAAAAGACTTGATGGGACTGCTGGAGGAGGGCATGCTCCTAGCCGCAAAAAACTTTAAACAGGCGCTTTTAGGAGAGGAACGCTACACGCTTATGGAGATAAGTCGAGTCTGGCCCGAACACTTCGGGCTTAAAGGACTATCGGATCACGGCTACTACCCAATGCAGTTCGAAATCATTGAACAGTCTGAGGCGGACTGGCTTACGGACGACCGTTCAACCATGATGATTCAAATAGACGCCGTTCCCATAAACTACGACCTAGTTATAGATAAGAACTGCAACTACAGATTTGTTAAGGGCTTCTCCTACCCAGTGGTTGGAAGCCCAGTCTACATACTGAACAGCGAAATGATAAACCGCATGTACAACCAGAAAATCACCGAAAAGTTCGGCGTGGACCCGTCTAAAACTGTGGAGGACGCTCGGCTCGACCCGAGGCTCGGCGTTGTCAAAATGTTTCAGACAAGCAACACCGTCATCCCCATCTACGTTGACTTCGAGAAGCTTGTCCGCTACCACTTCGGAGTTTTCGCCTTCACAGGCGGCGGGAAAAGCAACCTTATGTCCAACATCCTTAGGCGAATCCTACTCCACACAGACGACATTAAAGTCATCGTGTTTGACATAAGCTGCGAATACGTTTTCCTACTCCTCGACCTATTGGCGGACGAGAACATTCCGTCAAAAGTGATCCTTGAACATCGAATAAACTCCCTTGAACAGTTCTTCAACTCCGTCGTCAAGCCGAGGGAATATGAAACCGACGAGCGGGTCAAGTTTGGTTTAAAATGCATCATGGAACAGGGCAAACTCGCCTTCTATACTAGGCCGAAACAGAAGATTCCCACATACGCCCAGTTCCTAGAAGAGTTGAACGACCAGAGGAAGGGTGCCGCCGACAGACCCCACTACCTGAACGCCATAGACAGAATCCACGACGCCATCCTTGACTACATGGAGACCCATGGGCTCAGCGAAAACCAAGAAGTAAGCGAAGACTTCATCAAATTCATAGACGCCGTGTGCAGAAACACTGTTGAAGAGTTCAAAGTTCACGACAAAAGCGGCCTGTACGGTTGGGCAACCACGAGGACCACAATCCTCGACCAGATAAGAAAACGCCAAGAAGAGTTGAGGAAGGAAACTGGTGGGCTGACAGCCGAAAAGATTAGGGAACTGTTAGAAGGCGAAACGAGGCTTGTATGCATATCCATATCAGACCCCACCACGATCAAGGAGCTCGTCATAGCTCTAACTAACGACCTTCTCATTCGGAGGAAACGCATGTTCCAAGTTAAACCATACATTCTCCTAGTCTTCGATGAAGCCCAAGAATTCATCCCAGAACTTTCAGGTGCAGCGGGCATAGACAAGAAATGCAGCAAACAAGTGGAAACTCTGCTCCGTCAAGGACGAAAATACGGGCTAGGTGTGTGCATAGCTACCCAACGCATCGCCTACTTGAACACGAACGCTCTACAGCAACTGCACACATACTTCGTGGGGACACTGCCCAGACCATACGATCGCACACTAATCAGCGACACGTTCATGATAGACAAAGGCATACTGGAAAAAACACTGGAATTCGCACCGGGCGAATGGCTACTGTCCAGTTACATAGCCACAGGCATAGAAAACGTGCCCATATTCATCAAAGCGGACAACGCGGAAAAAGAGGTAGAAAAGTTCCTTGAAAAATCGGTCGAATAATTTCCCGTTGTGAGCCCTCGGTTTTTAGGCTAACCCGCATTTTTTAAGGAGTTTCTGCCACCTTAAGTCCGTTATTCTTTGGATTTCATCTATCAGTTTCTCGTATTTCGGTGTAAACAAGTGTCTGAAGCGTCCTTGAACTGCCAAATATTCCCTTACTGGCTTTTTCTTTTGGGGTGCCATGGCTATGGCCTTACTGGGTGCTGAAAGCTGGTACTCGCCGTTCATGCATTCCCAGAGGGGGAATACGCATGTTTCCACTGCGAGGCGGGAAAGCTCTATGGATTTCGCCGGGTCGCTTCTCCAGCCGCGAGGGCATGGTGCAAGAACGTGGAGAAACGCGGGTCCTTCAACCTCCAGACCCTTTCGCACTTTCACCAGTAGGTCCCGCCAATAATATGGTGAGGCTGTGGCCACGTAGGGGATTTCATGGGCCACCATGATGTCGGCTATTGGCTTTTTATGTTCAAGCTTGCCGGGTATGACTTCGCCAGCTGGCGAAGTGGTTGTGGCTGCGCCTAGGGGTGTGCCTCCGCTCCGCTGAATGCCCGTGTTCATATACGCCTCGTTGTCGTAAAGCACAAAGAGGAAGTCATGGCCCCTTTCAACAGCCCCGGATAGGGCTTGGATGCCTATGTCATATGTTCCGCCGTCTCCGGCCACTGCTATAACGTCCACATGCTGGTCTTTTATTCTGCCCTTCTTCCGCAGCACTTTGATGGCCGCCTCTATGCCCGAGGCATTGGCGGCGGCGTTTTCGAAGGCCGTGTGTAGCCATGGAACAGCCCAAGAAGTATACGGATATATCGTGGAGACTACTTCCATGCAGCCTGTAGCCATGGTCACGATGGTTGGACCTCTAACAGCCTTCAAAATCAGCCTCATAACCGTTGCTGGAGCGCACCCGGCACATGCCCTGTGCCCAGACATAAAAAGGTCTGGTTTTTCAGCTATGTCTTTTGCAGTGAACCTCCATTCCTCTCTTTGCATACGCTATCACTCTCCTACTCCCTTAAACCCACATATTTTATCGGATTTTCAACTTGCCCCTTCTGAAGGATTTCCTTAAGGTCTTTGTAGATGGCGCGTATCTGCATGGGGCTCGTGTCCCTCCCGCCGAGGCCATAGATGTAGTTTACGACAAAGGGTCGCTTTTCAGAATCATACAGGGCGTGGCGGACTTCGTGGAAAACGGCGCCGCCGTGTCCCCCGAAACTCATGCTTCTATCCATGACTGCTATCGCCCTCACGTTTTCCAAAGCCCTCCTGATGCCCTCCACGGGCAGCGGTCTGAAAGTGCGTATTCTCAGCAGTCCAGCTTTTACTCCTTCAGCCCTAAGCTCGTCAACAACGGCTTTGACTGTACCTGCCGTTGAGCCTAAGCAAACCGTGGCAATTTCGGCGTCTTCAAGGTGGTAAGCGTCCAACAGTCCGTCGCCGTATCTTCTGCCGCTTATCTCGGCGTACTCCTCGTGCACTTGCCTAATAACCTCCAAAGCCTTTTTCATGGCTTCTTCCTGCTGGCGTTTAAACTCGAAATAGTAGTTTGGGAAGGCCAGCGGTCCAAGGGTCATGGGGTTCTCCGGGTCAAGCCTTAGAGGGGCAAACTTGCCCTCATGGGTTAAAACTTTTGGAAACTGGCGGACGCCAACAAACCTTTTAACGATCTCGTCTGGAAGCACCTTTACGTTTTCCATGGAGTGGCTTAGTTGGAAACCGTCTAGGCAGACCATGGCAGGCAACATTACGTCTGGATGTTCAGCTATCCTAAACGCCTGAATAACGGAGTCGTAAACCTCCTGAACGTTTTCTGCGTAAATTTGAATCCAACCGCTGTCCCTCTGCGCCATAGTATCCGATTGGTCTCCGTGAATGTTTATGGGAGCGGACAAAGCCCTGTTTGCAATAGCCATAACCACCGGTGCACGACACCCTGAAGTCACAAAAAGCATTTCATGCATGAGGGCTAAGCCGGCGGAGGCTGAAGCGGTGAAGGTTCTCGCGCCGGTGAGGGAGGCGGCTAGGCAGGCTGTTAAGGCGCTGTGTTCAGACTCCGCGCAGATGAAGGCTGTTTCCACCTCGCCGTTAGCCACGTATTCGCTGAACCTCTCCACAATGATTGTTTGGGGGGTTATGGGGTATGCAGCCACCACGTCCACGTCGCACTGTTTCACGGCGTAAGCAACAGCCTCATCGCCGTTTAAAGCCAAAACCCTCTGTTCAACCACACTCTTCATAAAGGAAGCCTCTACTCAAGTTTCATTTCAATCGCTTTCGCCGGACACTCGTTGGCGCAGACTCCGCACCCTTTGCAGTAGTTGTAGTCGAACTCTATGTCGCCCACATAGGCCTTCCAACGTATTGCCCCGTCTGGACAGTAAATGACGCACAACAAGCAGCGGGTGCACTTTTCCAAATCTCTAACGGGCTTAAAAGTTTTCCAGTCGCCCGTCAAAAACTCGGTGCTGGACCTCCAGCAAACCGCGGCTATGGGGATTTCCCGCCAACCCTTCTCCTGAACAGTCACGTGAAACGCGCCTCCCTATATGATTCCTCTATAACTGCAAAGTTTTTCTCAGCTATATCGCGTCTGAAACGCTCTTCAACAGTCCTTTTTATGCTTTCTAGGCTGACGATCCCTGTGGCGCGTGCCACCGCCCCAAGCATGGCTGTACTTGTTATCGGTACGCCTAAAATTTTCACGGCTATCTCCGTGGCTGGAACCGTCCAAACCTCAACTTTGCCGACGCCAAGCCTCTGCTTAATTTCAAAGGGGCTATCCCTTGAATTAACAACCATCTTTCCGTCTTCGCTTAAACCCTCAGTCACGGGCACAGTCTTTATTAACGTCTGATCTAAAACAACAACCACGTCCGGATTATAAATGGCACAATGCAGTTTAATGGGCTCGAAGCTTATCCTAGTGAAGGCTGTAACAGGTGCCCCCATTCTTTCGGGGCCAAACTCTGGGAAAGATTGAATGTATTTTCCCTCATAGACAGCAGCCTTCGCGAGAAGCTCGCTCGCCGTCCAAGTCCCTTGACCACCCCTACCATGCCACCTAATCTCGATAATCCTCTTCAAGACGGTTTCCTCGCAGACTTTTCACAATTAGTGACACCTCCATATACACTTTTCTGAAGGGCTGGGAAACCTAAATTCGAGGACTTTCAAGGCTGGGACATCAAATCTTTTAAAACTTCTTTGACCGAGGTTTCCAAAAGCTTTTTGACGCGGTTTAAGAGTTCAACCCCTTCTTCTGTGGTTGAATAGTACTTGATGCGTTTTCGCCCTCTTCCCCACCCCACCCCCATTATAAAACCGTTCTCCTCAAGTTCGTAGAGAAGTGGGTAAACAACCGAGGATGGAAGCTCCACCCGGTTAGCCTCTTCAACTTCTTTGATAAGGCGTATCCAGACATGGATTTCCCAGCATGGAGCCATAGAATTAAGACTCTGCTGAAGCCTTTAACCGTGGCTTTTATGAGGTCTTCTCCAGCTCCGTTGGCAAGCCTCTCACCGTTCAAAAGTTTCCAAGCGCATTCTAGTAGAGGACAAATATAAGCGCTTTTGAAAGGAAGATCTGATATACCAAAACCTAAAATTTTAATCGAAAAAGCCATGGTTAAGGTTGGAGACGCCTTACTAAAAAGCCTTGAAAAGCCAGCAATTCTTTGGCTTCTATCCCGCAAACCCCAGACTACGAGTTAACAGTTGAACTTAAAAGGTTGACCGGGCGAAAACTGAAGCCAAGCATAGTCTATCCGTTCCTCCACAGGCTTGAAATGGAAGGGTTTGCACGAAGCCAACTACTCGTCAAAGGCAAACGCAAAATCAGCATTACACCCTAACAAAAAACGGTGAAGAACTCCTAAGAAAAGTGCAGGAAACCTTCACAAAACCCCTAAGAGAATTCTTAATGGAGCTGATAGCGAAAAAGCAAGCCCTTGAAAGCACCATAGTCACTCATACCATTTTAAAATAGCCTCGACAGCCTTCTCCGAATAACCCATCATCCTCAACATTTTACGAACCTGACGCTTGTTCAACGAAACCAACCCAGCCTACATAAGGCAAAGAATTTCATAAAATAGATATTCCGAAATCAGATAGATATTCTGAAATCTGGG
>Ga0185307_1001145_pt1 | contig 15151 bp, 12 predicted proteins | sample LHCtaG_FD_128010 | JGI IMG/M metagenome (GOLD analysis project Ga0185307, IMG submission 128010) | Hot spring microbial communities from Little Hot Creek, USA to study Microbial Dark Matter (Phase II) - LHC4sed_matched (SPADES... | ecosystem: Environmental > Aquatic > Thermal springs > Hot... | reverse complement strand
TAATTCTTCATAAAGAAGGGATAAGGGTTTCTTTTGTAGTTCTTCCCTTAAATTCCGATCGACTTCGGGAGCAGGAAAAAAGGGAGAAAATAGGGCTTTAAAATAAAGACCGCTGCCACCCACCATTAAAAATCTTTTATTTTTTTCTTTTAAATCCTCAATTATTTTGGCGGTTTCTTGAGCATATTGGTGGGCCGAATAATATTTATCCGGAGTGATAATATCAATCATATAAAACTCATATTTTTCTCTTATCTCTTTAGGTGGTTTTGCGGTGCCGATATCTAAATATTTATAAATCTGGCGAGAGTCACAGGAGATAATAGCAAAATTATACCTTTCGGCAAATAAAAGGGCTAAATCAGTTTTGCCAACACCGGTAGGTCCGCAAAGGCAAGGGACTAAAATTTTCACGTGATAATTTTAAGAAAACTTCTAAAATTTTCAAAGTTATTTGAAAAATTTATCTAATTAGTTATAATAAATATCTATGGTTATTGCTGATTTCCATATCCATTCATTATATTCCCGAGCAACCAGTCGCGATATGGAAATAAAAAAATTGGTTGAGTATGCTAAATACAAAGGAATAAAGATTTTAGGCACCGGTGATTTTACCCATCCGGAATGGTTTAAGATTTTAAAAAAAGAGTTAAAAGAAATAGAAGAAATTGGTTTAGCCGAAAAAGAGGGGATATATTTTATCTTACAAACAGAAGTAAGTAATATTTATCAACAGGATGGGAAGTTAAGAAGAATCCATAATTTAATTTATACCCCTTCTTTTAAAAAGGCAGAAGAAATAAGCAAGTTTTTAGCAAAATATGGTGAATTAGGAAGCGATGGGCGCCCCACCTTAAATCTTTCTTCTTACGATATGTTAAGTTTTATTAAAGAGATTGATGAGGATGCTTTTATTGTCCCAGCCCACATTTGGACGCCCCATTTTTCCCTTTTTGGCAGTGTGGCAGGTTTTGATTCTATTGAAGAATGTTTTTTAGATTTAACTAAAGAAATCTTTGCCTTAGAAACTGGTCTCTCCTCTGATCCCAAGATGAATTGGCGACTTTCTTCCTTAGATAATTTTACTTTGATCTCTAATTCTGATGCCCATTCACCCCAAAAAATTGGCAGGGAAGCCAATGTTTTTGAGATTTCAAAAATCAGTTATTACGAAATTAAAGATGTTTTGAAAAATAAAGATAAAAAAAGATTTCTATTTACGATTGAATTTTTCCCCGAAGAGGGAAAATACCATTATGATGGTCATCGTAATTGTAATTTAAGATTATCGCCAAAAGAAAGTATTTTAAATAACGACATCTGTCCTGTCTGTGGGAAAAAGGTAACAGTTGGTGTTTTACACCGGGTAGAACTTTTGGCTGACCGGGAAGAAGGTTTTGTGCCGGAAAATGCCATTCCCTTTAAAAATTTAATTCCCCTTGATGAGATAATTGCGGAAGCCCTAAATGTTTCTAAGGAAAGCGCGGCGGTTAAAAACCTTTATTTAGAAATGGTAAAAAAGATTGCTCCGGAATTTGAAATTTTGTTGAATGTGCCGGTGGAAGAGATAAAGAAAAATTATTTAAAAATTGGCGAAGGCATTGAAAAGATGCGGAAAGGAGAAGTTAAAATTTTGCCCGGTTATGACGGAGTTTTTGGCGAAATAAGGATTTTTGAAAAGAAAGAAGAGAAAAAAGAAGAGCAAAGAACACTTTTTTAAAAGGGAGAAAATTATGAGAGAAAGAAAAAAAGTTATTATTATGGGAGCCGGTGGTCGGGATTTCCATAATTTTAATCTCTTTTTTAAAAATAACCCGGATTACGAAGTTGTGGCTTTTACTCAAACCCAGATTCCCGAAATTGAAGGACGGGTGTATCCGAAAGAACTTGCGGGTGAACTTTATCCGGATGGTATCCCTTTATATTCCGAAAATGAACTTATTGATCTCATAAAAGAGAAAGATGTTTCCTTAGTAGTATTTGCCTATTCGGATGTGGATTATAAATATGTTATGGAAAGAGCGGAAAAGGTTTTGGCTGCTGGTGCTTCTTTTATGTTTCTTGGTCCTAAAGAAACAATGTTAGCAAGCAAAAAACCGGTTATTGCTATTTGTGCGGTGAGAACCGGTGCCGGTAAAAGTCCATTGACGAGAAAGATTTGTGAAATTTTAAGAAAGAAAAATATTAATTTTTGTGTCGTGAGGCATCCAATGGCTTATGGTGATTTCCAAAGGCAGGCAGTTCAAAAATTTCAGAAGTTAGAAGATTTAGATTTTTATAAGGCAACAATTGAAGAAAGAGAAGAATACGAACCCCATATCAAAATGGGTAATACGGTCTTTGCTGGTGTGGATTATGAAGGTATTTTAAGAAAAGCCGAAGAAGAATTTTCCTTAATTGTTTGGGATGGTGGTAATAACGACTTTCCCTTTTTTAAACCCGACCTTTTATTTGTTGTTTGCGACCCTTTAAGAGCCGGTAACGAAGCAGAATCCCATCCAGGTTTTGCCTTATTCCAAATGGCCGATGTTTTGTGTATTTCCAAAGTCTCTTCGGCTACGAAAGAGGAATTAAAAATTTTAAAAGAAAATATTAAAAAATATAATAATAAAGCCGAAATAATAATGGCCGATTTAGTTCCCCAATTAAAGGATAAAGAAATAAAAGTTAAAAAGAAAAAGAAAGCGATAGTGGTGGAAGATGGGCCGACAACTACTCATGGTGGTATGGCTTTTGGTGCCGGCTATTTGTCTGCGAAAAAATTAGGGCTTAAAATTGAAAAACCCCATAAATATGCGGTTGGTATTTATAAAAAGATTTTTAAAGAATATCCCCATTTAGAATATGTTTTACCGGCAATTGGTTATAAAGAAAATCAGATTGAAGATTTGAAAAGAACCTTAGAAAAGGCAAAAGTTGATTATATAATTTCGGCAACGCCCATTGATTTGAATAGACTTTTTAAATTAGATAAACCGATTATCCATATTGAATACTATTTTAAAGAAAAGACAAAGAAATTAGAAAAGATTATTGATAATTTCTTAAAAGAAAAAGGTCTCTTATAAATTTTTGGGGTAAGATTTTACTATTTTTATCGTTAATATATATATGATGAGGAAAAAGATAAAAAGAATAAATAATTTTAAAAATTTTACCAATTTTTCTTTTCTTACCTTAAAATAATTGAAAATCAATATCACGAAAGGGCTGTCCCCTGGAGAGTTTAGGGAAGAGTCCCCATAAAGGTCAATTAAGGTTTCAAAGGTATTGCTCCTACGCCTCCTAACCCCAATTTATTTTTGGATTTTTTTAAAACCTTTAATATTATTTATTAAAAAAATAATATAATATTTTAAAAAGGACTTTGTGAAGAGAAGAAATTGATAAATGATGTGAAAAAAGTTTTCGAATTATTATTAGAAGAAAAGATCTTGAACTTTTTTAAAGAGATGTCAGAATCGAGTAAAGTTTTTCTATTGTGATAGTAAAGTTAGAAAGAGGATAAAAAGGAGGTTTAAATGGGTTTTAAGTGTTATAAAAAAGCTGTTATTTTATCCGATGAGGACGGCTCATTGGATAATTTCTTTGAGGAGTTACGTTGTGAGTATGATCGGAATTTTAATAGGTATTTGCCAGTAAGTAAGAGAGACGAAAGAGTCGAAAAGGAATTTTTAAGAAGATTTTTAGAAGAAAATAAAGTGGATATGATCATTGTGGAGTATCGTCGAAAGCTTTATATAATAGAAGATTTTTATGATTTTAAGAAGTTTCTAGATTTCTTAGATCGGTATGAAAAATAAAAGATAAGATTTAATTAATTTAGAAGTATTTTAGAAAGAGAAGTCTTTAGAAAGAGGGTAAATTAAAGGAGAAGAGAAAAAAGTAAAAGAATTTTCAAAGGAAGAATTAGAAAGATTAGATAAAGAAATTAAGGAATTAAGAGAACTTGTATTTAAAATGATCAGACTATCTGCCGCGAGTTAAATTTATTTTTACTTCTTCTTAAAGGCAGTGATCGCTCTTAACCTTTTGACAACTTTTATTAAAACTTCAATGGTGTAGTCAATCTCTTCTTTGGTATTTTCTTTTCCTAAGGAGAATCTAACTGGGGAGTTGATATATTCTATCGGCACATTCATTGCCTTTAAAACATGGGAAGGTTCGGGTTCTCCCGAAGCACAGGCGCTACCACTGGCAACGGCTATCCCTTCCAAATCTAAATTAACAAGTAAAGCCTCACCTTCAATATAACCAAAAGAGATATTTGTCGTATTGGGCAGCCTTTTTTCTCTATGACCATTAATTCTTACATCTTCAATATTTTCCAAAATCTTTTCTTCTAAATAATCCCGCAATTCTTTCATTTTTTTAACATCTTTTTCCATATCCCTTTGGATAATCTCACAAGCCTTTCCCATTCCCACAATGCCGATAAGGTTTTCGGTTCCCGCTCTTTTTCCTTGTTCGTGATGACCACCATGAATTAAATTTTCAATTTTTACCCCTTCTTTAATATATAAAACCCCAACACCTTTGGGCGCATGAATTTTATGACCCGAGATGGTTAATAAATCAACACCCAATTCTTTTACATCCAATTTAATTTTACCACAAGAAGCAACCGCATCGGTATGAAAATAGATATCATAATTTTTTAAAATCTCCGAAATTTCTTTTATCGGTTGTAAAGTTCCCACTTCATTATTAGAATGCATTACCGAAACTAAAATGGTCTCTTTTTTTATTGCCTTTTTGAGATAATCAATATCAACAATTCCGTATTCGTCAACCGGTAAAAAAGTAATCTCAAAGCCAAAATCTTTTAAGGCTAAACAGGAATTTAAAACTGAAGAATGTTCAATTGCCGAAGTGATTATGTGGTTCCCCTTATCACGGTTGGCAAAGGCAATTCCTTTTATTGCCCAATTACAAGATTCAGTGCCACCAGAAGTAAAGAAAATCCTATCGGGTTTTGTGTTCAAAGATTCCGCCACTTTTCTGCGCGCCTCTTCTATTGCTTCTCTTGTCTCCCGACCAAAAGAATGTAAATTAGAAGGGTTACCAAACTTTTCTTCTAAAAAGGGCATAATTGCTTTTACTACTTCTTTGTCAATAGGTGTGGTTGAATTATAATCTAAATAAACTCTTCTCATCTTACCTCCAATTTTCTATAAAGATAATAAAAAAATAATAATTTTTCAATTATTTTTTTCTTTGGTGGTAAATAAAAGAATGAAGATACCGACAACAATAAAGAAATCGGCAAAATTATAAGTAGGCCAACGAAGATTTTTAATTCCCATATCAATAAAATCAGTTACTTTGCCATAGATAATTCTTTCGCTAACATTGCCAATCGCTCCACCCAGAATAAGTCCGTAAGCCAATTGGTGGATTTTACTTTTACCTTTAAGACCAAAAAGTAAGAGTAAGATAAGCCCGATAATCGGCAAAATATAATGGAGTTTTTCTATTTTAAAAGAGATAGAAAAAATTCCGTAAGGGTTAAAAACTAAATAAAAACGGAGATAATCACCGATAATATTTAAACCTTGGGGATAATTTACCAAATAATTTTTGGCCCAAGATTTCGTTAAATAGTCTATTAAAAAGGCAAAGATGATTGTCAGAAAAAGAATTTTTTTATTTTTCAATGATTTTTTCTAATTTTTCTAAATCTTCTTTTTCAAAAACCCTTATCCGATAATGTTTGGCAAAATGAAGGGCATCTGCTGACAATTTCGGTAAAGCCACCAAGATGACATCGGCAGCATTAACATCGTAAGCCTTCGCATAAAGTTTGATAACTTCTTCCGCTGGTACCTCTTCTTCGGCAACGGCAAAACCAACGACAATTCGGTGTTCCAAAGGTCCGCTTTTTTTAGTAGCTAAAATATCAATCTCGTGTTCAGCGCCACTCCGACCATCAATTTTCACTCCTTCTTGGACTTCGTATCCCTGACTTTTTAGAAATTCAACAATTTTCTCTTTGGGTAAAGCTTTTGACTTAAGATTGCTTATTGCTTCTTCGTTTAGTTGATAAGAAAAAAGATAAATCTCTTTAAGATTTTCTTTTTCAATCTTAGCCCCACATTTTTGGCAGTGCCAAAATTCTTTCGGTTCTTTGAAATATTCTTCACAATCCTGGCATTGATAAAAGGCAGGATAAAATTTATAATCTTCTTCAATTATTTTTAATTCCTGGAGACATTTAGGACAACGGAAGTTTTTTCCGTCTTGAAAGGTTTCTAATCTCCCTAAATAACCGCAATTGTGTTCAATCGCTTTCATTTTTAAAACAAAAGCCGAACCACATTTGGGACAAAAGGTTTCGTATTTTAATTCGTCGCTATTACAGATTGGGCAGAGAAATAATTTCCCTTTAAAACTTTTTTTTAAATAACCTAAACGGGCAAGGTCTTCAATGAGATAAATGGTTGTCAATGGGGGTTTATTCAGAATCTCTTCGGCTTCCGGATAGCGATACAATTTTTCACAGGTGGGATCAAATTTCGGATTTAATTCACCATTTTTCTTTTCTATCAGCTGCTGGAAAAGTTTCCATATCCGTTCGTCTTTAAACATAAAATTCTCCGATAGATATTTTATTATAGTTTATTTTGAAGAAATGTCAATAAGAAAAGAAAAAAATATCTTTTTGAAATAAAAGGATTTAAAAAAATAAAAATTTTGAAAAGTTTAAGGTTATTTAATAATTAGATTCCAGAGCCCGTTTTCAAAAAATTCTTGATAGTATTTTTTCTGGTATTCCAAATTTATCTTTTTGTATTCATCTTCGCTTAGATTTTTTAAACCTTCTTCACCGTATTCTAAAATCATATCCCTTTCGGCTAAGCGCGTGATTAATAAATCCCAAAAAGTAATCTCGTTATATTCTTCAATTAAAGAGACGATTTCAACATCTTCTTTTAGGTTTTCGTATTCTTCTTTTAGATTTTCGTTTTTTATTAAGGTAAGAATCCGATCTTTTAACTCTTCAAATTTCTTTATTACTCTTTCTTCTTCCCGATGGGCATTAGCTAACCAGTTTCCAAGATAGAGTAGTTTTAATAGATTTTTTAGGTCTTCCTTACTTAAGTTTAACTGATACTCCATTTTTTCCTCCGTTTTATTTTTTTAAAAACTTCCATGGCGCCACAGGGATTTGAACCCTGATCTTCAGGTTGAGAACCTGATGTCCTAAACCAGGTTAGACGATGGCGCCAAAATAAAAATAGGAGTCGGCGAAGGGAACAATAAAATAAAAATGGGGATATAGTCCCCGCCCTTTTCCCTTGCCGACTCTCATAATAAAATATAGTCAAAATTTTTAAAAAATCAAGGGAAATTTTAAAATTCCTTTAATTTTTCTTTTGCCAATTTGGCTTCATTAGTATTCGGATATTCTTTAATTAATCTTTGAAAATATTCCTTGGCTTTATTTTTATTTTTTTTATTTAAATAAATTATCCCCAATTTATAAAGACTGGAAGGCAGTTTATTACCATTTGGATAATTCTTTATTACTTTTTCTAATTCAATTATTGCTCTTTCCGTATCACCCATAGACGCGTAACATTCGCCAAGCCAATATTGGGCATTATCGGAAAGTTCGCTATCAGGGTATTTTTGTAAAAAGTTTTTAAAAGATAATATTGCCTGTTCGTATTCACCTCTAATCATATCTTGATAAGCCAATTGATAAAGCTCTTCTGCCTTCGTTTCATCATATTCTTTTAGCTTTAATGTCTCTTTTAAACCAATGGTCTCTTCAATCTTTTTTCTTCTTACTTTATAAATTTCTTGCTGAGTTTCTTGTAAAAGATTATAGATTGCTTCTAAACGGTCATTAATTTTATTTAATTCTAAAAAGATATCGGCTTTTAATTCTTCTATTGCTTTTCTATTTTCTTTTTGAATTATTTTAGTCCGAATATTAAGGGTATCAATTAAAGCTTGACGGTAAAGAAATTTTTTATAGCCGGAACAAGAAAAAAAGAAAATAAAAAGAAAAAAATAAAAGCGCCACTGGAAAAGAGAAAAAATCTCCAGTGGCGCCATCCTTTTCATTATTCTTTTACTTTAAATTCACAGCGCCGATTCTTCCAGTATTCTTTTGGGTCAGTAGTTACTAGTCTTTCCTCACCGTAGCTGATAGTCTCTATCCTGTCGGGTGAGATGCCCAATTTTACTAAGTATTCTTTTGCCGCATTAGCTCTTCTTTGACCAAGGCCAAGGTTATATTCATTAGTACCGATGGGACAGCAATGACCTTCAATAATAATTTTTACTTCCGGATATTGTTTTAAGACTTCAGCATTCCTTTTCAGAATTTCGGCATCCCCCGGACGAATATCATATTTATCAAAATCAAAATGAATAGTTTCTAAAACAAGCTGTGGTTTTTCTGGTGGTGCCGGTTTTTCAACTTCTTCCTCCGGCGGTGGCGGAATTACCTCTTCTTTTACTGCCTTTTTGGGACAACCAATAAAGAGAATACCGAATAGAAAACCAATTAACATTATAGTTAATATTTTCTTCATACTATCCTCCTTTTTTACTCAAAAATATTTTTAAATATTTTACCATTTAATTTTTTAAAGTCAAGTGATAATTACTTATATTTTTTACTTTCAAACCGCACACAAACCAATGCTAAACCTTCGGAAAAGGAATAGGCATAATCAAAAATGGGATTGATGACCAAATTTCCTTTCTTGTCAATAAAGCCCCATCTTTCCCTTTTCTCGCCACCAATATTTACCGCGGCAATCCCTTCCGAAAAATCCCAAGCATTATAAAATTGAGGATTAATAACAAATTCCCCATTATGATTAATAAAGCCCCATTTTTCGGCTACCCTTACCAAAGCCATTCCTTCGGAAAAATGGCGCGAAGCACTAAATTGAGGTTTAATAACTGTCTCACCAGTTTTATTAATAAAACCAACTTTGTAATTGATTTTAATGGGTGCCAAACCTTCCGAAAAGATATAGGCGTAATCAAATTGCGGTTCAATAAGAAAATTGCCTTTCTTATCAATAAATCCCCATTTTTTATTAACCTCTACTGCCGCCGCTCCTTCGTTAAAAGCCCAAGCAAAATCAAATTTTGGTTCAATAACAAATTCTCCGCGAAAATTAATAAATCCCCATTTTTCATTCAATTTTACTGCCGCTAAAGAGTCTTTGAAATGCCAAGCCTTTTCAAACTTCGGTTCAATAACTACCTTTCCGTTTCTATCAATAAATCCCCATTTAAAATTTATTTCAATTGCTGCGAACCCTTCGGAAAAATGCCAAGCCCGGTCAAACTGGGGATTGATAACAAATTTTCCTTTTTCGTCAATATAACCCCATTTTTTGCCAATGCGAACACCGGCTAAACCTTCGGAGAAGCGTCCACCGTTATCAAAATTGGGATTAATAACAAATCTCCCGGTTTTGTCAATATATCCCCATTTTTCGATCATTACTATATTCCTTTTTCATCTATTTATTAAATTATACTATCTCCCAAATTTTTTGTCAATCTCAGAAATTTCAAACTTAATAATTGTCGGTCGACCGTGGGGACAGAAATAAGGGTCAGCACAAGAAAAAAGTTGGTTTACCAATTTTTCCATTTCCCTTTCGTTTAATTTTTGATTGGCTTTTATCGCTCCTTTACAAGCAATTAGTTTGGCATAAATCTCTTTTCTTTTTTCATAGGTTGACTTAGTAATCTCGCGGTGATTATAATAAATTTCTAAAAGCAATTCCTTTAAATCTTCTTTGGCAAAAAAGGTATCTGCTGGTATTGATTTTATAGCAACGGTATTTTCGCCAAAGATTTGGATATCCAATCCCAGATTTTCTAACTCTTCTTTTAGCTCTTGGATAATTAAAAATACTTCCGGTTTCAATTCAATAAGAATGGGAAAAAGTAAAGGCTGGGAAATTTTTTCTTGGCTTTCATTTTTCATTAGATTTTCAAAAAGAATTCTTTCCGAAGCTGCGTGTTGGTCAATGATACAAAAGCCACTTTTTATTTGGGCAAAGATATATTTATTATGAAGTTGCCAAAAAAGTTTTTTCTCTTCTTCAATTAGGGGTTCTTGAAAGGTGGTTACTATTTCAGAGATTTCGCTAAATTCCACATCCTTTTCAATCTTCAATTTTTCTCTAATTCCCTGGGTGATAAAATCGTAAAGGAATTTTTCGTCAATAAATTTAACTTCTTCTTTTGTGGGGTGAATATTCACATCTAAAAACTCGGGTGGGGTTTCAATAAAAAGGATAAAATTAGGGGTTCTTCCCAAAAGTGTGCCGCCATAACCATCATAGATTGCCTTTTTTACTACGGTACTTTTTACTGGTCGGAAATTGAAAAATATCATCTGGACTTCTGCTGGTGAAAAAATCTTTTCCGGCAAAGAAATAAAACCGTAAAGAGTCAAATTGGGATTTTCAAAGAAAATTTCGGTAAGGGAAGAGAAAGCTTCGGGTGTGAGAAGCATCTCTATCCTTTCTTTAATTGAGTTTGCCGGTGGATAGTTAAAAATAATCTTATTTTCACTTTTCAATTGAAAAGAAACCGAATAATTACTTACTAAGTAATTTTTTACCACTTCGGTGATTAATCTTAATTCTTGATAAGAACTTTTTAAAAAATTTCTTCTTACCGGATAATTATAAAAGAGTTCCTTCACATAAACGGTGGTTCCTTTTTTTCTGACTATCGTCCCTTCTTCAACAATTTTATTATCTTTTACTTCAATATAATAACCTTCACCATCACTAACACTCGACTCCAGCCTTAAAATACTGCAGGCAGCAATAGCGGCTAAGGCTTCACCGCGAAAACCGTAGGTTTTAATCCTTTTTAAATCTTCAATAGCTTTTAATTTAGAAGTGGAATATCTTTCAATGGCTAAAAATAGTTCCTCCCTCGTCATTCCTATACCATCGTCACTAACTTTAATCAATTTTTTCCCGCCGTCCTTTACCTCAATAACAATCTTTTTACTTTGGGCATCTAAGGAATTTTCAATCAATTCTTTTACACAGGAAGCGGGGCGAAAGATTACTTCACCACAAGCAATCTGGCGAATAACTTCTTCTTTTAACTTTTCAATCATCTTCCAAATCGTATTTCATTCCGTCAGAAACTGCAATCACCTTAATGGTATTCTCAAATTCCTTATTCAGCTCTTCGGCAATCAGCCAAGGTTTTTTCCTGATCATCTGCATACCGAAATGAGTTAGAAAGCAGACTTTTGGTTTTATCTCTTTAATTAAAATCTTGGCATCAGCTAAACTTAAATGGTCAAGTTCTGATGGTTTTTCCCGCACCACATTTAAAATTAAAATCTCACTTTCTTTATAAGCACTAATCAAACCTTCAAAAAACTTGGTATCAGCAATATAACCAATTTTTAATTTATTGGTTTTAAAAAGAAAACCATAAGTCTCATTTCGGTGCTGATGTCTTATTGGACAAGAAAAACTTAAACCATTAAGTTGATAAATTTCTCTTTCTTTCAAAATTACAATCTTTTCCAAATAACTCCTTAAATAACGATAAACAACCGGGTCGTCACCTTCCAAGGCATCATAAGGAGCGAAGAGAATACCCCTTTTTTCAGTTCCGCCAACAGTTATTGCTTCAATAATATTATTAATATCACCCGAATGGTCTAAATGTTTATGGGAAAGTAAAACCGCATTTAAACTGGTGGGCGAAAGTTTATGTTTAGAAGAGACAATTCTTACCAAAGAGCCGGGTCCGGGATCAATCAACAAATTTTTATTATTCACCTCTAACCAAATTCCGCCAGAGGCCCTAATTTGTTTAAAAACAACAATTCTTGCTCCACCACTTCCCAGAAAAATAATTCTTCCCACAAAATATTATAAAAAAAGAATAAAAAATAATCAAATTGGTTGAATTTTGTTATGAGAAAAGAGAGCATATTTTCTTTTTGTAAGGGGTTATCAAAGGGAAAAAGAAGAAAAAAAGGATAATAGGCTTTTTAAAGATAAGATTTACAAATTGGAGAAAATAGAAAAAGTAGGCATTTCCTGAATGGTTTTTTCAATCACCAATTCTAAATTCTTTTTGGCATAAAATTAAAAATTTGTTATTAAATAGATAAGAGGACAGAAAAGAAGTATAATCCCTGACATTATGGGGTGCTATATATTATTAACCCAGACGGAACGGGTAAAAGATAACTTACTTTTTCTTTCTACAAATGTTGAATTTTGGCATAAAAAATGTTAAAATGTTGCTTATGAAAAAAATTAGTAGATATTTACTTTTCTTTTTATTCTCCTTTTTATCTTATGGAAAGGATTTTATAAAAGAAGGTTATTTAATAATTGTTCCTGATGAATTTTATAATGAAATCCTTCCTTTAGTCAATTGGAAAAGAGAACTTGGTTATTATGTTTTTTTAAAAAAGAAATCCGAGGTTGGCAATACTAATATTGCGATTAAAAATTTTATCAAAAGTTTTTATGATACTACGAGCATTCCTTTAAAATTTTTGCTTTTGTGCGGAGCGATAAATAAAATTCCGGCTTTTACCATCCAAGGAACTTCTTTAGTTACTGATAATACCTATGGTTGTATGGATAACGATTATCTTCCAGAAATTTATGTTGGTAGACTACCAGCAAGCACCGTGCAAGAACTTTCCATAATGGTTTCTAAGATTATCTATTATGAAAAAGGGCTGCAAAGGGATACCAATTATTATAAAAGGGGATTAGCAGTAGCCACTACTTATGTTGGTGGCGCGGGAACGAGAGCAATAAGTGCCTTAGAAACCAAAAGGTGGTGGCGGCAATTACTTTTAAATAATAGTTTTTTAGAAGTAGACACCATTTTTTATGACTTGCCACCTTACCCAACAACCGATTCAATTAAAAATGCGATTGAAAGGGGTGTTTTGTATATTAATGGTCGGGGCTGGGGAAATTATGAAGGCTGGCATTATCCACGATTTTATCGGGAAGATGTTTATAATTTACAAAATACCAATAAATTACCGGTTATCTTCTCCTTCTATTGCGGTACTGGAAATTTTAATGCCAATCCTTGTTTTGGTGAGGTCTTTTTAAGAGTAGGACAGCCAAATAATCTTGCTGGTGCTGTTTTATTTTTTGGCCCTTCTTATGCCGGAACCTCAACGCGATTTAATAATTGTTTAGATGCCGCTATTTTTAAAAATATTTTTGATAATTCCCCAGAAGAAAAAAGAGCTGGGGAAGTGATTTTAAAAGGTAAAATTTTGTTTTTAAACTCCTTTCCCAATCTTAAGGATAGTCAGGAAAAGAGAATTCATTTTGAAACTTATAATATTCTTGGTGATCCCAGTTTAAGATTATGGACGAAATTACCAAAAAATTTGAATGTCTCTTTAAATATTAATGCTTTAAGAATTGGTAATAATTACTTAGCTTTAAATATAAAAGATGAAAATAATCAGCCAATAAAAGATGGCAAAGTTATTATTTTAATTGATTCTCTTCCTTTGGTTAAGAAAAGTGATGAAAATGGTAATGTCTATTTTCCTTTAAATCTTTCAGAAGAAGGAAGGGTAAAAATTACGGTAAATGTAAGGGATTATTATTTATATCAATGTTCTTTGCCAGTTTTAAGAAACGAAAGAAATCTTTCTTATTTTTCCCATCGGGCTTTAAACAATTATTTTAATACTTCCTGTTCTCTTTATCTCTCTGTAAAAAATTATGGAAACTTTGAGGAAGAGGATGTCTCGGTTACCATCTATTCGCTTTCGGAAAATTTGGTAATTGAAGATTCAATAAAAAATTATGGTCAAATTTTAGTTTCGGAAGTAAAAGAAGGTGGCCCATTTATTTTAAGGATTTTAAGACCAAGTGAAGAAAGTTCGTTGATTTTAGTAAGAATAAATTCTTCTTCTGGCAATTATTATTCCCTTTTTGCTTTTAATCCCAATACCCCGAATTTCTCTTATAGTGCTTTTAGGTATTTTGATGGTAATAATAATATTATTGAACCTAACGAAGAAGGAAATCTTTATATCAAAATTAAAAATATTGGCAATTTTTTAGCTAATAATATCTTGGGTATTTTATCTTCAAAAACTAATGGTTGTTTAATGTTAGATTCGATAAGTTCCTACGGCCATTTTTCCCTTTTCGAAGAAAAAGAAAACTTGACCCCCTTTAGAATAAGGGTGCTTAACGATGTTCAAAGAAATCGGCGCTTAGTCTTCCATTTATATCTTTATGAAAATAATAGTTTTCTCTGTTCTTTGAAATTCGATTTATATACAGGAATAATTGACTCAACTGCCTGTTCCTTTTCTAATTCTTATCGATATTATGCCTACGAAGATATTGATTATTCTTATAATGAAAGACCAGCTTTCAATTGGCAGGAAATTGACCCGAATTTCGGTGGTCGGGGAATAAAAATTAATTTAAGAAACGATGATTGTAAAGTGATAAATTTACCTCCAAATTTTAACTTCCGTTTTTGTGGCGAACCAATTAATAAAATAACTGTTTCGGATAATGGGGTTTTGATTTTAGATTCCGTAAGATTTATTGATTTTTATAACTGGTCAATCTATCACCCCTTTGTTTATCAAAAATCTTTACTTATCTTTTGGGATGATTTTCATCCCGATACTTTAAATGCCAGTGGTGTCTATTATTATTATGATACTTTAAATAATACTTTTATTGTAGAATGGTCAAGAGTAAAACATATTCATGGTTTTATTTCTCCCCAAATTGGAGAAGACCAAACCTTCCAAATTATTCTTTTTGATAGCCACCGTTATCCCACAAAAACCGGTGACGGAGTAATAATCTTCCAATATCTAAATGTTTTTGACGATGATACCTTTCACAATTATTCAACAGTGGGTATAAGGGAAAAAGACTATTATTCTTATTCCAGTGGTCTTCAAGTAAAATTTGGTGCTGATTACGAGATTACTTTTGGAAATATAAGAAATAACAAAATAATAAAATTTACTCCTAATCCACCTGATACCTATACGGTAATAAAAGAGAAGGAAAAAGTTTCGCTGGTTTTAAAAAAGCATAAAATTTTTGATTTGATTAAAAATGAAAAAGACGTGGAAATTTATGATATTACTGGTAAA
>Ga0185307_1001143_pt1 | contig 15178 bp, 23 predicted proteins | sample LHCtaG_FD_128010 | JGI IMG/M metagenome (GOLD analysis project Ga0185307, IMG submission 128010) | Hot spring microbial communities from Little Hot Creek, USA to study Microbial Dark Matter (Phase II) - LHC4sed_matched (SPADES... | ecosystem: Environmental > Aquatic > Thermal springs > Hot... | reverse complement strand
GGAGGAGGGTTAGGGAGGCTGTAGAAGGGGGAGTAGGGGATGAGGGGATCCCTCATTAGGATTATTGTTATGTTCTCGGGATGGCCATCAGGGGATAAAAGTGGGACATGTGTGGGGCTTGTTGAGGTGGTTTGGTTATGGATCCGGGCGGGTTGCGTAAGCTTGAGGAGGAGGTTGGGAGGCTCTGGGTGGAGATCCCCCTGGAGCGGAGGGGGAGCAGGCACGATATCAGGCGTGTTGATAGGAGGTATTTTCTTGATCCCTGTGGAGAGGTTCAGGTATTGTATTGCAGGGACAGTAATGATGAGAGGTTCATAGTCCTAGTCTACAGGCACACGCCATATTATTATGAGTGGGGCGAGAGGGGGGAGGCCTGGAGGATTGCGAGGCGGCTAGCACTGCGCGAGAGATTGCTGAGCCGCCTCATCCCACCATATTGAGCGGATAGGCCGCCTTTTATCGGGCCTAACCATGGAAGGATGGGTATGAGGGTCGTGATAAACTGGTTTAGGGGTAACGAGGATGGATATATTGAGGTCTATCTATAAGGTTGATGACGAGGAGCTCCGGAGGGCTCTAGAGAGGCTCTCGCCGGAAACAGGTTTGTGGAGGCGATTATTAGGAAAGCAGATTCGAACATAAGTGGATAGAGATTTCTTTTAGAGCCTCATTCGTTTATATATCTTGAAGATTTTGGGCTGAAGGCGAAGCTCTTACACTTAAATACCATCTAGGTCCCTACTTTGTCGGAGACTATGAAGTTCCCACTCGAAAGGATACATGAAGTGATCTGGAAGCTGGATACGTCTTTCGATAGGGAAATGAGAGTTCCAGTACTAATCTTTGCGAACGAAGAACTCCTAGAAAAGATCGTTAGTGAAGAATTGGCCCTAAGGCAGGCTATCAACGTCGCCAAGCTACCAGGAATTCTGAAACATGTTTGTGGATTACCTGATATGCATTCAGGCTATGGGTTCCCGATAGGCGGGGTTGGCGCAACCGACTATGAGGAGGGCGTGATATCGCCGGGAGGGGTCGGCTATGACATAAACTGCGGCGTCAGGCTCATGGTCACGAACTTGGATGAGAAGGATGTTAGGCCGAGGATACAGGAGCTCATCAACACGATTTTCAGGAATGTTCCATCGGGTCTCGGCTCTAGGAGGAGGGATTTCCAGGTTAGTAGGAGCGAGCTTGACAGGATAGCGGTTGAGGGCGCTAGATACGTGATCGAGAAGTTTGGACTTGGGTGGCCTGAGGATCTGAAGCATATTGAGGAGGAGGGTTGCTTAGAAGGCGCTGATCCAAGCTATGTGAGCGCGGCTGCGAAGGAGCGGGGACTACCACAGATAGGCACGCTGGGGAGCGGAAACCATTTCCTCGAGGTCCAAGTCGTTGACAAGATATTTGATGAAAGGGCGGCCAAGAGAATGGGCATAACTCATGAGGGGCAGGTAACAGTCCTCGTCCACACTGGTAGCAGGGGATATGGCCATCAGATCTGCAGCGATTATCTAAGGGTCATGGAGAGGGCGGCGCATAAGTATGGGATAAGGCTCCCGGATAGGGAGCTGGCATGCGCTCCAGCGAAAAGCAATGAAGCCGAGAGCTATCTAAAGGCATTCTCCTGCGCCGTAAACTTCGCCTTCGCGAATAGACAGGCGATAAGCCACTGGGTTAGGCAGAGCTTCGCCGAGGTCTTTAAGCAGCCCGCAGAGACCCTCGGCCTCGGGCTGGTCTACGATGTCGCCCACAACATCGTCAAGCTAGAGGAGCACATGGTAGATGGTGTCCGGAGAAAGGTGTGGGTTCATAGGAAGGGCGCGACGAGGAGCTTCCCAGCCGGCCATCCACTAGTTCCAGAAGATTATAGGGATATTGGGCAGCCCGTTCTCCTGCCTGGATCCATGGGGACCGCGAGCTGGGTTCTTCTCGGTAACCCGAGGGCCATGGAGATGACCTTCGGCAGCACGGCTCATGGTGCTGGCAGGACGGCGAGCAGGGCCGAGGCGAAGAGGAGGCTCACGGCAACACAGGTCATACAGGATCTTAACAGGAGGGGGATATACATCAAGAGCGATAGCATGGAGACCGTTGTCGAGGAGGCTGACCAGGCCTATAAGAACGTCGACATAGTTGCCGAGGTAAGCCATAGGGCGGGTATAGGGACCAAGGTTGCCAGGCTCATACCAATAGGCGTCGTGAAGGGATAGGGGCGCATGTTCGGGAAGGAGGCCCTCAGCCCAATAATGTTCCTCGGAATAGTGCTGGTAATCGTGGGGATAGTTCTAATAATCCTGCCCCTCATAGCGAGGGCTGGGATAAGGCTTGAGGAAATTCATCCACTAATACTCCTCGGGAGGAGATTCGATGGAATCTATATCGGGACATCGCCGATACTAATCATAATTCTAGTCGTGATATATGCTGTGCTCCTCTTGTTGAGGCGCGGCTAGACAAGCCTCTCAACCCTTGAGAGATAGTCTAGGACTTGGGAATCGCTTAGCTGGGTGAAGTCGTGGTAGAACTGGCCTATCGCGAAGAATGGGCTCGGCGTCTCGACGCATCTCACGTCATCAGCCTCCCTCGACAGCTTTGGGATCGTCTCGGGCGGGGCCACGGGAACAGCTATGACAAGCATCTTCGACCCAAGTTTCCTGAGAAACCTCGCAGTCGCTATCATCGTCGCGCCAGTCGCCACGCCATCATCCACGAGAATCACGGTATATCCATGGAGCCTCGGGAGGGGCTTTCCACCCCGATAGACCTCGATCCTCCTCCTCACCTCGCGAAGCTCTCTCTCGCCCTCCTCCCTTATCCAGTCCATGCCAACGCCCACGAGCCTCGCGACCTCCTCATCCACATATATCGTCCCATCCTCGGCGATCGCGCCCACGGCGAGCTCCGGTTCCATCGGCGCCCCAATCTTCCTCGGCACCGTAACCTCTAGCGGCGCGCCGAGCCTGATGGCCAAGACATATCCAACCTCAACTCCACCCCTTGGAATAGCTATGATAGCAAGCTTCTCGCCGCGATAATCTGATAAGAGCTCAGCCAGCCTCTCACCAGCATCAAGCCTATCCCTGAAGATCATCTCCCAGCATCAGAGAATTTGTGAAGACTGTTTATCAAGTTTCCCCGCATTCCCAGCAATACTTATTAACCGCGAGCCGCCCCGCCTCATAGAATGTCATCCCAGCAGGAGTCTGATGCCAACATAATTTACCAGTGTGTCTGGTGTGGAAAGAAGTTTGGGAAGAAAATGCTCTCGAAGATAGCTGAGACGAGATGCCCCTACTGCGGATTCAATGTGATAATGAAGGCGAGATCCCCGACGGCGAAGCTCATAGTATCCTCGAAGCTGACTGAGGAGCAGAGGCTCCTGACGGAGGATTAGCCTTTTATACCCCTAATCTCGTTAATCTTCTTTATCACTTCATCCATGAAGTCCTTCGCGTCTCCAGGCTCGATTATTGAGACGCTGCTAGCGCTTACTTGGAGGCCTGCCGCCTCGCCTAGCTCCCTCTTAGAGGCCACAAACGTGTAGGGAATCTTGCGCTCATCACATAATGTGGGCAGGAATGCGACTATCTCAGGCGGGTCAACATCCATGGCTATTACGACGAACTTGGCTTGGCCGCGCTCGATAGACTTGATAACCTCATTAACACCCTTCCTGATTCTGCCCGTCTCCCTAGCAAGCCTCACGACCTCAAGAGTCGCCCTCATGAGCTCCTCAGGGACCTCGAATGTCACATAGCTGGGCTTTGGATTAGGCATACGCCCTCATCTCCCAAGCGGCTAGGAACCAGCTAAGCTAAAAACCTTCCCCAATCACACCAGCTCAAACATCGAGTCATAATCGGATAAGTGACAGGATCTTCCTAACAACATTCCCAATTCTCGGAAGGAGGTCCACCAAATCCTCGATCGTGAAGAATGCATGATAGAAGCTCGCATGAAGCCTTTCAGTCTCCCGGAAGACTCTATAGATCTCCGGATCATTAATCTCAACCGATAACTGTCTAGCGAATAGCTTAAGTTCCTGATGGCTTAACAAGGGTTTCCCGGTTCGCGCACTTGAGATCGCGTTTAGCGCCGCTGCCAAGCTTCCCCATAGACTTTCCGAGGCCTTCTCACACTCATTCCTGTCCAAGTATTCATGCGCCTCGGCGAAATACTTTATTGCAAGGTTGATATAGGGCTCAGGCCGGCTTAACCTCTCTGATCTCAAGGACATTTCCCCCAGCATCCATCTTGACCCTCATCCTCCTGACAATGGTCTCCACCATAACTATCCAGTAGCCATCTTCTTGGAAAACTTCGGAGACAAGGGCATAAGACCATCCACTCTTCCTGATAACATCCAAGGCTTTTTCAATCGCTTGCTCGGCATTTATCGAGACCATTCCCTCATCTGCTATAGTGCTGGATCAATCTTAAAAAGGTTAGTTTGTCCACGATCTTTGGGTCTTCATGGATCTGGATAGGATCGCCCTGAAGTGGGCTTTGAAGAATGCTATCGATCACGATGGGAGGGCAATGATAGGCCCTGTCATCGCGAAGGTACTCGGCGAGAGGCCGGATCTCAAGAGTGATATCGCGAGTGTTAAGAGGGCTGCGGAGAAGGCTGTTGAGAGGGTGAACTCGATGAGCCTTGAGGAGCAGCGTGCTATGCTCATGGAGATCGCGCCGGAGCTTCTTGAGGCTAGGAGGGTAGAGGAGAAGAGGCTTCCACCCCTGCCCAGAGCTGAACCCGGGAAGGTTGTTACAAGGCTCCCCCCAGAGCCGAGCGGTTACATGCATATAGGCCACGCGATGAGCGGTCTCCTAAACTACCTCTACGCCAAGATGTATGATGGAAGGATATGGCTAAGATTCGAGGACACCGATCCGCGGAAGGTGAGGCTCGAGTATTATGAGAGCTTTAGGAGGGGGTATAGGTGGCTCGGCATCGAGTGGGATCATGAGAAGAATAACAGTGACGACATGGAGCTATTCTACAGGTATGCGGATGAGCTGATCAGGGCCGGGAAGGCATATGTCTGCACATGCCCTGTTGAGAAAATTAGGAGGCTCAGGGCGCAGGGGGAGGAGTGCGAGCATAGGTCTCTAGGTGTTGACGAGAACCTGAGTCTCTGGAATGAGATGCTCGCCGGCGGCTTCAGGGAGGGCGAGGCGATCCTGAGGCTTGTCGGGGACATGAAGCACGCGAATACGACGATGAGGGATCCAGCATTATTCAGGATAATAGAGCATAAGCACCCGCTCACCGGCAGCAGATACAGGGTCTGGCCCCTCTACGACTTCGCGGTCTCAATAGAGGATTATCTCTGCGGAGTCACACATGTCCTCAGGACAAGCGAGTTCGCCTTGAGGGATGAGCTCCAGAACTATATTAGGAGCCTGCTCGGCTTGAATCGCCACCCGGTGTATATCGAGTATTCGAGGTTCGAGTTTAAGGGGACGCCGGTGTCTAAGAGGAGGCTTAGGGCGATATTGGAGGCTGGTCTCGCGAAGAGCTGGGATGATCCGCGATTCCCCACGATCGAGGGCGTTAGGAGGAGGGGGATACTCCCCGAGGCGATAAGAGAGTTCACAATAACCCAGACGGGCTTCTCCTACGCGAAGAGGGAGTATGACTGGTCCCTCCTCTTTGCGATAAATAGGAAGATCTTGGACCCGGTTGCGAGGAGGCTCTTCTTCACGCCAAATCCCGTCAAGCTTCTTGTTGAGGACGCTCCTGAGGCCTCCATCGAGGCACCATACCACCCCTCGAATAAGGATCTCGGCTCAAGGATCCTGAGAGCTGGCGGCGAGTTCTACATATCGGGAGCGGATGCTGAGAGGATGAAGCCCGGCGAGGCGTATAGGCTCAAGTATCTTCTGAACTTCAGGGTCTTGGATGTTCGCAGCGGCCAGGTTCGTGGCGAGTTTCTGGGGATGGAGCCTTTGAAGGATGTCCAGATAATCCAGTGGGTTCCAGCGGATGAGCATGTAGAGGTTGAGGTGTTAGTCCCAGACGTGCTCTACCTGAATGATGAGATTAACCCGGAGAGCCTGAGGATCGTGCGGGGTTTTGGCGAGAGGGCGGTGGAGACAGTGAAGCTTGACGAGATAGTCCAGTTCGAGAGATTCGGATTCTGCAGGAGGGATTCCGACAGCGAGCTCAGGTTCATCCTCGCACACGACTAGGTCTTCGAGCTCTCTGGAGAACCCATTCGCGGAGCGGGCCCAAGAGAACATATCTACACTTCCTTAGGTCTCTTATAGTCTTTGAGCCTGTTAGGAGCATCGCGACCCTAAGCTCCTCGGCCACACGCATTATCAGGTTCTCGACATGTTCTGGGCCTTTCAGGGCTGGCTTGAGCAGTGGCCGGGCCATGCCGATAAAGCATGCTCCTAGGGCAATCGCTTTGGCTGCCTGAAGACCATTCCTTATGCCGCCGGATGCTATCACCTCCAGCCCCCTAATTCCCGAGACCTCTAGTATTGAGGCCGCGGTCGGTATTCCCCACTCAGAGTATAGCTCCGCGATTCGAGCCTTGATCACGTTTAGGCCTCTAACCCTCTCACCCTCGATCCTCGCCCAATTCGTCCCGCCAGCACCGGCCACATCAATGGCCTTGACCCCGGCCCTTGCAAGCCTCTCAGCAACCTCGCGCGAGATCCCGAACCCAACCTCCTTCACGATAATCGGGACATCAAGCTTATCGCAGAGCATCTCGATCGCGCGCAGGACGCCCTTGAAGCTCCTAGACCCCTCGGGCTGAATAATCTCCTGGAGCACGTTGAGATGGATCGCGAGGGCATCAGCCTCAATAATCTCAACAGCCCTCTCAGCATAGGATATGCCATGAGCAGCGATCTCCACGCCGCTGAGATTCCCGATTAGGAAGCAACGTGGAGCAGCCTTCCTAGCAATGCTATAAGTCTCCGCGAGCGAGGGGTTCTCTATCCCAGCGCGCTGGCTCCCAACACCCATGGGTATATTGAGCTTCTCAGCCGCCTCCGCCAAGTTCTTATTGATCTCATAAGCCTCGCGAGCCCCGCCAGTCATCCCCTCGATCAAGATCGGGCACGAGAACTTCCTTCCAAGGAGGCTTGCCTCGAGGGAGATCTCATCCCAGCTCAGCTCGGGCAGAGCATCATGGATAAGCTCGACATGCTCAAGCCATGTTGTCTTCTCCGTGAACTCAACCTCATCGCCCAACTCTAGGCACAGGCTGATATGATCCCTCTTCCTCTCCTCTATATTCCCCATATCCCTCCCAGCCACCTGAATGAAATAATATATAGCTCATGCTGATGATACTAGTTGCCCGACCTTGGCTAGGAGAAGGCCTGCAGTCTCGGGGATGTTTTATCCATCGGGACGAGAGAGCCTATTAAGGGAGATAGAGTCCTGCTTCCTCCACAGGCTTGGGCCAGGAAGCCTTCCAAGGAGGGTTAAGGGGGATAGGAGGCCGAGCGCCCTGATCTCGCCTCACGCGGGCTATATGTACTCGGGGCCTGTTGCGGCTCATGCATATGCTAAGCTTGATGGATGTAATATCGAGGTCGCGATAGTGCTCGGCCCAAACCATTATGGCGTCGGGACGCCCGTCTCTATATTCCCCGAGGGGGCTTGGATTACGCCGCTCGGCGAGATACCGATAGACACGGAGTTGGCCATGGAGCTCTCGAAGTTATCAGATGTGTTCTCATTGGACGAGATATCGCATGAGCATGAGCACTCGATAGAGGTTCAGCTGCCATTCCTCCAGTATGTAGTGGGGAGCTTCAGGCTCGTCCCGATATGTATGCTCGACCAGAGCATCGAGGCCGCGGTGAGGGTTGGCGAGGCCCTAGTCGAGATCCTTAGGCGGAGGGAGGATGTCGCCCTTATAGCCTCGAGCGATATGACGCATTATGAGCCCCATGAGCGCGCGAGCAGGAAGGATTCCATAGCATTGGAGAGGATAAGCAGGCTGGATGTCGAGGGGCTCTATGAGGCCATATTCGAGCATGATATATCCATGTGCGGCTATGGGCCTGTGGCAGCAGTCCTCCATGCATGCAGGAGGGCTGGGGCTGAGCGGGCCGAGGTCCTGAAATACGCCACAAGCGGCGACGTGGCCGGCGATTATAGCTCGGTAGTCGGATATGCGGCGGTCGAAATAAAGCTCCCAAGAAAGGGTTAAGAGGAGAATCTTTCCCCTCGGTTGAGGAGGCTGGCGATGAGCAAGAGGGTTGAGAAGATCGAGGAGCCTGTCCCAGCGGTCGTCGAGCAGATAGTGGGGAGGACTGGCGTAACCGGCGAGGTCACCCAAGTCAGGGTCAGGATACTCGAGGGAAGGGATGCTGGCAGGGTTATCTCGAGGAATGTTAAGGGCCCTGTGAGGATCGGGGATATCCTAATGCTCCTCGACACGGAGCGCGAGGCCGAGAAGATAAGGTGAGGTGGCTCGGAGCATGCCGACGAAGCATAAATGCGCCTTCTGTGGAAGGGAATTCCTCCACGGAAGAGGCATGTTATATGTGAGGAATGATGGGACGCAGCTCTGGTTCTGCTCCCGGAAATGCAGGATCAGCATGATAGACTTCAAGAGAGATCCGCGAAAATTCAAGTGGACGGAGAAATACGCGCCGGAGGCTGTTAAGGCCCGGTAAAGCCGCTGTTTAGGGGCACATCCATATATTATTGCTTATCGTAGGCACATGGTATGAGTGAGAGAAGCGAGATCGAGAGGACATTCGTAATGCTCAAGCCGAGCTGTATTCAGAGGGGGCTCATTGGAGAGGTTATCTCAAGGTTCGAGAGGAAGGGGCTTAGGATACTCCAGATAAAGATCATGAAGATGTCTAGGGAGAAGGCGGAGGAGCTTTACAGAGTTCATGAGGGGAAGCCGTTCTATCAGAGCCTGATAAACGCGGTATCGGGCAAGACAGTGGCCTTAATGGTTCTTGAGGGCAGAAGGGCAATAAGCGTCGTGAGGAAGCTGATAGGCGCGACTGACCCGGCGCAGGCTGAGGCGGGCACTATTCGAGGAGACCTCGCAATAGATCTAACGGATAACCTGATCCATGCCTCTGATAGCCTTGAATCCTATGAGCGTGAGCACAGGATATTCTTCACCGAGGAGGAGCTTGAGACGCTATAATGCCCCAGCTGAACCATAAATGTTAAGAGCTAGAGGGTATAAGCCCACCTAAGGAGGTTGTCGACCATTAAACCTCTTCCAGCCCAGCCGGAAGTGAATATCGGGACCTTGGGCCATGTTGATAACGGCAAGAGCACAATAGTTCAGGCGATAACCGGGATCTGGCCCGCAAGGCACTCCGAGGAGCTGAAGAGGGGCATCACGATCAAGATAGGATACGCCGATGCGGCGATCTACAAGTGTCCCAGCTGCGAGGAGCCCTATAATTACACGAATCAGGAGAAGTGTCCGAGATGCGGCTCGAAGACGGAGTTCGTAAGGGCGATCTCGTTCATAGACTGCCCGGGCCATCACTCCCTAATGATAACCATGCTATCCGGCGCGGCCCTCTTCGATGGAGCGATATTCGTCGCGGATGTTAGACACAGGTTCCCACAACCACAGGATCGAGAACATCTCCAGGCAGCGTTAATCCTCGGTGTCAAAAACATGATATTCGCCCAGAATAAGATAGATGTCTCGACGAGGGAGAGGGCGATAGAGAACTATGATGAGATCAAGAACTATATCAAGGGGACTATTGTAGAGAGGGCGCCGATAATCCCGGTCTCTGGCCAGCAGGGTGTTGGAATAGACGTGCTCCTCTGGGCCATGGAGAAGTTTATCCCAACTCCTCCACGAGAGCTGGATAAGCCATTCCGCATGCCGATCCTAAGATCATTCGACATTAATCCTCCTGGAACGCCGGCGCAGAATCTGAGGGGCGGCGTGATAGGGGGCTCGATAATAAGGGGCGTTGTCAGGGTTGGTGATGAGATAGAGATCGCTCCAGGCCCGCTCATAGATGGGAAATGCGAGCCGATAATCACGGAGGTCGTGAATATCAGGGCTGGAGGTAGAAATGTTGAAGAGGCTAGGAGCGGGGGATTAACAGGGATAGAGACGAAGCTCGATCCAGCCTTAACCAAGGCTGATGGAATGACTGGGAATATGGCTGGAAAGCCTGGAACCCTGCCGCCAATCCGAAGCCACCTAGAATTGGAGTATAAGCTCTTCGAGAAGGTCGTTGGATTAAGCGAGGATGTGGCGGTCGCCCCGCTAAGGGAGCGGGAGGCCCTCGTGATAAACGTCTACTCCGCTGTAACAAGCGGCATAGTTACGAGGCGGACGAGCGATAGAATAGAGCTGGAGCTGAGGAGACCTATAGTCGCTGAGGATGGCGACAAGGTCGCGATCTCGAGAATCATGGGATCGGCTTGGAGGCTAATCGGATACGGGAAGATCTTAGGATAAATGTTGAATTATCCTGAAAGAGCTTTTTCATGGCTGAGGGGGTAGTACCTGTTGATAATCAGGGAGAGGCTGACGAAAGATTAGAAAGCAGGCTAAGACTGTAGGAACATATTTCAAAACTGGTCAGTAAAATTTGGGCGGCTCAAAGAGAGAAGCTTGAATAAAAGTCAACAAGATTACTTAATCCTCCAAAGAAAAGTTTGCGATATGTCTCCTTAATTCATGATTCATGGTCATATCGTCCTTTGTTTCTGCTTGGAATTAACCCCCAATAGCCCCTTCAGTCTTACCATCGGTAAATGAGGTAGTAATTCAACTACTAGGATGTCTAGTTCAACGCTCTTTTTGATCCTGAGAATTTCGCAGACTTTTCTGTAAACTCCCCATAGATAGGAAGGTTGGACACTTGCCGAATAATACTTCGGGATATTCTCTGTCTTTCCGAATCTATAAGCCTTACTGCCTCCTTGAAACTATAATCGAAACCCTGACTTATCAGCTTCTTTAAGGTCTTTTCCAATCGTACCATTCTCTCATACTTCCTTATTAACGGCCTCATCTGCATCTCAAATTTCTAACTCCTCAATCATCAGTAGTCCGAACGCCTCCTTCGAAATCCTCGAAAGTAACATAGCGTCACTCGCATCACTCTTCTTCATGTTATATTCTCTATCCTCAGCTTCCTTAACATAGCAGGGTTCTTTAATAAATACACTTTACTGCCTCTTTCAACAGCTCCTGTACTTCATCATACAGCTTCGGGAATAGTGCGTCGAGGAATACCTCAGACACAACCTCCAGCTCAGTCAGTTTCTTGATTCTGAATACCCTGCTCCCGTCAAAGATAGCATGTGTCTCATTCTTCCTCCTCTTCTTATCGCTAGGAACAGCGACATCAACATAGCAAACCTCTGTCATCCACATCACTCCCCTCCAGCAGGTCTTTGAGCTCCTCACATATACCCAGTACAGGCCCTCCCTTGTTCATTAAGAACCAGCCCGAAAATGGGAAAATGAAAGCTCCTTCAATAATGGGAAAGGGCGCTTACTTCTAAGGAATTTGCACCTCAAGTCCTCCACGATCGTTGATTAGAAGGGGTAAAATCAAAAAGGTTTTATACATTGAGAAGAATGAGGCTGTATGTGATCTATGAGGAGGACTTATAGCCCTTATGAGGAAGGAGCCGGAGGAGATATTTTGCCGGGAAGTTTCATGGTCTCGGTATAGAAATACTCACCCGAAGGCTTCATAACGGTCGGGTGGGGAAGATAGTCTAGAATGAAGGTCCTAGTTGATGCCAGCTTCCTGATGTTATGCGCGGAGGCTGGTAGAGACTTCATACGGCTGGCGGAGGATGTTATCAGAGAGCCCATGGAGCCGTATGTAACAGAGGAGGTCCTCAATGAACTGAGGAGCATTGCTAGGAGGGGTGGCAGGAGGGGGCGGCTTGCATCCATCGCCTTGGAGATAGCAGGCAGGATGCATGTTATTGGAGGAGGGGGTGAGATGCCCGCGGACATGAGGCTTCTCCAGGAGGCTGCGCGCCTCAAGGCGGCCATAGCCACGATGGACATGAACCTGATAAGAAGGGCTAGATCCCTAGGGATACCCGTGATAAGTGTCGGATCGGATAAGAGGATAATTTTTGAGGGGTTTAGGCTATAGGCCGGAGAGCAATCCTTAAATCGGAAGCAAATATCTAAATTTTACTGGTTTTTGAAGGGTTAGGAAAATGTTCTACCTCGTGGAGATAGAGGATGTTGTCGCGATTCCCCCAAGGGATTTTGGCAGGCCGCTTAAGAAGGTGGTATTAGAGAGGGTTAAGGAGGCTTATGAAGGTAAGATCCTAGAGGATCTCGGATATGTTGTCATGGTGGTGGATGTTGAGGCTGATCCTGTTGGCGTGATCCTCCCAAGGGATGGAGCGACATATCATAGGGCTAGGGCGAAGCTCCTCTGCTTCTATCCGAGGATACAGGAGGTTGGCGAGGGAGAGGTTGTCGAGATCACGGAGTTCGGCGCATTCATCAGGGTCGGCCCACTAGACGCTCTCCTACATATCTCCCAGATCATGGATGATTACATAACCTATGATGAGAGGCACTCGGTCTTAATGGGCAAGAAGACGGGTAATAAGCTCGAGGTAGGAGATGATGTCAGGTTTAGGGTTGTAGCGGTCTCATTAACTCATGGCACAACTGGGAAGATAGGGGTTACGACGAGGCAGCCATATCTCGGGAAACTTGAGTGGATTAAGAAGAGCTTGGAGAAGCTCACGCCCGAGCCAAAGAAGGCGAAGGCCGTGGCGGGTGAGGAGTAGTTGCCCGCAGCTCTCCGAGCATGCAGGGATTGCAAGTTCATAACAATATCAAGAGATAAATGCGAGAACTGCGGCTCGACAAACCTAACACAATCATTCTATGGCATGATAATAATCTTAGATGAGGAGAGGTCGGAGATAGCACGAGATCTTGGGATAAGGAAGAAGGGGGTCTATGCGATCAGAGTGGCTTGAAGTGTCAATAATATCTCGGCTTTAAGGTTGAAGCGACAAACCACCCTCACTCGTCCAAACATAGATGTCGTTTCCGAGGATGTCTTCTAGATTCCATCATACGTTAGGATGAGCAAATAGGCTTTATTTCTAAAAGAAAGCAAGAGAAGCTTGAGGATATTGTTGATATCCTAAAGAAGCATGGAACAAGTCAAAGAGGAGCTGTAGAGTGGATTAGGCGATATGAATACCGCAGGAAGGGCAGAGAAAGATGTATTAACGTGAATCGCCGCTGACATATGAAGAAGCGGTCTCAGAACTAATGAGGTTTATCAGGGATAAGATGAAAACGAAGACAACCATGAAGCCCCTCCCACTATTTCTCCCAACCCTCCCTTCCCTATCCTGTTTTCACGCTCACCTCGAGGTGCCTCTCCATGTTTGAGTTGATTTGGTATTGTTTTAGCTAGTCTTGTCTTTTTAGGGTTAATGTGGGGTATCTTCCTAGGTTTTATCTGCCCTAAAGCATATCTCAGCATCCCGAGGTGCTCTTTCAAATCCTCTGCAAACGCCCTCTCATCGAGCTTATACTCGTCCGCATGTATGAGGAACGGCTCGATAAGCCCGGCCAAAGCCTCGCCAACCACCTTACCCCTCCTAAGCTCGGGAGAACTTGTCGGCGATCCTCTCAGCCGACCTAGCGGCGAGCCAAGCAATAATCAAATTCATAATATTCTTAGGCCCGAAAATAATCATCAAAAGCCCGAAAAGCGCCAAAAACAATAACATAAAGCCCACGGGCGGGAGGATAAACGCTATAACAACCGCTAGGACTACATCGATGATGGGCTCCCTGCTTGAAACCCTTAGTTTATCTAGGATGCCCAAAGCACGACACCCCCCTTGGGGGAAGAGGTAGAGAGTCAGTAGTGGATTAGCTGTGGGGAAAGGGGTTTGTGGGGCGGAAATTCAGCGGATTTATTTCGCCTCTCTGAACTTCCACAAATTCTTTTTCAGCTTCCCTATCTCGCCGAATTCGGGTTTGTGAAAATTTGTGGAGGCGATTTAGAAGAGGGTTAGGCGATCCTTGAAATCAGATATAATAGGATGGGATGGAGGCTTCTTTCCCTCCCCCTCTTTTCTTAGAGACTTAGAAGTGAAGTAGGACTGAAAGCGAGTTTTAGGCTTTTGGGGATCTAAAGTCTATTGAGGTGAAAAATCACCTTCAGAACCGCCTCGTAGAGGCTGTAGAGGCGAAATTTCGGGGGATTTAGACAGCTCTACCACACCTATCTCTGGAAAATGAAAATGAAGAAATAAGTCTCAAAAATCCGATTTTTCAAGCCTGTGAGAATAAAAGGGCTTCAAAATGGGCTTATAGAGTCTAGATTCTTTGGCTTATTTCCTTTTTGGACTTCTAGGTCTAGGAGCCTTTAGGTGAATAGTTTTTAACATTTCTCAGAATGTATTTCGCAGCTATGCAATCAGAGTCGCCTAAATGGCCTCCGAGACATAGGCTAATCTTCCCCGAGAATGTTAAGAGGCTCTTAAAGGAACCGGCAGGCAGGCTGATATCCGGAGATCCGGATCAGGTGACAGAGGAGGTTAAGCGGCTGATCGAGGCGGATAACCCGCCGGTAGTCATCGCGGTCGGCGACTATACCTCGGCCAAGCTCAGGGAGCATCGAGCGCGAGTAAACATTTACATCATTGATGGAAGGATCGAGAGAAGGCCATGCCAGATCTTCGATACATCAGGGCTCCGAGTGATCGAGTGCGTGAATGATCCCGGGACGATAAGCCCCGAGGCGGCCTCAAAACTTCATAAGCTCCTCGGAAAGCCTAACATCAAGGATACGGTTCTCCTTGTGAGGGGGGAGGAGGATCTGCTCACCCTAGCCGCGATAATCTCCGCGCCCGAGGGCTCCGCGATAATCTACGGCCAGCCAGGAGCTGGAAGCGTCTACGTAAAAGTGGATAAAGCCCTAAAGAGAAAGGCTCTGGAAATAATCGAGCTCGTGGAATCCAGCGCCCCACATGAGAAGTGAGGTTTATTTAATGGGCGTTAACCGTGAGGATTGCCTCTCGAGCTGGAGGTGGATGGCTTGCCTCGGAGATATCTCAGGACGAGGAGCAGGAAGAGGAAGTATGTGAGGACTCCGGGCGGCAGAACCGTGATCCACTATGTTGATGAGAAGAGGAGTTATCATCACTGTGCTAGATGCGGCGACATAATTCACGGGATAC
>Ga0185307_1001142_pt1 | contig 15180 bp, 16 predicted proteins | sample LHCtaG_FD_128010 | JGI IMG/M metagenome (GOLD analysis project Ga0185307, IMG submission 128010) | Hot spring microbial communities from Little Hot Creek, USA to study Microbial Dark Matter (Phase II) - LHC4sed_matched (SPADES... | ecosystem: Environmental > Aquatic > Thermal springs > Hot... | reverse complement strand
TTTTGTTTTAGCGGGGAGATGTCCTTATATAACCGGGCTCCCTGGAAAGGCGGATTTTGAGAAGGCAAGAATTGTCCTGGAGGACCTAAAGATCCGGCACCTTTCCGAAAGGCCCTTAATCACTTTAAGTGGTGGGGAGCTTCAAAGGGTTATGATAGCTAAGGCTTTGGTAAATGACCCCCAGATTCTCCTTTTAGATGAGCCCACGGCAAACCTTGATCCTTATTTTCAGATGGAGATTTTAACACTTATAAGGGATTTAGCCAAAAAGAAGGGAATTTCCATCATAATGGTTCTTCACGATTTAACTCAAGCTTATAGGTTTTCCGATAAGGTCATCATGTTAAAGGATGGCAGGGTATTTTCTGCCGGACTGCCAGACGAAGTCCTCACCCCCGAAAACATTTATGAGACTTATGGTATTAGGGTTTTGGTGTTAAAAGAAGTGAGAGCAATAGTTCAGGTTTCTTAACCCTTCCATATCTCTTCTTTGGTGAAGTCGCGGAGGGTGGGTTTACCAGTTTTTTCGAAGTATTCGATCCAAGCGTTAACCCTATCTTCCCCATAGGTTTCTTTAAAAGCCCGAACGATTTCCTCAAGGGGAAGGTCATCGTAGGTGCCTCGGAAACGGATGTATTCCATGAACTTGCGCTTTTCTAAATTGAAGGCTTGAAAGATGGCGTCGTCTTTTCCGTCGAACTCCACAGGTGGGACGCGATGAAGTTCGCATAACTCTTTATTGAAGGCCGGTGTGGCCTTTACCCATTTGCCATCTAAGAAAAATTCCGTTACCCCATGAAACACAAAAATATCCGTCCCCATAAACTCTATTAATTGCCTTGTGGCCAAATGGTTCCTCACATCAAAGAAACAAAGCCTTGAGGGAATCCCAAGAGCCCGAGCTAAGGCGCATAAAAGCACCGCTTTGGGTATACAGAAAGCCCTTTTTCTTCTCAAAACCTCGCTTGCCCGATAATGTTCGGGTTTATGAAAAGGCGTATAGGGGTCATACCAAATGAGGTCTCTTACCGCGTAAAAGATCTCTATGGCCCTTTTACGAGGGTCACTGTACCGTCCTGCGACTTCATAAGCTAAGGACTTCACCTCAGGATGATCGCTGTTTATCACCGAGGTTGGTTTTAGAAATTTTCCCAATTCCTCCATCGAAGCCCTCCTTTTTGGGTTTTACTACTAAATCATACGGATAAGCTTCTATCACTTCCACATCCATGATCTCCCCACAAGTAGCCTTTCCCTTTATCAGACAAAAACCATCTATTTCCGGGGCCTGAAAATACGCCCTTCCTAAAAACTCCTTCCGAGCTCGCTTTCCCTCCACAAGGACCGAAATCCATTTACCCAAAAAGGATCTGTTCTTTTTAAGGGAAATCTCTTGTTGTAACTCCATTACGGCTTTATATCGTTCTTCCTTAATCTTTTCCTCCACTTGATCGGGAAAACTTAAAGCAGAAGTTCCTTCCTCAGGTGAAAACTTGAAGACCCCAAGATAATGAAAAGTCCCTTCTTTAATAAAGGAAAGAAGTTCCTCAAAATCCTCATCGCTTTCACCTGGAAATCCCACCATTACAGTCCCTCTTAAAACCACTTGAGGATAAAGGGAAAGTGTTTCAAAAAGATTTAAAAGGTCTTTTTTGGTGGTTTTACGGTTCATCCGTTTGAGGATTTTATCCGAAATATGTTGAATGGGTAAATCAAGGTAAGGAACCACCGTATCACTCGAGGCTATAAGGGAAATCAACTCTTTAGAGAGGAACTTCGGATGAGGATAAAGGTAAAGAAGCCTGATCCATGTTCCCTTTTTTAGATTTGATAATTTTTCCAGAAGATAAAAGAGGCCATCTTTTAAGCCAAGATCCCTTCCATAAGAAGTCAAATCCTGAGCTACAAGAACCAATTCTTTAACCCCTTCATCTATACACCTTTTTGCCTCTTCGAAAATATCTTCGGGGAACCTGCTTCTCAATTTCCCCCTTATAAGAGGAATGGTACAGAAAGAACACCTATGAGGACACCCTTCGGCTATCTTAAGATAGGCTACGAAAGGGTTGTTGAAACGGATGCGGGGAAAGGTATGATCGTAAAGCCATCCCTTTTGGCTCACCAAAAAACCTTTGCGCTTTTCTTCAAGAAATTTGGACAAATCAGGAATATCACCCGGGCCTATCCAAAGGTCAACTTCAGGTAGTTCTTCCGCTATTTCCTTCTTGTACCTTTTAGGAAGGCAGCCACTTACCACCAAGGTAGCTTCGGGTCTTTTTTTAGAAGACATTTCCAAGATGACTTCAATGGCTTCTTTTACCGCTTCTTGAAGAAAAGCACAGGTGTTTACTACTATGACTTCGGCTTCCTCCGGGGTTTCCACATACCGAAAGCCCCTTCTTAAAAGAAGGCCCATCAAAACTTCCGCATCAACCTGGTTTTTGGGACAGCCAAGACTTACGAGGTATAAACCCTTCTTCCTCATAATCCCAATTGGTCGCTTATTTTCTTCATGCCCTGAAGACATAGCCCAACGAATTCCTCAAGGCTTAACCCGAGTTCCTCGCAACTCTTTATCTGTTCGCGGTTTGCCCCCCTAGCAAATCCCTTTTCTTTAAAACGGTTAAGCACAAACTGTACGTCCAAGGCCTTTAAGTTCTTTTGAGGATGCATAAGAGCTGAAGCCACTATCAAACCCGTTAGGGGATCAATCGCATAAAGGGCCTTGGTCAAAGGAGTGGTACGAGGGGATTTATCAGCATGAGCCTTTATGGCTTCGATGACCTCTGGTCCCACTTTTCCTTCTAGCATCTTGGCAGACACAAGTCCATGTTCCTCGGGTTTATCCTTCGTATACTCATAATCCAAATCATGTAAAAGCCCAGCCAGGCCCCATAACTCCACATCTTCTCCAAACTTTTTCGCTAATTCCTTCATACAAGCCTCAACAGCAAGGGCGTGTTTTAAGAGGTTGGGCGTTTTAATGTGCTCCTTAACCAAAAGTAAGGCTTCCTCCCTTTTCATAATCTTCTCCTTTTACCCCGTTATTTCAATTAAAATAATAAACTATGCTTCCAAAAGGAGAAAACCTTATGAAAGGGGAAATAAATTACGAAAAACTCAAGGGAGAGGCTATAAATTGGGGGATTGATCTTTTCGGTGTTGCTGATTTAAAGGAGGTAAAAAAGCTTAAAGTCCTTGAGCTTCAAGAGGATATAACCTCCAGATTCCCTTATGCCGTTTCGATGGGTATAGCTTTATGTAAAGGTGTAATGGAAGAGATAATCGATCATCCGACGCTTTTTTACCTCCATCACTACAGACAGGCAAATTATGTATTGGATCAAATAGCTTTCCGGGTTTCAAAACTTATAGAAAGGCTTGGAGGAAAAGCCCTCCCAATTGCTGCTTCCCAGATAGTTGACTGGGAAAATCAAATGGCTCACCTAGACCATAAGACCATAGCCGAATTAGCGGGTCTTGGTTGGAGGGGGAAAAACAATTTGCTAGTCACCCCTCAATATGGAGCAAGAATAAGGCTTCTTACCATCCTTACGGACTTAGAATTAAAACCCGATAAACCTTATGAAGGTCCAAGGTGCGGAGATTGCAAGTCCTGTAAAAGCGTATGTCCTGTAGGAGCTATTGGAGATGACGTAAGCGAATTTGACCATCTGAAATGTTTTGAAAAATTGAAAGAGTTTAGGAAAAAATACAATCTCAATCAGTACATCTGTGGCATCTGCGTTCGAGCTTGCGGGCCTAAGCTCTAAAGGATCCTTTCGGGAAAGGTATAAACTTTCATTTTACCTCCCCGTGCCTGTCCGATTACTGTTATGCCTGTTTTTTCGGCTAAATTTAAGGCTTTATCGGTGGGTGAGGCAAGGGACACGATCACGGGACTTTTACGCCTTAAAGCCTTTAAGACCATTTCCGATGAAATTCGGCCGCTTAAAATCAAAATGGTACCTTCGGTCGAAAGCCCTCGAATCAAAAAATGCCCATAGACCTTATCCACCGCGTTATGCCTCCCAAGATCCTCCCTGAAGACCAAAAGCTTAGTTCCGTCCGATAAAGCTGCACTATGAACCCCATGGGTCAACTGCCAAACGGAAGAGGCATTTTCAAATTCTTCAAGGAGTTCTAAAATCGCCTTCCCTTGAAAGGTTTTATCAAGGGCTAAAGGGTTTAAGTCTTTTTCTTCTTGAGGAAATTTCCCTCCACTTGAGGTAATGATAAATTCCTTGGGTGCGACTGCTTTATTTACCCTTAGTGAAACGCAATTGGGAATAATGGAAATTTCAAGTATTTCCTCAATTTTTTCGACCGTGCCCTCGGATTCGAGGAAGCCGAGGGCCAATTCGTCAAGGTGTTGAGGTGAACAGTAAAGGGAAGCCCACTTTTGACCGTTGACCACTATTGTGAGAGGGTATTCGACAGCTACAGCTCCTTCCCGTAAACTTTTATTTCCAGAACGATCGAATTCAACAAAGGTCCTTTCTATTTTCATGTTTAATATGGTATCACATCTTGTGCGGGAGCGGGATATGAGGGATGAGACCAGTAGGGTAATAAAGAACACGGGAATTTTTGCCTTTGGGACCCTTTTGAGTCGCATAAGTGGCCTTATAAGGGATTTTGTAATCGCTTGGGTCTTTGGGGCAAGTATGATGAGTGATGCTTTTTTTGTGGCTTTTGCTATTCCCAATTTTTTCAGACGTCTGATGGGAGAAGGGGCGCTTGGGGTAGCGGTTGTGCCGGTGTATGTGAGGTATCTTAAAGGAAATGACTTTGAAGAAGCTAAAAGGGCCTTTAAGTCCTTAGTGGGGTCTACCATGCTGGTTCTCTCAGGCATCGTGATCCTGGGGATAATTTTTGCTCCACTTTTGGTTAAACTGCAGATGTTCGGCTGGAGGGGGAAAGAGGTCTTCAATTTAACCGTAAGCCTCACCCGTATATGTTTTCCGTATCTATTTATGATCTCACTGGTGGCCCTCTTTATGGGTATTTTGAACTCTCACAGTCATTTCTTCGCTCCGGCTGTCTCTCCGGTTTTTCTCAATTTATCCCTTATTTTGAGCGCCCTTTTCCTCACTTCTTTTTTCAACCCTCCTATAAAGGCCTTAGGGATGGGGGTTCTTTTGGGAGGATTATTACAGCTGGTTTTGCAGGTGCCCTTTCTTAAGAAAAAAGGCCTTCCTTTGAAACCCGATTTTGATCTGAAACATCCGGCCACAAAGGAGACCTGGAAGTTGATGATACCTATGCTAATGGGGCTTTCAGTTTTTCAAATCAACCAAATTGTCGACAGAATATTTGCCTCTTTTTTGCCTCATGGAAGTGTCTCTTATTTGTATTATGCTGACCGCATTTTTGAACTTCCCATAGGCCTTTTTGCGGTGGGAATGGGGGTGGCGGCTCTTCCCAATTTTTCCGAGAGAATAAGCGAGGGGAGAGTGGAAGAGTTCAAAAAGGAAGTAAATTTTAGCCTTAGGTGGATTTTATTTTTGACCATCCCCATCTCCTTTTTCTTCATCTTTTTTGGGCTTCCCATTGTGGCAGTCTTATTTCAACACGGTTCCTTTGGCCCAGATGAAACTGTAAAAACGTCTTCCGCTTTACTCGCTTATTCTATAAGCATATGGGCCTATGGGGGAATTCAGGTTTTAGGAAGGGCCTTTTATGCCCAAAAAGAGACGAAAATACCAGTGAGAAGCGCCATGTTAGCCTCAGTTTTGAACTTTTTCGGCGATTGGATTTTGATAGGACCACTTAAGCATACAGGCCTTGCTTTGGCCACTTCAGCTTCCGCTATATTGAACTTTTTAATCTTATTTTTCTTTTTTCATCGTAAAATCGGAATAGAACATAGGCTACTCTTATTTACCGTCATAAAGATATGCTTGGCATCTTTGGGAATGGTTCCGTTTTTGATGTGGGTTCAAAATTACGGTGAGTGGCTTCAAGAGGGGACCTCTTTTCAGAACCTTCTTTTTCTCCTAATGGGGTGTTTCGGGTCTTTAATTATATTTTTGTGTCTTGCTATCCTTTTAAGGTCGAGGGAGATAAGGATTCTTCTTGATATAATTGGACGGCGTGCCTAAGCTCCGAAGGATGTACCACCGCTGTTCCCAATTTCCCCACCACCACTCCAGCAGCACAATTTGACAAAATCGCACTTTCCAAATAATCAAAACCCGAAGCAAGAGCAAGACCAAGGACAGCCGCCACCGTATCCCCCGCTCCCGTTACGTCATACACCTCTTTGGCCACAGTAGGTACTAAGACCACTGGTTTTTTCGGCATAAAAAGGGCCATACCCGCTTCTCCCCGGGTTATGAGAAGCGCCTCAAGGGAAAAACGCCTCATAATCAACCGACCCGCTTTCCTTAAGCTTTCAAGATCTGAAATGCTTCTATTTGCAGCAGCTTCAGCCTCTCGGGTGTTGGGGGTCATGATGGTCATCCCTTTATAAAGGTGGAAATTACCTATCTTTGGGTCCACAATTACCTTCTTTTCGCTTTTTCTTTTGAGATTTCTTATCTCTTCCATTATTCCTTTAGTCAAAACACCTTTGCCATAATCCGAGACCAACACACAATCCGCTTCTTCCCATTTCCCCCTTAAAACGCCCTTAATACGGTCTTCTTCTTCAGAACTTAAGGGTATGCGCTTTTCTCGATCGAACCTCACTATTTGCTGAACCCCGGCGATCACCCTGGTCTTTACAGTAGTGGGCCGATGATTGTTGATTAATATTCCCTCCAGGCCGATTCCCTTTTCCTTAAGCATCTCCAAAAGCTCTTGTCCTTCTTTATCGTCCCCTATGAACCCGCACAGCTCCACCTGACCACCCAAGGCCCTTATATTGTGGGCCACATTCGCCGCTCCTCCCAACAATTTGGATTCCTTTTCGACTTCCACTACTGGGACAGGGGCTTCAGGTGAGATCCTCTCGACCTTACCCCACACAAAATGGTCAAGTATCAAATCACCTATTACCAGAACCCGAGCTTTACTGAACTTTCCTAAAGCCTCTTCAACGTCTATTTTCTCCAGAACCCTTTTCCAGAGCATTTAAAAGACCCTGATAATCAGTCTTCTCTGTCTCGGACCATCAAACTCGCAAAAGAAAACCCCTTGCCAGGTACCAAGCATGAGCTTTCCGCCACTTACGGGGATTGAAACCGAACAACCAACAAGGGTGGATTTTATATGCCCTGGGGCATTTCCCTCAGTATGCTTATAGACGGAACTTTGGGGCACAAGTTCCGATAGCTTATTGATAATATCCGCTACCACACTTGGATCAGCATTTTCATTTATAGTAACGCCCGCAGTTGTATGAGGTACGTACACTAAACATACCCCTTCCTTTACACCCGATGCGGAAACCGCTTCTTGAAGTTTCGAAGTAATATCAATAAATTCCACATTTCGAATTGAGCTGATGATAATTTCACTTGAAAACATCTTTACACCTCCACTCTGGGGAATAAAGGATAAACTTCACCGATCTGTTGCTTCTCGGGTGTTTTTCCCCACGTTCCTTCGTCCTTTATATTCAACTTTTCGATTGTTTTTTTAAATCCCAACATGTTCCATAGTTTTTTCGCTGAATAAGGCATAAACGGGTATATCATCAGACACAAAAACCTCAGGGTCTCAAGGCAATTATAAAGGACCTCCCTGAGCTCTCGATACCGTTCTGCTTTGTAAAGGCTCCATGGCGCTTGATGGTCAACATATCTATTAAGTTCACTTACCAGTTCCCATATCGTTATCAAAGCCCTCTGGAAAGAAATGTCATCCATTTCTTTTTGATAATTAGAAAAGGTCTCTTCCACTTTCGTTCTCAATGCCCCACCATCACTGGGAGAGGGCGTCTTTCCTTGTAGGTATTTTTTGACCATGCTCAATATACGGCTTACCAAGTTCCCAAAGTCATTGGCCAAATCGCTATTGATGCGATTTATCAACGCCTTTTTGGAGAAATCCCCATCAAGTCCAAAGGGAACTTCCCGTAAGAGGAAAAACCTGAATTGATCAACACCAAAGGTTTGAGCGATCTCGTGGGGATCCACCACATTGCCCAAGCTTTTGCTCATCTTTTGTCCATCGACGGTCCACCATCCGTGAGCAAAGATGGTCTTGGGCAACGGCAGTCCCGCTGACATCAAAAAGGCCGGCCAATATACGGCATGAAAACGAAGAATATCCTTACCTATCAAATGACAATCAGCAGGCCAAAACTCCTTAAACTTATCCTCCGGATATCCTATTCCGCTTAAATAGTTGACCAAAGCATCAAACCACACATAAAGTACGCACTCCGGATCATTGGGCAGTGGTATTCCCCACCGTGAGGTCATTCGAGAGATGGAAAGGTCTTTGAGGCCTCCTTTGATGAAACTCAAAACTTCATTGTATCTTGATTTGGGTTTTACAAAATCAGGGTGTTCCTCAAAGAAGGCCAAAAGACGGTCTTGATACCGAGAAAGCCGGAAGAAATAACTTTTTTCTTTAAGCCGTTCAACAGGTCTGCCACATTCAGGGCACCGAGGCCCCTCAAGGACTTCCTTCTCGTTCCAGAAGCTCTCACACGGTACGCAATACCAATCCTCATATTCTCCCAAATAAATGTCGCCATTCTCCCATATTCTCTGATAAAACGCGAGGACCGCCCTCTCATGCCGGGCCTCAGTAGTTCGAATGAAGCCATCGTAGGAGATGTTTAAAACCTTCCATAGATTTAAAAACCTCTCCACCACTTTATCGGCTAACTCTTTGGGAGAAAGGCCCAATTCTCTAGATGCCTTCTCTATCTTTTGTCCATGCTCATCGGTTCCGGTAAGAAAAAAGGTCTTAAAGCCACAAAGACGCTTGTACCGCGCCATCACATCCGCGGCAATGGTCGTATAAGCATGCCCTATGTGAGGTACATCGTTCACATAATAAATAGGGGTGGTAATGTAGAAGGTATTTTTCATCCGGTCTCCTCCATAACTTTTATCTGATCAATCGGTAAAGTGACCACGCTCCCGTTATCAAGTTCAATCGTAACTGTTCGAAGCAGTACGTTTTGTCTTAACACTTTTCCTTCTCCATAGGGTGAAATGACCCTTTTTCCTATTTTGGGCAGTTCTTCTGCCATTTCCACATAGGTATCCATTTCAAAGGTGATACAACACATGAGCCTTGAGCATAAACCCGAGATCCTTTCCGGATTTAAAGGCAGGTTCTGTTCCTTTGCCATGCGAATTGTGACCGTATCGAAGCTTTTTAAAAAAGTACGGCAACAAATCTCCCGCCCACAAGGGCCTATTCCTCCTTGTAATTTCGCTTCGTCTCTTACTCCTATTTGCCTCATCTCGATCTTGGATTTTAATTTGGAAGCGAGTTTTTTTACCAAACCCCTAAAATCCACCCGCCCCTCGGAGGTGAAAAAGAAGACGAATTTTTGTTCTTCCTGTAATAATTGCACCTCCACCAGCTTCATGGGCAAGTTCAATTTCTCTATTAACTCCCGACAGCTTCTGTAAGCCATAATCTCTCGTCTTTTTAAAAGTTCCATTTGCCTTAAGTCCTTTCTTGTAGCATACCTCAAAACTGAAGGAAGATCCTCAGAGTTGGTGGGTAACTCGAAAGGGGGAATGAGCACTTGCGCCACTTCGGGTCCAGAGGGACTCTCCACCAAAACGAGGTCCCCCTTTTTTAATGTCTCTAAGGGAGTTTTAAAGATGCCCGTGGTTCCCCTTCTCATAAGTTGAGCCCTTACCACCTTCATCTTTGTAGCTTCCTTGATCCACCTTTACAAAGATAATAATTCAAGCAAAGCTGCTTCCACACATAACCTTGGATTGGCATATTCCTCCAAAAAACGATAAATTTCAAGAATCTTCCAAAAACTTTCGACCCTTCCTCTCTCCCTGAAGTAGGGAAGAAGCATTCTCAAAAAGGCCGAAGCTTTATTACGGTCTCGTCCTATTTCTTCGCTTATTTCAATAATAGCTTCTATTCCTCCTTTTTGTACCTTAAAGAGCAAGGTCTCAAGGTCTAAGGCTTCCTTACTGAATCTTAGGATAAGTCCTGGGCTTCCGGAAGCGAAAAAGGCCTTCTTAATCCCCATTTTCTTTAATACCTCCTCTGTTTCTTTAGCATTGAGAGGGAAGAACCTTATCCTTTGACACCTGGATCTTACAGTGGAAGGGAGTGCGTCACTTGATTGGGTTATAAGGATTATAACGGTCCAAGGTGGAGGTTCTTCTAAAGACTTCAGAAAGGCGTTTGCCGCTTCCACTGTCATTTTATCGGCCTCTTCTATAACCAACCCCTTCCATTTGGCCTCTAAAGGTTTGTATTGCAAGATTTTTTCGGCCTCTCTAATCTGTTCTATTTTTATCGAATCGCCTTCAGGCTTAAGGAGGTAAAGATCAGGGTGGGTTAATCGCTCTATCTTTAAACAACTGGAACACTCATTGCAGCCCTTTCCTTCTTTCGTTTTGCAATTTAACGTGCTTAAAAACCATAAGGCCACTTTTTTCTTTCCTATGCCTTCTGGTCCTTCAAATAAAAAGGCATGGGGTATCCTCTTTCTTTCTATAATTTTCTCTAAAAGCTGAAGTTGTCTTTTGTGCCCTACGATATCTTCTTTAACCACTTTTTAAAAAACCCAGAACTATTTTCCTTATCTCTTCCTGAACTTCCGATTTAGGACGATCAAAACTGTTTACTACCTTGATTCTTTCCGGATACTTTCTCGAAAGTTCAAGATACCCATACCGCACTCTTTCGTGAAACTCCAGACTTCCCTTTGAAATGCGATCCCTTTTCTTGGTCCTTTTAAGGCCCTCTTCAACCGGACAATCGAGAAGAATCGTCAGATGGGGCCATGTGCCCTCGAGAATCAATTCATTTAGGTTCACGATTAACTCCATATCTATTCCCCTTCCATACCCTTGATAGGCTAAAGTGGAATCCACAAAACGATCACATACGACAATTTTCCCTTCTTCTAAAGCTCCTTTGATTATGCGAAGAAAATGTTCCCTTCTATCTGCTAAAAACAGACAAAGTTCGGTAAAGGGATCTTGAAAAAAATCCTCTCCAAGTAAAAGCCTTCTCAACTTCTTACCGATTGGAGTAGCCCCTGGTTCGTGAGTCAATACGACCGGAAACCCCTTCCGAATTAGGAATTTTCCAAGAAGCCTCGTGTGAAAGGTTTTCCCGCTTCCTTCAATACCCTCAAGGGTTATGAGATTCCCCCTTATCACGGCTTATTCCCTCGATTTTCCCCTTTAACCTTTTGCGATCTTCGTCCTTTGAACTTAACTCAAGTGCCTTTTTGTAAAGGCTGAGAGCCTCTTCGTAATTTTTTAGCGTGAAATAAACGTCTCCCAAGTGTTCAGTGATCACCGGATCGTTGGGAACTAGCTCATAAGCTTTTTTTAACCACTTCAACGCTTCTTCAAAAAGCCCTTTTTTGAAATAGACCCACCCCAAGCTGTCAACTATATAACCGTCATCCGGGCGCAAATATAAGGCTCGCTTAATAAGCTCTTCGGCCTCCTCCAGGTTAACCCCTTTTTCAGCATAGGAGTAACCAACCCAGTTGAGGGCATCCACATGGTTGGGATCAAGACTTAGGACACCTTTCATCCACTCAAGGCTCTTCTCTTTATCCCCCAGCTTGTCATATAGCACACCCATACGAAAAAGATACTCGGCCTTTTTGTTACCCTCAGAAAGCAGATCTTCAAGTAGACAAATGGCTTCGCCTATGTGTCCCTTTTCTTCATAAAAAAGAGCAAGAAAATACCTAAGTTCGGGATCTCGATTCCTAGAGACGGCTCCTTTTAGTATCTCTAAGGCCTTCTCCCTTTCTCCCTTGTTTTGTAAGAAATAAACCAGATACTTTATCGCATCAGCATAAAGCTCGTTTTCAGGAGGTAAAGCCTCAATATGCTTAAGGGCTTCATCGAGGTTTCCTTCCTCTATTAAACTCACTGCCAAATAAAAGCGTATTTTGGGATCTTCCTTCCCTTTGGAAAGTATAAACCTCAATTCCTCCACAGCTTCCTTATAAAGCTTCTTTTCAAAAAGAAGAAGCCCCAAAGCAGTCCGAACACGCAAATTTTCCGAATCTAAATTTTTGAGGATTTTATATTCGTTAAGCGCATCATCGATTTTGTTTTGTTTAATTAACAATTGACCTAACCTTTCACGGACTTCAATATTCAAAGGTTCCTCTTCAAGTATGCGACGATAAATTTCAATGGCTTTATCATAATTTTCCATCAATTCATATACATATGCCATTTCAATAAGCACACCATATATTTTGGGATTTACCTCAATAACTTTTTGATACTGTTTTAGAGCTTCCTCATAGTTCCCAATTTCAACGAGTAACTTTCCTAAATAAAAAAAGCCTATTATTGAGTCCGGATTTCTTTCTAGAAAACCTTTTAACGTATTTATGGCTTTTTGTGACTCTTTTGCTTCCAAATATAACCAACTTAATGTAACAAAAGTCGTCAAATCATTAGGTTTAAGTTCTACAATTTTCTCATATATCGGAATTGCTTCATTTGTATTTCCTTGATTGAGATATATTTCTCCTAAAATTTTTAAAGCATCAATATTATTAGGGTCAATTTTTATCGCTTCTTTGACATAAGAAAGAGCCTCTTTTGTCTTATTTAACTTAAGGAGGATTGAAGCAATTTCGGAACGTAAGAAAGACGATTTTGGGTCGAGATTGAGGGATTTTTTATAAAAATTAAGAGCAGTTTGAGGGTCTTCTTTGAACAGGTTATAGGTTCCTATTAAGTAAAAGTAATAGGGTTCATCTTGAGAAAGGAGGTTTTTTATGGGTGTTAGGTTTATTAAGAGGCAAAAAAATATGGCTAACAGAACCCCTTTTTTCAACTTTTTCCCCCTTCGTAGAGTTTTTTTAAAGCCTCCTTAAGTAGTTCTTCAAGCGAGAGAGACTCTTTTTCTTCTATTACCCTTTGTAAGGCCTTTTTTGCGTCCTTTTTAGTGTATCCCAATTTTATTAAGGCAAGTAGGGCATCTTCAAAGTGAGGGTGCAAAGTTTGGCCTTTTGCTTTTTCGACGCTTAATTTTTCTCTTAACTCAAAGATCATCCTTTCCGCAGTTTTAGGACCAATCCCTGGGATTTTGCAGAGGCTTTCTTTATCTCCTTTTATAAGGGCTGATTTTAATTCCTCGATCTCCATCCCGCTGAGCAAGTTTAAGGCCATCTTCGGCCCTATGCCTCTTACTGTAAGTAGAAGCTCAAACAGTTCCTTCTCTTCTGTCGAAAGAAACCCGTAAAGGTAAATTTGTTCTTTTTGGATATGAGTACACACGTAAATATCGACCTCTTTCCCCTCTTCAGGTAATCTATAAAACACACTCAAGGGCACAAAAACCCCGAATCCTACTCCTCCTACCTCAATTACTACCTGGGTGGGTGAACGTTTGATCAGGGTTCCCTTCAAATGGCTAATCATAGGTAGTGGCTACTTGATGGTGAAGATGGCATAGGGCGACCGCTAATGCATCGGAAGCATCTAAGGCGAAGTTCATGTTTAACCCCAACAACATTTTTACCATCTCTCTAACCTGTTCTTTGGAAGCCCTTCCGTACCCCGTAAGAGCAAGTTTTACTTCCATAGGAGAGTATTCAAAGAAGGGCAGTTCCCTCAAGGAGGTCAGAAGGAGCACAATCCCTTGGACCTGACCCAATCGTAACGCGCTTTTGGGGTTTTTGAAGACGAAAGGGGTTTCGACAACAATCACCTGGGGGGAATATCCGGATATTATGGATTCTAACTTCCGATAAATCCCTCTTATCCTCTCTTGTAAAGGGCCTTTTTGTCGAATTGTACCTGAGGTCACATAAGAAACTCTTTCGTTTGTGCTTTCGATTATCCCATAACCAGTTTGAAAAGTCCCCAAATCAAGGCCTAAAATTCTCATTGAGCAAGTCTTTCCATAGTGGCTTCGGAAATATCGAAGTTAGCATAGACCCTTTGGACATCGTCTAAATCTTCCAGCATTTCCATGAGTTTTAGCATTTGTTCGGCCTCTTTCCCTTCCAATTTAACGGTGGTCTCGGGATACATGGTAACTTCTGCTGATTGGTAAGGGATCTGGGCCTTTTTCAAGGCTTCCAATACACTCTCTAAAGCATCCGGCTCGGTGAGGATCTCGTATTCGTGGTCGCCAATTTTTATATCCTCCGCTCCGGCTTCCATAACTACCTCAATAAGCTTATCCTCTTCCACATCTTCCTTTCTCACCGTTATCAATCCCTTTTTGTGAAATAACCATGAGACACAGCCCGTTGTGCCAAGATTACCACCAATCCTACTAAATATATGACGGATCTCGGCAGTGGTACGGTTACGATTATCCGTTAAGGCCTCAATTAAAATCGCTACCCCTCCAGGGCCATACCCCTCATAAGTGACCTCCTCAAACCTCATACCTTCCAATTCACCAGTTCCTTTTTTAATGGCCCTTTCTATGTTTTCTTTCGGCATATTCTCGGCTTTGGCCGCCGCAATGGCAGCACGAAGTCGAGGATTGTTGTCGGGATTACCACCACCCATTCGAGCGGCTACCATTATTTCCCTTATGAGTTTGGTAAATATCTTCCCCCTTTTGGCGTCTTGTGCTGCTTTTTTGCGTTTTATCTGTGCCCATTTGGAATGACCAGCCATTTTACCTCCTTCGCTCTCCAGGTGGGTTTCATGGTGGGCGGTACTGGGATCGAACCAGTGGCCTCTACCGTGTGAGGGTAGCGCTCTCCCTCTGAGCTAACCGCCCTTTACTTCAAAAATACAATGTGATATAAGATATGTCAACGGAATGAAGAGAGGAATCCACGGCCATGAAGGCCCCTTGAGAAAAGGGGCTTTTGTTTTTTAGGAGGTAAAAATGGAAAATTTCAAGCAAATACTGGATTACAGCCTTCTCGGATTTTTGGGATGTTTAAGCGTATTATCTATAGCTTTAGCCATCGAACGCCTTTTATACCTTAAAAGGATAGACTTTAAACATTATCAAACCTCCAAGGACCTCGAACTTGACTTAACTCGGGGGCTCCACTTAATAGCCACAATAGCCTCAAACGCTCCTTATATAGGACTCTTAGGCACAGTTTTAGGC
>Ga0185307_1001141_pt1 | contig 15191 bp, 16 predicted proteins | sample LHCtaG_FD_128010 | JGI IMG/M metagenome (GOLD analysis project Ga0185307, IMG submission 128010) | Hot spring microbial communities from Little Hot Creek, USA to study Microbial Dark Matter (Phase II) - LHC4sed_matched (SPADES... | ecosystem: Environmental > Aquatic > Thermal springs > Hot... | reverse complement strand
TTCCTCATCTCCTCGCTTATACGATCCATACCTAAAACGAGTTTAACCTCCCCAGCGATCTTCATACGGCAGTCGTAAGCTGATAGAACCGTTACATCATAGCCTATCTTCTCCAGTTCCTCTGTAAGCCTAGCTATAACCCTAGCGAAACCGCTCTTAACGGGAGGCTTCTCGCTTATCAGTTGAAGTATCTTCATCGTATAGCACCCTCGCAGAGTTTATCGAGTATCCTCATCCACTCCTCTATATACCTAGCTCTATCGAATTTAGATGCTCTATCTCTACATATCCTTCTGATAGCAGTATCATATCCATCCACCCATAACTCCACAGCTTTATCTACGAATTCCCGATCATCCTCTATAAGCCAGCCTGTAGCTTCATCGATTATAACCTCGCTTGGACCCTGAATACCATAGGTTAATACAGGTGTTCCGCAAGCCATACTCTCTAAGGGTATATAGCCGAAGGGTTCATGAGTGAACGGGAATATAGTGTACAAGGCGTTACTATATAGGTCTACGAGTCTTTCGGTGGAGACTCTACCTAGAAAATCTATATTCGGATGCCTTAATAGATATTTGGGTACCATGAATATTTTAGATCCGAAAGCTTTAATCCTTACACCTCGATCCGCTACCTTCTTGATTACATCGAACTTAGTTTCTTTACCGAAGTATGCTAACACGTAGTTTGAGGATGGTTTAGATGTGGATGGATGGAATACATCTGTATCTATAGGCGGATATATTACCGAGTGGATTTTAACACCCCACCTAGAGTACATGGATGCGCAGAATTTCGAGTTAGCTATAGCTATAGCCGTTTTATCATAGATCTCTTCTGTAAGCTTCCTATCAGAGTAGTTTATCAAAGGCTTGATGGCATTGTAGACTAGCTTGAAGCGTAGAGGCATATACGGCTCGATATCCTTCAAAGCGATCGAAGGAGCTCCTTGAAGATACCAAATGGAAGAATCTATAGAGATCGTATGGGAAAAGTTCACTATGATACTGGAATTCAGCTTTAAACCTGTAGAATTCAATCTTAGGAAAGCCTCACGCATCCAAACCTCAAGCCATATCAGCGATGAATCGATATTCCTAATGAGAAGCTTCACATCGAGATTCATAGGTATAACGCCGCGTTCAGATATATATCCTTCGATGTTTCTAGATATGAACGGCGATGCGAAAATTACTTTGAATCCTTTAGCCGCTAGAGCTTCGGCTAAACACCAAGCAGGCTTAACCGAACCATCTAGACCTAAAACGATATCTGATACCACCGCAACGTCGCTAATCAACTTCTTTAACCCCTTAAACAAGTTAAATTTTATCCATCGCTAGGATATTAAAAACTTGTGTATAAATACTCGGTGACTAATCGATCCTACTCAGATGCTAGATAGGATTAACAACCATGTGTAAATATCAGAGTTTAACATCGTAGTTTAAATGGATTAATGCTATTTCGTAGAGTTAATCGTAGTTTCGATCTCACCGCTACCATCCACTACATCTAACTGTCGATAACCCCACCTAATGGGAAAGAATCGATAGAGATATCTATCTAGAGCTATATAGTTTCAACCACACCTTACCGGGAATCGTGTAGGAAGCTCGTTCTGTTTCTATGGATTGAATGAATACGCTTAGAATTACATATTCTTCTTGAACGATGATGTCACGCATTTCCTCGTATATAGTTTGGATTCTGAAAGCCGGGGATGTAACCCTATCCAGAAGCTGGGTTAACCTAGGTTTCGGTATGATGAAGCGAAGCTATAGAAACCTGGGAACCCTCCAGAAGCTTCAGTCCTTAAAGCTGTTAACCGCCATAACAATATCCTGTTACGAGGCTCGGTAGACAGTTACAACCTTATCATGAATCACGAAATAAGCTTGCCACCTAGATAGGCGGCCTAAACTATATATTTCAACTTAAATCTTGATATGGATCGATAAATCCCTGTATACGTTTTCTATATCTTGTATACGTAACCTTAAAATAATATTCTAAGCAGATAGCTTAGCTTCAGGTAAGAGAAACGGTGAATAGTACATGGATAGAAAGATATATCGTAAACCATCGGTAGCCCTACTAGCACTATTAACACTATCCATAATACTCGGCGTAGCACCTAAATTCGCGGCAGCCGAAACCCTGATGACAGATAGACCCTTATACGCTATAAAGTGGAAGGATAATGTTTTAGGCTATGTAAACGTAACCGTCAGGATAACAGGTTTAGATCCTGAAACGAGATACGAGATAGCTGTGTACAAGTTCCATGGACCTGCAGGCTTAAACTACGTCAGAGAAGTCTATGGTGTATACGAAGCTGAGATAAAGTTCACGATACCTCCGACCATGGATTCCCGTCCAGAGGATATAGCCGGTACATGGAACGCTACGCTATACAAGGTTGTAGGAGAAACTAGAACTGTCGTAACATGGGTTAACTTCGGTGTATGGGCTATAAACTCTAAAGTACTAAACTATGGTAGGATACTACAGCTATGGGGTGGAGGATTCAAGCCGACTACAAAAGTAAACTTCACAGTCTATGATCCTGTTACTGGAAACATAATAACAGATGAACTCTTCGGAGAGGATCCGGCTAGATCCCCTGTTAGCGGTGTGATTTGCGTGAAATACGGAACATTCTCCAATACATCAGATATAATAACTACTGCTATACCTAAAGCCACATACGTAGTAGAACTTAAAGAATTCCAATTCCTACCTAAAGTATTGTCTCCGGGTGCGCCTGAAACAACGCTTGAATTCAGAATAACGGATGAGTTAATCGTGAATATATTGAAGCCTGCGGATGGTAGTAAGTGGAGGAGGACTGATACCGTACCAGTCGAGGTCGAGGTTCTATACCAGGATCTCGTACCGGTAACATCTGGCGAGGTTAAGGTTACGTTCACACCACCAAAATGTACGCCTGAAGCTCCACCCTACGATAAACCTAAAACCATCTCGTTAAGCTATAGTCCTGTGAGTAAGACTTGGATCGGAAACTTCAAGATACAGAAAAACAACTCGACGGGAGATTGGGGTGTAAGCGCTTATGCCGAGGACTTCTACGGTAATAGCGGAAGCGACTCCGTCGGTATCATCGTCCGTCCAGCTATATTAGTAGTCGAAACAGAGGTTGCTCCACCAGCATCGGTTCCGAGAGCTTCATGGGTCTCATGGCTTATAAAAGTTACGTATAAAGGTGATGGCTCACCTGCTAAGCTATATATACCCCTATGCACAATCTACGCCGTTAACGCTACGACCAACGCTACGGTAGGATCAGCCTACCTAGTAGAAATCGAGGTTGGGAGATATAACGTAACGTGGTTCGTACCAGCTGATGCCCCGCTCGGAGACTATAGATTCCTCATACCTAAAGATGCTCTAAAGGATGACGTTACGGTATGCACCGTACGTAATACCGGTCCTGAGAAGGATGTATTATCGCCTATATTCGCCGTAGGTATAACCGCGCTTAGAGTCGAAGTTAAGACATACTCCGTTAAATACGATACTACGAAGGAGCGTATAGCCTTCACACCTGGATCCATGGTATACATAGGCGCTAAGGTAACATACATGGAATCCGGTGTCGTAATGTCTGCCGGATCGGTTAGAGCCTACATATACAACGAGACAGGCTACCTGATAGCGGAGATACCTATGAGCTACCACTCCGATACTAGGATGTGGTGGTGTGAATGGGATTCGACAGGCTATCCAGCTGGACGCTACAGAGTCCTAGTTAAAGCTAGGGATATCGGGTATAACGTAGGTGAGGGTGAGACATACTTCTACATATCTGGACTCGTAGTATCGCCTAGTAAAGGTACCGTACCACCGATAGAGAATACTAAATGCGAGAAGCTTAAGGATGGAAACTGGCTTATAACCGCAACCGTATACACAGATCCCGTCTCCGGTAAGAGTCTAGGTACAGTCATAACTATATCCGCTACACACTTCACACCAAACTCTAAGGTTAACGTAACGGTAGATTGGCTACCATACCCTGCCGTAGCCGGTAAGAAGATACTGCTAGCGATGAACATACCGACGGATGCTGAAGGAAACTTCGCTACGACAGTAGTATTCCCGACAACCATCAAGGGAATCTACTACATAATCGCTAGAGATGCTAAGGGCTTAGAGATGAAAGCCACCTTCGAAGTAACGCCTGGCATGATATTGACGCCTGACCCGGTCGTAGGCTCATCCCTCACGAAGGTTATAGCTACAGGTCTACCAGGACCTATATCCGGCTTCACCGATACCCCTGCCACAGCTTGGGAGATACTCGTCAACGATACCGATGCTCTACGCTCCCTAGCTGGGCATATAGGCTTCTTCACAGAGACTCAGAAGTGGCGGACGAACGCTAACGGTACGCTAGTATCAGTCGATCTATCGCCTACATACAGCTACAGCGTTAAACCTGGCTTCGTAACCCCGTTCATAGAGCCTGGAGCCTACTCGTTCAAGCTTATACTCGAGGGTGGAGGCTACCGTAACTCTACGGATCCAGCCCTATTCAAAACGGCTAAGATAACATCGGTCTCAGATTCTGTTAAGGTTGTTAACGCATTCAAAGAATTTACGGCTCTAGTCGATAAGGTTGATTATCTAATAGAGCTTGTAAGTGCCATGAACGTTAAGCTAGCATCCGTGGATAGGAATGTAGCTACATTGGTCACCGATACCGGTATTATCAAGGCTGATGTATCCGCTTTGAAGACTCTAGTCGAGAAGATGGGAGGTACGCTAACCGATATAAGCGGTGGTATAGCTACTATAAAGACTGATGTAGGAGCGATTAAAGCTTCTGTGGATGCTTTATCACCTAAGATAGAAGCTGTTAGAGGAGATGTAGCTAAGATATCGACATCTATAGGTGATGTGACGGCTAAGCTTAGCGCGCTAGAGCCTGTGATAACAGGTATAAAGGATGGAGTCGCTACGGTATCCACTAAGATAGATACGCTAACAGGTAAGGTTACGACTATAGATGGTAATGTAGCTACAGTTAGAACAGATGTAGGCGATATAAAGGCTACGGTAGCAAACCTTGCAGGCGTACCTGGAGCTATAAGCACAGTAACCATGGCTGTATGGATAGCTGTAATACTATCGCTAGTAGCCGCGATCTGCTCTATAGTATCCCTAGTACAGCTACGTAAGAAGATAGCTGGATAGGGCTACCGAAACCCCAACCCCCTCTCCATCTTTTTCCCCTTTTTCCCTCCATCCCTCTACACAGAATAGATGTAGCTAGGTTAATTCCTAGAAGCATCTGAGAATCTATATGTGAAGCTTCATACTCGTGGAGTCTAGACTTACGTATGGTTGATCCTCCATCTATGATCTAGCTTTCCTGAAGCTTGCTATAACTATACCCCTAGTGTACTCGGCTCTATCAGTCTCATAGCCTAGTGCAGTCATAACTCCCTCGAACATCGATAGGAGTAGCTTCGTAGATTCCGAAGATAGATTCGAATATATGAATCTGAATAGTACGATGCCTGGAGACTCCTCTATAGATATATCCACCTGGGATAGGAATATCGATGATAATAGGCTCTTGAGGGCTTCTACCGGATCTTCGAATTTAACAGAGATATACCTACCATACCAGTATCCAGCATCGTATGCATCCCTACAAACCTCATCCAAGGTATCGGCATCTATCTTAGCTAGGATAGAGTTTAGGAGGCTTACCGGCATAAATAGTATACCGGCGCTTCTATGCATGGAAGCTACCATATAGGATCTCAAAGCATCGCCGATAGATCCGCCATCATCATATATCTTAACTACATCGGATAGGATATCAGATAGGAATGAGGATAGAGGCTTACCCTCCCTATTCGATATCTCCGTAAGCTTATCTACTATATCAGCCTGTATGAATACGAGCTTCCTACCCGGGGGGCGGGATCGCATACTCATCATTAACCTCAACCCTTATCCTTATAAACCCTTTATCGACCTCAGATCCCCTCACCCTGAAGCCTAACCCTTCTAGAACCCCTCTGAGAAGGGATTCTAGTAGTAGGCTATAGTTCAGCGTGGATCTAGAACTGAAGCATAGGAGTACAGCCTCTCCACCCCTCTTCTCGAATCTGAACTCTGATATATTCCATATCAAGCTTCGAAGTATGGATACAGCCTCATCTATACTAGAAGATACGGCTATATACTTGGATAGCCATAAACCCATCTCAAACCAGCTTCTCCTAAGCCTCTCAGAGAATCCTGATTCGAAACATAGATCTACAAGCTCGTATAGCAGCGTTTCAGGTATAGGCGTGAAACCTACGCTCCTACCATAATCTATAGATTTATACTCGTCGATTAAACGTCGGATGCTAAGACCCGCCTCCTCGATCTCTAGAACAGATTCCAGTATATCGTTAAGCATAGAATACACGGTCACCCCCCTACTCTCAGCTAAAGCTTTAAGCTTATCGGCTAAATCCACCCTAGCAGCTAGAACCCTCCTCTCAGGCAAAGGATCCAACCCTCCAGGAGATCGATAAAACTATATACTGGAGAATAGATTTAAAACTACGCTATATAGGGTATCGACCCCTCCCCCTAGGTTTTTCCATAGTATTTCTCCATAGGTTTTCCATGAAGTAATAGTGATCAGTATGGATCGCAGCTAAGATAAGCTATTACCGACTTTACGTTGTACCATCCATCTAGTCGGAGGGTTTTCATCGATAAACTTATATCGTATACGAATCCCTAAATATCGGATCGGTTTGACGGTATATGCTTTAAGGATAGTTAAGCCTGAATGGATCGATAACGTATTCGGCGAAGGAGTATACTATGGATCCGTAAGGAGAGTCTTCAAGTATGGGGATACAGTTCTATTCTTCTCTAAGGTTGAAGGGGTTGGTGACGCTCTTATAGGCTATGGAGTCGTAGAATCCTTCCATAGAAGGAGGGATCTACCTGGGGATGTAGCTTCGAGGTTCAGGGAGCATCCGTGGGTATGGCTTATAAAGCTATCATCGCTAGTAAAGCTTAGCGAACCTATACCTTGGGGTAGGCTTGTAGAGTTTGGGGTTATACCTAGGAATGCTAAGGGTAAGTACCTGCATGGATATAGGTTGAAGGATAGCGAGGTTGAAGCTTTAGATCGTATATGTAAGATATAATATTCGAGTTTATATCCTTAGACGGCATATATGATTTACGATCTATCCGGAGGGTGGTATGCATTGGTTAAGGTTAAGGTGGATCAGGATCTCTGTATAGGTTGTGGTCTATGCGAATCGCTATGCCCTGAAGTATTCAGGCTATCGGCTGAAGGTAAATCCGAGGTAGTTAACCCCGATGGATGCGATGGATGCGATTGTAGAAGCGTAGCTGATCAATGCCCGGTATCCGCTATAATAGTGGAGGAATAGAATCTAAGCATATCTACTACACCGTAGCTTGATCCCCCATACTTTATCTCCTACCCTGAGTTATACATCTAAGTATGGCTCGATGGGAGTATTTTAAGCCTGAGAGGAGAAGCTTCCATCTATCCATACTCATACCTGGAAGCCTTGTAGATGAGGTGGATCACCTTAGAGATAAAACTCTCGTCGTAGGGTTGATAGGTAGGGCTGCAGCCGTATTCAGGGTTGATGAGATATGCATATACAGGGATCTATACGGTGTGAAGGATCAGAGCAGATCCATAGATCTAATCTCATCTATCCTACGCTACATGGAGACACCACCTCATCTTAAACGTAAGCTTGTAGGTTTAAAGCCTGAGCTTAAGTATGCTGGGGTGCTCCCACCTCTAAGACTGCCAAGCCATACGCCTCCTAGGAGGATGGAGGAAGCAGTCTCAGGTGAAGTTAGAGAAGCTGTAGTCGAGAAGAGCGGAGCTGAACCCTATGTAGATGCCGGCTTCGATAAGCTTGTGAAGCTTATAGGTGTATCACCTCCACGCGGATCTAGGATTACCGTTAGGATAGTAGCGGATAGAGGGGAGGTATACTGTAAACCTGTAGACCCCTCTAAGCTTAGGATATACTGGAGCTTCCAAGTATCCACACCAGATAAACCGCTCAAGGATATCCTAGAAGATTACCGCAGCAGAGGGCTGGTTATAGCTACATCCAGGTATGGCGACCCCATCGAACTATTGATAGACGAGCTTTCACGTAAACTAGCATCTACGAGGAGTTTAGCTATACTATTCGGTTCACCTAGGGAGGGGTTGAGGGAGATAGCTGGTAGACAAGGATTCAAGCTTGGAGACTACGTGGACTATATCGTTAACACTATACCGGAGCAGGGCTCATACACCGTTAGGACAGAGGAAGCTGTATACGCAACCCTAGCTATAATAAACCTTGTATCGTCGAGTAGGTATATCCGTTAACCTTTATATCTAGGGTTAGCCGCCTAACTAGGCTAGCGAAGGGTAGGAAGGATTATGGGTAGAAGGAAGAAGAGAGCTCCTAGGCGTGGTAGCTTAGCATTCATACCTAGGGGTAGGGCTGAATCTATAAAGCCTAGCATAAAGTATTGGCCTGATCCACCCCTAGCTAAACCATCGCTACTAGGATTCCCAGGATATAAAGCAGGTATGACCCATGTATTCATGGTGGAGGATGAGCCTACAATCTATAAGGGTAGGGAGGTATGCCATCCAGCTACCATAGTAGCTACACCGCCGGTTAAGGTTATGGCTGTAAGACTGTACGCCGATACGATCGATGGATTAAAAACTCTGACAGAGGTTTGGCATCCAAACCTGATAAAGGATGTATGGCGAAACTTCAACGTTCCCAAGGAATACGATTTCCAATCCAAGCTTAGAGAAGTCGAGGAAGCTAGAAGCTTCGCAGGAGAGGTTAGGGTTATACTCGGAGCTTCACCGAAGCTCGCAGGGTTATCTAAGAAGAAGCTCGATCTAATAGAGGTTAGAGTGGGTGGTGGAGGCTTATCTGAGAGGATAGATTACGCTCTATCGATCCTAGGTAGCGAGGTTAGGGTAGGCGAAGTCTTCAAGCCTGGTCTATACGTAGATGTCTCGGCTGTTACTAAGGGTAAAGGATTCCAGGGAGAGATTAAACGTTGGCATGTACATAGGCTCCCTCACAAAACTAGGGAGGGTGTTAGGGGTGTGGGTACTCTAGGTCCGTGGACGCCTGCTAGGGTTATGTATACGGTACCTAGACCTGGACAGCTAGGCTTCCACCTTAGATGCGAATACAATAAACGTATACTCATGATAGGTAGCGATGGAAGTCAAGTCACGCCTCCAGGTGGAATCACTGGTTTCGGCATAATATCCACCGACTATATCCTACTGAAAGGTAGCATCCCAGGATCTAGGAAGCGTCTCGTAATCCTAAGATACCCTGCTAGGCCTCCAAGCATGATAACTACCGAGCCTCCCAAGATAACGTACATCTATAGGGGAGGGTAGATGGTCGTGAGCGTAGATCTTATACCAGTATTCGATCTTGGAGGCGTTCAGGTGGACTCCGTAGAGAAGCCTAGGGTATTCTCCTATCCAATCCATACATTCCTGATAAGGAGGGTTGTAGATATACTGCAGACGCATAGGAGGCAGAAGCAGGGTAGGGATCCTATGGCTGGTAAACGTACATCGGCTGAATCCCTAGGTACAGGCTACGGTCTAGCTAGGGTTCCTAGAGTGAAGGGTACGTATAGAGCTGCGTTCGTTACTATGGCGGTTAAAGGTAGATCAGCTCATGCACCTACATCTATGAAGATAGTATACAAAAGGGTGAATAAGAAGGAGAAGCGTCTAGCTCTAGTATCGGCTATATCATCCACAGGTATACCTGAATTCGTAGCTAAACGCGGACATGTAATCGAAGGTGTTAAGCATATACCCCTAGTAGTCGTGGATGATATAGAAGCTGTGAAATCTGCTAAGGAGGCTAAAGACGTATTGAGGAAGCTTGGTTTATGGAGCGATGTAGAGAGGGTGTATAGAGGTTTGAAAGCTAGGAGTGGGAAGCCTAGACGTAGAGGTAGGGTTAAACGTGTAGGTAGGGGTCCGTTGATAGTAGTATACGAGGATAGAGGTGTAGGTTTAGCTATGCGCAACATCCCAGGTGTAGATGTAGTAGAGCTTAGATCCCTAAACCCTGAACATCTAGCTCCAGGAGGATACCCGGGTAGACTCACCGTATGGAGCCTCTCAGCCTTCAGAAAGCTAGATGAGATAGCTGGGAAGGTGTATATGGCTTATGTCTAGTATCGAAGAGCAGCTGAAAGCTAGGAGGATAATACTCTACCCGATAGCATCGGAGAAAGCTATGACGTTGATAGAGAGGGAGAATACGATAGCGTTCGCCGTGGATATCAAAGCATCGAAGAAGGATATCCGAAAAGCCGTGGAGATCCTATACGAAGTCGAAGTCGAAGATGTACGTACGGTTATAACCCATAAAGGATATAAGAAAGCTTACGTTAGACTCGCCGAAGGCTACTCAGCTTCAGACCTAGCTATAAGGCTAGGTCTGATATAGGGGTGCTAAGCTTATGGGTAGGCGTATACGTGCGCAGAAGATAGGTAGAGGTTCGCCGCCGTGGAAGGCTCCGACGCATAGGAGGATAGCTCCTGTAAGATACCCTCAGATAGATAAGCCTCTCAGAGGATTGGTAGAGGAGCTACTCCACGAACCTGGACGCGGAGCCCCTATAGCTAAGATAAGACTCGAAGATGGGACGGTATTCTACAACGTAGCCGTCGAATCATTGAAGGTAGGCGATACGATCTACGTCGGCGGCGGAGAGTTGAACATAGGATCGATAATCCCTCTCAAATACATCCCAGACGGATCCACGGTATGCAACATAGAATGTAGACCTGGATCCGGTGGCAATCTCGCTAGATCATCTGGAGCATACGCTACGGTTTTAAGCCATGCAGGCGGGTATGTAACGCTTCAACTACCATCAGGTAAAATCGCTGTGGTATCCGAGGAGTGTAGAGCGACGATAGGGGTTGTAGCCGGGGGTGGACGTGTAGAGAAACCCTTCCTCAAAGCTGGGACGAAGATGAGGTGGATGAGGGTTAAAGGTAGGAAGTGGCCTAGGGTTAGAGGTGTAGCTATGGCTGCGGTGCATCACCCGCACGGTGGTGGTAGGCATCAGAGTGAGGGTCATCCTACGACTGTCTCTAGGAATCTACCACCGGGAGCGAAGGTCGGGCATATATCGGCTAAGAGGACTGGTAGGAAGTAGCTGGGAAACCCTTATATCCAGCCTAATATTCTAGATCGGTTAGCGATACGTTATGCCGCGTGAATTCGTGTATAGGGGCTATACATGGAGTCAGATTAAAGATATGTCTAGCGATGAGTTTATCAAGCTCCTTCCATCTAGGCAGAGACGCAGCCTCCTAAGAGGTCTTAAACCAGAGCAGGTGAAGCTACTGGAGAAGATAAACCTAGCGATAAAAGGAGAGTATAATAAGCCTATAAAGACTCATTGTAGGGATATGGTGATACTTCCAAAAATGGTTGGTTTAACCATACACGTACACGATGGACATAGATTCGTCCCAGTAACTATAACCGAGAAGATGATAGGCCACTACCTAGGAGAATTCGTACCTACGAATAAACCTGTGAAGCATGGAGCACCGGGTGTAGGTGCTAGTAGAGGATCTATGTACGTACCGCTTAAGTAGCATAGTATCCGGATATAATATTTTTAACCTCTGATCGTAGGCATTAGTTTAGCTCAATGATCTATAGAGGTTTATTCGTAGGTAGATTCCAGCCCTTCCATATAGGTCATCTTAAAGCTGTAAGCTGGATACTGGATAAGGTGGATGAGCTTATAATAGCTATAGGTAGCGCGCAGTATAGTCATACACTTCAGAATCCGTTCACAGCAGGTGAGAGACTTGAGATGATTAGAGCATCCCTTATAGATGAAGGTATAGATCTATCGCGGATAATAACCGTGACTATACCCGATATACATGTACACAGCTTATGGGTTAGACTCGTAGTCTCCCTATCCCCTAGATTCCACGTAGTCTACTCCAACGAGCCTCTAACCCGTAGATTATTCGAAGAGGAGGGTTTCAACGTGGAGAGTATACCCTTCTTCGATAGGGAGACATATAGTGCTACAGAGGTTAGGAGACGTATACTCGAAGATAGCGATTGGAGGAGCCTAGTACCAGGCGCCGTAGCTAAGCTTATAGATGAATTCAAAGGCGTGGAGCGTATCAGGAATCTAGCTAGAACAGATAGGGTTGAGGAGTCTAAACCTGGAAATATGCTCGGGATATAGAGATCCGCCATCCTACATTCTACTAGAAGCTTTAGGCATGATTATGATAGACTCCTCCGGATCACCTAAAGCCGTATAATCGCCCCTCACATACATTAAACCCGTGTAAGCCGCGGTGGCGGCGTCAAGCTCGTGAACAGTCGGATCAACACCATGAATCTTAAGACCCAGCTTCTCTAAACCTGATCTAAGATTATACCGATCCTTCTTAGCTCTAGGTAGGCCTAAGATATCCTGTGCTCCACCAGGATAGACTTCTATAACCTCGAAGCCTAACCCCTCGATTATAGATTTAAGCTTCATACCCCTCTCGGTTAGCATACGCATAGCTCCAAGCGTCACGGGTAGGAACCTTATACCTGCCCTTCTAAGCATGATATCGCATAATCTTAGATGTGGTCCATGCTCCTCCATGCTCCTCCTACCCCTAGGAAGACCTAGGGGTGCATCGATAGCTACAACCCTAGGCTTGCATCCGGCTATAGCTTCTACTATTTCTTCATCCGTGTAGATTACCGATGTATAGGCATCCAGCGACGGATGGTAGAGTATACAGAAGCCTGTAGGTCTCCTAGGTGATCCGGCTAGATCCAGCCCGATCACTACGATAGATTCGATAGACATCTAGAATACCGGTACGAACTCCTCTTTAACATCGTTCTCAGATATGAGTAGGAGATCAACCCCGTCGCCGCTGGTAGCATCACGCATAGAAGCAGCCTTAATACTCTTAACGGCTAGCTCCCTAGCATCCATCATCCCGATATCCCTCCTATATCCTGATTCTATAATGCCTATAGCTACCTCCGCGCCTGATCCTAGAGCCGTATAGTTATCCGGTAGAACTACTCCGAGTGGATCTAATACGTAAAGGCTGTATCCCTCATCCCGATCGTATCCGCCTACGATTATCTCTGTGAGTAGCGGGTACATCCTATGATATATGAGTATATTCGATGTAAGCTTAGCAGCCGATCTAACTGAAGCCGGTCTATTAAGCTCAAGCTCCAATATCCTAATCTCCGCCCTTATAAGATCGGCTAGAGACTGCATATCGGATACCAGCCCTGCACATGCGAAACCTATGCGATCAGCTATACGGAAAACCTTCTTAGCCCTACGACTCAATATATACCCTCCATAGCTTAGCCTCTTCTCTGAAGCTAGGATAACACCATCCTTTGCTACTATACCTACAGCTGTAGCTCCTGGAAGATACTGGAAAGCCATACCTAATCAAATCTAGTCATGGGCTACAGCTATATATTAGAGTTTCCCTAAGCATTCATAGAAGGTTTTCACGGGGATATAGCTGAAGCGATAGCTAAAAGTATTAATCACTCAGCGGTAGATAGTCTCCAAACGGCTACCAGACGTCCTTTCTAAGCCAGTCAGGATAAGCTACTCGATAAATCTATCTAATCTAGGAGCCGTCATCCCCCCATCTCTGCGGTGGATAACTGCTCCTCCTCTTATCTACTGGATCGCTATATAGCCTCCAGAACCCACGTCTAAAATCCATCCCTAGGAAATACTTATCTACTACTCCAACACATGTCTTCAAAGGATAAGTTGATATATACCCCGGTATGCTACTTCGATCTTAAATCGGGTATACTCTGCCCTAGGTGTGAAGCTAAACTTCGCAGCGGAGAGATAACAGAGCTAGATATAGAGGTGGCTAAGCTTCTCGTAAATCTCGAATCTAGACTTACCCTTCTTCAAAAGGCATCGTTCATCAAAGCTGTAGATGCAGAGGGGTATGTATTCGTAGTGGTCGGACGTGGGGATCTAGCTAGGCTTAGCCCTATAATCGGTGAGCTTCGTAGGATCCTATCGGATAAGCTCGGTAAACATGCTATACTATTAGAGAATCAGAGCGATCCTAGACCGTTACTAGAAGATCTTCTAAGCCCGTTAAGGATAGTCGGTATGAATACTGTCTGGATACCTGATGGTACACGTGAGCTTCACATCATAGTTAGCGGTAGTAGGCGTAATCTACCGGTTTCGGAGAAAATCCTACATTCTATCGTGGAGAAGCTATACGGTATATCTCTACGCCTCACATTCGAATCTCCTATCGTAAATCGTAGAAGCAGTAAGCGTAGGTCTCCTAAGACTGATAGGACGCGTTAATCTCCATAACTTTTCTCATGAAACGTTTATATCTAAGCCGGGTATCCTCTCATCCTAGTAGTAGATATGACGGCCGAAGTTATACCTGCTGTAACGGAGAGCGGTCAGCCTATCCTTATACTCAAGGAGGGTACCTCTAGGGTTAGGGGTAGGGATGCTCAGATAAACAATATAACGGCGGCTAGGATAATAGCGGAGATGATTAAAACATCGTTAGGGCCATCCGGTATGGATAAGATGCTTGTCGATACGCTTGGTGACGTTACGATAACGAACGATGGAGCTACGATACTTAAGGAGATGGATGTACAGCATCCTGCAGCTAAGATGATGGTCGAGATAGCTAAAGCTACAGATAGCGAGGTAGGTGATGGTACGACTAGCGTAGTAGTTTTAGCAGGAGAGCTCCTAGCTAAAGCTTTGGAGCTACTAGAGCTTAACGTACATCCATCCATCATAGTCGACGGATATAAGAAGGCTTTAGATGAAGCTTTAACCGTTCTAAGATCTATAGCCGTGAAGGTGGATCCGCTGGATAGGGAGACTCTGATAAAGGTTGCTATGACAGCTATGGGTACTAAAGCCGTTAAGGAGGGTAGGGATCATCTAGCTAAGCTCGTCGTAGATGCTGCGTTACAGGTCGTCAGGAAGGTTGGGGATAGGTACCTAGTGGATCTAGATGACATCAAGGTGGAGAAGAAAGCTGGCGGTACGATACT
>Ga0185307_1001139_pt1 | contig 15198 bp, 15 predicted proteins | sample LHCtaG_FD_128010 | JGI IMG/M metagenome (GOLD analysis project Ga0185307, IMG submission 128010) | Hot spring microbial communities from Little Hot Creek, USA to study Microbial Dark Matter (Phase II) - LHC4sed_matched (SPADES... | ecosystem: Environmental > Aquatic > Thermal springs > Hot... | reverse complement strand
ACTGAACTCTCCTAAAAGTCTCTTCACTTGTTTTTAAATAGAACTCTGAGTTAACACCGTCGAGTTCTCCGTGAACAAATAAGAGAACACCAAATCCCTCAACACTTTCAACACTAACAACTACACCAGAGTAAGTAACACTCTTATTCAAAAATACCACCATAATATACTTATCCATAGGATACTAATAAGGACATAGTTTGTGGATATACATAGTAGAGGATACTACGAGGACCAAAAACAATATTTTTAATGTAGTTTCATATATTAATATTATGAACTAGTAAGGTGAGTAGTGTGAGTAGTTCTAGTGAGACTAGAGAGCTTAGTACAGGTCTCATTATTGCCGGTGCATATGCTGATAAAGTTAGAAGAACGCTCTTTGCTCAACTAAGAGATCTAGTTAAGCAGGATAAAGAGTTTGCGAGAGAAGCTGCAAGAGCATCTGCAGAGCTAAATACAGTTCTCTACAATATACTGGTAGGAGAGTTAAAAGTAGATAAAGGAGATGTCGTCCGTATTAGAGTTAACTATAGAGTAGAACCTGAGAAGAGAATTACATGGCTCTACAACACGCTGAGAGTAGAGGCTTTTAAGAGAGTGCCTGATGAAAACATAGAGAGAGTAGTAAATAACATTATCTCCACGAGACTAGAACAGATCTTAGAGAGATTCAGAGCAGCCCCCAGAGAAGCTGAGAGAATAGTTAAAGAATTCGAAGTAACAGAGGAAGAAGCTGAGAGAGCAGTAAAACCACCTCCACCAATACCGCCAACACCAACTCCAACTGAAATTATCCCACCAACGATCTCACCAGCACAAATAGTAAGCGAAATAGCATCTATAGATATTATTGGAGAGACAGCTGAGAGAGGATTTATAGCAAAACTAAGTAGAAGTGATGGCTCAGTCCTAGGATTAGTATCACTAACACCTACAAGTGAAGGTGACGTAGTTGTAGATGCTATAGTAGTTCACATGCAGAGAGCATATAGATACTTAGCAAGAACAAAGAAATCAATAGAACTCCTCTACGAGGAGCCTCAGAGAGTTCTAGAAGACCTCTCAAAAACCACACCTACAGAAATTAGTAGTAGTGAAGCGCAAAAACTCATAGAGGAGAAAATGAAAAGCCTAATCTAAAAACTACTTTTTAACACTAAAATCGGGCTTCTCCTCTCTTAAGTTCCTCGACTAATACGAGAATTCTCACGAGTTGCTCAAGACTCCAAATAGACTAGAACCCCTCACCCCCTATAATTCTCTCTCTTAGAATTAAGTTACAGGGTTTTACTTGCCAAAATTAGATATTGGCGAGGCACCTGAGGGCATATTAGAGCTTAGTAACGAGGAGATTATTAAAGAGTTTGAACTAGCACTACAAGCTGCAGGTGCTTCTAAAGAGACCGTTAGAGCATACAGAGCCGCTATAAGAGACTTCATTTTATTTACTAATAACAAGCCACTACGTGAAGTCACGTTAAGAGACATAGTTAACTGGAGAAATACTAGGGCTAGGACAGGTTTTCCAGGCTCTAAAACCACTAGTAATGTCAAGTGGCAAGTAACACTACACTACTACAGTATACTACTAAAGAGGTTTTTCCAGTGGCTTGGTTTAAAATTAAGAGTTCCAGGTAGTAAGAGACTTGCACCGAGAATAGATGTGTTAAGTGATGAAGATTTGAGAAAACTATTAAACGTAGCTAAAAAACCACAAGATAGACTTCTATTAACTCTCCTAATCTCAACAGGTCTTAGAAGTAGAGAACTCTTAGAACTAAGAGTAGAAGATATAGACTTCAATAGCAGAGTTATTAAGGTGAGGTCGGCTAAGTATGGCAAAGAGAGACTTGTTACAGCACCACAAGACGTCTTCGAGTCTCTAAGTGCGTGGATAAAACTCCACGGACTTAAACCAGGAGACAAGATCTTCAAGATCTCTTATACAGGACTTTACAAGAAAATTAAGAGATTAGCTATTAGAGCAGGCATAGATCCCAATAAGATAAGACCACACATAATACGCCACACATTTGCAACGCTCGCTATTAGGAGGGGTCTTAGTCTACCGAGCTTACAGAGACTACTAGGACATAGTGATATAAGAACTACTCAAGTATATTTACACTTAACTATAGATGACATTAAGAGAGAATATGATGAGAAATTGAGAGGAGCACTTGGAGAAAACACTAAAACTTGTACTAAGTGTAATAGGCAAATACCAGTAGACGCTTTATACTGCCCATATTGCGGTGCAAGTTTAGAAGAAATTCACCTAGAGAAATCTAAAGTCTCAGCTTAACACTCCAAGATATTTTAAAACTCTACATCTACTAATCTTCCAATTACAACTCTAGGTATTTGTGCATACTCAGGATTTTTAGACCTATAGGTATTAACTAGCTGCTCCCCATCTGGAACAGGATACTCGTCTCTATAGTCTTTAATATACTCTACTAGTTTACTATTTACTGTGATAATGTATAGTGGATTTACAGGAATACTCCACTTCTCACCAGAGTACTTTATACGTAGAAGTTCCTTCACGAAGAGAGAGTCATTACTATAAGAGTTGCTCAAAACAGCTCTATAATACTGTGTTATGTAGTGTGCAACTATATATGCTTCTAGCTCACTATCACGTAGAGCTTTAAATACGGTCAATTCGCTGTGATCTTCAAGCACTACGTGAGGGCCTAGTTCAACTCTAAATCCTAGTTCAACTAGTTTCTTAATGAAGAGATCTAGGTTTTTAACGTCGTGAAGCTCAACAACTCTCACATCTCTATACCTCACTACTTACATTTCTCTGAAAGTGATTAATATTTCTATTCAAAACATTCTAATCTACACTTCTGGGAGGTGTGTGTGGAGAGCATATTACCCGGTAGTATTAAAGAGCACAGAGTCACACGTCAATTGACTACTAATCTTAAGTCTCTAGTGGACTGGGTTAAATTTATTGAAATTCCAGTTTATACTTGGAGCAGTGAGTGTAATATTGAAAGCAGTGGTGAGAACTATCAATGTGCAGTTTTACCATACAGTCCTCCAGCGATAATTGAAGTAAATCCTGCAATAGTAAAACACATAGAGGATTTAAGAGATCTTCAGAGACCTCTAAGCGGCAGTGTTATTCTTATAAAATACCCTAAAAACTACGCTGAGTTGAGGTGGCTATATTATATTCTCAGCGCTAAGAATATTGAACTAGTAGTTTTCTATACTAGTGGAGACTTTGTAAAAGCAGACATAGTGCTTGGAACACCTGGTTTCACGTATAACCCCTCTACGCTACCCAAAGTCCCCACAATATGTGTGAGTAGTAAGGTCGCAGATTTAATTACCAAGAGAAGTGTTGTTTTAAAAGTAAAGTCCCAGATTAGTAGTGGTATAGCACGAATTATCCTTGCTGGTATTAATGGACGTGGTGAGAGAGAAGTACACTTGGTTAGCCACCATGACAGTATAATTGGGGAATTTGAGAAGACCTCTTCAAGTCTACTCATGGATTTATCTAGAGCTATTAAGAGCTGGGATTCAGCACCCAATTTAGTGCTGATCTCGAGTAGTGCTAGGGATGTTGGAGATAAGCAGTTTACAGAGTACCACTATACGTGGGGCTTGAGATATTTGCTAGAACTACTCGAGAAGAGAGGCTTGCTTAGTAGAGTTCACAGTGCACTAATGATAGGACCTCTGCACAGCACTACTCACGTGAAAATAGTTGTACACCCACTTCTAGAACAACTTATATTGAGCAATACTAGTAGTCTTAGCATTAAAGTAAATGTGGACTTTAATCACGCATTACTCGAGAGTTATGTGTATATGCTTAAAGGCATACCAGCTCTCACAGTAACTACACTACCTTACACATGGTGGTGTTATAACTCTACACTAGACTGTACACTTAGAACTAGTAGTACTCAGCTTGTAGAATTTATTGTTAGATTACTTAAAGGATTAGTAGAATACGAGTACATCACACGAGCTCATAAACTAAATGACTATATCATTAGATCTCTAGGTGAAGTTAGAGTAGAAGTACGCGCACTCGCCTCACGAATGAGGAGTCTTAGTAGAGTATTGAGCGCTAAGGAGTATTTGAGTGAAGCTACGAGATTAAGTTACGGGTTGTTCTATGTAATGTGTAGTGAGCCTTTTACAACTATAATTGAGTCAGATGTGCTAGTAGAGCTCTCGCAGAGAAATATTCAGATATTACAGCGCGTAATAAATGAGTGTAGAGGTGACCTGTTAGTGGGGAATAGTGATTGGTATCTCTTAGCTCGGAGTAGACCGGGATTTCTCGGAGAAGTATTCTTAGAGGCATATATTGAGAAAATTGTTAAAAATAGAAATAATCTTATAGATAGTAGTATTAGTGAATTTACATGTAGAGAAGCCCTCAAGGGCTTAAAACATGACGTGGAAGAGTATAGGAATAAATAAATATGAAAATTTTAGTGAGTGGTATCACGAAGTTTTGAGAGAAGCTGATATAGTTGATATAAGATATCCTGTGAAAGGCATGATCGTGTGGAGACCTTATGGACTTAAAGCTCTCAGGCTTATTCAAAAAATACTCACAGAACTTTTAGATAAGACTGGACATGAAGAGGCTTATTTCCCCACACTAATACCCGAATCGCTATTCTCCAGGGAAAAAGACTTCTTAGCTGGTTTTGGAGGGGAAAGCTTTGTTGTTGAGGGTACGGGGACTAGGAGGTTTAATGAGAGATTCTATCTCAGACCCACAAGTGAAACAGTAATGTACTATATGTGGTCTATGTGGGTTAAGGGACGCAAAGATCTCCCACTGAAGATGTACCAGGTTGTTAATATTTTTAGATATGAGACTAAAATGACACATCCATTATTAAGAGTTAGAGAGGTCATGGGGTTTATTGAAGCACACACAGCTCACGCTACGAGGGAAGAGGCTGAGAAACAAATTATAGAGGGTATTCAAGTGTACAAGGAGTTCTTTGACAGGTTACAACTACCATACTTTATAGTTAAGACACCACCGTGGGACACATTTGCAGGAGCTGAGTACAACTACGACTTTATCACCGTGATGCCCGATGGTAAGGGACTTGAACTCGGGAGTGTAATAAATCTTGGCCAGAAATTCGCTAAAGCTTTTGACATAAAATTCATGGATACAGATGGCTTAGTTAAATATGTGTATCAAACATGTTATGGTGTCAGTGAGAGAGTTCTCGGAGCTGTAATAGCAATACATGGTGATGACAAGGGACTCTTCTTCCCGCCTGAAGTAGCCCCAATACAAGTAGTCATAGTGCCAATTGCTAGGCGAGAAGAAAGCGACATTGTAGAGTACGCTGAGCGTGTTAAGAGCTTCTTAGAGAGTCAAGGAGTAAGAGTGTATCTTGATAGAGATCCTGAGCATACTCCTGGCTGGAAGTATTATTATTGGGAAATGAAAGGGGTACCTACGAGGCTAGAAATTGGTAGAAGAGAACTTGAAACAAGTACTGTTACAATTGCGAGGAGAGATGGAGTATCTAAAGTTATAGTTAAATTAGAAGGTGTCGTTAACGAGCTGAGAGCTATATGGAGTGATCTAAATAGAGCTCTAAGATCTAAAGCACTAGAATACTTAAAGAAAATGACCATGTTTACTGAGAAATGCGAGCCAGTGGAGTTTAAAGGTCTTATAGTAGCTCCGTGGAATGGATCTAGGGAAGAAGCCGAGCTATTAGAGAAAAACTTCGGTAAGAGTGTCCTCGGAGAGATCACAGAGTCGCCAATACAATTACCACAACCATCATTATACCCTACGTGTAGTGGTGAGAAAGCAGACAGATATGCTTTACTAGGAACTACTTATTAACACCAAGTTACGTAAAGTATAAAAGGATTTTGTTAGCTTACTGTGAACTGCTAGATTTAGGTGTGTCCATATGAGTGAGTACATTAAGCAACTCAAAATACAAATAGCGTCAAAGGTGACAGGAGTCAGGTTCCAGGATCGCTCTCCAATAGAAATAAGTGTGTTTAAAGAGGGGTTTCCTGAAATAAGAATTAGAGATGAGAGAGACTATGTAATTGTAAGTATAGAGGGTAATCAGTATAAATATGACAAGTGGTATACTAAACCAGAACACCTCGCTGAAATGGTTAAAGTATACTACGCAAGAAGAAGTTGAGAGATCTCTAAATTTCACTCTTTTCCCACAAGACTACATTTTGAAATAACATAGTAGCCTTCATACTCTGAGACAACCACAGATCTTCCCTTCACAACCACTCTGTATTTAAATAGTGGTGCATTTACAACAAAAGTTTCAGCATCTCCACCCTCAAATGATAAGTTAAAACCATATTTTAGTGCAAGTGATTTAAGTTTCATCACGTCACTATAATCTAATATTTTACCTAGGAGACTTAAAGGTATTCCCATAGAAGTAACAGATATTAGCATGAACTCTAAACCATACTTAATGAGCTTCTCTAAGTAGTCCTCCTCGGAAACACCCCACAGTGGATTGTAGAGCTCGAGCCCAGCTACATCGGCGATCTCTTTAAACACTCTCTCCTGATATCTGCTCTTAACAGCACCAGTTACAAGTACTTTAACATTATATTTTTCTTTAACACGTTTAAGAACACTAAGTAAAGCTTCTTTCTCAGCGCTCTCACTGTAAACACCAATAGTTTCTAAGGGTAGTCCGAGTGCATGAGCTTGACACTTAATAGCTTCAAAAAGCGGTTTATGGTAAAGTAGTGAGTAATTGTAGTGTGGAATAATAGATACGAGTACACAGACATCTAAACCAACTTCAATAGCTCTGTGTAGTGCAAAAGTAGAGTCTTTACCTCCAGTGAAGAGAATAGCTGTCTTAACCACACTAAACACCACAGTGAGACTCTCATTACTATGTTAGCTCTTAAATCACTGCTTACTTTTAAATAAATACCTTAACCCTTAATTTTTACAACGTGTAGACTAACTGGGTTTTTAACATGAAAATTACTATTATTTCTGATGATAGAGCACTGAGAGGAGATCTAATCGCGAAACACTCACTTTCAATACTGGTACAACACGAATTCACCTATGTACTCTTCGACATGGGTATAGATGAGAGGGTTTTAGAACATAATGCCAGAGCACTCGAGATCCCTCTTGACCTAGTAGACTATGTAATAGTCTCACACGAGCATACACCACACTATGGTGGCTACAAGCACGTTTCTCAAGAGGCTCCATTTACAGATGTGTATATCCCATATGGCTCAATGGAGTCACTGGGTAGATTACTACTTGCAAGTGGACTTAAACCACGCGAAGTAGTTAAGTGGACTAGTATTGAAAGAGATGTTTATCTAGCAACACCATACTACGGCCCTCCCTATGAGCAGTTCTTAGTAATTGAACATGAAAAAGGATTAGTGGTGTTCTCCGGGTGTATACATCCGGGTGTAGAAGTAATTAGAGATATTGTGAACAAGGCACGGAGAAATATATATGCTATTATAGGTGGTTTTCACCTTAGAAACGCCCCTTTAGAAGTAGTGGAGAGAGCTATAAATACTCTAAGAGAATTAAAGCCTGAGTTAGTAGTTCCACTACACTGTAGTGGAGAAGTAGTTGTGAAAAGGCTTGAGAAGACAGGGCTACGTGTTATTACTGGTGGTGCAGGGCTTGTTCTAGAGATCTAGTGATTATCCTGATATTTCTTAAATTTCTTGAAGAGTCTTAGAGTCAACTATTTTTATTAATTTAAATTCAAAGGTGTTTTCGCCACTAGTAGAAGAATATATGGCGTAGAACACCGGTCTTTCACTGCTCTCTCCATATATTCCTACGACTACGAGGTCTTTGCAGCCTGGATCTGTGGGGTAGAGTTTACAGCCATAATCTCTGAGAACAGATGCTTCAAGGCCTAGTGGCTCGAGAACACTGTTTAGTATTATAGGTAATCTCTCTTCAAGTAGTTCTCTTACAAGGTCTATTAACTCTCTAAAAGCCCAGCCACTACTGCCCTCAACTAGTAGGTGTAGTGTAAGAATACGCTTTAAGCTCTTCACGTCAATACTCATAGTGCTAATCACCTCTTATACCTAGAACCATAGAGTAGTATTATGAGAGCGGTCTTCATGTCTGTGATCACCCCCTCTAAAACCATTTTATATGCCTCAGAAAACTTAACCGTAAATGGCTCTATAATTTCGTATTTTTCCGGCCTAGAGCCAACGTACTCGAGATCTCTGGCAACATAGAGGTGAAGTATTTCACTACTATAACCAGGAGTCGGCGTGAAAGAGCCTAATTTCTCTAGAGTACGCGACAAATACCCTGTCTCCTCAGCAAGCTCTCTCTTAGCAGTCTCCTCGGGGGTCTCATAACGATCAACAATACCAGCTGGGACTTCAATAATGTAGTCGTTAAGTGAAGCTCTAAATTGCTTAATTAAGAGAACACTCTCTTCATCCATAAAGGGAAGTACTGCAACAGCTTGGGGAAAGATGACTATGTCTCGCTCGAAGAACTCCCCTGAACGCGGCTTAACATACCTTCTTCTCACGACGTTAAATCTTAAACCACTAAATACTAAGTCTTCTCTTAGTAGTTGTGGTTTCTCCACTCTTAACCCTCCAAGCTATAAAGTTACAAAGAGGTAAAAATACTTAGAGGGTGTATACTAGGTGCCCAGGTTCTGGTTTGGACCTGCAGGTAAACCAATAACACTTAAGTCCACGGATATATTACGAGCTCCGATTTTTCTCAGAGAAATGGGCTTAAACGCCATGGAGTATGAGGCTGTGCGTGGTGTTAATATTAGAGAGGAGAAGGCTAGAGCTCTGGGTAGTGAGGCTAAAACTAATGGTGTAAAACTAAGTCTCCACGCACCATACTACATAAACCTTGCTGGTAGGAGAGATGTTGTCGAGAAGAGTATTAGAAATATGAAAGAATCTATTGAGGCCTCACACTGGATGGAGGCATATATAGTTGTTTTCCATCCAGGTTACTACAAAGATGCACCTTCTAAGAGAGAGGCGCTAAGAAAGGTTATTGAGAACTTAAAGCCTGTGGTTGAGTACAGAGAGCAGATTAATGCTAGAGGAGTGTGGCTTGGCCCTGAGACCACGGGGAGGACTAGTCAAGTAGGAGAACTAGAGGAGGTGATCGAGATAGCTCTGAGTGTTGAGGGGACTAGACCAGTAGTAGACTTTGCACACTTATATGCTAGGAGCGGTGGGAAGTTCATTACTTCGAGAGAACACGTGTTACAAGTAGTAGAGCTTATAGAAGAGAAGCTTGGTAGTTGGGCTCTCAAACCACTACACGTGCACTTCTCCAAGATCGAGTATGGTAAGGGTGGTGAGAGAGAACACCACAATCTATCAGAAGAGGGTTATGGACCAGATTTTAAACATGTATGTAGTGTTTTCTGCGAAGTCGGAGTTGACGCTGTAATAATAAGTGAAAGCCCTATACTAGAGCAAGACGCACTAGTAATGCTAAATATGTGTAGAGAGCTGTGTGGTGAGAAGTGCATTGTTGAGCAAGTTTCGGAGTAAACTAGAATTCCTTGTAAACATAGTTGCAACTCATATTTCTAAGACTCACCTTACACCAAACACTCTTACTTTTCTCTCTCTACTCATAAGTCTCCTCGGAATACCCCTAGTACTATTAACACAGAGAGGCCTAGTACTCGTAGCTGTAATAATAGTCTCAGGTTTTCTAGACGCTCTAGATGGGGCTTTAGCTAGAATTTCTGGTAAAAGTACACTAAGAGGAGCATTACTAGATTCTTTTGTAGATAGAATTTGCGAAGCTATTTACGCACTAGCACTATTATTACTCAGAGTAGACGTTTATACTGTTCTATTTTTCCTTATACTCTCATTTCTAGTTAGTTATTTAAGAGCAAGAGGAGAAGCTCTCGGTGTGACTTTATCGGGTATTGGCTTAATGGAGAGAGCTGAGAGGCTTATCGGAATAATCCTCGTCTCTGTAATTGTAGATGTCGCCGATCTCCTAGTAGCAAATACAGCGTTAACATTAATAGCGTTTTTAACAGGTGTAACAGTTATTCAGAGATTTCTATATACTTGGAGACAACTAAACAGTGTTAAATAGCTGAGAGATCGTAGTGTCCAACTAGTGGTGGAGGAGTCTTAAAGACACTATAGCCTAGTCTCAACACGTGGCTTTTAACAACTGCTACTCTATCACTTGCACGTGTAATGAAGTCTCTGTACTCTTGTGGTAAGTCTAAATAGCCTAAGTGGCTCTTATCGGTTCTCAATACTATTTTTGTATTTGTTAATTGGAGTATAATGTCATGAACATCTCTAGGACTATGCGTACTAAATATTAATCCTAGTTTCCTCGCCCTACCGAGTCTTGCAATTCTATCAATCATGCTAGATACGTGTTCAATATACTCTTCAACACCACTCCTACTCGGGAAAAACCTGTGAGCTTCATCTATAAATATCAGTATGGGCTGAGTTTCTAATCTCATTCTACTCTGTACGAGCTTCCACTCAAAGACGCTATTTAGTATTCTAAAAGCCACAATGCTAATAGTTTTCTCGGGATCTGCGTAGGAGTGTGTTTGCAGATACTCGAGATCCACTATTACTGGGTATCCGTAGAATAACTCAAAGTGCTTTTCAAATATGTATTCTAGTGGTGGCTCGTGGAGATACTTGTCTTCTCCCTGCCCCTTAATGTACACGTCAAATAGTCCAGTATCTAGTAGAGCACCCACCTGTCTAATTATATTTTCAAGAGTACTCTTGTGTATTGCGAGATCTCTAACTAACTCAATAATATACTCTCTATTAGGATCTAATACTATGCCTCTACGCTGCTTCTCCTCGAGTCTAAATCTAGCTTCTTTTAACGCCTCGTAGAGGTCGTATATTGTCTCAACGTGAGCATTTTTCTCTACTAGTGTTTGTAGTAATCTATGTAAGGCGTCTTTAGCTTGTCTAGTGAAGTATGGGTTTAGTGAAATAAACTCTCTAGGCTTAAAATCTCTAAATCTAAGTGCATAAGGGACTATATAGTATTCAAATTCATCTGTAAAACTTCCATAGTTAAGAGTAATCCTAGTCTTAACTAGTCTGAGTTTTCCACGTGGTGTCGGCTCTTCTACAACTTCTACTTTACTTATCTCATAACTCCACTTAAACCTCCTCGCAATGGGTCCTAGAATACTGTGAATGTAATCTTCAGATATCATTTTGAGTATTTTAGCCCATGTCTCAGCTTTCTCAATATACTCCTCTACAACGTTTTTTGTTATTGGGAGTACTATTAATAGCCCCCTTGCACTATGTATACTATTTATACTACTAGTTGTCTTCTTAGCGAGCACTACGTCTTCACTCTGCTCTCCTAGAACATACCATAGGGGTTTTAGAGTTATAGACACGTAATCCTTATTGGGGTCTAGTACAATTATTGACACATTGTTATCTTGTAGTTTGAAACCAGAAGTTATTGAGGCAATAATGTTCTTAAGCAGAGTTGTCTTACCACTACCCGTAGTCCCCACGACTAATATGTGTTGGTAAAATGCACGTAGTGGAGCGTAGAGATAGGCATTTCCACCAAAAATAGGTGTATCACCGACAGTAGCATAGCCTAGAAAGACGCCTTCTTCAGGTAAACCCATTACTTTCTGTATTATCTCAGGTTGCTTGAGGAGTACTACTGGGCTTTGAGGCTCAATTACAAAGTTTGCTGCTAACACTTTATTAGTTTCAAAGTCGTATGCAAGTAGTGGTTTAGCTTTAATTCTAGTCTTAGTTAAGAGACCCGAGATCTCGGTGTGAGGTAGTGGTAAGTACATGTCTGGTAAATCGAGCTCTGCGAGTATATCTCTACGCTCAACACTGACAACTCTGAGACTAACGAGGTTAAGTGTCTTAATATCTACAACTCCGAGATAACTACTAGCTTGCATTAGAGACTGAAAATTCTGAAAATAGACTACAGGGTCTACGTCGAAGACTACATAACCACCCTCCTCATCTATTAGTGAAGGACTTGTTCTCGAAACATAACCTACAATTTCACCAATACTACACGCTATTTCAATAGCTCTTTTCGCCTTTTCTTCTAGGACTTTTAGCACACTATTATCTATACTACTCGTCAAGGACTACACGCCCTTAACTATCATTTGCTAAAGGATGCTTATATAGTGCTCAGTTGCCTCACTAGTTAAACCTGTCAAGTAGAGGAAATATGTTGTTATTGAACTACTAATCTTTTTAACTCTCTTGTCAACTACGAGTAGTGTAAGTGGGAGGAAGGATCCTATTTGTATACTATCTTGTACTACTAGTTCAAGTATGTGTTCTCGTAGACACTCTTCGAGGACTTCAACGCGGTAGAAGACATAGTTTCCTAGACCCTCAATGTACGAGTGCACCCTTCTAGGAATAATAAGATACCACATAACTCTATTTACACTATATTCACCCTGTTGTTTTACTACTAGAGGACCAACTGCTACTGGTTTTTCACCTGGAATTTTACCTGCCATTAGCGCTGTGGTTAAATATGCTTCATCACTACTTCCACTAATCTTTAAGCTTAGTGGGTCTGTAGTTGAGAGATAGTAGCTTCTATGTAGGCGCTTCACAATATTAATTACTACTGTGTTGTTTACTAATAGCTTCTTTATAAGCATAGCTCTCTGATTATTGAGTGTTCTAATACTACTAGTATACAGCTCAAGAATTTCTCTACTCGTTGAAACAGCTCCTACTACTTTTTCAGGGTATAGTATAGGGCCATCTATAAATAACACAGCCCTTTCCCTCACTATTTTAGCAAAATTTTCAAGAAGACAGTTCTCAATACTAGCTCTCAGCTCAGCTAGAATTATGTTCTTATTGTACTCACTTGTATATGGAATATTATTTGGATTACTCTGCATAATGCTCTTTACAGAACTAATTAGCTCTGTAAATTTCTGAGAGTATTCTATCTCGGGAATGAGAACTATGTGTTTACAGAGAGGCTCTTCTAAACCCATAATTGAGAGTAAACTTGGCACGTCGAGAGCAAATCCAGTAAATCTATTAAATACACTACCAGCACCAATACAAATAAACATGTAAGGAGTCTCAACAACACGTGAACTACTATCTAGAGCATAAATCTCCTTGTCGAGTTTAATTAGCGTGTGTCTTTGCAACTCTTGGACTTTTTTACTGTAAAACTCAACTTGTACTGGTAAAGCCTCTTCTACGAGCTCTATGGGTTTACGCGAAGACTCTCTTACATTAACTCTTAAACCCTCAATAATTCCCTGTCTAACACTTCTTACTATTTCAGCAAGGTATTTCAAGATTTAAACCCGTATCCTAATGGTTAATAACGCTCTACTGTCCATTAATATATAGGTGCTTATAAAGTGACTTCGAGGAAAAGTAGAGTACTAGTACTTGGAGATTGGGATGCAGATGGTGTAGTAGCTACTGCACTTTTAATTTACGCACAAGAGTACGTAAAGACTTATCCTCTTGAAGGGGATGTTAGAGTAGACAAGATACCAGTAGATCCTGATAAGTTGAAGTACATTATATCTTCAATTAGCGAAGAGTACAGTGTAGTTGTAATCCTCGATATCCCATACAGTGAAGTACTCGGAAATGTAGTTAGAATTTTAAAAACACACTTTGGTGTCTCTCGAGCAGTGTTCATAGATCACCACATAGCGAGCGTGCAAAAACACAGTGAAATCAGCAGAGTAGTAGATGAAGTCATAATTGATTTTAAAAAGCCGACATCAGTACTCCTCTACGAGGAGCTCTCTAAGCGCGGCTTAAAAATACACGCTAAACTCGGTAGTTTCGTAGAAGTCGTGAAGTACATGGATTCTGGGAGAAAAGTGCCAACTAAGCTAATGAAATTATTTGAAATTGCAAAAGCCTTTTCAAAAGTACTCACAGCTATGAGGAGCGAGGAGTTATGGGTTAAAATAGTTGAGTGGTTAGCTAATCCAGAGCCACTACCACTACCATTAGATGATGCTACGTGGAGTAGAGCTAGGGAGATTATTGAGTTACGTGACCGTGAAGTTGGCGAGGCGGCAAGAGACTTAGCTGTCACTGCTGTGAAAGTTGGCGATTTGAGATTTATAGATGCAAGAACTCACTGGAAAAAACGTGGTGCAACAGCTCTTGCATCAAGACTCTCCTCAATACTTAAAGCGCCAGTGGCCGTTCTCGTAAATACTAATAGAGGCTACCCACTACTAATTCTAAAAGCTCCAGGTGGTAGAGCTTATAGAGTAGCAAAGTACTTACTAGCTGAGGGTATAGCGCTAGATATAGCTGGACACCCCAATTTAGCTATTGTGAGAATATCTAGTAGTGTAGATAAGAGTAAACTAGTAGAGGCATTATACACAGCACTTTACTACTCCTCCTGAGAGTGAGTACTTGTGTTAAAAATCTTAATTGTCTCTGAGTCTACGAGTCTACATAGGCCTCTAGGAGAACACCCCGAAAACCCCTCGCGAATAGAGAGAGTGTTGAATTCTCTGAGGAATATTGGTGAACTCTACGAGGAGATAAGTGTCAAGAGTATAGGAGTTAGTGTAGAAGAGCAGTTAAAACTAGCTATGAGAATTCACAGTAAAGGCTATATAGATTACTTAATGAGGCTTTCCAAGATAATACCAGCTTTAATAGACGAGGACACATATATGTCACATGGTAGTCTAGAATTAGCACTCGCAACATTTACATACTGTTATCTCCAAGCTCTGAGCGCTAAAAACACGGTTTTCATAGTTTCTAGGCCACCTGGTCATCATGCAGGTAGAAGTGGTAAGGCTATGGGTGCTAGTACACAGGGTTTCTGTATACTTAACAATGCAGCAGCAGCAATTATGGGTTTCATGGATAGAGGCTTTAAGAAAATAGCTGTTTTAGACTTCGATGTTCATCATGGGAATGGGACAATGGAGATTTTCTACAGCGAGAAAGTACTCCAAGTAGACTTACACCAAGACCCCAGTACACTATATCCACACACAGGTTATCCCGAAGAAATGGGTGAAAGTGAGGGTTTTGGCTACAAGGTCAACTTGATTCTCCCAGAAGGTGCTGGTGATGACCTATACTTAGAGCTCACTAGTAGAGTTAAAGAGCTCTTTAAAGAGTATGCCCCAG
>Ga0185307_1001138_pt1 | contig 15200 bp, 9 predicted proteins | sample LHCtaG_FD_128010 | JGI IMG/M metagenome (GOLD analysis project Ga0185307, IMG submission 128010) | Hot spring microbial communities from Little Hot Creek, USA to study Microbial Dark Matter (Phase II) - LHC4sed_matched (SPADES... | ecosystem: Environmental > Aquatic > Thermal springs > Hot... | reverse complement strand
GGACGAAATCGGGTGCAGTTTTGCCGACCAAAGGATGGGGTTTTTGCTGCTGGGCGAACGAGGGGCTTGAGAAAACCAGAGAAGCGACAAAGAGCCAAATTGCACCTCGCATTCTTTGCTCCTCCTTTCATATAGGCATTAGTCGCACTTCCCACTTTTTCACTTTGACCGCCTACCCCGTTTTTTGCGCACTTGGCGCACAAATTCGTCAAGGGAACCCCCCTCTCCCCTGCCTCCCACGCTGCCATGCTTTCCTGCAATTGCTTTTTGATCCACTCCGTCAACTCCAATCCTTCGTCGGGGTCTCCCAGAAACTCTTCAAGTTTCCGCTCAACGACTTCCTCCAACAACTGCTCAAACTCCTCAACGGTCAAGTCGCTGACTTTCCTCACTCAAGGCACCTCCGTCTTCAGTCACTTTTGCCTCTTTTGGCACCAAAAGTTGCCTTGCGATTTCAAGGGTGCCATCAGTGTGAGCCAACTGCTTTATTTGGTTGAGGGGATGGCTCAAAAGCCTCATGGTCAGGGCTTTCATTTTTGCGGCGATGGCTCGGCGTTGCTCCTCGCTCAATTCGGGCAACTCATCAAACAACTCGTTTAAAGCCTGTTCAGTTTGCTTTTGCGCCTTTTGGAGCAATTGGACGATAATGGGCTTTGCCTTCCGCTCGCCCAACCAAACGGTTAAGTTTTGCAACTCATGTTCAATGAGCGCTTCAACTTTCGGCACTTCCTTCCTGCGCTCTTCCAAAAACTCACGAACGACCTGCTCCAAGTCGTCAATGTCAAACAGGAAAACATTGTCCAACTCGCCGACTTTTGGGTCAATGTTTCGCGGGACAGAGATGTCAATGAGGAAAAACGGGCGGTAGCGGCGTTGCTTGACCGCTTCCGAAACCATTTGCTTTGTCAGGATGTATTGCTGGGCGCCTGTTGAGGCAATCACTATGTCCGCTTTGGGCAGATTCTCCTGCAACTCCTCAAATGGGACAACTTGCCCATTCAACTTTGAGGCAAGTTCCTGTGCCCGGCTCAAGGTTCGGTTGCAGACGAGAAGTTGTTTTGCACCCGCTTGAACGAGTGACTTTGCCGTGTCGGTTCCCATCTTGCCGGCACCTATGAGCAAGACGGTGCAAGTTTGCAGGTTAGCGAAGATGTGTTTCGCCAACTCAACGGCAGCGCCGCCGACCGACATTGCGCCTTTGCTTATCGCTGTTTCGCTTCTCGCTCTTTTCCCAACTTTTATGGCTCGCCTAAACAATTCGCCCAAATAAGTGCCGGCGGCGTCTGCTCTTTGAGCCTGCTCGTAAGCGTCTTTGACCTGCCCCAAAATTTGCGTTTCGCCTAACATCATTGAATCCAAGCCACATGCGACCCGGAACAAGTGCTGTGCTGCTTCTCGGTCTCGGTAGGCATAAAAGCGACCTTCCAGTTCGTCTTCTGGCAAACCGAAAAAGGAAAGCCAAAGTCTCAGCACCTTTCGTTCGGGCAACTTCTCTTGCGCGGCTGTGTAAACCTCTGTCCGGTTGCATGTGGACAGCAAAACAATCTCGTCGATGCCCTGGGCTCGGAAGTAGTTGTAGGCTTCGGGCAGTTTCTCTTCCGCGAAAGCCACCTTCTCCCTCACTTCAACGGGTGCAAATTTGTGGTTTGTCCCGACGACCAATATGCTGACCATGGCTCATCTCCAAACATAAGCCGTTTTCTGGTCTTGAACGCACCACAGAAATTTTGCGCTCTTCAAATCCTTTTTGTTGCGCCAGACAGCCTCACTGCATTCTGCAAGGCGGAATACCGCTTTGTAAAATTCGGAGGACTTGAACCAAAGCGAAGTATGCAGCCCGTTCCCGTATTTGTTGTCTCGTCCCACGCAGTTGGAAGCGTTCAACGCGAGTTTCGGTCGGGTTACTGACAGCGATGAAAACTGTTCCGATGGGCTTATCGGGTTCGCCTCCTATCGGTCCAGCGTAGCCAGTTGTCGCAACTCCGATATGGGCTTTCAACCTTATCCTCACTTGGCTTGCCATCCATCGGGCACACGCTTCACTCACTGCACCTTCTTTTTGCAGGACTTCCCACGGGACACCGAGCAAGTGCATTTTAACAGCATCGTTGTATGCGACAATGCCACCGCGAACATAATCGCTGCTTCCCGGGACATTGATGAGGGTAGAACAGACCAAGCCACCCGTGATTGACTCCGCCGTTGCGATGGTTAAGCCTAAAGCCTTCAGCCTCTCGCCCACCAAGACCTCAATTGGTTCCTCGCCCACAGCAATCAACCAATTGCCTGCCAGTTCGCGAACTTTCGCTTCCACAGCGTCAAGCATCTTATTCGCCTCGGCTTCGCTTTTCGCTTTTGCGGCGATTCTGAGCCAGACCTCTCCCGGCTTAACCAGAGTCCCTAAAGTTGGGTTTTGGCTTTTCATCAATTCGCCCAACCTGTCTGTCAAGGCAGATTCGCCTATGCCTGCGAACCTCAAGATTCGCCATCGCAGGACTTCTCCAGACAAACGCTTTTGCAATCGCGGGACAACCTCTCGCTCAAACATCGCTTCCATTTCAACAGGAACGCCGGGCATAGCAATGACCACTTTCCCGTTCCGCTCCATCCAAATTCCGGGGGCTGTTCCGATAGGGTTTGGCAGCCAGTCAGAGCCTTCGGGCAACTCGGCTTGTTTGAGCAAAGTTTGGGACAGGGGAACGCCCCTCCGTTGAAGCAATTCCGTTAGCCACGCTTCCGCCTCAGGATGCCTGACCAACGGAACGCCAAAAGCGTCAGCGATGCCCGCAGCAGTCACATCATCTGGGGTTGGTCCAAGCCCACCAGTTATCAAAACCAATTCCGCTCTTGACAAAGCCTCGCAAACGCACGAAGCAATTCTCTGCCGGTTATCGCCAACTGTCATCCTTCGGTAAAGGTCAATGCCTAACTTTGCCAACTGCTGCGATAGGTAAACAGCGTTTGTGTCCACGATTTGTCCCAACAAGAGTTCTGTGCCGACGCTCATGATTTCGGCTGTCACGGTTTTCGCCTCCCTTGCAACTTGTGCGTTATTGCGTCCTCGCGATGAGTTGAATTGGGTAGAAAGAGCCTGCCGATGGGATAGTGATGACGCTGACGGTTCGCGTTTGGTTTGGCGCTAAGGTGAACTCGTGAAGCACCCTTTCATCGTAAGGGCGAAGCAGCGGTAATTCAACTAACCTGCCGTCAACCAAAAAAGCGCCCCTGACGACTCCCCCCGCAGGTTCCACAATTACTTGCGCTTGCCAAGAGCGATTTGTTGAGTTTGTGAACTTGATGTTGATGCGATAAATGACGCCATAGTTGCCCCTCAAAACTCGTCCCTTGAGCGGGTGCTGGAGCCCGAACCTTCCAACGCTGATGAAAGTCCACTGTTTGCCAGCGACATGAGTCTCTTGAATGTTCTGGACAGGCTTGGGGTAAGGTGGTGGGTCTGGAGCACTCACTAACGCTTCAACCAATTGAGTGCCGGACAAGAGTTCCGTTTTGGATGGTGCAACGGGTAAAGCCACGACTTGATAACCAACGCCAGCCGTTTCCTCCAACCTCGCTTCAACCAAAGCGCTTGCCGTGTCCCGATGTTTCATCCCGAACCCAAGTAGCCGATAAACGCTCTGGGGTGGCAAGTAGATGCGAACCGTAGCGTCATAGAGCAATGCCTGCAAAAAAGAAGCCGTCGCATCGTGACCACACCTGAGTTCGCTCTCGTGCGGGTTTCCGTAACCGAACCTGACTAACAGTGGAACCCATTTGTCCTCGGTGTTTCGGAACTCCAAAGTTAGCCAAGCGGGGCGGTTCATGCCGTTTCGGTGGTGAACCATGAACCTCACCGTCTGCGATGGCGGCAACAACCCTCTGCACAAAACTCGGAAATCCTGAAATGTCTCAGGCTCGTTGCTGATGACGAGCAGGTCGGCTTCACCCAGAGATTGAGGAAAAGGTTGAAGCGGGACATTAACGACCTCATCCATCGGCAGGAATTGGTCACCCATCGCTTGAACTCGCCAACGGGTCACTGCGTTTGCCGCAAAGAAGTTGGTTGAATCGCTTACAGGTAGCAGAACCCAGCGGGCACCCAACTGGACATTCAATGCCCTCATCACTGCATTTTCAATTGCTTCCCTGACCATTGCAGCACTGACTTGAGCGCCACGAACCCAAGCCGTTGGCGACTCCCTCCAAGTTGCCGCCCGGTAAAGGACGCGGAAGGGTAACCTGATGCCGACTGTGCCCTTGACAATTCTCAATGTCCCAGCGCCGACATCAATACCGGTCACCGAAAAGGAGCGTGCGTCAGTGGCAATTTTGATCTTCACGAGTTCAGGCGGGATGGCTTCAATTTGCAAAGCACCTTCCGCTGTTCCGAGCAGTTGCACGGTGCTGCTTTCACCGACCGCAACCACAAGTTCTGTCAATGGGACAGCCAGCCACCGCCACGAGAAAACTTCCCGCAACTTTTGAGCCCAAGAGTTTGCCAACGCCATCGTGTCGCTTTGAGCGGCTCTGGCAATTTGGTGTGTGACGGTTAAAAGCGATTCACCACCCACAGTTATGGAGAAACCGCCGGGCACTCGGTTGACGGAAATCGCTTCTGGTTTCGTGCCTCTCCAAAGCAACTCGTTTAGCCTGTCGGCAAGTTGCTGGACTTGAAAAAGTGCGCTCTGACTTCTCCAACGCAAAATCGTTTGACCTGCTACCTTCAATTCAGCCACATCGTCGCTGACCTTGAAGGCTTCAAACTTCCAACTGACCGTCCAGTTTTGCCGAGCAAAAGCAAACCATGAAAGCACCAAAATTGCAACCAGCGTTGTCACAAACCGTTTCACTTTTGCACCTCCTTTGCGCACTGCCCTTCTACTGTCGCTCGCGTTGGCTGCTAATCACTTTTCGGCTTGAGCGACTTTTCCAACTTTTCCAGCCGCCATTCAAGTTGCCGAAGGAATTTTAGGGCATCTGGCAATTCGTTCAAGGCTGCTTCTATGCGAAGCCATTGGATTCTCGTTCTGGCTGGATAGCCTGCCCATTGTGTTTTCGGCGGCGCGTTATCCATCAGACCAGTTTTTGCCAGCAGGGCAGCGCCATCTCCGACTTGGACATGGTCGGCAACTCCGACTTGCCCGCCTATCATGACACCGTTGCCGACTTTCACGCTCCCAGCGAGCCCAACTTGACCAGCCAAGACACAATGAGCGCCTAAGGTGCAGTTGTGGGCTATTTGAACGAGGTTGTCAATTTTCGTTCCCTTGCCGATTCTCGTCTCGCCGATGGTCGCCCGGTCAATGCAAACATTCGCCCCGATTTCAACATCGTCTTCAATCACGACAGTCCCGATTTGCGGGATTCGCCTGTGTCGCTCGCCATCCCAAACGAACCCGAAGCCATCTTTGCCAATTACCGAACCAGCATGGATGACCACTCGGTTTCCGATGACGACGCCGTCGTAGATGGTAACCTGTGGGTAAATTCGGCAATTCGCTCCAATCTGAACTCGCCGACCGATGCAAACATGCGGGTAGATAACCGTGCTGTCGCCGATAACAGAATGGTCGCCGATAACTGCATAGTCATCGATAAACACTCCCTTGCCCAACTTCACGCCCTCACCGATGATTGCTGTCGGGCTGATTTTGGCGGGCATCGGCTCAGAGGGAAATAGCGCTTCCAAAAGCATTGCCATTGCCAACTTCGGTTCCGTGACAACGATATGTGGCTTTTCTGGTCGCGAAAGTTCGCGCAAAGTGACAACGGCTGAGGCTTGGCTCGAGAAGGCTTGTTCTGCGTATGGTTTTGACCAAGCAAAAACCAAATCGCCTTGCTGGGCGGTTGACGGTTCGCTCAGACCGACGACGATGGTTTCAGGGGCACCGAAAATTTCACCATTGACGATTTCGGCAATTCGCCTCAATGTAAGCGGCGCGGGGAAATTCGTCCGAGGCATAGGGGGTCACTCCTTTGGCTTTATGCTTTCAAGCCATCGCTTCCACGCCACCATAACTTCGTTGGTGACATCAGTGGCGCCTGATTTCCGATCAAAAGTCACTTTCCAGCCTTTTCTCTTAGCGTAAGCGAGGACAAAGGCTTTCGCTGTCTCGTAAGCCATCAGATGCAAAACTGCTTCCGCATTTGCTATGAGCAATTTGGGGGTCAAATCCAGCGCTTCAGCAACGGCATTGGGCATTGAAAGCTGTTGAGGCAGCGATGCAAGCGGCGAAACGAGGTTGAGAATCTCTTGCGGGTCGGTCAGGCTTTGAGGAACCAGCAATTCTGGTTGCTGTGCGGGCGAGATGGGCAGGAAAATTGGGGGCAAAGATGAAGAAGGCGGCTCAAGGGCTGCATCTAATTCCCGCTGCCTTTGCTTTAAGGCTTCCCTTTCCTCTGCTGGAAGCAAATCCGAAAACGCCAACCTCAAATTCAGCCTGACCCTTTCGGCTGCTTGCCTTTCCCTTTGCTCAACGATGAACCTCCAGCGGGCAATTGGGTCAATGAGGGGGATGGGTGGTATAGCTAATTGCAACTGCCACGATGCGATTTGGTGTTGGCGGCGTTTGAGCAAATTCACCTCGCTCTCCCAAGCCCGTCGCTGTTCCGTTGCCCACTCTACGAAGGGCATCATTTTGGGGAGCGGCAAAGAAAGAGGAACCTCAGTCAGAGCCACAGGTTGCGGCAATGGCTCAATCGTCACCCTCACTTTTTCGCTCCACATTCGCTCCGCAATTGACCATGCAGGGTGCAATGATGCCAGCCGGTTCAGGTCAACGAAGACTTGCCCTTGACAGTATGCAAAACTCGTCAGAAACGAGAGAGCAAAAATCAGGCATCGTCGCGTCATTGCGTCTTCGCTTCCTTTTCGGTCGTTTGGCTTTCGTTTGATTGTTCGCTCGTTTTCAGCGCCTCGGTCAGAGCAGAAAGGACTGCGTCAGTTACATCCACACAATCGCCCCTGACGAAGTAAATGACGCTTTTGTCAAGCACCAAATCAAGCCCTTGTTGGTCGGCGACTTTTCTGACCGCTTCCTGAAGTTTCTCGTCAATGAGTTTATTCAGTTGCTCTTCAAGCCTTTTCAGTTCCTCGTCCATCAAACCTTTGAGCCTCTCAACATCAGCCCGACCTTCACGCCAAATTTGAACCAACTGTTCCAGTCGGCTTCGCTCTTGAGGCGACAACTTATCTGGCGGAGTTTGTTGCAACCTTTGCAGTTCTGCTTCCCGCTCAAAGGAAATCCGCCTCAATTCCCGAATCCGCTGTTCGTCGCTTTTCGTTCGCTCCGGTCTGCTAAGCAGTCGCCTCAAGTCAGCCCATTCCAGCCCTGTCAGCATCACGAAGTTTTGGCGCAGGTTTATCAGTTCCAAGTAAGCCCTGCGCTGCTCATCAAAAGTCCTTCTCAATTCAGCGATATTTTGAACTTCCCGTGAAATCTTTGCGGAGTTCAAAATCCCGACCCTCAATTGACCTTGCGTTTTCGGCAAACCCCTCTGCCAGACTAGAACCGTCAAAGCGCTGACCACCAACGCAGCAACCAAGATCCGCCTCATTCCCCATCACCTCAAACCATCGGTCACTTGTTGGCGTTCAAAATTTCCAGAACCTTGTCCGTAACATCAAGGCTTGGCTCGGCATAGAGGACCAAATCCTCGTCAGCGATGAGAACCATCTTCAGCCCTAATTGCTGAGCCACTTGCTTTGCGGCTTCCTTAATTCGGTCGCGGTGCCGAGCCGTAAGGACCTCGTTGAGTTTTGCCAGTTCCTCTTCAAACTGCTGCATCAGTTTTTGCAGTTTCTCGCGATTGGAGTTCTGCAAGTTTAGCAGGTATTCCAAGCGCTTCCTCTCCTCTTCCGTCTTGTTCTCCTTCAGTTGGAGGTGCTGGAGTTCGGTAAGCCTTTGGTCGGACAACTTTCGCAGTTCGTCGAGCCGTTTCCGCTCGGCATCGGTCAACTTCCCCTCCGCTTCCTTCTGCTCCAAGGCATCCAATTCCTCCCACTCCTTTTGTTCAAGCAAGGCACGCACTTCTAGCATCCTTTGGCGGCGCAAAACCGTTTGGCGATACTGCTCGTCGTCTTGCTTCAAGGCTTGATAGTTGGCGACAAGTTTTGCCATGTCAACCAGACCGATTGTGACAGGTTGACTGGATGGGTCAAAAGTCATTGCTCGCCATGCGGTTAGGGCTAAGAGCCCTGCGATAGCGAAAGCAAACCAAACCCATCGACGCATCGCACTTCACTCCTTCGTCACAGGGGTTTTTCAAGCCACTGCTTTATTCTCGCTTCAGAAAGCGGAACCGACGCTGAAGTGGGTTCTGCTTCCCTCCTCGCCGAACCCGAAATCAAACCTCAAGAGCCCGAAGGGCGTGACGAAACGGACACCGAACCCGTAGCCAACTTTGAGCCTCAACGCATCACGCCGTTTGGGCTCGCCCGCTTGGGCAGCCTTCAAGTCCAGAGAATTGGAACCGCCAAAGGCGTCACCAATGTCCAAAAACAACACACCTTGCAACTCTTTTCGGAACCGCCTTCTCAGTTCGGCATTGAAGACAATCATGTTCTTGCCCACAAACCTGTCAATGGTGTAGCCGCGAAGGGTTTCAGCACCGCCGACGAAGAAGTTCTCAAAGATGGGGGCAGAACCGATGGCAGTCCCAATCAAGAGCCTCGTGGCGAAGACAGTGTTTTTGCCTTGCGGGATGTAGCGGCGCCAGTCAAGAAGTAACTTAGCGAAGGAACGGGAGTCACCGAACAACTTCGGGGCGAGTTCCAGTTCACCTTCAAAGTAAGTGCCTTTGGATGGGTCCAAGGGAAAATCACGGGTATCAAGCAAGCGGCTGTAAGCGATGCCTGTCACCCAACCTTGATCTGCTTTCCCTCCGACTTGTTTAATCGTCCCGCCAACAATTCGGCGCTGCTGGAAGTAAACCCGTTCGGTTCGCAATTTCAGTTCGTGCCACAAGTAGTCACCTTGAGGTCTTCGGGCACTAAGCCTAACCCCGCGCCTGATTTCCGAGAAAAGCAAGTCCTCTGTAATCGTGCCTTGACCTCCACCGAGCACTAAAGCGGTTGTCGGCTCTCGGTAGAAACTGCGGTCAAAGATGTTGATGGCAAAGCCCGTTCGTTTGTTGTCAATCCAAGGTCGGTAGTAGTAGAAGTCAAAGCCTTTGCGGTCAAAGAACTCAACCATCAACCTCAGGTGTTGCCCCAGCCCGCGAAAGTTGGTGTCTTGAACGGCAGCAAAGCCAACGATTTCGTCGCGGGAACTGTAGCCCAAACCGATATTTGCGAGCCCGGTCTTTTTCTCCTTCAACTTGTAGGTGACTTCAACACCCAGTTCGCCCGTCTTCGGGTCTTCAACATCGCGCCAGTCAACAATGACTTCCTCAAAGATGTCAAGCAAAAAGAGCCTGCGCCTGTCCTCTTCAATGACCCGCTGATTGTAGATTTGTCCTGATCTGAGTTGCAATTCCCGCCATATGACCTTCTCCTTTGTCTTGGGCTTTTGCCCCAAGTCAACTTTGACGCTGACGACCTTCAACTCTTGGATAGGGATAACGATTGTCCCGTCCTCAGTGATGTCAGGGGCGAGGGGCTGGGCAAGGTAACCGCTGGCGATGTAGAGGTCTTGGATGCGTTGCAAATCTCGGCGGAGGGCATGAAGGTTCAAGATTTTGCCTGGTTGGGTTTGCATTACTGCCTTCAACTTATCCGACGGGATAGCGGTGTTGCCTTTGAACACAATGTCTTTGACCACTGGGTTCTCAAAAACGCGGATTACCAAAATGATTCGTCCCTCAGGAGTCAGCATCGGCAAAGCCACCGGCTCTTGGGCGAAAAAGCCCATGTCGTAAATCGCTTTCAGGTCGCTGCGGAGCCTCGCCATAGAAAAGGGCATTCCGGGCTTTGTGTCCATGACCATCAAAATGCTTTCGGTTGGAACTTCCTTGTTGCCCTCAACGCGAATTTCCACCACCTCCCGCCCTTCAACCTCTTGGGCGAACGAGAGGGCTGGAAGGAGCAGAAGGAAAGGGACAATCAACATCCATCGCACCATACTGTGACCCTCCAATTCTTTGGCGTTTTTTCTCAAACTCCCGTTAGGTTAGACCGAGAAAGGGCGATTTTTGTTCACCTCTCCAAAAATGGCTTCAACTTTTTGCGGAGAGCCGACCTCGCTCGGAATAAACGAGACTTGACCGCCTCAACGGAGCACCCTTGGATTCGGGCGATTTCTTGGTAACTCAGCCCCTCAATGTCCCTCAGCACCAAAGTGACCCGTTGGTCTTCCGGTAACTCGTCAATGGCTTTTTGGATGGCTTCGGCAAGTTCCTTTTGCTCAAGGAGCGTTTCTGGAGAAAGTTTAGTGTCCTCCCACTCAAAGGGTTCAGTCTCTTCTTCCTCCTCGTCCATCTCCTCAAGGATTTCCCACCGATGCTCCCGCTCCCGCTGCAACTGCTTGTATCGGTTTTTGGCTAAGTTGACAGTGATGCGGTAGAGCCAAGTGAAAACCTCCGCTTCACCTCGGAAGCGGTCATAGGCTTGAAAGGCATGAATGAAAACTTCCTGAGCCAAATCGTGTGCTTCCTCTCGGTCACCCATGAGCCTGAAAGCCAGGTTGAGCACTTTGTCGTAGTATCTCTCAACGACCTCTTCAAACGGTGGTTTAGTGATTGAGACAGTTGGTTGACTTGTTCCCTTTCGGTCTCGCCGCACGGCTTTCACCACGCTCCGTTGAACTGCCTTCAGAACCTCACGGAAGTCTGGACGCGAATTTCCGCCTTCTCTCTTTCCCGCTTAGTCACTGTCACCGATGTCCGCTTGCCCAAATAGTATTGCACTTCCAACGCCGAAGGGTCAGCGGGCGATAAGCCGTGCCGCCAAAGGACATGCAATCTCGGTGCCAGTGGAATGCCTAACCTCAGCCATTGTCGCCCCGTTGTTTGCTCGCGGATAACGGTCAACTCAGTCCAACGCAGCGCTTGGGCAATTGGTTCGGTCACTGGAGCGAGCAAGTTGCCCATGAAACTTTGAACGAGAGCGCCAGAGAACAACTGTTGCCAGTTCGTTAATGCCTCACCCAATTGAGCCAACCCAAGCCCGAACATCCTTTCCAGAGCCGTTTGCTCGGGCAGAGGTGGAGTGGCTAACAGGGTGACACTGGGCAAAATTCCGAGCCTTTGCGATTGTGCGTCAATAGGACCTGAAACGGTGAAGATGATGCGATGGATGTCAAGTTGGGTTTCGCCCTCAACCCTTAACCTCGCTGTGCCCAACCATTGACGGGTTAGTGGGTCAATGGCGTAGGCAATCCGAACCCCCATGTCCGTGATCGTCAAAACTGTTGCTGGAAGCCTCAAAGTCCCCCGCTGGCTTCTCAACTCGCCTTCCAACCTCGGTTGTGAGAGGTCGCCGGCAAGTTGGAGTTCCCCGTCCAGCATTAAAGATGCTTGTGGGTTGCGCAAGAAGAACTTGTCTCCAATTTCAAGCTTCGAGGTCAAACGCAAAGCCGGCGGAAATTGCCATTTCCCATTGCCACCTGCCGCAACGACCGGAAGCCGAAAAATGTCGCCGTCATGAATTGTCAAGTTGCCGATCAAGGTTGGTGGCTCATTTTCCCGCTGTGAGCGCAAAGCCAAGTAGCCTGAAAGTTCTCCCTTTGCACCTTCAAATTGCCAGCGGAAGTCACTCAACTTGAGCGCCAAGTTCCATTTCCCGCCCGAAAGCCATGCCCAACGGTCTTTCGGCAATTTCCCCCACGATACGCTCCCTTGCACTGCGAAGCCGTCACCTTGCGCACTTTCAACGATCAACATCAACCCGTTCCCGTTCAACTCACCTTTGAAGGTTGCAGCCCGCAGGTTCAAGTTGGTGGCTTTCCACCCCGTTTTCACATCTCTGGCACGAAGGGTCAACTCCCCTTTGTTGGCGAACAAGTTTTGCAAACCGCCTTCGCCAAGTTCCACCCAACCGCTGCCGATTAGTTCACCGGTGCCCCAGTCAGCGACAAATTTCGCCAACTTCGCCGTTCGCCCGTCCGCTTCAATTTGGCAGCGGACATTTCGGAGTTTGGACAAAGGCTCAAGGGATTGGTGCAGTGAGTTGGTTCTGATGAATTGAACCGCATCGGCAAACATCTCAAGGGAACCTTTCAACCTCGGCTCATCCCAACTGCCCTGCAGCGACATTAAACCGCTTAGCCAACCGTTTTCAATTTGCAAAGGCAAATCTGGCGGCAACACAGCGTCAAGGGGCGTCGGTGGCATTTCAATTTGCCAAAGCATTTGCCTTTTGCCGTTGAAGTTGATCCAGCCCCAGAAAGAAGCCAACGACGCGTTTGTCCTCCACCTGATGATGCCGTCGCCTTTTTCAACCTTAAGCGTCCCATCACGCAATTCAAAACGGCGCACGAAGATTTGCCTTGCCATCCAGCCGCGCCAGTAAACATCACCTGCCTGCAAAGTCCCTTCAACGATGGGTTTTTCCATTGTCCCTGCCAGTTTCAACTGTGCACTCAAAACGCCTTCGGGTAAAGATTTCGCTTCAAATTTCGCACCCAAAAACTTCGCCAAACTTGCGGCTAACTCAGGCGAGACTTGCTTTAACACCAACTCGCCGCTCAGTTCCCCGCCATCGGCGACAGATACTGTGCCAACTGCGGTGGCGACACCTTGACGCAAATCCTTCAATCTCACAACCCACAACTTACCCGTTCGTTCAACGCTCAAGTTGGCTTGGGTCGGCAGTTCGCCGATGCCCCACAAGTTCGGAGAATGGAGTGTCACTTGCATTCGGGCAATTTTGCCCTCAGCGACGGAAATGTCCCCTTCAGACCAAACCTCACCCCTCAAAGGCAATTTCAGCCATTGGTCAAAGGTTGCTTCTGCATCCTTGCCCATTCGTTCCTTAAAGTCGTTGGCTACAAGCCTTAAAGTGTCAATGGGCACATTGCCACCTTTCCAGCGGATTTGCCAGTTCGGTCGGACTCCATCAAATTCAGCGGTAACGACCATGCCGTTGTTTTTTAGGTTCAAAATCCCGCGAGCGGAAAACAAAGGTTCTTTCTCTTGAATTCGGCGGTCAATTGTCAAGTCCAGCCTCGCCCTGCCCAGTTGAGCCGAACCGAACCTGACTTGCTGCCCATCAAGCGAAACTATTAGGCTAACCCGACCATTTGTCATGCCAAGCCAAATTTGCCCGTCTGCCTGACCATACCAGTGCCAGTCGCTCAAGGGGAGTTGCCACTCTTGAAGCAATTGGGACAAATCGGCGAGGGCGATGCCTTTCGCTTGAACTGTCAAAGTCGTCGGCGCGTTGGGTGAGGTCCTGATAACGCCTTCGCCTCTCAGCATCCCGTCGCCCCATCGGGCTTGAACTTGCTTGAGGCGGATTTCTTTCCCTTGCCAAACCCATTCGCCCGAAACATCGCGCCACAAAGTGGCTTCACCGACACCAACTGCTTGCGAATTTGCTGTCCCGCTGATCTGCCACTTACCGTCCCAAAGAATTTGCACTGTCCCTTCGGCGAGCCCTTGAATTTGGACTGGCAGTTCAAACCTTCGGCTCAACCTTCTCAACGAAACGCCCGTCCATTTCCCGTTGAGCATTAGGGCTGCGACCTTTTCTTTGAACGCGAAAGTCCCGCTGAGAACGGTTTGACCGTCTTCGGAGAGCAAGTGGATGCCTTCAACTTTCCCGCTCAATTGCTGCAGATTTAGTTTTTCGTCCGCGAGCCATTTCCCGTAAGCTCTTGCGCCAGCCATCTTGACACTCCAATCGTTCCGAGTTGCTTCCGTCAGCAGCGATGCACCTTCAAAATCGCCTTGCCATTTACCGTTTCGTTTCTCCGCCGACAATTTCAGCCAACCTGAACTTTTGCCTTTAGGTAAATCGCCTTCAAGTTTCAAGCCGACAAACCTCACCAGTTGAGCGATGTCCAAGTCGGTGAAATTGAAGTGGCTTTCTGCTGTTTTGGGAGTTCCCTCTGCTTGCCCGCTTGCCTTCCCCTCCCAGACCTGAACTTGAGGTAGCCTCAAATCCCATAACCAACCGCTCCCTAAGCGTTTCGCAAAGCCTTGCAAATGAACTCGCTCAACTCTCAAATCCTTCCCGTTTGCCGACGAAATGAGATTTTGCCCGATGCTCTCACCTGCTACCTGACGGACGACCCAATTGTTTCCGTTCCGTTCTGCTGTAACTGTCAAGGTTGTGACGGTTAACTTTTGCGCCTTCAATTGCCCGCTATCGTTGTTTGCCTTCAAGCCTGAAACTATGCCCTCAAGGCTTAGCCGCAACGATTTGGGAACTTGGGCATTGACGAAAATTGAACCACTGAACTTGCCTTCCGCCGGCAACACTTGCCCGCCTTGCTTTTCCAGCCAACGAGTGACTTCCCCGATGTCGGCGTCTTGTAAGCGCACTGAAGCGTTAAAAGCGACTTTCTCTTTGCCGTTGCTTACCAAGAGCAACTGCCCGTTGCTCAGCATGCCGTCAAGCAGGTTTGCTCGGATATATGTTGCCCTTAACTCCGCTGAAGGTTTCTCGGCGACCGAGACGGCGATTTCTAAATCAGCCTTTGCGTCCTCAAAAGCGAGCCCGTCAAGGTCAAACTTTGGGACTTTTACCAAGCCGTAAGCGAAGAGCAACTTACGCTTTTCGTCCCAAAGGCATCTCCATTCGCTGAACTGAATACCTTCAGCCAATTGCAAGACTGAACCGTCGGCAATTATTTGCTGGTTTGACAGGTTTGCTGCTGCCTCGTTCAGGAAAGCCGATGCACCTTGCGGTGCTACTAACAGCGCCAATCTGTCGAACTGTGTTTGCCATTTCAGGTTTTGTAGGTTGACGAAACCGAAGGGTTCGTCCCACAAAAGTTGTGCCTGCCATTGAGTCCCGATACCGCCCAAACCAATTTGCGATTTACCTCCATGAACTAAGTTGACAGGCAACTTCAATTTGGCTTGAGCCCAAGCAGCCAACCGCTCCATTGCGCTGGGAGTGATCTGACCTTGGACTTGCCAGACGGGCGTTTCCGCAAATGTGCTTTGACCGCTTAGAAAAGCAAAAGCGTTGCTGTCAAGGTTCAACCTTACGCCCACGATTCGGAAAGTTTTTCCGTCCGATTGAACTTGCCCGCTCAATTTCAAGTTGGGCAATCTTTCGCTAACGATTGTGGCTTGGTGGAAATTTGCCTTCAACT
>Ga0185307_1001137_pt1 | contig 15205 bp, 14 predicted proteins | sample LHCtaG_FD_128010 | JGI IMG/M metagenome (GOLD analysis project Ga0185307, IMG submission 128010) | Hot spring microbial communities from Little Hot Creek, USA to study Microbial Dark Matter (Phase II) - LHC4sed_matched (SPADES... | ecosystem: Environmental > Aquatic > Thermal springs > Hot... | reverse complement strand
GCCACACAAGGCCTTGACCCAAAGGAAAGGGGGTAAAGTAGTGTCCAAAAATTCCAAAAGTGCTCACCAAAATTGGCTTAAAGGCAAGCCCGAAGCAATTCACTGGCCAATTAGCCCTACTTCTGCAACGTAACTTTCGTAATTCCACCCCGAGGCATAAATCTGAATGGAAATAATGTAAGCCGGGCGAGTGTCCTTAAGAAGCTCCATGAGGTTCCTCGTCTCATAAGGATACCAAACCCCGGCCGGTATCTTTTCCCCGTTCAGAATCGGCCACTTGAGGTTAGGGTCGGGCTCAACTATGTAAAAACCGTGCACCCAGAAGCGGTCAAAGCCGTAAACGTCTTTGTAATTAAGCCGAACCATCAAGGGGAATTCAGAGCTCAGGTACCCTCCTCCCGGCAGACTTTGGTAAAGGATTTTGACGTCAAAACGCAAGTTCAAATATTCATAATCCCGCACATCTTTCCCTATCATCTGAAGGACCCCGGTTTCGGTGTGGATTCCGTCCTCTCCATAGCGGTAGAAACGCAGCACTTTGCGCCCCTTCTCCTCTACAACCGAAACCTCCCCGTCCCGAATGTTGGGGTCATTTTTGTAAAGTACTACCTGCCAGTAGGGGAGGAGCGGTTCATTGAAGTCGCCATTTTTAATTAGATTATGAGCAGCCGGCAGAGGAGGCACAGGAGGTTTGCCCTCTTCAACGATTGTACGCTGCCCCTTGAACAAAGTTACTAACTCTTCACCCGACCCTATCAGAGCCTTGCCATCCCTTACCGCTATCTCGGTACTTCTGCCCACCACCTCTACCGAATAGCTTCCTTCTTTGAAGAGGACCGAAGTGTGCGGAGTCACAACTTCAAAATAGAGAGGCCTATCTTGATGTGAGATTACCACGAAACGGACTCTCCCTTCTTCAACTTTTACCCTTATGAGGTGAGGCTTAGGGCTCCAAGGGAAACGGGGGGAACGCATTGTGTCAGCTTTAACCCGGGCTTTGCCGTAAATTATGGCCATGCTTCCGTCAAAAAAGGTCATGATTGCCCTGGAAGACTCATCAGGGGCCTCTATTGAACTTCCCTCCTTTACCTTTCGGCTTTCAGCTACCCCTAACGGTTCAGCATAGGGCGATTCCCTCACAAAGATGGCGCTTCCCACCACTGTAATGGCCGCCTCGTGAGAAATGGTGGCATTTATTATGTACCAGCGGATGGAAAGAGGTATCCCCACCGCTAAGAGGCAGAAGATTAGGAAAGAGGTTATGAGGATAACCCAGGCAATGCGCTCTATGTTCTGTCTCATCAAAAGCGCACCTTGAAGGAGTCGTAAAGGCCTTGGAAGGGAAGCCACTCTGCCTCTACTTTAGTGACCACAGCGCTGGGTGGGCCTCGGTGCAGGAACTCCAAAAGCCTGCTCAAAGCCTCTTTCTCCCCTTCGGCATCTACTTCTACGGTCCCATCAGGGTTATTGCGCACCCAGCCCTTTATCCCCAACTCCTGAGCCTTAAGGCGGGTGTAGTAGCGGAAGTTTACCCCTTGTACTATCCCGTGAACCTTAGCCCTAAGGCGAGCCATCTCCATAGTGCACCTCCCAAACTAATTATACATCGGCTTGCGGCCGTAAAAGCAAAGGAGGGTGCTTCCGTAGAGGCGTTTTTCCCTTAACTCCAAAGTCCCAAGAGGCAATTCTTCGTACTCTTTGGGAAAGATTTGCGCTACCACTAAGCCTTCGGTGGAAAGGAAATTGACCCTGTCCAAGGCTAAAAGCGTTTTGGCCCAAAGGCCAAGATATTGGGGCGGAGCCAAGTAGATAATGTCATATAACTCCGCCGGCTCCTTTTTCAAGAACCTGAAGACATCGTCCTGCACTACTTCAGCGCGTGCTTCAAGGCCTGTCCGGCGCAAGTTCTCCCGCAAAACCCTGATTACGGCCGGATCTTTTTCCACAAAAGTCGCTTTTAATGCGCCCCGGCTTAAGGCCTCTATGCCCACGCTCCCGGTTCCAGCAAAAAGGTCTAAAAACAAAGCTCCTTCCACCTTGCCCCCCAGAATGTCAAAAAGGGCAGCCTTTACCCTATCAGTTATAGGGCGGGTCTTCCTTCCTGGGACAGAAAGCAGCTTTATCCCCCCAGCTTCCCCAGCAATCACCCTCATACCTTGCCCTTGACTTTCTCACGGCAGAACCACAAAAGGGCCATAAACCCTAAAACTTCCCCAACCAATAGTTCAGGATGTTCACCCATAACTTCAAAGTAAGCCCTTCCGAAAGCCTGGGGAGAACCCACATCCCGCCACTTGTGGAAGCTCCAGCCTTTGAACGGAAAAAGAAAGGTCTGAGGAAATTCCCATATCCTATCCAGTAGGAGATGACCACTGAAGGCCAAAGCGTAGGGCCAAAGAAGTTTGTTCTTAAGGGCAGTCCAGGCCCAAACGGCAAGGTGCAGGATTAAAGTGTGGGAAAAAAGGAGGGCGGATTTGGATTCAGGGAAGGCGAAAATCGCCAAGGGTTTATCAATTAGGTCAGGCAAGAGGGAAGCTAAAGCTAATTTTGCATACCTGAGCCGGCCTTTGATTAACCCTTTCTTGTGCAGGAGGCCGAACGAGGCCAGGGTTAACCCCACGTGAGCTAAAGGAAGCATAATGACCTCACCGTATAAGGGCTATGTCAAGGGCTTCTTCCAAGGAGCGGACAGGCACCACTTCCATCCCGTCAAAAGTCCTCTGGCCCGCCTTGACTGAACCAGAGGGGACAAGGCATTTCTTGAAGCCAAGCCTGGCCGCTTCGGCCAAACGCTGGGTCATTTGCCTCACCCCCCTCAGTTCCCCAACAAGCCCTATCTCCCCAACTATCGCCAAATCGGCGGCTACGGGCACATTGCGGAAGCCCGAGGCAATCGCTACCGCCACAGCTAAATCCACCGCTGGCTCCTTTATCTTTATACCCCCCACCACATTCACGAACACATCCTGGTCAGAAAGGTGCAACCCAACCCTTTTAGTGAGGACCGCGATTAGCAGAAGCAGCCGGCTGAGGTCAATCCCGTTAGCCGTCCGGCGAGGGATGGCAAAACTTGTGGGGGAAGTAAGGGCCTGGATTTCCACCAAAAGAGGCCTGGAGCCTTCCATAGTTACCGCAATGGCCGACCCTGAAGCATTGGGGACCCTTTCGGCCAGGAATATTTCCGAGGGGTTGGGAACCTCCCTAAGGCCCTGCTCCTCCATCTCAAAAACCCCAACTTCCGAGGTAGCCCCGAAGCGGTTCTTGACACTTCTGAGGATTCTGTAAGCGTGGAAGGGGTCACCCTCAAGGTAGAGGACGGCATCAACGGCATGCTCAAGGACCTTAGGCCCCGCTATATCCCCGGCCTTAGTCACATGGCCAACCAGAAAGACCGGAGTTCCGGTAGCCTTGGCCATTTTCAAGAAAGCGTAGGCGCACTCCCTAACTTGCACTATGCTCCCCGGGGTTGATTCCAGGTATTCAGAATAAATGGCCTGGATTGAATCCACCACCACAACGAAAGGCTCCATGCGTTCAATGTGGTTGAGGATTTGCTCCAAAGAAGTCTCGGCCAAGATGTAGAGGTTTTCCTCCCGCACATCAAGTCGGGCCGCCCTCATCTTAATCTGGCGAACAGACTCTTCTCCTGATACATAGAGGACTGGGCGAGAGCTCTCGCGAGCGAGCATAGAGGCAAGCTGCAAGAGCAAAGTGGACTTGCCTATGCCTGGTTCACCTGCTATCAAGATTACGGAGCCAGGGACAATGCCTCCTCCAAGCACCCGGTTCAGTTCCAGCATTGGAATTTCTATCCTGGAGACATCCTCAGAAGGGACAGCGGTTATTGGGACTGGCTCAGAGGTTGGGGTTATGAGGGTGCGGGGGGAAGTTTTACGGATTTCCACAACTTTTTCCACTAAAGTATTCCATTCCCCGCACTGAGGGCACCTGCCTGCCCACTTCGGGAAAGAAGCCCCACAATTTTGGCAAACATAGACTGTCTTTTCCTTCATCGCTGACCCCTTGAGGTAATTATAAGCCATCCTGTAAAGCAAAGCAAAAGGGGGCAATTAGACTACATTAGCAACCCCGCCCACGAATGGGGCCCGAAACGCTGATAAACCCTTAGCGAACTGGGGTGGGAACCCCCTTGTGAGGGGTAAAGAGGGGAGGGAGCGCGGCCCATTGACAAAAGGACACCAAGCCTATCTCCCAGCGCCTAAATCCCGCAACACTGAAACAAGACCCAAAAGTGCTGCTACGTGGAGATACATCCCGTGAACGTAGAGATTATCGAAGAAATTGTGGACCGTGAGGTGGACAAAACTCCCAACCGCTCCTATGAGTAGAGCCCTCTTCCACCCCACTTGGGAATAAATGCCCTTAAAGGCTTGAAAGAAAACCCATCCCCAAAACAAAAGATAAGCCCCAAGGCCTAAAAGGCCTGTCTCGGCGGCGATGTTCAAATAGTAATTGTGGGCATGGCCCAGAGGCTCAGGCCAGCGAGGCAAAGCATAAGCGGAGTAAACAGGCTCATAATTGCCTATCCCCACCCCAAACCACAAATGGTCCCCCCACATCCTAATCGCCGCATCCCAATGGGCCAGCCTTTCCACAACGGCATAATTCTCATCGGTTATTTCAATCGTCCGCAAATCCTCCCGACCGGGCCAAATAGTCAGCTCCTGAAACCTCGCTAAGAAAGGTTGCAGCGGAAGCCTGACCAATAAAATCAAAGCCAACGCCAAAATCCCCAAAGTTAAAGCAATCCTCTTATCCACAAGCATAACAACGCATGCCACTGCTGCCGTTGCCCCAAGCCAAGCCCCTCTTGACCAACTCATAACCAAAGCCATCCCCGTTAATAGCGCTAAGCTAAGGCAGGATAAAGCTAAACCCAAGCGCAAACGCCAGGGAATTTCGCCATCTGAGAAAAGCCCAAGCCCTAAGGCCAAAGCTAAAGGCATAACAAGCCCCATATACCCACCGAAAGGATTTGGCTGCATAAAGTGCCCATAAGCCCTCATGAATCTACCCATAACCACAAAATGCTCAGGGCCGGCCCGAGTGAAAAATTGATAGACCCCAACTAAACCTTCCACTAACCCTGCCAGAAGAAGTCCACCTACAACCCAGGGGATTTCTTTTTCTCCCAAGCTTGTGCGAAGGATTAGGTAAAGGAGGAGAACTTCGCCCCATTTAAGGAGCTCCTTCAAAGAATGCTCCAAAGAAGAAGCCTGGAGAACTGAAACCAGCATTGCTCCGTAGAGGGCAAGGAAGGGGATAAAGATTGAACCGAAACCACGCCATTCTTCCCTGAGGACAAGCTTCCTTGCCAGCCAAACACTCGCCACTAACACCACCGCCAATTCAGTCAACCCAACCCTGGCCGGCCCTATGCCGATTTCGCGTATAGAGCCTAAAGGTATGCTCAAGGCAAGCAAAGGGAAAGCTGTAAAAGGCCGAAGGAAAGCCACCAGTGCAAGCGTCGCCGTGCTTAGAAGAACAAAAGACCATTTTATCGGAAGGACAATTATGACTAAGCCTATAGCCAGGGCTAATATCGCCCCTTTAACTTTCACGAAAGGCTCCTCTAACTATGGCATCGGCCATTTTAGCTACACGCGCCATCGCTTTGACATCGTGTACCCTGACAATATCAGCTCCGGCGGCTATCCCAAGAGCGACTGTAGCCGCGGTCCCCTCAACCCTCTCGTTTGGGGGAAGGTTCAAAACGTACCCTATGACTGATTTCCTGGAAGTCCCAAGGAGTATAGGCCTCCCCAAAACCTTAAGTTCCCCAAGCCGCCTAAGTATTTCCAAATTCTGCTCCACCGTCTTACCAAAGCCTATCCCTGGGTCCACTATGATTTTCTCAAAGTCCACGCCGGCATCCAGGGCAAGGCCTATACTGTACTCCAACTCCCGAACGATATCAGCCATGAGGTCTTGGTATTCTATCCCCACGTATCGGCCGCCAAGGCGCGCCTCTTGAACGGCATTCTTGGGATTAGAACGGTTATGCATCACCACCACAGGGACATTGTATTCAGCAACGACTTTGGCCATATCGGGGTCCATCCTCAAACCCCAGACATCGTTTACCATGCTTGCTCCGGCTTCAATGGCTTCTCGGGCTACACGGGCTTTGTAAGTGTCAATGGAAATGGGCACATCTACTTCTTTGACCAAACGCTTGAGGACCGGCATCACCCGGCTTAGCTCCTCTTCTTCCGAAATTGGCTGAGAGCCAGGTCGGGTTGACTCGCCCCCTATGTCCAAAATATCGGCCCCTTCTTCTACAAAGCGGATGGCCTGAGCGACGGCTTCCTCCACATTTCCGGCCAAGCCGTCCCCGGAAAATGAATCCGGAGTCACGTTTATTATCCCCATGATGTAAGTTCGCGCGCCCCAGACAAAAGTCCTATTGCCAATCTGCATCGGCTTGAGGTTTGCCCTTTGGTAATTCTTTAGAGCCTCCTCAACCTCCTGAGCTATGGCCTTAAGAGTATCATCGGGGAACTGACGCAAGGAGGTAATCAAGGCTTCAAGCTGAGCCAATGTGCCCATAAGGATGACATCGGTCGGAGAAGCAGCACCGAAGTAAACTGCTGCCGATATGGCCCCCTCTCCTCCGAGCCTGAGCATTTCTTGCTTTAGGATATGAGCAGCTTCGTAATTGACCCCCTCCAGTTTCACAGCCCGGAAAAAGCCTTTGGGAAGCATCACCTGGAGGCCTTCCCAATCAACTTTGACTTTCTCCAGCTCTTTCTTTAGCTCTTCGGCGTTTGAATACTCCAGAATGCGAGCATTGAATCGGCGCATTTTTCCCTCCCTCCACAGATTTTGGGCTTATTATACCGTAACTCCGAAGACCCTCCAAGTGTTTATAGCTTTTGAACAAAAAGCGAGGAGGGAGCGATGAAGTTTGCAGTAGTAGCCAGGGATAAGCAGCCAGTTCGGGATGCTTTAGCGGAGAAAATCGTTGCTTTGCTCCAATCAAAAGGGCACATCCTATCCGATGAGGATGACCCCGAAGTTAACTTAATCCTCAACCTTACGGATGCACAAGAGCCTAAGCCTTACCGTCGCAAATCTAAGGGCGTATTTGTAGCAAGCTTGGCCGTGGTGGAGGAGCTGCCGGAAAATGCCCACCGTGCTGCTTATACAGTCCTTGTCCGAAGCCTATCAAACCTTGTGCTTTACGCCCACGTAAAAGGCGAAAGCGTCGACATCTACTTTACCACCTTAGAAGCTGGTTTCTACAAAGTCCCCTGGGACCCAGAAGAAGTTTACAGCCACTTAATGCCATTAGCCTGCTCAGTCTTAGTGATTGAGAACGAGATAACTCCTGATCTTCCCCCGGCTTATTGGAATGGGACCCCTATTACAGAAAAGCTCATCCGTTACGGCAAAGAGATGGACGAAATGGGGATTTTGCCAGCCCCCTTCCCAATCCACGAACTCCTTTCGGAGCGAGATTTGCGGCACGTCTACTTGCTCTACGGGATAACGGGCCTGAGCTACGGAAACCTGAGTGCAAGGGAAAACATCCCAGAGCTCGGCGAAACCACTTTCTGGATGACAGCCAGAGGGGTTAACAAAGCGAAGCTCTCCAAAATAGGGAAGGACATCGTGCTAATAAAAGGCTTCAATCCAGAAAAACACACCATTTTGGTAAGCGTCCCACCCGATTATGACCCAAAGGTTAGGGCATCAGTTGATGCTATTGAGCACTACCTAATTTACTCAAACTTCCCCGAAGTAGGGGCCATAGTGCACGCCCACGCTTGGATGGAAGGGGTTATCCCCACTCGCCAGAACTACCCCTGCGGGACACGGGAGCTCGCTGAGGAAGTAGTGAATGCCCTCAAGAAAGCTGAAGACCCAACGCGGGCGGTCGTCGGCCTTAAAAACCATGGCTTAACCATAACCGGCCGAAGCCTTGACGAAATCTTTGAACGCATAAGGGGCAAACTTTTAACCCAGGTCCCAATGATGCCTTAGCCGAAGCCAAAATTCAATCCGTTGGCTCTATCCTTAACTTCTTAAACCCGGCCGCCAATTTGCGTGGGTCAGGGTTTTGCCCATAGGTAATTTCTGCCGGGCTCATAGCGTATTTGAACTCAAACGTTATCTCATTTAGGCCTTTTTTAACTAAAGAAGCAGGTATTGTAATCTTACCATCCCAAAGCTCGCAATCTCCCCACAAATGCTCAAACAAGTGATAACCATTAACCTTAACGCGCATACCCTGATGTTCGCCTGAGATGCAGAGAGGGAAAGCCTCTATGTGAAGCAGATGATTCTGCCGGGAAGTAGCTAGCCAGGTCACCCTTGATTTGTAGCCCTCAGCCCAAATCCCCCACGCCTCTTTCCCGCTCCACCCTTCCTCCCTAATCACGTTCATAGGGTCATCCAACTCCATGACTTCCGCCACGCAAATCTCGTAACCCCAAGGATAAGAAACTCCTCCGGAATCAAAGCAGCGAACTGGCCGGAAGGAAGGATTGCTGGATATAAGTTCCCACATCCTTCGCTCCCCCTCCCCACGCATGTGAAGGAAGAGGTAGCGAATGCGGTATTGGCGGAGAATAAGCCAAACATCAGGGTTGGATAAATCGTTTTGGATGAAGTAAGCCCAAAGCTTATAGGAATGTTCAGGCCAATAAGAACCGGCTCCTGAGGCTGTTGGTTTCCCGTGCAACCACGCGGCCCATAATACTTCCGGTCCTATTAACACACTTGGGTAGACCATGTCTACAATTCCTTCGCCTGGTTGTAGCTCCTTTTCGGCCAACCATTTATACGCCGGATGAAGCTCATAAGGTGTACGGACCCCATTTATCGGAGGAGGCAAGGTTTCAATTAGCCACATTATAAGCAAAAGGTAACACCCGAATTTAGGTAAATGTTTGAGAGCAATTGAGCCTAAGGTTACCAACCCCAGTGAACCCACACCAGCGTAACGGGATACAGTACGAGCAATTTCCCAAAAAGGCACTATGGCTATTAAAAGAAGGCTTGGCAAAGGTATCCCTCCTTCAAAGGAAGGAAGTGGGTTAGGGGAACGGAACACCTCCGGCTTAAGGGCATACCCAATTGCCCATATCAATTTAAGCAAGGGGTAAAAAATGGGCGATTTTACTGGCTCGTTGTCCCATTTAAGCAACAAACCCATGCTCAAGATTACACCGCAAGCAGACAAAAAGACCAGGCCCCAGTGGTTTGTCCTTGATTTCAAAGCCAAAATCACGCCTATAAAAGCCAAAAGCCAGGTTATAATTCCCAAATTGGCCATACCAGACTCATCGCGAGGCCCTTTGTAGATTGAAGAGGCGAGCTTCTGTATTTGGGGTAAGGGATGGCTAAAGGAAGGGCTGAAGAGAGAATTTAAGCTTGCCCCCCAATATAAGTTGTGTTCAATGCCGTAGTAGTGAACGGAAGTCCTGTGCATTCCCAGCCAGTATGGTAAGGTCACGGGACTGGAAGTAAGAAAAGCTATGGAAGCGATGATGAGGACGTTTTTAATCCATCTTGGACGGAAAAGGCGGCCTCCCAAGAGGGCAAAAGCCATGCTTCCAATGAATAATCCATACAAAGAGGAGTCGATCATTAACCCCCAAAAAATGCCGCCCAGTATTTTTAAATTCTTAGATTCGGAAAGCTTAAGCAGTTCTATGGTTAAAGCAAGCCAAGGCAGGAAACTAAAGGCGCACAATAAGTGCAAGTGGGAACCTACTGAGGCCCAAGTGATTCCCCCAAAGGTAAAAATTAAAGCAGCACAAGTGGCAATAAAATTGGGGGCAAATCTTTTGACAAACAGAAATGTTCCATAAAATGTTATCAATATCGCCGAAATGGTTAAAGCATTATAGGCAAAAGCTGCTCCCCCTACTTCAAAAAGAGGCAAAGCCAGCACGAAGAGGAAAGGAGTATGGGCCAAAGTATTTGATTGCCATTCAAGGGGATGGAAAATTACATGAATGGAGAAGGGGGGAAAGTTTTTCGCCAAGAGCGCTTTATGATACCATTCTACCCCCCATAGCACTTCCAAAACGTCAGGGTGAGTTGGGATGATGTGAAAAACGTTGTAAATTCGCCACCCCCAAAAGAAGAAAAGTCCGAATAAGCCCAATGTAATAAACCAGGCAAAGGGGTTTTTCTTCATTTAAGCCTCCTTTGGTAGCCCCCTCTCACAATGACACTGTAGTAACACCCGCGGGGGAGACAACCGCTCCCTTGAATCAGCTCAGCAATCCCTCTCCTCTCAATTGGGCCCCCTAAGATGAACAGCCTTTGAGCTTGCTCTTATTTTAACCAAATTGTAACCGATTTTAAACCAGCTTGTAAAGTTGCCAGCTGAAAATTGTATTGTAATACTTGACCGGCGAGGGGACAATGCGCTACGAGGACCTTATACTTACTTGTAAGGATTGTGGGGGGCGTTTCCTTTTTAGCGCTGAAGAGCAGAGGTATTACGCTAAAAAGGGCCTGAAGCACGTCCCTAAAAAGTGCCCAGCATGTCGTGCCCGCAGAAAGAAAATGATGGCCAGCCAGTGGACGCAAGTTGTGTGTGAGGCCTGCGGAGCCGAAACAAAGGTTCCTTTCAGGCCTAAGGGGGTGAGGCCTGTCTATTGCTACGATTGCTTCAAGAAGCTTAACTCCTCTGGCCAAAGGAAATAGTAAGGGAAAAACAAAAAGTCCCAGGGCCTAAGCTCAGTTAGGGTAAAAGCGAGGGAGGAATAGAGTTTTTTTCGGGCTTGGGGATTGCAACCGGCTACTTTTAACCCATTTTTCAGAAGTTTATCCACTTCTGGCTCTTGGAGCGAGGAGAAATTAAAATCCCCCGCTGAAGAAAAGAACGGGGAAAGGTCTAAATCAGGGCCGAGCGGGATGGAGAAAACGGCAACCTGAAAATAGCCACCGAAGAGGGCTTCCAAAAAGTTTCCCCATTCCATTACCCAAACTTCCGCATCAATACCTATCGCCCGGTAATACCTCGCTACCCTTAAAGCAATTGCTTCCCTGACCTTGTTTTCACCATTGACCATAATCCCAACCTTCGGGGCCATGCCTCCCTTAAACCAGCCCCTTTCCTCAAGGATTTTTTTAGCTTCAGCGGGGTTGAACGGAGGCAAGTCCGGCTCTTCTTCAAGGTGGCCGGGCAGGAAGGGCCCTTTAGCCAGTATTCCTTCCCCGTTAAGCACTTCCCTTAAAAGCTCTTCCCGGTTCACAGCCATAACCAAAGCTCTTCTTACATCTGCCTCCTTCAGAAAATGGTCTTTAAGGTTGAAAGCCAGGAAATATAGCTCAGGGGATAATAGCCTTGCGGCCTCTTTTGGAGGTATTTCTTCCCCCGGCTTTAGGATGAAGGCTCCGATTTCCCTTTCGCGGAAAGCCTTTAAAATTTCTTCCCCAGAGCCGTAACGCCGAAAATGCACCCTTTGGAAAGACCTCTTTTCCCCCGGATAAGCTTGGAATTTTTCCAAGGTTATTTCACTTTCGCTCCATTTAATTATCCGGAAGGGGCCAGTGCCCTCAAGCCTATCTAAGGGAGGCAAAGAAGGGAATGAAGGAGGACGGGTCAGCCTTAGTAAGCCCAAGTCTGAGATTAGCGAACAATCGGGCTCTTTAAGGGTAACGAGAAAAGATTGCTCACTTAGCACTTTTATGCTTTCCAAAAGGGTTGATTTAGAGCTCAAGGGACCACGGTGCTCTGGGCTAAAGGCTGCCTCTAAGAAGGTAGCGGCATCAAAAGCCGTGAGTTGTTTCCCAGAATGCCAGAATATGCCCGATTTTAAGGTGAAAGTTATCGCTGTCCCTTCAGGCGATATTTCAAAATTGGCGAGATTGGGCCTAAGATTTCCGGTGGGGGACAAAGAGAGGAGGCTTTCAAAGGCTAAGTCCACAGGAGAAATAGGTCCAAGAGGTTTAGGAAGCCAGAGCCAAGAGGGTTCAAAACCTTCCACAAAACCCACGATTATCTCCGAGAACTCAGGGGTAGCATCTTGCCCTTGAGGAGTCCAAACAGGGGTTCCAGTGGGACGAGCAAATTGACAAGAGCCCAGGACTAAAACAACTGCGAGCAGAATTAAAAGACCTTTAGTCATTCTCTTGTTCCCACTAAGAAGACAGCACGCCAAGGTTTGTATCGGCTGAAAAAGGTGTCGCGGCGGATTATCCTATCCCCTTCCCTCACTATGCGCCTTATTTCTACATCCAATCCATCCACTGGCCATTCCACTTGCTTTATCACCCCTTTAGGCAAAGTTGGGTCAGGACGATATTCCGGAGGGCCATGGGGAATAATGTTGGAAGTGAAAGGCCCTTCCATCTCTACTGTCCGGCCGGTCGGTGCGCTGTAGAACCTGAAGGTAAGGATGCCGTTTTCCTCATCCACTTCGCTCTCTATGAGGAGGTAGTAAGGGGTATCATTGCGGAATTTAAAGTCAGCCCAAGGGATGTAGACGGTGGCGTCCATGCCTACAGGCGGCTCATACCAGCGGACTCGGAATGCATGGGGGTATCTTTCAACGATTTCATACCCACCCCAGAAAGCCGCTCTGAAGATGGTTGAGGAAACTTGGCATATACCACCGCCAACGTCTGGGATGGTAGCCTCACCCCAGATGATGAGCGATTCCTCGTATCCTTCGGCCGCAGTCACAGGGCCAAGGTATTTCCCAAAGGAGAAAATTTCTCCTGGTGGTATCACAATCCCGTGGAAGCGGGCAGAAGCAACTTTTATGTTCTGAACCCTTCCCGGCGATGACCCTTTAAATACTGTCGTCCCAACGGCCACAAGCTCCTTTATCCCCAAGTTAGGAGCATCTTCTGTAGCCACAGCTGGCCTTATGATTTCTACCGGCAGTTCCAATTCTTTCTGTCCCTGGATTATTGCCTTGCGGATGGCTTCGGTAGCTTCGTCAATTTTAAGGGAGTACCCTTCTTGGCTGTATATGATTGGGATTAGCCTGCCTGTAGTGGGGTCAAAATCAAAGCGCGCATCCCTCGGCTCCCGGTTTATGATGGCCGCGAGCTTTTGCAAAAATGTTTCCACTGCTCCCTCATCCACATCTATTTCTATCCTGGTGCGGCTATCGCCGGTGGGAACCTGGCGAAATTTGAGCCAGGAAGCAATGGTGGCAGGGTCCACTCCGAAAGAGCGGTCTTGGAAGCGCAGGATTAAGGGGGAGCGCAATGCCTCCTCAGCTTTGGCCCGGGCGGAGGAAGTGTCGGCCACGGAGGCGGGCAGAACCTTCACGTCCACTTTTACTTCGCCAGGCTGCATTGAGGCTATCGCTTCCTCAATCCTCTTGAGGGTTCCTTCCAAATCAACTTCAAGGCCATCCTGCGGGGTAACTTCCAACACCGATAGGTCCGGCCCCAATTTCAAGCTTCCATCCCTGGAGGGTCGGTTCAGCTCGGTAGCGATTCTGTTGAGGATGGTGAGGGTCCTACCTCGGTCAATTTTCACTACAGGGCGGAGGGTTATGCCTCGGATTAAAGCTGTGGCTTGATTTCTAAGCCTTTCTAAAAATGGGCCTTCCCTGCCTATCCTGTAAGCCAACTGGGCAGTTTCCTTGGCATCAACGACTGCTCCTGCTTCTCCAGCTGAAAGCTCCCAGCGCTTTTCCCCAAAGGTGAGGAAGAGGTCATAGCCTCGGTAGCCTGAGAATTCTTTTTCCAGAATACGTTCGGCTTCGGAGAGGGAAAGGCCACTTAGGTCAAGGTCCAGGACTTTGACTCCGGGATAAATGCGGCTTATGAAAGCATTTTGGTAGAAAAGGAAAGCGGGGATTAGGAGAAGGGTGAGGCTCAGGAAGACGTAGAAAGCCAGAGCAATAGCCCTCAATTTTCCTCCCCCGGAGCCAATTCGGCAAGTAAGGCTTGGACCTCTTCATCGGAAATTTGTTCAAAGTTCACGTAGAAGGCCCCAACGGCCCAGAAAGGGGAAGGGGTGTAAAGGCAGATGACTTTATCGGCTTCTTGGCGGAGTTTTTCCACAGTATCGGGTGGAGCGACGGGTACTGCCAAGATAATTTGAGAGGGGTTTGAGGCCCTTATAGCCCTGAGAGAAGCGATGGTTGTAGCGCCGGTGGCTACTCCGTCGTCCACTAAGATGACGATTTTCCCCTGTAAGGAGTATCCCTCGCGCCCACCGCGGTAGGCTTGGATGCGTTTGCGGACTTCTTCTTTCCGGCGTTCTGTTTCTTTCTCAATGTATTGCTTAGGAACACCCATGAGGCTGATGCTCAATTCATCTAAGACTATTGTACCATCGCTGGCTACGGCTCCTATGGCCAGCTCGGGGTTGCCTGGGGCACCAATCTTGCAGGCGACAAAGACATCCAATGGTAGGCCGAGGGTTTTGGCCACCTCATAGGCTACCACTACCCCTCCCCTTGGGATCCCTAACACTATAGCATTGGGATTGCCTTTTAAGTCCAGGAGCTTTTGGGCCAATAGCTTTCCGGCCTCATGCCGGTCGCGGAAGAGCATTTTTACCCCCTAATTTTAGCCTTAGCTTTGGCAAAGTTTATAGCCTTTTCCACCGCTTCCTTCGGGGTTTCAGCTTCTACAATGTCTTCTATCCTCTTCCTTTCCCGGAAGAGTTCCCATGTTTTCAGCCCTATTACGGGTATTCCGAACTTTAGGGCGAAGGCAATTTCCGAGAGTGTCCCGTATTCACCATCAATAGCTATAACGGCTTGGGCTGAGCGGACCACTATAACGTTTCGGGCTTCTCCCATCCCTGTAACGATGGGGATGTCCACGTAGGGATTGGCATCGTTGGGGTCAGTTCCTGGGAGGATTCCAACTGTTAAGCCTCCTTCGGATTTAGCTCCGCGGCAAGCGGCTTCCATTACACCGCCTAATCCTCCGCAGATGAGGATAGCTCCTCTTCTGGCTATTTCTCTTCCTACTTCTTCAGCCAAAGCGGCCGTTTGGGGGTCACAGAAAGCCCCACCGATAACAGCTATCCTCAGCATGTTAAACCTCCAATTTCTTTTTACCACGCAAGTGGGATTGAGGCAAGAATTAATGCTGAGACAAATTGCAATAAAGCGGTAAAATTGGCTCATTTTATGGCGTATACGATGAGGACGCTGGGGTAGACATCCGTGGGCGCTTTATCATTGACCCAGACTTTATCGTGCGAGCAATGGAGGTGTTGATGCCCGAAGTGGGACGGAACCTA
>Ga0185307_1001136_pt1 | contig 15207 bp, 19 predicted proteins | sample LHCtaG_FD_128010 | JGI IMG/M metagenome (GOLD analysis project Ga0185307, IMG submission 128010) | Hot spring microbial communities from Little Hot Creek, USA to study Microbial Dark Matter (Phase II) - LHC4sed_matched (SPADES... | ecosystem: Environmental > Aquatic > Thermal springs > Hot... | reverse complement strand
AATGGTGAACAGACGGCGAAAAATGATCTGCGTTTTATTTGTTTGTTGTGGCGAGGGCAACTGAAAGAAGTAGGATTGCCCCGCCCACGAGGATGTTGACGTTGACCGGTTCGTGCAGCAGTGCAACCCCTCCTACAACGCTTATTACTGGAATTAGGTAAAGCTGAATGGACAGTTTTGAGACTGTTCCCTGGCTTACGAGCGTGTAGAACAACAAATAGCCAGCAAACGTGCTTAAAAACGACAAGTATAGGACGGAGAGCCACCCGTTCAGCGAGAGCTCCGCTGCTTCAGACACGAAGCTCTTGGATAGAAGTGGCAGCATCATAAGTGTTCCAGCCAGCCCCGCCCAAACTGTAACTGGCACGGCACCATACTTGTCAACCAACGGCTTCGAGAGAACCGAGAAAAACGCATAGGATAGCACCGCCAAAAGGGCTTCTAAAGGCCCTAGAATCGACACGATTGAGTCGAAGTCCAAGTTGGGCAGCGAGATGATGGTTGCTCCCACAATACCTAGGGCTAGGGCGAGCACAAGCTTTCCGCCTATTTTCTCTTTCAAGAAAAATTTGGACAAGACGGCTACAAAAACGGGGCCAAGAGAGGAAAGAAGGCCAGCCAAGCTTGAAGAGACTGTTGTTTCCGCAAAGTTAAGCGATAAATGGTACATGGGAACCATAAAGAGGGCAACCGTCAAAAGCCTCGGAAAATCTTTCCTTTCAAACCTAGTTCTTGGTTTGCCGACCAGCGGAGCAAATGCGAGAAAACACGCACTTGCAACAAGCCATCTAAGCAAAGCTAAGTTAACTGGAGAAAGCTCAGCAACAACACTTCGGATCGCCACAAACGCCAACCCCCAAAAAACACTGAGGACTACTAGGAGACCATACTTGCTGGCTTGCCGCCAAATTTCGCCCTCGCTTTTTTCCGGCTGCGAGACCGTCAGCCCCACCTCGGCTTTATTTCCCAATCCCTTTTTGGAGATAAATACATGGGTTCCTATTTAATAACGTGCCGTGCAATATACAAGAGAACGATTGAGAAGTAAAATGTAGCATAAATATGTATGTTCGCTAAAAATTTTACATGCTAAAGTTTTATATCAATAAAAAGAAGATTGTGTTACGTGATTAGGGATGCCTCCAAAGTTAGACGTGGAGTTGCTTTTTGGAATCCACGACGATATTAGGCATATAGTTGTCGCCGACCCTTTGGGCAACGTGCAGAATATTTTTTCAAGAGCAAAGAAAACTTTGCCAGAAGACATACAGAAGGAAACAGTAGGAGTCATATCTTCAGTAGCTTTTAGCCTTGGCGAAAAGGTTCGTGACGTGGCAGGCGACGTGGAATGCGTGGTCATCTACCATGAAAAGCTCAAAGTGATCATTTTAAAGTCCGAAGAAACCCTTTACGTTATTACAGCCAGAAAGTGTATGCCAGAAGAGGTTGTATACAAACTAATCTCGTTGGCGAAAGGTGAAGGATAAACTCTCTAGAGGCTAGGCTGTTATTGGCTTTTCAACAACCCAAAAATGTTGGAAAAATTAGAAATGGGTTACCAATTTTGCAGTCCATTCGCCAGCAGCAAAATTGACGTTTTCAGCTTTTGAAGTTAAAATCTCGCTTTAAATATGTGCATAGTTTAATTAGTGAACAAGCCTATTTTAGAGCTTTGGAGATGTCGGCTGAAGCCATCCAAGCCTTCAAAAACCTTGAAAGCCAAGACTTCCGCATACTGCAGGTTATCGAAGCCGCCATGGCAAAACACGAATACGTGCCAAAAGAGGTCATCGTTAAATACTCCAAATTCAACATTGAAGAAGTCGCATTCCGCCTTGAAAAGCTGCACAAGCTCCGCCTGATACGCCAAACAAGACAACCCTATTTGGGGTATACGCTGAACTATGCGGGCTACGACTGCCTAGCCATAAACGCCTTCGTAAAAGCCAGCATCCTAGAGGCTTTCGGCAAACCGTTAGGCGTGGGCAAAGAAGCAGACGTCTACGATGCTTTAACGCCAACGGGTGAACGCATAGCCATAAAATTCCACCGACTAGGAAGAATAAGCTTCCGCCAAACAAGACGCAAACGCGACTGGACAAGGGAGGATGTGAACTGGCTGTTGCGCTCAAGAAAGGCCGCAGAAAAAGAATATGAAGCGTTAAGGCTTGTCTACCCGAAAGGCGTGGCTGTGCCAAAACCCATAAGCCAAAACCGCCACGCCATAGCCATGAGCGCCATAGAAGGCGCAGAACTCGCCCAATACCGCGAAATCCCAAACCCGCGGAAAGTGCTGCTGGAAATCCTACACAACGTCCGAAAAGCCTACCAAAAGGCTGGAATAATCCACGCAGACCTAAGCGAATACAACATCATCCTAAAACCCGACACTCACATCCTCATAATAGACTGGCCCCAATACGTGACCAAAGACCACCCAAACGCCCAGATGCTCCTAAAACGCGACGTAGAAAATGTAATAGCCTTCTTCAAACGCAAACATTTGATAGAAGCTGACGTGGAAAAAGCCTTCGCCTACGTAACTGGCAAGGGAAGAAAACCCAGCTATTTCTTAAGGGCGTCCAAAACTATGTAGAGGATGTTGTTGCCCCTAAGCAAAATGTTCCCGTAATTGGCAATAGGCTGGTCTTCACGGCACTCAGTGGCGCCTTCCAAGAGAATATTCATGTGCCCGTCGCATTTCACCATTTTACCCCTATACTCGCAGCCATTCTTCAAAACCACGACAATGTGCGCGTTTAACTGTTTAACAAGGACGTTCAAAGGCTTCTTGCTGGGCTCCATAACAGCACCTTAAAGACGTTGAACTCTAACCATAATCCACTCTCAAGCGTTACATATAAAAGTTTTATGAAAAACACCTCTCCAAAAAGTCCAAACGCAGAAACAAAACACACTTTTCCAAAGATTTTAAAATCTTTAAACATCGAGTTTACAGCGGAGAAACCCATGCATAAACAAGTGCAAATAAACGAAGAAGCCTAATCAGAAATAGTCGGGCGGGCAGGATTTGAACCTGCGACACTCCGGTTTCCGCACTACGCATGTGCGCTTGGTAGGCTGATAGGGACACCCGCCCAAAGGCAGATGTCTACAGCCGGAAGCTCTACCAAGCTGAGCTACCGCCCGCCCTCAACAAAAACTAAGAGTTAAGAGAAATAATTTAACCATTTCGTTGGTTATGCTCAAAGCCTTTAAAGATTGAGGGCTGGCGTGTTGGCTGTAACCCGCCTTCTGTCGTGTGTGGCATTCGGCTTATCGGGCTACCTGCGCTTCAGGTAGAATCTTCATCAGCGCTGTTTGCCCTTTCCACGTGCAGGACGGCCGTTTCACCGTTTCCACCGGCATCCTCGACAACTTAGCATGCCTCATTGGCATCTGCTCAGGTGGACGTTTCGTTTCTGCTCCGTTGCCAGGGCTCTCGCCCTACGCCCTTGCGGGCGTTGCACTTCTACACGTGGGCGGAGTTTCCTCGGGCCTCATAAAGGGTCGGCCCGAAAGCCACACGCCAACTCGCCAGCCCACAATGTTTATGGTGGATGTGTTCAATAAATGTTTTGGAAAAAACTATTTTGTATGTTAGCGTGTATTGTGTATTGTGTGATGGTTGTGGTTAAATGGGTTGTTTTGGTTACGGGCACGCCTTGCGTCGGCAAGACTTCTGTGGCACGTTTGCTGGCGGAGAAGCTTAACGCCTTATACATAAACCTAACCGAGTTGGCGGTTAAGGAAAACCTTGTTTTGGAAAGAGACGAGAAAAGAAACACTGTTATCGTGGATGAGAAGCGTATGAAAAAGGCAATGGGCAAACTCATAGAGGGTTGCGGTGAGCAAACCGTGGTCGTTGATGGACACTACGCGGCAAGCGTCGTTCCCAAAAAGCTTGTAACCCACGTTTTTGTTTTGCGCCGCAATCCGGTGGAGCTGCGAAAGTTTATGGAGAAGGCAGGCTTTTCGGGCAACAAGCTTTGGGAGAATTTGGCTGCTGAAATCTTAGACGTCTGCCTCGTAGATGCTTTAAAGGCTTGCGGTAGCGAAAAAGTCTGTGAGATTGATGTTTCCGGCAAAAGCGTCGAAGAAGTTGTGGCGGAAATTCTCCAAGTTTTAAACGGTTCCAGAAAATGCTATGCGGGGGTTGTGGATTGGCTTGGCAAACTGGAGCGGGAAGGGCTTCTAGAAGAGTACTTGAAGATTTGAAAAGCCCTCTTTCAGCCTTTTAGGCTTTGAAGAATTTGCCGCGTGGTTAAAAGCATTATTTTCCGCCTGTTAGCGTAAGCTTTCGCATGGTCACTGAACTGCTCCCCGACAATTACGGGGTTGGGCAGTCCCACCTCTTCTGCGGCTTTGTCGAGGTTGATTATGACGTTTATGCCTATGGTTCTCTTCCAGTCTTTAACCCAAACACACTGAGTTAAGCGCCCTTTCTGAACTATTAGGTCGAAGGTTCTTTGAACCCCACGATATCCTTCCAGGCTGACGTTCTCCTCCACCTTATAGCCCTTTTTCCGAAAGTACTGAATCACCGCCTCTTTAAGATTAAATTCTTTTTTCGGCTCCGTTTTTTCGGCGTTCATCGGCACCCTCTGGAGCTTGTGTTAAGCGTTATTTATCCGTGCTGTGAAAAAGTTTTCGGAGTAGAAGCCTATGCCCAACTATGCAGTTGTGGCTTGCGGCAAGTGCGGTGGATACTTGTTGGCGAAAACAGATCAAAAAACGAGGACATGCCCATACTGTGGCTCAAAAATACTTTTGGAAAAGGCCAAGAAAGTTGCTTTTGCCAAAACCGCCAACGAAGCTTCGCTTTTGCTGCGTAGGATTAAAGAAAAGAAGCAAAAGTTAATGTTCGAAGGCTATTTTGAGGAGAGCCATTAACCCTATCCCTAGGAGAATTACGATAAACTGGGCCAGCGACTCCCTTGCAAGGCTTTTCTTGTGAAGCTCAGGCATCAGGTCGGTGGCAGCTATGTAGATGAAACCGCCCGCAGCAAAAGGCACTAGAAGCGTCTCTATGCTTTGCAAGTATGCCAAAAAATATGTTAGAAGAGCACCAGCCACAGCGGTTACAGCCGAGATGAAATTGAAGGTTAAAGCCTTTTTTCGGTTCAGCCCCCCATATATTAGCACGCCGAAATCGCCGAGTTCTTGTGGAATCTCGTGCAGAATCACGGCCATTGTTGTGGCGAAGCCCAGCTGATAACTGCCGGAAGCTGATGACACAATGTACGTGGCTGCAATTATCATTCCATCAATAAAGTTGTGAATCCCATCTCCAATGAGGTTTAAATATACGAAGGCGTGGGTTGGACATTCCCTCTCGTGGCAGTGGCGCCAATAAAAGAACTTTTCAAGGGCGAAGAAGACAATTATGCCGGCTATCACGTAAAAAAAGACTGTTGTTACGTCATTTTCAGATTCTAGGGCTTCTGGAAGCAAGTGTAGAAAGGCTCCACCGATTAATGTGCCGGAGGCAAACCCAACTAAAAGCATTGTTACGCGGTTCAGCCGCTCCTCTCGCATTCCAGCGAAAATCAGCCCTACAAAGGCTATGAGACTTACAACCGTTACGGATGCGAGAATCATTATTAAATCGATCATCAAACCTTATGGTTAAGCTGTACCCTTATTAGAGTATCGGTTTAGGTCTTCAAACTTTGAAGCATCTCACAGGCCTTACACAAATCTTGTGTGGTTGGCTCACCGCAAAGGCTGCACTCTTTTAAGACTTCAGCGGCGACAGCTTTCTCCATAGCTTGTCTAATTCGCTCTGCTGCCTTAAACACTGTGTATTTTATTCCCGCATGTTTTTCCTCCATGCGGTTTAAGAATTGGCGAATATCGCTTCGGAGGGCCTCAGGCGCGTAGGGACACGGCATGCTTTGAAACTTTATCTTTTTAACATAGGCGAATAGGGCTGTCTCTTTTTCTGGGATTTCGCAAAAAGGCTTAACACGCCTAACAAGTTTTGGGTGCACATCGTCCGTGACTGGCTTTTCTCTAGCTATGCGCATGACGTCGCCGTGAAGCATGTTTAAAAGCACTGTTTGAGCCTCGTCATCCAACGTGTGGGCGGTTGCAAGCTTGTTCGCCGCGACTTCTCTGGCAATCATGTTTAAGGCTTTTCGCCTCAAAACCCCGCAGTAGGCGCATGGTGTTAACTCGCTTTCGCCAGCCGCCCTGATTCTTTCAACAATTTCGTCGAGAGTAAAGCCATAAAGCTCTTTAAAAGAGATTGTATGGTGCTCCACGCCGAGTTTTCTGCAGTTTTCTCTTGCTATTTTTAGGGCTTCGTCTCTATAGCCGGCTATCCCTTCGTCAACGGAAACCGCCACAAGCGAAGCCTTCGGATAGTCGCGTTCTATTCTGGCTAGTATGTGGAGAAGGCTTACGCTATCTTTTCCGCCTGAAACCGCCACGGCTATTCTGTCGTCGAAGTCAAACATTTTGTATTTGGCTATAGTGGCTCTAACCTTGCTTTCGATGGACTTGACGAAGCAGCCTCTGCAAAGCATCTCGCCGGAATATCGCCTAAAAAAGAAGGCTGGCTTGCGCTTGCAAATAGTGCAGACAACACTGTCCATCAGTATGCCACTTGCCTCGAAGGTTTGCTGTTTACGCTTAAGGTTTTTAAACGTGATAAGGGTTTCTCAATGCTGAAAGTGAAAAAGTTGGCTAAAAAACCACTTAGGCACCTAGAATTCAACGAAATAGTCTACACAAGCGAAAGATGGAAACTTCTCGAAAAGCTAAGGGCTAAAGCAATACGCCTCATGGAGGCACTGGAAAAATTCAACATAGAATCCATAGTACATGGCAGCATCGCCAGAGGAGACGTTACGGATAAAAGCGACATAGACGTCTTCATACCAAGCCAGCCCTCATCCTTCCTCGTGGAAACAGCCCTTGAAAGCGCTGGCATACCGCTGAACCGACGGCTTGTGGTGCAGGCTACACCAGCTTATGCCATGAAAGCCTACATTGAAATAGACGAAAGAACCAGCGTCTCTTTCCCATTGATGAAGATGCGCAAGGTGGAACGCGAATTCTACCGGTTCGGAGGAGAAGCAACCCTAAAAGATTTGAAGGTTGGACTGCGTTTTCCCGGCGTAGACAAACGCTTGATGCTAATTGAGCCGACAGAGAAGGGACATAGGGAAAGCTCCATCATCAGATGCGAAGAACAAGTCGCTAGGCTTCTTGGCATATCTGTAGAAACGGTCCTTGACAGGGTTCACGCCCTCCTAAGAAGGGATGAAATTGGCAGAACAGGAGTTTTCATTGAGAAAGAGTTGGCGGAGGGCGAAACCTTCGAACAAGCCCTGAAAAGGCTTGCAAAGGAAAACCCGGCGGTTAGACGAAGGCTAAGGTCTGTTTAGCGTAAAAACTATTTCTCTAAAATTTTTTATATTTGATAGTGCAATCAAACTGCTGAGGTGCACTTGTATGCCGTTGACGTTAAAGGTTCGAGACGTAATGGAAAATAATGTCGTAGTAGTCGACGGAAATCTTCCAGCAAAAGAGGCTTTAAATAAAATGTTGAAAAATGGCGTATGGTCTGTTGTTGTCAACATAAACGATTTACCAATGGGGGTTGTTACAGAGCGAGACCTATTAAGGAGGGTAATCGCTAAGGGCCGAAATATTGATAAAGTATTGTTGAAGGATGTTATGTCAAGTCCTCTCATAACCATCGACCCCGATGCACCTTTCGGAGAAGCGTGGAAGCTTATGACTGAAAAAGGCGTTAGGCGCTTATACGTCATTGAAAAGGGAAAAATCATAGGAAGGGTAACCCAAACCGGACTGTTTAAAAAACTTCTCGATGCCGTGTTAACATTATCTTCGATTGAATACTTAATGTAAATCTATCTAACTCATACAAAGCCTAGAAATATCATTGCATTAAGTCCATTTTTAAGTAGAAAATTAAAGAAGTATGTTGGGAGCTGCTCCCACATATATTATATAACCTATATAAACTCTTGAAGTTCGAATCGGAGCAGTGCAGCCATTCCACCGAGAGCGACGAGTTTTATTCCAGCCTCGTGTTCTGTGCTGACGATGAGAACTTTCCCACCTTTCTGTTCTACATCCTTCATCAACTGTTCAAGAGATAAGCGTTCCTCGTCTGAGGCTTCACGCAGCACTGTGTCAGCCAAAACGAGAAGTTCAACGGCTCCAAGGTCGGCGGCTTTACGCACTTCTTCCAAACCATAAGCCACCGTTTTCTCGCTTTTTCCAAGTCTCTCCAAAACTTTTTCGACAGCTTCCGTCTCCTCTAAAATGCGTAGGTGCCTCACAGTTTTAGTGAGAACTCCAGACCGTAGTGCCTCATAGATTCCGGCGACACCGCTGTTGTTTACGCCTTTAACGTCCACTATGGATTTGGCTATTTCCGGCGCCTCACGGGCAACAAAGTCTACGAAGCCGTTTTTTACGAAGCCTACGCCTATAACGGCTATTGGGTTGCGATTTTCATTCCAAATTTGGCGGAGACTCTCCAAGGCTTTATGGAAAAACTCTTTTAAGGCTGCTCCGCGTTTTTCAGCTTCAAGTTTCCCCGGAAGCCTTGTTTTTTCTTCGACTTTTACTTCAACACCATAATGGGTTGTTGTGGCCACTGCATAGCCTTCATCGTCTATGGCAATTATGATTATAGGTTTTTCAGAAGCCTTCGCGGCGGCTTGAAGCCTCTCAACATGGTGGCGGGGCCACTCCTCCTTAACTATGGTTACCGGCGTGTTTACGGCGATGTTCAACGTGTGATGCGCACCCGTCGGGACGATGTCTGGTGCTTGGCATATTGTTCCATGAACCCTTAGCCTTCCAAGAAGCCTGTCCCAGAAGACTTTCTCCACTTTAACGCCGAGAAAAACGGAAACCCTTTCGCCCCGTTTAGCCCTAGCATATTTCTCGTCTTGCTTTATTTCCCGCGTAGTGTAAGCGTAAACCTCGTCGCCCTTGTAAATGATGTTGTAAAGATGCCACAAATCGTCAAAAGTTTCCGGAACAACCTTAACAAAACCCTTCTTCAAGTTCATTTCAAGAATCTTCAAAGAATGTGCCTCTTCGCCGTTTTTACAGCGTCGGAGAACCTTGACGGGTTTAGTATTTGCGGGCGTGGGGTCTAACAAGCTCCTCCAATATGCTCAACAGGTCTGGAACCTTTGTCACAATGTCCGTGAACGTGACAATGCCAACAAGCTCATCGTTATTCCTTGTGACAAGAAGCCTCTTAATGCCCTTTTTAGCCATAAGCTTCGCAGCCTCGTTAATGCTGGCGTTCTCATCGATGGTCACCACAGGGCTGGTCATGATTTGCCTCGCCGTTACGGTTTCTGGAGTCAAACAAGGCTCCACAATCCTCTTTAGAATGTCCCTTTCAGTTATTATCCCGACTGGTCTGTCGCCTTGGACGACCACTATGGAGCCAATATCAAACTTGTTCATTACGGCGACAACTTCTTTGACGCTCGTGTCGGGACGCACAACCCGAACATCTTTGGTCATAACATCCCTAACGAGAAGAATCCCAGTCAAATCCAAACGCCTCCCACAAGACACAATCAACAAGCAAAGTATTAAAATCTTCAGCAAAATCCTTAATAAAAGTCTTGCAACCTTTTACATTTTGGGGCCGGTAGATCAGCCTGGAATGATCGCAGCGTTGGCATCGCTGAGGTCGCGGGTTCAAATCCCGCCCGGTCCACTTAATTTTTAAGCGAACCCCCTTAGAACCTCTTTGGATGACTTATAGAATTGCCATGTCTTTTCATCTAATTTCGTTTAATAATTGTGAAAATAACAATTTTTAACCTTAAAAAAGTTTCTTTATCGAGCAAAATACAAAAATTTTTATAGAAAATTTATATTCAAAATCTACGATATTCCTCACGCTCCACAATCCTGCGCGGTCTAACAAATACGAGAGGAAGATGGCGTCCAATTGAAACCATCAAAAACCTTCGCATTTAGGAAGCAACCTATGGAGACATTGCCTAAACCTCTTTATGAACTCTCCGAGGATGAAGTAAGGATTAGGCAGTTGATTGGCAAAGTCACCACATACGTTTTAAAATATCTCTCGAACAGTTTTATTGAAGAGGGATTTGAGTGGCTTCTTCCAGTGATTTTCTCAAAGTCCACAGATCCCCTTTGGCCGGATCCAGGTGCTTCTCTAGAGAAGAGAATTGAATGTGAAATTTACGGCGAGACTGTTAATACGATGGCAAGTATGATTGTACACAAAATGATTGCATGTTCTCTTGCTTTCCCGAAACTTTTCACATACTCGCCTAATATAAGGATTGAGCGGAAAGAAAGGGCGTACAGTGGAATTCACGCCTATGAATTTACGCAACTTGATTTTGAAGTGCGTAATGCCACCTCCAAAGATATAAGATGTTTAGTTGAAAAAGTGTTATGTAGATTGATAAGGGACTTGAGGAAAGATATGCGGGAAGAGCTTGTGGTGCTTGGACGTTATAGCAATTTCGAAACTTTTGATCCCCCTTTTGAGGTGTATGATCGAATACAGCTTATAGCCGAGTATGGCGATCTATGGGAAGAGGAAGTTATAAGCCGCATAGACAAGCCAGTGTGGGTGACTAATATTCCTAGGGAATTCTATGACTTTGAGGATTTCACGAGCGGTTATTGGGACAACTATGACCTCTTTCTCCCAGGATATGGCGAGGTTCTATCCGGATCGAGAAGGGAATGGAAGTATGATAAGCTGGTTAAGAAGATGAATAGGGATGGCATAAAAAAGGAAAATTATAGGCTGCTTTTAAAGCTTGCGAAGGAAGGAAGGCTTCAACCGTCCGCCGGGGCCGGCATAGGCGTTGAAAGGCTTATCCAATGGATAGTTGGCGCGAAACATATTGGCGAGGTGCAGCCTTTCCCAAAGATTCCAGGTGTTGTTTATGATCTTTAACAATGGATTCTGCACACATTTTTAGTTCATAAATTCTTAACAAGCTACATGAGAACTCTTAAGGTGCCACATTGTGCCTGACGGTTTTATTGCTAATGCAATAATCACTCTTTTATGTTTCCCTCTCCCCTATCCATAGATAGAACAATATGCGTCAGTGGCCATAGCCAGCGTTGCTCCGGCGGCCTGGTTCACCACCTTTAAGCTTGATTTTAATGGTTTTGTTGTGTCAGTTTTTATTGTTAATACGTATGTTTGGCTATTTCCATAGATACATCTTGAAGATTCGCTACCTTTATTTATCGAGAATAGCATTGAAATAGGGCAGAGGAAGTAGCCATGTCAAAGAAGCCGCCTTCCAAGGATGATGCATTGGAAGCCTTAGACTTTATAATTAATGTTTTGAGGGAGCATGAGAAGGACTTAGATCGTTTGATAAATGAGTTGGGCAAGATAACTGAAAGACTTGGCGAGGCTGGCGAACTAAGTGGAAAAATAGAAAGTGTTGAGGAGAGGCTTACAAACCTTCAGGGCGAAATATCAAATTTAATTTCTTACATCTCACGGCCAACCACCCACGAAGCCCAAAAAGTGACTGCCGCCGCACCGCCTACACAAAAAACTCAGGTTGTTGCCGCGGAAGTGCGGGGTCCCCCCGTTATTTTGCGTTGCAAGCATTGGGAGGATTTTCAAACTTTAGCGCGTCAAGCTCAGACACTTTCGTTCCTTTACAAGGAGACTGAAAAGGCCTTTCAAGTGGATGCCTTAAAAAACAGTCAGATCATCACCTATAGCGGAGAACTTCCTAGGCAGACGGCCCTCTTGAAGAGTTGGCTTTCCAAACAGCTGGATGTTCCAGAAGATAGAATCCTTGAAGGTGTCTTGGCTGTAGGCTGAGCTTAAGCCGTTGTATATTCGCGTTATTCAGTAATCTTTTTATACAGCTTTTGAATATTAAGTCTTACGACGTAATTTGGGGGACGGAGGTTGAAGGCTGATCAAAAACGGCCAGTTTCGGGTTTTCCGTTTTCGAAGCCTTCTCCTTTCTCCTCGATGACGGAAATGGCCGCATGATCAGCCAAAAAACGATGAAGGTCCCCTAAAAGCCTTTTATGGTGGTGGGCTGTGGAGGAGTCTAGAAAAAACTTAGAGAGGCTTTATGAGGAGTTTGCCAAGTTTAGGGCGTCTATGGATGAGCTTCGTTTTTTGAGGCTTGTTGCGCAGGATCTTAAAAGTTTTAGGAGAATGTTGAGGTTTAAGAGGTTTGATTGATAGGGTTTATGCAAGTAAAGGCTTTAAGGTTTTCCGCCATTATTCTTTTGGAGACTTGCATGGGAAACCCTAAGGGAGAAGTCTACCTCTACAACACTTTGACGCGGAGAAAAGCTCTTTTCGTCCCCATAGAAAGGGGAAAAGTTAAAATGTACTGCTGCGGCCCGACGGTTTACTGGTACGCCCACATAGGCAATTTTAGAACCTACATTTTTGAAGATGTACTGAGGCGAGTCTTAGAATTTAACGGTTTCGAAGTTAAGCATGTTATGAACATTACTGATGTTGGGCATTTAACGTCAGATGCGGACACCGGCGAGGATAAGATGGAGGTTGGCGCTCGGAGGGAGCGAAAAACTGTTTGGGAGATAGCCGAGTTCTACACTAGAAAGTTTTTTGAGGATGCTGAGAGGCTTAACATTCTCAAGCCAACAATTGTTTGTAGGGCAACAGACCATATTGCGGACATGATTGAGTACATCCGTAAGCTTGAGGAGAAAAGTTACACGTACATTATTGATGATGGCATTTACTTCGACACTTCGAAGTTGAGGGATTATGGGAAACTCACGGGTATGGATTTTGAAAGGTTAAATGAAAGCCTTAAGGCTGGGGCGAGGGTTGAATTCAACCCGAACAAGAGGAACCTAACGGACTTTTGTTTATGGCGTTTCTCCCCGAAGGACAAGAAAAGGCAGATGGAGTGGGACTCTCCTTGGGGTGTGGGTTTTCCGGGCTGGCACATAGAATGTACGGTTATGGGCATGAAGTATTTGGGCGAATGTTTTGACATTCATTGTGGAGGAATAGACCACATACCAATCCACCACACGAACGAGATTGCGCAGGCTGAAGCCTTAACGGGTAAGCCTTTGGCTAATTATTGGCTTCACGGAGCCTTCCTCGTGTTTGGCAAATCAACGAAAATGGCGAAGTCGGCTGGGCAAATAATCACGGTTCAGACCCTGGTTGATGAAGGTTTTGACCCGTTGGCTTTCAGATACTTGTGTTTGACGGCTCACTACCGGTCGGAGCTTGTTTTCACATGGGAAAGCCTACAATCCGCCCAAAACGCGTTGTTCACTTTGAGAGAGCGTGTTAGAAGTTTGGCTGAAAATTTGGAGGAGAAGGCTGACAGAAGCCCAAAGTTTAAGGAGTATTATGATAGGTTTCTTGAAGCGGTAAATGACGATTTAAACACGCCTAAGGCTTTAGCCCTAATATGGTCTTTAGTTAGGGAGGAGAAAGCTTTGACTAACCGTGAAAAGTATGATTTGCTCATGGAGTTTGACAAAATCTTTGCTCTAGACTTGGCGAGGGACGTAAAAAAAGAGGAGAAACTGCCACCAGAGGCTGAAGAGCTTATCCGAAGAAGAGAAGAAGCCAGAAAAGCCAAAGACTGGGCGACCGCTGACAAGATTAGGGAGCAGCTGCGAGCCATGGGCATAATAGTTGAGGATACGCCGCAAGGTGTGAGGTGGCGGATAGTTAAACGCTAGCTTCTTTTCCATGCATGTTCCAGTTGGCGGTGATGTATTTTTCCCTGTAAAGTTTTTCAGCAAGCTCTTTCTCGTATGGTGTTAATTCTTTCGGCTTAAAGGGCGTTTTAAGGGTTTCGTGAAAGCCTTCAACGAGGGCTTCATGCACCCTTTCTATAGAAACTTCCTTGCCAAGCTCCGCCCTTATTGAGGTTATTTTGTTTTTGGCTATATAAACCACTTCCATACATGTTTTCGCCCATGGAACCTTCAGAAAGGTGAACATTCTCTCCAAGTTAACGTCTACAAGGATTGTGCCGTGCTGTAAAACTATGCCAGACTTATGGCACTGGGCGCTTCCAGAGATTTTTTTGCCGTTTACCGTTAGGTTTGGGCACGCTCTTGGGCTGCCCTCGTTGAAGTTCGCCCTTAAACCCAAAATCTTTAGGGCTTCAACTATTCCGGCGTAAATTTTTGCATAAACTTCAGTGATATCTTTGGCGTTCAAGTCGTCTTTGTCTGCGACTACGCTGTATGTGATTTCGCCTTCAGCGTCATGGTAAACTGTGCCTCCGCCGGTTACGCGCCTAACCACATCCACACCATGTTTAAGACAGTTGTCCAAGTAAACCTCATTTTCTATGTTTTGAAACTTTCCAATAGACACTGCCGATGGGTTCCAACGGTAAAACCGCACGGTGTTTGGCACAAGCCCCTTTATTCTTGCGTTTAAAATGGCTTCGTCTATAGCCATATTCATGTAGGCGTTGTGCGTCTCTAACTTTAACAATCTCCAAACGGTCATGTGCGAGGCTTCCATCCTTAGCTTAACTTGGCGTATGGATTTTTGTGTTTTTCTGAAAACCATGTTGGTTTGGAGCTTTTTCAAGCTAATAGGGCCTATCCCTCTAGTTTTCGGGGTTTAGACTTCGTTCAGTTTAAATATTAGATGTGTGATTAGACGTAGCGAGAGGATAACTGGGGCTATGGGTTCAAAGTCTCCGAGAGGTGAGTTTGCTGCTAGAAAGTTGGCGGCAAAACGGCAAAAGTTTCGTTGGAGTAGCAGATACTATAAAAGGCGTATGCTGGGTTTAGATGTTAAGGCGGATCCCCTTGAAGGCGCGCCCATGGCTAGGGGCATAGTTCTAGAGAAAGTTGGTGTTGAAAGCAAGCAGCCCAACAGTGCCATCCGAAAATGTGTTAGGGTTCAGCTTATCAAAAATGGTAAGGTTATTACGGCTTTTCTGCCCGGAGACGGCGCCCTCAACGTTGTGGACGAACACGACGAAGTGATCGTGGAGGGCATCGGCGGTTCTCGTGGGAGAAGCATGGGCGACATTCCGGGCGTAAGATGGAAAGTTATAATGGTTAACGGTGTTGCCCTCAAAGAGCTTGTGCTTGGTAGGAAACAGAAGCCAATGCGGTGAAAGCCTTGAGCAAAGAACAGAAAGCGGAAAAGGAGAAAGAAATAAAGCTTTTCGGAAAATGGAGCTTTAAAGATGT
>Ga0185307_1001135_pt1 | contig 15227 bp, 16 predicted proteins | sample LHCtaG_FD_128010 | JGI IMG/M metagenome (GOLD analysis project Ga0185307, IMG submission 128010) | Hot spring microbial communities from Little Hot Creek, USA to study Microbial Dark Matter (Phase II) - LHC4sed_matched (SPADES... | ecosystem: Environmental > Aquatic > Thermal springs > Hot... | reverse complement strand
GGAATCGATATATCTCCAACCTGAAGGGTTTCAATCCATAAACCTATCTCAGGAAAGAACTTACCTAATAGGAGGCCAATAATCATGGATGCTAGCACCCATAAAGTAAGATACTTTTCAAACAGTCCCAAAGTGGATTGATTCTCAGGCATGCTAAATTCACTTTATATTTGTTCTAGAAGCCTAATAGTAGAAGCCAAATATTTAAGTATAATCCAGCTCCGATAGACGAGATTAGTATTAGCGAAGCTATCGTCTCCTCATAGAAGCCATAGCGTTCACTTAGCACTATCATGGAAACCGCAACTGGGACGCCATGCATAATTACTAGTACGGCTGTTTGGATTTTTGGTAGATTAAAAATACTTGAAACCAGTAAGGCTATAGTTGGAAGGACAACTATTCTTAGTAGGCTCAGTTTAAAGGCTATGGAAAGATTAGCGTATTTTCTTCCGTATAGGAAGACACCTAGCATAAAAACCGCTACAGTCACAGTTGTACTTCCAAGCATATATAATGGAATTGATATGAAATCCGGGATTTCCATGTTTGCAACCGATAGTAATAAACCTGTTAATATTGAGAGGATAAGCGGGTTTCTAGAGAGTCTCAATAGGGTGGTTTTAAGCCCCTTTATAATTGGGACGCTACCCATTTTATAGAGTTCTAGAGTTGTTATTGATGCCGTTACGCCTAGAATGGATATTGTTGAGGATGATAATGTTGCGAGCAACTCCCCTTCAGATGGAAAAGCAAATACTACGAAGGGTATCCCAAAAAAGACGAGGCTCCCAAAGACGGAGCTCAATATAAGTAGGTAGAGCATATCTTTCGAGAAGCGGATCACTAAATAAAGCAGAATAAATATTCCAATGATTAAAATTATCGGTATTATCCCGGCAAATACGAACTTGAGGTTCTCCTCGGTAAATTTTATTTTAGAAAGGTCTACTATGAAGAGTGCTGGTAGCGCAAAATAATATATGTAAGCGCTTAATACCCGCTCATCTCCAGGCTTTAGAAAGCCCACCTTTTTGGAAATAAAGCCCAATCCTATTAGGAGAGAAAGCGGTATAATTGTTCGGAGAACTATGTTAAGCTCCATCTCCCCTTAATACAATCCTCCAAGATAGTAATCTTAAAATTTATTATTAGACCTCAGCATTTCAGCCAACTCTATAAGGTTCTCCAGTAATTGCCTAATAAAGATTTTACCTCTTTCATCCTTAAATCTCCCATCAGCATCGAATTTTTCATTAGCAAAATTCACGATTACCTCAGGCTTATTTACCACATATGTATTGAGGGAGGAGAGTATTTGGCGCAGGTGCGTCTGCGCCCTAGCTCCACCCAGCATCCCTAATGATGCGCTCATTATTGCAACTGGCTTACCATCAAGGGAATTATCACCGGGCGGTCTAGAAGCCCAGTCTAAAGCGTTCTTAAGCACACCGGGTATGGATGAATTATATTCGGGAGTCACTATTAGGAGCGCATCAGCCCGCTTAATCTTTTCCTTAAACTTCCTAACCGCCTCAGGCATATTATACTCTAAGTCCTGATTAAATAGCGGGATCTCCCCTAAATCCAGAATTTCTAATCTAACGTTCTTTGGCATTAATTCTGATACTGCATGTAACAGCATTTTATTATATGATTCTTTTCTGAGACTTCCAGCAAATCCCACTATAAACAGAGGTTCACTCTCACTCATAAAATTAAGAGTATTTTTAAGCATCTTATAAACATGCCTATTTGAACATTGAGTCTAAAAGCATCATTATTGCGAAGCCAGCTATTAACCCGAAGGTGGCTTTCCGTCCAAATCCTTTTCTATGGCTTTCCGGCACCATTTCGTCAATGATTACGAAAAGCATTGCTCCAGCCGCGAAAGCTAAGCCCCAAGGCAAAATCGAATGGGCAATGGAGACGAGTACTAAGCCTAAAAAGCCGCCAATAGGCTCCACAAGCCCAGTCAAGGTAGAATATCCCAATGCCTTCGCCTTACTATACTTCTCTCTTAAAAGCGGTAAAGCAACGGCTAAGCCTTCCGGAGCATTCTGCAAGCCTATTGCTGTTGCTACAATAAACCCTGCTGCAATATCACCAGCACCAAAACTAACACCTACAGCGAACCCCTCTGGAAAGTTGTGGATTGTTATGGCGATTATGAAAAGCCAAATCTTCGAGAGATTTGATGGAGGGCCCTCTGGACCCGCCACCGGATGAAAGTGCGGAATAACTTGGTCGATGAAATGTATTATTACCGCGCCCATTATAAACCCTGAAACCGCTATCAAAGGACCGCCTAAACTTATTGATGGAACCAGTAGACTGAAGGCGGTTGCAGCTAACATAACTCCTGCGGAGAATCCAAGCATAACATCCATCGTATCGTCTGAGAATTGTTTGCCTAAATAGATTGGTAGGGCTCCAGCTCCCGTGGCTAAACCGGCCAGCAAGCTTGCAGTAAACCCTAAATAAAATGTGTCCATGAGACGCTTGACTCCATTAAATGACTAAAAATAAGATATCCTAGAACAAAAAATAAAAAGTTTTTATAATCCATAAAGGAATTTTCTTGATGATTGGTTTAAATGCCTCGAGCGGATCTGGTTGACCAAATTTGGTAAGATTTATGATTTAATGATTGTTGGTGCTGGTCCAGCTGGTATAACTGCTGCTGTATATGCTGCTAGGAAGAGGATGGATTTCCTGGTACTTACAACCAATATTGGTGGTCAAGTAACATACGCGTCCCAGGTTGAGAATTACACTGGTTTTCAATATATTACTGGCGAAGAATTAGCAGCTAAATTTTATGAACACCTAAAACGTTATGGCTTTGATGTTAAGGTAGAAGAGGTTAAGCGGATAAAGCCGAGCGGCGACCTATTTAATGTTAAGACGGCTTACGCGAATTACCTCAGTAAAACTGTTATAGTTGCAACAGGCAGAAGACCTAGAGAGCTTAATGTTCCAGGTGAGAGAGAGTTTAAGAATAGAGGTGTAACGTATTGCGCCACATGTGATGCGCCACTTTTTGAGGATATGGATGTCGCTGTTGTTGGTGGTGGAAACGCCGGGCTTGAAGCAGTTTTACAGCTAATGAAGATAGCAAACAAAATATATTTGATTGAGATTTTGCCCCATCTAAAAGCTGACCCAATCCTCATTGAAAAGGCTTTAGCATCAGATAAAGTTGAGGTTTGGACGAGCACAAAAGTTCTCGAAATAATAGGTGAGAAAACAGTTAGTGGAATAAGGGTTCAAAGAAACGGTGAAGTGAAAATTTTACCAGTTCAAGGCGTTTTCGTGGAGATCGGATCTATACCAAACTCCGAAATAGTTGACTTTGTCGAAAAGAATCAGGGGGGAGAAATAATTGTAAACTGTGCATGTGAAACAAGTTTTCCAGGGTTATTTGCAGCTGGAGACGTGACAAATGTGCCAGAGAAGCAGATAATAATTGCTGCTGGAGAGGGCTGTAAAGCAGCGCTATCAGCATTCCGCTATCTCTCAAGAAAGAGAATTTAAAATCAATACTCAATGCCCAGATAGGAGCTTATTAATCTCATAAAAATTTAAATCACTGATTCTCAGAAAGAAGTTATTGTTAGGAGGATTAAATTGATGCCAAATGTATTAGATGTGGATGCCGAGAATTGGGAGGAAGAAGTTTTACAATCTGACATATTGACGATTGTAGATTTCTGGCATGAGAGATGCCCTTGGTGCATTATGCTAAATCCAGTGTTTGAGGAGGTTGCTGAAGAATACGAGGGCAGAGTAAAGTTTGTCAGGTTTAATGTTTTGAGAAGTCCAAGAAATAGAGATATAGCGTTAAGGAATGGCATCATGGGTACGCCGACAATAGCCTTTTACTGTAGTGGCAGGTATCTGGGTTCAATAGTTGGCTTCGTTCCAAAAGAGCATCTAATACATGTTATTGAAGACATGATAAAGCGATATAGAGAATGCGTCAGGCAGAGTACAAAACTAGAATAAGCAGTAAGCGCATTCTTAACAATGCTAATCTTCCCCACTCCGTTAAGTGAGGATATCTACAGTTGTTTCTTAATATTATCATGGACTCTATTATTTATCTAAACCATAACTTTCCTTAATTTTTTGCTTTGTGGCTTAATTATTTTAACGGTTATTTTTCGTCCCTTTTCCGCTTCTGGAAGTTTTTCAGCCATATTGATAGAGGATGAAATCTTCCCCTCCCTATTGAATTGGGCAAGAAATCCTTATAAATTCACAGATTTAACTGAAAAATAAACCCGAATTATAAGAAAACAGTAGAAAAAGAATAGAATTGGAGAAAAGAGGGAGAAATCTTCAAGAGCCAGTAAAAATTAAGCCACAAAGCTTAATTTTTTAATTCACATTTCTTACGTATGTTTTCATAAACTGTAGATACTCTTCTCTTTTAAACAGATCAGGACGATTTTTCAAGGGCAATCTAGTATTTCCACCGTCAATTATGAATAAAATGACTATTAAGCACGAGAAATGCCAAAAACAAGCTTAATCTCTTATTAGATGTTATTGACTAAGAGATAGGAAGACAAAAAATATTTCATAAAATAAAAAGTGGAAAAATATTAAAGCTTTTTAGATGATTTACATCTTATTTCTTGCTCTCGTAAATTAAATCTCTTCCATTAATGTCGTGAAGAAGTCATGGTGTTCCTCTTCATCTTTCAGAATATTTTGGAATAGATAGGCTGTTGTCTCATCTTTTTCTGCGCGCGCCTGGGCTATTATCTCTTTATATAAGTTGATGGCGTTTTCCTCATCTTTTACATCGCGTTGTATCATTTCTTTAAGGGTTTTTCCTACGAATATTTCCGTTGGCTTCGTTGTAGGTGTTCCCCCAAGATAGAAAAGTCTTTCAGCAATAGCCTCAGCATGTTTCATCTCTGTTATCGCTATTTTCTCCAACTCATCCTTAACAGCAAAACCTTTAACTCCACTCCACTGGACATGCTGCCACATATATTGGATGGATACCTGAATTTCCCTCGCTATTGCTGCATTTAACATTTCCAACAACTTTTCAGAAGCCATATCTTCACACCTTCTTTCTAAACTATCTTATTATAAACATAAAAAGTTTATCCTTAACCGGACGTGTCCAAAAATTAGTTAGATGTTGACAGTCAATTATTTATGGAGTATTCTACAAAAAATAATTGAATACCTGAAAGAGGTTGGAGTGTTCTAACGTTAAGAGAATATAACCCCGCTGATAGAATAAAAAATCGGCTAAAGAAAGAAACCTCACTGTAGATCAACTGATAAACGAGCTTTTAAGCCCTAAAAAGGCTAGCAGCTTAGTTGTATGTGAGATATGTGGAGCCAAGGTAAAGAGTGAAAAATTGCATAGACATAGAGAAAAAGTACATCCCTCGGTTTTGACAGTCAAGTAATTATGAATTTTTGGACACGCCCTCCTTAACCGAGGTATATTCGAGAATTCGAAGCCAACGATACTGAACTATCTGTGGGAATAAATAAACTTATGTAACGAAGCATTTACATTTAAATAACTCTTCTTAAGGATATATTGAAACATGATGCTGATTATTAGTTTGCTAAAAAGATATAAAATATCAAAAATCGATTAGTGGTATACATGAATGTTCATGTCCATCACCATCATGTTCATCATGTTGAAGAGTTTAAGAGAAGATTTTGGATTTCATTAATATTCACTATTCCCATTCTGCTTTTATCTGAAATGATTCAAATGTGGCTGGGTCTTGAGTGGATACGAATCCCATACCAGAAACAATTTTTGTCTCTTATGTCCGTCATTATTTACTTTTATGGCGGATGGCCCTTCTTAAAAGGTCTATTTCAAGAGGTTAAATCTAGACAGCCAGGTATGATGACGCTTATTGGCACAGCCATATCTGTGGCTTTATTCTACTCCCTTGGAACAGTCTTTCTCATAAGTGGAAAGGACTTTTTCTGGGAACTTGCGACCCTCATCAACATTATGCTCCTGGGACACTGGATAGAAGCCAAGAGTGTTTTGGGCGCCTCAATGGCTTTAGAGGATCTTGTCCGCATAATGCCCACAGCAGCTCATCTCATCAAAAATGGCGCACTCATAGATATTCCAATTTCACAGTTAAAAAGAGGCGATATTGTTCTTGTTCGACCTGGGGAGAAAGTTCCTTCTGATGGTGTTATCGTTGAAGGTGAATCTTCAGTCGACGAGTCTCTGCTGACCGGCGAGTCAAAACCTATCGATAAGAGGGTTGGCGATAAAGTCGTTGGTGGAACAATGAACGGAGAGGGCGTACTTAAAGTACGCGTGGAACGAACCGGTGAGGAAACCTATCTCTCTCAAGTCATAAAACTTGTTAGGGAAGCCCAGGAGAGCAGATCTAGGACGCAGGATTTAGCGAATAGGGCCGCTGCGCTCCTGTTCTATGCGGCTTTAGGGGTTGGAATAATAACCTTTATTGTATGGAGTTTCGTCGCAAATTTTGATTTCGCACTTGAGAGAACAGTTACAGTGCTTGTAATCGCATGCCCACACGCGCTGGGTTTAGCGATACCCCTAGTTGTGGCTTTATCAACGTCCATAACGGCTAAAAATGGGATTCTTATAAGGGATAGACGAGCCTTCGAGATGGTTAAGGATGTAAACGTTGTTGTCTTCGACAAAACTGGAACATTAACTGCTGGGAAATTCGGCGTAAGCGATGTTGTCCCATTTATACCTGAAATAGATCTTTTAGGGCTTGCCGCAAGCATTGAGCTCAACTCTGAGCATATCATAGCAAAAGCCATAGTGGAATATGCAAAAAATAAGGGCGCAGAAATCTTTCAGACAAAGGAGTTTAAGGCTTTACCGGGGAAAGGCGCCTACGGAAAGGTTGGGGAAAGAGAGGTTTATGTTGGAAGCATAAATCTTCTAGAAGATTTAGGGATAAAGGTGGGCGATCCGAGGATAACGGAGCTTCAGAGGCAGGGCAAAACGGTCGTTTTTACAGTAGTTAATGGAAAGCTCGCCGGCGCCTTTGCTCTAGCTGACTCTATAAGGACGGAATCCTATGAAGCGGTTAAAAGGTTAAAGGAGAACGGCATAAAAGTTTATATGTTAACAGGGGACTCTGAGGAGGTCGCCCGATGGGTTGCCGAAGAACTCGGCGTGGACAACTATTTCGCCCAGGTATTGCCGGATCAGAAAGCAGAGAAAATTAAGATTTTAAGGAAAAATGGCGATAAAGTCGCTATGGTTGGGGATGGCGTAAACGATGCTCCAGCGCTTGTTACCGCCGATGTTGGTATCGCTATAGGTGCCGGAACAGATGTGGCTATAGAAAGCGCAGATATAATTTTAGTCAAAAGTGATCCTAGAGACGTTGCGAAAGTGATTGACATCTCCCGCAAAACCTACTCAAAGATGGTGCAGAATCTTTTGTGGGCTGCCGGATACAATGTTATAACAATACCTTTAGCGGCTGGAATTTTATCAGGTTTCGGTTTAAGTTTGCCGCCGGCTATCGGAGCGATAATAATGTCGTTGAGCACCGTTATAGTTGCCTTTAATAGTCAGACTTTGCAAAAGTATGAACCTGAGGTGCTGAAAATGATGGGGAAAAAACCTTTGGTTATAGATCCTGTTTGTAAAATGAAAATAGATCCTGACATGGCCTATAGCAAAATTGAGTATGAAAGACAGATCATCTACTTCTGCTCTAAAGCTTGTGAAGAAGAGTTTAAGAAAAATCCAAGGAAATATGTAAAATAGTTAACTGAATCATGCGCTTACAAGTCTTAAATCCTTCGAGTCTGAGATCTAGAAATCAATTAACTCATTAGCATCATGTCTCATAAAAGAGTCCGTCATGAAGAAATCGCAAAAATAATAAATATATTTTTAATGAAGAATCATAGAGGAATGCTTAATGGGTGGAATCTCTGAGAAAGAAAGAAGGGATCTTCTAAAAGAGGTTATCAGACAGCTACACGCCGGCGTCTCCGTGCAAGAGGTTAAGGAAAAATTTAAACAAGTGATTGAAGGTGTAAGCTCACTTGATATTGCAAAAATAGAGCAGGAACTAATTCGAGAGGGAATTTCCAGAGAGGAAATTCAGAGACTTTGCGATGTGCATTTAGCCCTATTTAGAGAGCAGCTGGAAGAGCAGAGGGTTGAGATCATTCCAGAAAACCCGATAAATATTCTTCGTGAAGAACATAATATTCTTCAACAGCACGTTGAAAAACTCACAGAGTTAACGGATAAGATCCAGAGAGCAGAGGATGGAAGTTTAGTCAGAGAGGAAATTCATCAACTTGAACATATTGCCGAAGACTTCCTAGATGCGGAAAAACACTATTTACGTGAGGAAAACGCTTTATTTCCAATTTTGGAAAAACACGGCATTACTGAACCACCAGCTATAATGTGGATGGAGCATAGCCAACTCCGGGAAAAGAAGAAGCAACTTAAAAGTTTAATAGAAAACTCTGCAAGCATGAACTTTCTAGAGTTTAAAAAGCACCTACGCGAAATAGCTGACTCATTAAGAGATATCCTTTCAAGTCATATCTTCAAGGAGAACAACATTCTATTCCCGGTAGCTCTACGAGTGGTTACAGAGCAAGAGTGGCGCCAGATAAAAGAGGATTTCGATGAAATTGGATACTGCTGCTTCACGCCACAGCAGATAATAGCAAAAAGCATTGAAAAAACTAAAAAACCAGTTGTTGAGGAAAAACTGGAGATGGAAGGCGCTCTGCAGTTTAAAACAGGCTTTTTAACAATGGAAGAAATCGAAGCAATTCTGAATACGCTCCCAGTAGAAATAACCTTCGTTGACAAAGATGACCGTGTAAAATTTTTTAACAAAGCTGAGAAGCGCATATTTGTGAGGACAAAAACTATTATCGGTAGAAAAGTGCAGCTTTGCCATCCGCAGAAGAGCATACATGTAGTAAACAAGATACTTGAAGCGTTCAAAAAAGGTGAGAGAGACGTGGCTGAATTTTGGATTCAAAAGGACGGGCGCCTCATCCACATAAGATACTTTGCGGTAAGAGATGAAAACGGCAAATATTTGGGAACAATGGAGGTAACTCAGGATATAACGGATATAAAGAAAATAGAGGGCGAAAAAAGGCTTCTCGATTGGGAGGGAGCATAGTAGACTTAAAACCCCCTCTTTTTTGCAGATTCCAGGAATAGCTTAAGAAAATTATATAATTAAAAGCCTAACAATATATTATTTAAAATGGAAATAGTGAGACGCTGGCATTCTTAATACCTGGATTAAGTTTATCTAAACAGAGATTTTCTCGCTAATATATAAATTATTGCTGAGCTTACAATAAATTCTATGGTCAGATAGCTTCCATTGTAAATTGCTGAGTATAATGCTGGATTCATTCCCTGTGGTGCGTACATTGCGAAGAATATTATACCTGATATGAAGTGGAAAATAAATCTGCCCAAAATTCCAGCGCCAACGCCCACTATTGGATGTTCTCTGAATAACCCTGAGAGCCCCAGCGCTGCGTATGCAAGCGGATAGTCAAGTATCGCTTGAACTGGATTGACCAAGTATCCGCCTAGGGCCATATGAACAAGCCCATAAACTGCGCCGATCTCCAGCCCGGCGCGTAGTCCATATCTGAGAGAGAACCAGAAGAGTGGAACCATGCCAGCTGCGCTTACTGAACCGCCCTGTGGTAGGCGGATTATAGGTGGAAGGATATCCTTAAGAATAACTGATAGAGCTACTGCCACAGTACCCTCAGCAATAACCCTCGTCTTAATTTTAGTATGTTTGGTCTCCTTTGGCATGACAGCATCCGAATAATTAATGAAGAACGCGGCATATAAACATAACGATGTTATAAACAGACTTAAAATTATTGGATTTGTTCAGATTTCAGCCTCTCTACGAGATTTAACACTCTCTCCTTTATGGCATCCCTAATTTTTCTAGCTTCTTCTAGCGGCATTTTTGCAGGGTCGGGCATGTCCCATTCTTCAATATGTTCTGTATAGACTATTGGGCATAAAGCGCCGCTACAGACTATTATGGCTACGTTAGCCTTCTCCTGAAGTTCTCTAGTTAACTGCTGCGGCTTCTTACGACTTATATCTATTCCCTCCTCAAGCATAAGCCTAACAGCATTCGGATGAATGTTCTCAGCTGGAGTTAAACCAGCGCTGATAGCCGTCCAGCCTTCAGGCGCAAACATATTAAAGTATGCCTCAGCAATCTGGCTCCTAAAACTATTCTCAACACAAACAAATAAAACAGTTTTCAACCCAAACGCCCTCCTCCATTATTTATTATGTTTAGGGAAAGAGTTCTATCAATTTTGTCTCACCACATTTTATACATATAAGTTTTAGGTGCGTATCACCTTTAGTTGTTTCTACTGGCTTCCAATCATGATCGCATTCTTCACGTTTCCCCAATTTCTTCTCTTCACTAACCATACGTCTCTCCTCTGGAACGATGTTATAACAAAGTTATATATAAGTTTTATACGAGCTTATGCCTTCCCAGAATTTTTATTATTGTATTGTATAGCCGCCATCGATTATTATATTCTGCCCAGTTATGAAGTCTGATTCATCGCTTGCTAAAAACAGTACGAGATTCGCTATTTCTTCCGGTCTACCCCATCTTCCTAATGGTATGCTCTTTCTTATCTGTTCATAGGTCTCTTCTCCTAAAACCCTTGTTCCTGGTGTTAAAATAGGGCCTGGTGAGATCGCGTTTACGTTTATACCGTACTGAGCCACTTCGAGGGCTAATGCTCTTGTGAAGCCAACTATACCAGCTTTGCTTGCTGAGTAATGTGTAAGATTTATGAAGCCGACAACCGATCCCGCAACCGAAGCTATATTTATTATTTTTCCCCTCTTCTGCTCTATCATTCTAGGTAGAACTGCCCTCGTGAAATGGAAGAACCCCTTCAAGTTTACATCCAGAACTCTATCCCATTCTTGCTCTGTCATCTCTGCAAGTGGTTTAAAGGGATAGATCCCTGCGTTATTAACGAGAATATCTATTCTATTAAACTTCTCTAGAACTTTTCTTACAGCTTCCTCAACTTCTCCGCCATTTGCTACATCACACTTAATGGCTAAACCTTCTTGACCTGATGCTTCAATATCCTTTAGAACTTCAAAAATCTTATCACTAATATCAATGATAGATATTTTTGCGCCGCTCTTAGCCAGAAGTAAAGCTATTTCTCTTCCAATTCCCTGTCCAGCCCCTGTAACAATTGCTACTCTGCCATCTAAATTAAACATGCTTTCACCGAAGAATTAATGGGTTTTAGCCATTCTTTTATTTTTCCCGAATATATTCGGGAAAATGAATTATATATAACTTCGTTATATTATTTTCATGGTGAAATATATGGCAAGTAAAGAGGAGTTAAAAAGAATTCTCAAAGAATTAAAGTCAGAGGAGAACTTAGCAAGTATTGAGGAAAAGGCTCGTTTGCTTCTACGTGATGTAGATCCGGAAACTTTATCTCTCGTTGAGCAAGAGCTCATGGCAGAGGGTTTTGATTCTGAAGAATTTAGAAGACTTTGTGAGATGCATTTGAAGGCCATTACAATTAGAAGAGAGGATAATGAAGTTGGTAGAGATTATCCAGTAAGCATACTTAAGGCCGAACATGAAGTTATATTGGATAATCTTAAATCATTAGAGAAAATAGTTGGAAAGCTTAGGTCTAATATAGGCTTAGGTCAATTAAGCGAAGAATTGAAGAAGCTGGAGCCTATATTAGAATTATTGCTTGAAGTCGAGAACCATCATCAGAGGGAGGAAAAATCTCTTTTTCCGCGATTAGAGGAGCGGGGAGTAACTGGGCCGCCAAATATAATGAGGTTAGAACATGAAGATTTAAGAGCGAGAAAAAGGGCTCTTAAAAAGCTTTTAGATGAGCGAAATGCTTTAGATCATAATTATTTAGTTAATAAGGTGAATGAGTTAAGCACGTACATTGCTTTAACGCTAAGAGATCATATATACAAGGAGAACAATATACTCTATCCATTAGCTCTAAAAATAATACCTGAGAATGAGTGGGATAGAATTAGGGAGGAATTTGATGCTATAGGATATTGTTGTTTTACTCCAGAGATTAAAGTTCAAAGTAGGCATCGCCATTAAAAATAGGGTGAAAAAAGAGGTACTAACCATGAATAAACATTTAATTGGTGATGGGTTCTTCATGATAAAAGAGGAAGAAGATAGAACGATTATTACATTGTGCGCTTGGACAAAGGAAATAGAATTAGAAATAATTCGGTTACTTGATAACAGAAAAGATACAGAAATACACATATATAATAATGGGTACATTTACGGGGAAGAGAGGCATGAAATAGCGCTCTCTCTTGCTGAAATATAGTGTAGAGAGGATTTTTAAAATGGATTCAGTATCTGAAAAAACGCTGTCAGAATCTCTACCTGTTAGATTGAAATATTGGCCAATAAAAAGGTATATGGACATTTATAGAAAATCGTTGGATGACTCAGAGGAGTTTTGGGAGCAGGAAGCAAGAAAACTTGAATGGTTCAAAAGCTGGGACAAAGTTCTTGAATGGGATCCGCCCTTTGCAAAGTGGTTCCCAGGAGGGTTCATAAATGCTTCATATCTCTGCATTGACAGACATTTAAAGAGCTGGAGAAGAAATAAGGTTGCGATATATTGGGAGGGGGAAAACGGGGAAGAAAAAGTTCTCAGTTATTCTCAGCTCCATAGGGAAGTAAACCGTTTAGCTTCAGCTCTCCAGAAATTCGGCGTTAAAGATGGAGATAGAATAGCCATTTATCTGCCAATGATTCCGGAGCTACCAATTGCTATGTTGGCATCAGTAAGGATAGGCGCAATACACACTGTAATTTTTTCCGGCTTCAGTTCTATGGCATTAGCTGATAGAATAAATGATGTAGAAGCCAAAGTTCTTATCACATCAGATGGGAGCTATAGAAGAGGAAAAGCGATTCCATTAAAAGAAATAGCTGACTTAGCTCTAAAAAACACCCCATCCATAGAAAAAGTCATCGTTGTTAAACGAACAGGCCAGGAGGTTAACATGAAAGAGGGGAGAGACCTTTGGTATCATGAAGTTATGGAAGAGGCTGAGGAAAATGTTCCTCCGTTACCCGTGGAAAGCACGCACCCCCTTTACATTCTTTACACTTCCGGCACAACCGGCAAGCCTAAAGGTATTGTTCACAGCACTGGTGGATACCTAGTTTTCATAAACTCCACATATCAGTGGGTTTTCGACATAAAAGAAGACAGTGTTTACTGGTGTACTGCTGATGTCGGCTGGGTTACCGGACACAGCTCAATTGTTTATGCGCCGCTAATGCATGGTGCATCAATAGTTGTTTATGAGGGTGCTCCAGACTATCCGAAACCGGATAGATGGTGGGAAATAATTGAAAAATATAAAGTAACGATCTTCTACACTTCGCCTACAGCTATACGCATGTTTATGAGGTATGGTGAAGAATGGCCTAGAAAACATGACTTGAGTAGCTTAATAATTCTAGGGAGCGTTGGTGAACCAATAAACCCGGAGGCATGGTTATGGTACTTTAAGCATATAGGAGGCGAAAGGTGCCCAATAGTGGACACATGGTGGCAGACGGAGACAGGGAGCATAATGATTTCACCAGCACCAGGCATAGAATTGGTGCCCCTAAAACCTGGATCAGCAACGTTTCCACTTCCTGGCATTGATGCTGAGGTGGTTGATGAAAATGGTAAGCCGGTTCCTCCAGGCGTAAGAGGCTACTTAGTCATAAAGAAGCCTTGGCCGGGTATGCTGATAACTCTGTATAAAGATCCGGAGCGTTATAAGCAGACATACTGGTCCCGTTTTCCAGGTATGTATTACGCCGGAGACTACTGCATGAAGGATGAGGATGGATATTTCTGGCTTCTTGGAAGGGCGGACGAAGTTTTGAAGGTTTCAGGACATAGAATGGGAACGATGGAACTTGAAAGCGCTGTAGTTTCTTATTCGCCAATAGCAGAGGCCGCCGTAATAGGTAAACCGCACGAGATTAAGGGGGAAAGCATTGTTGTTTTCGCAGTTTTGAAGCAAGGTTATGCTTACAACGAAAAACTTGTTGATGAGTTGAAAAGGCATGTGAGGGAAACTATTGGTCCCATTGCCACGCCTGATGAAGTATATTTTGTTTCAAAATTACCTAAAACAAGAAGCGGTAAAATCATGCGAAGAATTTTGAAAGCTGTAGTTTCAGGCAAACCTATAGGAGATGCGACTACATTAGAAGATGAGACTTCTGTTGAAGAAGCAAAACGAATTTATGAAGAATTCAAAAAAATAATTGGACTTTAAAATAATACTGCTACTTGCCGTTCTCTACAATTAAAAAGCTAGAAGATTGACGAAAGATATACGCTTTTCAAAATATATCTTTAACTTTAAGATATATACTTCTATTAAGTCTCAAAGTAATATTCTAGAAGTCGCCGTATCCCCCTCCTCATTATTTCGGAGAGAGTTGATGGGCTAATCTTAAGTTTGCGTGAGAGTTCTGATATGTCAATCTTCTTCGGATAATCGAAGAAGCCAGCTTCTAGAGCTAGCCATAAAGCCATCTCTTGTCTTTCGGTTAAAACTGAAGTTCTCCTTTTATATCTTTCCATGCCCAGAATCTTCAACTCAAAATTAAGCGCCTCTAATGTTGAAATTATATTTTGCGCAGTCTTCATATTCGGAGTAATAAATGTGTAAATAATCTTGTTTCCTTCTGTATTCCATGCAGTTATCAGAAAAGATCCTTTCGAAACTATCGTGTTACATACATCGCATCCCTTCGTCTCAAACCATGCTATGGCTTCTTCCCCCGCCTTAACACTATTTCGCATTCTCGTGTTAGTATGCTTCGGAATTTTGGCGAGATTCTCCTCCGGCATTCTCACTAGATGCCTAGTCACGCCGCGAGGTAATCGCCTAACATCAACTACCTTAAATTGGTGAAAACCAAGATCTCTAAACATTTTCAGTACCTTACACTGCTCATTCAATATTTCAATGGAAACGCGGTATGGGGTGCTCTCTTCACGACTATAGGTCAATTTTTTAATCTCTTCCAAACATGATGCCCTTCTGAAAAAATCATCCCTTATCCTTCAATAATTTCTCTCTATTTCCTTTTTAAAAGCTTCTAGGG
>Ga0185307_1001132_pt1 | contig 15243 bp, 6 predicted proteins | sample LHCtaG_FD_128010 | JGI IMG/M metagenome (GOLD analysis project Ga0185307, IMG submission 128010) | Hot spring microbial communities from Little Hot Creek, USA to study Microbial Dark Matter (Phase II) - LHC4sed_matched (SPADES... | ecosystem: Environmental > Aquatic > Thermal springs > Hot... | reverse complement strand
TGTTCCTCTCAAAAACACCCAAGCCCTCAACCAAAGACTTAATACTCAACATAAGAGAAACTCAAACTAGAAAACATATAAACCTTAAGTTGCCACGTCCCCCCCATTTATCCATAAAGCATAAATATGGATTGCTTGAAAGTCAAGCATATGTCTGATAGACTATTGTTTATAGGTGATAGCCGAGACATAGACCATTTTGAGGGTAAGATTGACGCCAAGGACATGGCTGAATACATGGCGAATATGGGTGTTACATGGCAACATTTTACTGGAATCTCGGGTTTCATACGCAGTGGACAAGAGAAACTGCATGCATATTTCTCCATAAGCGATGATCATATAGACTCAAAGCATGATTTATTAGGTGAGTATATCCCTGAAGCCCATAAGAGGGGAATAAAGATATTCCTGTATTTAAATGTCCACTGGTACCCTAAAATATTCCTCGAGAAGCGCCCCAATTGGCTCCAATTCAAAAGTGATGGTGAACCAAAGACAGGCCTTTACGATCTCCCTGAGAGTGTTACTCCGTGCCCAAACAGCCCGTGGCGCGATTGGATTTTCAATGTGTCCGCAGAAATTGCAAGTAAATATGATATTGACGGATTCTTTCTAGATGGACCTGTCTTTTTCCAAGATACTTGCTACTGTAGATTTTGCAGGGAAAAATTTCACTCGCTCTTTAATGAGGACTTAACATATGAGAGACTTGGAGACCTCAAATATAGATGGAAGTTTATCGAGTTTAAATACAAGAGTTTAGGGGATTTTCTCAGAGATTTCAGATATAGAATCTCTGAGGTAAAGCCAAGTATTTTAGTGTATATGAACGGCGGGCATCCGCAAGCTAATTGGCACAATGGTAGAGATAATGCCCATCATGTAGACTACCAGGATCTTATAGGTGCGGAGGGAGGCTTCATCGGCGGGAGACTGATAGACCCGGATAACAATTTTAGGCGGACAAGCATAACCTCAAAGTTCCTTGAGTCTGCTGCCAAAGGAAAACCATCCGTTGTTTTTAGCGATGTAGCATTTAAGCCGTGGAGTGCCTACCCAATAACTAAGGCTGAAGTCGACCTTATGGCGGCTTCAATTGTAGCAAACGGCTCAAGCCCACACTTTGTCTATCACTACCCTGTTTTAAAGGAGAGATATTACGAGTATATTGGGAAAAACTACAGATTTTTTAGAAGTATAGATGGTCTTGGAGACAGCAGGTCAATGGCGAGGGTAGCGTTATTATTTTCCCAGTCAACGGCCGACATGCTTGCAGGAGAACAAGTCCCAACGGACCTAACCCTATTTAAGAGCGTAGGCGAGATGCGCAGGGCTTTCTCATACTCATTTTATGGGGCGTCAGAAATGTTATTCCGCCTCCACGTTCCATTCGACGTGATACATGAGAGAACCGTGCTAGAAGGTTCTCTCGATAACTATGATGCAATAATTCTACCCGGCGTGATCTTCATGGATGAAGAAGTTGCGAAAAATCTTGCGAACTTCACTCAAAGAGGAGGGGCGTTGATAGCTGATCAAGAAACATCTCTATTTACTTCTGATGGAGAATTTAGGGGAGAATTTGGGTTATCAGAGGCATTGGGAGTCGAATTCATTGGAAGAGAGGACCTTCCATTCTACGATTACCTGTATATACCCGCCGATGCTCTGATCCCCCACAGATATGTGCCAACAATGCCCAGAAAAGTGAAGGTAAAATCTCACGGCAAGATACTAGCCTACTTTACTAAGAGGAGGAGGGGCGTCTATGCTAATCTAACTGAGCCTGAAGATCCAGCCGTCGTAGCATATAAGAACAGCGCTTACATAGCCGGCAACTTTTTTGAAACATATTGGACCTACCGTTTCCCAGAATATCTGAGCATAATTAGAAGCCTATTGCCCAATGAAGCGTTTATACTCGTTGAATCCAACCTACCGGGGAGCGTCGAAGTAGAGTTTCGGAGAGCTGATAGCCGAATATTCATGTTTCTAATAAACTATACTGGTGGAATGGAGAGACCTATAAGAGAAGCTGTGAAGATTAGAGATATTAGATGCAGACTGAATCTGGGAAGGATATCTAAGGCGTTCTCCCATGCTCAAAACATAAACTTAAAGTTCAGGGAAGTAAACGGTGTAACGGATCTAGAAATACCGGTTCTAGAAAATTACGATGTCATAGAGTTTACTTAAATTCACGAAGAAAAATTATTTCCATCAATCTCTAAAACAACGAAATATCCGCTTTTATTAAATTTTTAGGAGAGAAGTGAATATTGTTAATTTAGGGTGGTGTGGGAAATGAGAACGCTGCGCATTGCAATGGTTGGTGCAGGTTTGGGACGTGGACAGAGCTGGATGTCCACCCTAACTAAACTCTCAAAAGCAGGATTCTACGATTTCTGCGCGGTATGCGACGTTTCTTATGAGAGGGCTAAGATGAGTGCTGAGAAGTGGGGTGTACGAGCTTACACAAGGCTATCGGAGATGCTAGATAAAGAAGACGTCGACGTCATACTTAATGGTGCTCCGTCCGACGCTAATGTGGTGGTAGCATGTGCGGCGGCTAAACGGGGCATCCACGTTTTAACTGAGATACCTATTGCTCCAACTCTATCCCTCGCCAGATTCATGATGAAGACTGCTGAAGAGAACAATGTTAAATTGGAGGTCTGTGAGCAAGTTTGGCTTTGGCCAAAAGAGCAGTTAAAGCGCAAAATCATAGATAGCGGTCTCATCGGCGAGATAACCCATGCGAGGCTCTGTTATACCAATAAAGCCGATTACCACGGCATAAATGCCATTAGAATGCTGATTAGGAAATCCATCAAACGCGTGCTCGGATACACCCAGGTAGTTAGGGTACCGCCGTTTAAGGAGAGAGACCCCGACATGGGGAATATTCGAAAGACTGATCGCTGGGATATTGGATTAATAGAGTTTGAGAATGGCGTTACATGTATTTTCTATAGTCCTCCTAGAGCCAGGTTTTCAGCGCGGTGGGATATTGAGGGCACTGACGGCCAGATTATTGGCGATAACCTCTATATTGGTTCACAGAGGGAGTTCAAGAATTACCCCTTCATTGAGGAGCACAAGACTGTGGATGGAGAAAGAGTTTTCAATCATATCCGCGTAGACACAGATCCGGTGGTGATCTTTGAGAGTCCATATAAAGCTTATCGCGCCGCCGACGGAGACGAAGTAGCCAGAATGATGCTCTTACTTGGAATGTACGAGGCGGTCACCGAAAATAAGCAGCCGATTTATGGGGGAGAGAACGCCCTCCGCGACATAGAAGTTCTCTTTGCTATAAGAGAGAGTGCGAGGAGAGGAAACACTTGGATAGAATTACCTTTAGAGGGAAAAACGGATTTAGAGAGGCAGATAGAGATTGAATTTCAACGCGTTTATGGACACAGCCCATACGAGATAGATTTATTGGTCGATAAGAAATTTCTCGCCGGCGGAGTAAGGTATACGGTTGCCAACTGGGATTAGTCTCCTTTAGAAAAAATGTAGGCTCCAAAAGCCATTTATATGAAAAATAATATTGAGCATTTGGAGATTGAAAGGAAGGTGGGGAGAAATATAAATGTCTAAACAGATATTGAGTGAGAAGGAGAAGATGTTGGTCGCCTATTGGAGCTTCGATGAGGGATGTGGGCAAGCAGCTCACGATTACTCTGGAAATGAAAATAATGCTCAAATAATGGGGGCGGAGTGGACCGACGGAGTATCCGGAAAAGCCCTCTCATTTAATGGAAGAAGCTCATTGATTTGCGGTGGAGGTCTAGAACTCTGCTTTGTCTTCCCCGGCGATTACTCCCTCGAAGCATGGGTGAAGCATGAAGCGAAGACCCCTCAAGCATATATCTCCAAGTGGTCGGGCTCAAGGATGGAGTCAGCATGGGCCCTCGGCTACTTTGAGGAAGCTGTAAACTTTGCTGAGTATTATGGTGGAGGAGAATTCGTTAGAGTTAAGGGGCCGAATATAGCTGATGGACAATGGCATCACGTTGTGGCTGTTAGAGAGGGGGAGAACATATATCTATATGTTGATGGGAGGAGGGAGGCTGAGGCAAAGAGTAAGGGGAGAATGGTTGGCGAAAATCTAGCTCCGGTGAAGGTGGGAAGCACTGGAGCCGGAAGATGGCCAAGGTGGCCGTTCATAGGATTAATTGATGAAGTGAGAGTCTACGCCCGCGCAATATCAGGAGAGGAAATATTAAGCAGGTATCAGTATATAAGGAGCGGAATAAAAAAGCCGACTTTAAAGCCTCTGCTTCAAGAAATACCCTTATCGTTCTACATTGGGGGGACTGTGGCCAGCTTGTATAATGCTGGAGAGCCGATAGATGTGCGTTTAACGATAACCTCCAATAAACCCGTTCCCCATCCCCTAGAGCAAATGATTTGCGTCTCCCTAAAGGATAAGGATGGAAACGTCATCTACAGTTCAAGGAGCACATTAAGCTTTAAGGAGAAAGAGAAGGTTAAAGTTACTTCAGTCTCAACGCCACCTCAGGTGGACGGCTCCTACCTTATAGAGATAGGAATAGACGAGAAAACTGGGTTGAGAAGGATGCTGCAGGTTAAGAACATAGAGCCAATAAAACAAGAAAACATGAAAATAAAGGAGGAGAGATCTAAAACTAACCCATTCTATAGGGGGATAATCTCAGCATATGGGGGGATGAGGTATAAGCCAGACGATACGCCTGATATAGAAGGCACTTTATCTTTGGTGGAGGATCTCGGCGCGAACTGCTACACCTATCTTATCCATTCACATTCAGAGAAGGAACTCGCCGCTCTGGGGGAATTCTGTGAAAAGGCGAGGGTTAGGGGTATAGAGGTATGGGTTTATCTTGTTCCCCCATCTGAGGCTCTCCCCGGATACCCGCCCTTTGGTCTAGACTACCTTAAATGGACGGAGGCGATAGCAAAGATTTCTCTCCAGCACCCAAACCTAACTTTATGGATGATTGATGATTTTGATGGCAACCTATCCTTCTTCACAGTTGATTACACGAGGCGGATCTATGAAAAGACGAAGGAGATCAATCCAAACCTACTTTTCGGCGTATGTGTTTATCATGAGAGCTTAGACAAATTCGTTAAAAACGGATATCTCGCGTACACCGACGCCTTCCTCTGGGGCTACCAGCATAGCTCCTTCCTCTACCCGGACTGCGGCATTTACCCAAATACGCTGCCTCTAGAAATAAACGATTATTTAAAGACTGGGAAAATAGCTATTCCAGGCATATACTTCACGGCTCACTCATCTTGGCCACTTAATAGACCCACAAGGGAGTATCTTGAGAAGGCTACGAGAATAGCCTATGAGCAGGCGGGTATATGCTGGGTCTTTACAACCCCGAGTCCAGGCACATTCCAATATGAGGTAGTTAAGGAATTTGCAGGGCAAGCAAAGGCGCCAAAAAGACGCTGGTAGTATCCACAACCTTCCTATTTTTTAAACCAACATTTCGGTTTTCTCCACACAGTTTTTCAGCATGCTGTTGGAGATTTAAGTAATTATTTGAGACTGTTGTTTTAGGAGATTTTATGTTTTTAGAACTTAATGGTGATTACATGGTATCCTGGTTCCAATGTGACGGTGATGGTTTTTTGAGCGCCATCATATGTGTATGGGATCTCTGCGCCTCCAACCTCATATACTGATAGCGGCTCTCTTGGTGAATAAATGCTGACATCGCTGGCTTCATCCAAGTAAATTTCACATGAAACCTCTGAGGCACCTATTTTCACAGCTCCGAAACCTCTTTTGCTAAACCTGATTACAGTATTCGCATTCTCTCCCAGCAGCAGTGAACCGTATAGAATAAAGTATTTCGTCTCATTTTTCTTTCCCCTAATTAATCCAAATATTGAAGCATCGGAAGATACATCCTGTAATGTGAGCATGTAACCCTTCCTTTCAGAGAGAACAACCAATCCATCGCCTTCTAGAAAAGTGAAGTCTATTTGAATGTAGTCTCCGTAGAAGAGGAAACTGATGGAGGATTCCTCCTCCTTCTCTGATGTTGGATTTAAAGACGCCAGAAATATGATGTTATTTGAGGGTTCGACGTCGAATCTCACATATGGTAAATCTTCGGTGCTCCCACGGTTAGAAGAGAACCTTTGCGGGGAGGCAACGTTTACAATCATTGTTCTCTCCTTCCGCTTAACCGTGCATTTAGAGCCTGAAATATCAATGGAGGATCCTGTCTCTGAATGCATAATCCATGACACTGAAATACTTTTCGAAGCCTTAACTTCGTCGAATATTAGGAAGACGTTGGGTTTTATGAAGATCACCTGCCTTATAAACGATAAACCTTCAATAGAATATGCCCTAGATGCGTCTCCCCCAACATAATCTATGAAGCTTGAGTTAAAGAAGCCTGTTAATTGACAGTTGCCTGAAATCTGGCCTTTCCCGTTGATTAGAAGGGTGTTGTGAGCCTCTGTTAGAGTTGAGAGTCTATAGCCTGGGGCGGCGGCAAACCACACTCCCTGATAGTTGAGGACGAAATCGGCGGCATCTAGGTGATGATGGCTCCCCCAGGGTCCACATTTGAATGCGAAGAGAGCATCGGTGCTCTTCCATCCTGATCTAAGTATTGCCCACCCTATGCTTGCAAAGAGTCTTGAGGTTGGCAGGGAGCTTTCTGGGTTGAGGGGCTCAATATTTGGATTAAAACCGATGAAGTGGTATATACAGTTATATGTGTGTGAGCGGGTGATTCTACTATACGCTCCAGTCAAGTTTAGAAACCATTGAGCATACCTATTGTTGTTTAGGGAAGCAGCCATAGCCATCGTCTCCTTCCACGAATAAATTGCGTCGAGGGATGAGTCCTCAAAGTTTACTATGGATTTTCCATCTGGCGCAGTAGAGTATATCACAAAGTATGGGATATTTCTCATGTAGGGATGATTAAACAAGTTTACGCCCCTATATTTGAGGAGGGCATATAGGAAGCGAGATGTAAAGTCTGTTGCGTAGGATGCATAGGTATGTCCCTCCGTGTATCCTCCATCCGCCCCCATTTCATCCATCCACCTAACAGTATAGTTTATTGCAGTCTCAAGCCAAATTTCAGCTCTAGGATCCTCGCCTAAAAGAGCGAGGGAGGCCATGCCCAAACCAGAAATAACAATAGCATACCCATTAGGCCACCTCATTGGATTCTGAAGCCAGGAATTTTCCTCTGTAGCCTCAGTGTAAGCTGGTATGATTCCCTTTGAGATCAAAGCTTCCCTTATAATGAACTTCTCTGCAGAGTCGAGGGAATCGTGGATCCAATCGTAGGCTATAGCTATACCCATGGATATGTGGCCTATATCAAGGCATGTTCTCGGGCCGGCGCATCTATAGTCTGGGTCAGTCCACTGGTTCCATGTCGACATATACAGCATGAAGCTCTTAGCTCTCTCAGCGTAGCGTTTTTCACCCGTGATTAAATATGCCAGGGATAAAGTTTCTAATCTAGCCTGGAGTTCACGGCTTATACCAGTCCAGTAGGGGAAGTTATCTGAGTGCCTACGAGGCTGATTTGGGGGCAAGTAGATGTACATTGCTCCGCTGTAAACTGAGAAATAGCTCTCTGTGAGAAAGGAGTCAGCCATCTCCTTGAGATAAGAGAATATTTTTGGGAACGATATGTTCATCCGGTTACTCACTTCATTGTAGATCATACTTCTAAGAGCCGGTATTTCCTCTTTTGAGTAAAATATATGGGGGTGCTCGCCTAGACTTAAGCTCTGAATGTACTCAACGTTGACTTCAAAGGTTAGGTGAACGCTGGGGAAAATTAAAACCGCCCTCTCTAGGCTTATAGTAATAGTTTTTGGGAGAGCATCTTGCCCCGATAAAATTTTTCCCCAAAATATTATGTGTCCATCTAAGGGCTCCTCTCTTCCCCGTATAACAAACGTTGTCCCATAAAGAAACCTCTCTATAACTGAAACCTTTCCAGTAGCCAAATATTTTAGGTAGTTTCCGCGGTCATTCACTAGGTGGGTTGAATTGTAGATTTTATAGGCGGCTTCCCCAACCATTATCTTTTGAATGTAATTCTCAAAGTATCCATACTGCCTAAAGTGCAAAATTGCTACGTCTACGTTTTCCTCCTCTATGTGGACTATCCGCGAATCCGGCAAGAGGTTCGGTGGGACACTATAGTATCCAAGCAGGATTACAGCGAGAGAAATGAGCAGTATTAAAGCTAGGAAAACAGCCATTACCTTGGTTTTTAAGCGACTGGACAGGCGAATCTCCACCAATTTCCCAGCTACTCTCTAAAGAAGATTATTTTTGAGTTTTAAATTTAATGTTTAAGATGGTTCTATGGCTGGTAGACGCACATAATATGTGGTCAGAGGATTAAGTATCTCTCACCGAACATAAAGATGCCTGCAAATGCCTTTAAATGGAGACTAAAAATAAAGGAGAAGAGATTTTGAGTTTAGTATGGTAAGCCCCATATTGACACTGCTATCAACGAGAAGGAGACCGCCAACGTTACGGCTAAGCCTTCTCCGACTACTAGTCCGCCTGCTAGAACCATTTTGTATTCGTTCCACCATTTGTCTCCCATTCTCCTTCTGAAGATATGGGCAATTAAGCCGCCTAACAGCCATGGAAGCACACCCGGTGTTATGGAGTTCATTCCAGAGCCTATTGCCACAAACGATATTGGGGAATGCAGAGAGTCAAGAGCAATACATAAGACTGTACCGATTACGAAGGCTGCGAAGAGCCTATCTATTGCGAATAGTCCAGGGACTTCTCGACCCTTAATCCATAAGCTTCTCATTGTGGCGCTAATATCCCAGTATATGGCTGCTCCAGGGTATCTGCCGGATGGTATTGGCGCAAGCCACCAGAATAGCTGAACATAAAGGTATCCTACGAGCAACGCTACTGGCAGTAGAAGCCAGTATGCCAGTATTAGACCGGAAGCCTTTGTTTCGGTTAGCTCAGCTATCTTAAACCACTGAAGCCTTCCATGTCCAGATGCAACCAGTATGTCTGGAGCAAACCAGACATCCACTCCTCTGTATCCGGATGCATAGTAGAGTAGGTTCATTATTGACCCCTCTGGCGTATAGACGACTCCAGTTTCACCCCTCATCCTTGCGCCGATGAGTGTTGTTATAAACGGCATTGCGACCATTATTGGAATGTACCAAGGTGCGAAGGCAACGAAGTCTGGAACCAAATATGCGAATAGGGCAACTCCTCCTATCAGCCCAACTAAGATCATTGGCAGCGTAACCTTTGTGAAGGATATTGGATCAGTAAACCTCTTTTCTCCAGAGACTGGTTTAAACGCTGAGACAAGCGATCTATATATGACCCTCGGTCTACGTATGACCGGAGCCAGCCCTACGGCTAGCGCGATGCCCACAAGGGTGCTCATCCAGAAGTATAGTATTGAGCGCTGCCACATCAACTGTATGTTCATGCCGGGCTCCCACCAAGACTGAACTCCCGGCACATCTGGGTTAGCGTCTGGTAGACCCCATGCCTCCCAATTCATGTTGATTAACCAGTTCCCGAAGAACCACGTTGCAAAGGACCCTATAGCGACGCCGATTATTGTCGGCAGTGGAAGAATGAGGCCGCTTGCAATTGGACCTATATCTGTCGAAAAACCTAGGATTGCGCCCGGCGCGAATCTTTGAACTATATCGCTGAAGTCATACCATGGCACTGGAACTATAGTTACGCTTCTCCCAGACATTGCCTGCGTTAGGAATGGAAGGGCGTAAACTATGAAGCCCCATGCGAATCCTATAACAGCAGATACTGCCAGGAAGTAGAGCGGCTTCTTCTTTTCGCCAGTTAACGTAACTATTGTTACGCTGCTCATCTGCTCCATTGGGAAGGGCAGTCTCTCGGCTTCCAGGAATATTTCACGAGACCAGAGGGCTAAGCCGAATGATAGAAGACCGAAGAATATTGTTGATAGAATGCTCACTGTTATTGGCCCCGGCTTATTCGTGATGGGATCCCATATCCACGCCTGATGGAAGAACGTTCTTAACTCCATGATTCGGAAATCAGGTGCCGGAGCAACCCAATTTGGCACATGCTCTGAGATGCCAAACATTCTAGCTATTGGACTCTCTCTATACCAAGCGTTGTATACGTGACCTAGTGGATACACCATCTCTGCGCCTGTCAATATTAGAATCATGCATGCTTCTTGCTTACCGACTTTCCTTCCAGAAAGTCTGGCGATCTCAACCCATAATAGTAGCGTGAACCATGCTACTGGAATTCCCCCCACTCCGCCAGTCATCAGGGTTAAATATATTAATGCTGGAATGAAGACAACTATTGCGTAGAGTATTGCTAAAACAGTTGTTTTTGTTAGACCAGACTCATACCTTGGCGCCAGCATTTCTCTCATCTCCTCCTTAAGAATATTTCTGTTTAGCTGTTTCTATGTATTTCTGTCTTTCGGATGGCGTTATGCTGCCCCATAGAAGTAGCTGTTTCCTAAAGTGGTCTACGAATGTTCGGTGTAGGCGCATCCACCTATCTGTTGGTCCAGTTACACGTTGGGCTATCATACTACTCTCCCATCTTCCAGGAGCAGCCTCGGTGACATGGAACTGTATTCTCTCGGATATCCCTGCCTCGTATGGGGCTAGTCTAACTAAGGCGTTGATAGATATATAGCGCCTTCCCTCAACCTCTCCCCTACTTACAGTCATTTCTGAAACCGAGAAGTCTGGGGCTTCAGCTGCGCTGTGCGCATTCATATATTCGAGTATGTATTCAATTATTCCTTTCGCCTCATCTTCCTTAGCGTAGAATGGTAGTGGTATCTCCCATACGTCGCCTCTTGGTTTAGTTGTAATCCTCCAAGCTCTCTCTAGGCTTGGAGTGACGAGGCGGCTTGCAACCCATGATGGATACAGGGAGGCGATGACTACTGCCGCCATAGCCGCCGCCAAAGCAATCATAACCCATGAACTTGAATAGTTCATTGGTAGCGCTAACCCTGGCGCAACTGCGCTGACAAAGCTGGTCATAAACATGGCTGCCAAATACCCTATTATGCCGCCTATCACCGCATAGTTTATTGCTTCGGCAATGAACATTGTAGATATGTGGAGAGGCGATAAACCTACAACGTTATATATTGATATCTCACGTCTACGCTCATATATCGATCCCATAACTATGTTGAATATCACCAGCACAACCAGCACTAGTGGAACAGACTGGAATTCAAATCCCCTAACGGTGTAAGCCATTCTCTCGCTCATCATAAAGCACTTAAGCTCTTTTGTTTCGGGGTCCCTCTTAGTGAAGTATGTGAGGTATTGCGGAAGCATTTGCGCGATTAATGAGGATGCTCTAAGGGTTGATTCATCGTCCTCAAACATGAGACTTACGCTGGCTATGGAGCCGCCGAGCCTTCTAACTTCCTCAAATGGCAGTATAAAGACATAGTTCATGTCAACGTGAATATTGTATGGATTGTAGTCTAAGTCGAATTTAAGTGGCGTCACTCTCTCTTCATCCATCTCTATAACTCGCTCAACCACCGATCTGTCCACTATTCCAATAACGTAGTATGGCATTCCCTCAAATATTACTGGAACAGGCCCCTCGTCTACATCGCTCTCATTTATGCCCAGCATCCTCGCCTGATATTCATTTATTATGAGGGCTTTCACGTCGCCGGGCTCAAACCATCTTCCAGCTCTCAGCCAGAAACTGGTCTTTAAAAGATATTTCTCCTCAGATGTTAGGCCCCATAACACCATAGCTGTGATCTTGTTTTCTCCATGCTTAATCATGAAGCCAACCCTCTGCGGGTAAGCTGACAGCGAGGAATAGAAAGCTGAGTACCTCCATGCTCTGGGAGCTATTTTAGCCTCGTTTCCATAGAGTTCTTTTAGAGTTTGGAGTACTTCGTCTCCCAGCTCAACGCTTCCCTGACCCCACAGGTATCTATGTATGTAGACGCCCTGATAGTTGGCGACGCCTCCAGCTGAGAAGGTTTCCGCCATAACCTTCTCGGATGTTATAGACGCCACGTTGACTAAACCTGAGATCATAACTATTATAGATATTAGTGTAAGAGCTGTGCGCAGTCTCATGCGACGCATATTTTCTATACCAGTCATAAAGGCGTGGTCTATCTCGCTTATTCGACTTACCTTAACCTCGTGCCGACCTAGGCGCTCTAACCTAAGCTCAGCCATGTATGCTCCCACATAGCTTACGATGATCACTAGAATTGGCAGACATAGTATCAGTGTTGAGAAGCCGATAACTATTGTTATTGGGCTTGCCGCCAGCTGGAAACCTGGATGTATAATGTAGAAGGCAACCATTATGAAGGCGAATGTACCCACAAAAGAGATTAGCCGCTTAATCCCCGAAGACGCGAAGACTAGTTTCTCGAATAGGAACACGAACGGTAGGAGGAAGGCTGCTAATATTGGCACAACAGATATTGAGTCCTCGATTTTCGGTCTCATTTCAAAGTATGCTCTTCGAATATTATACCACGCTCTGTAGATTAGGGTGTATGCCTTAGAGTAGTCTCGGTCTCTTATAGCTTGGCAGGCTTCATCAATATAATTCTTTGCATCCACATACCTCTTGTAGCTTGGCGATGCATAGACGCCAGGTTCAATTCTCTCGAGAATCTTTACTCTCTCTGTAAGCGCCCAATAAACGCATTTAGTGTATTCCATAGCGGTATATGGAAAGACCCTCTGCTCTCCAGGCTCAAGAACATAGCCTTTGCCCATATGATTCTGTTCATCCGCGTTGTTGAGTATGGCATATGGATATGTGCTAGGCGGGAATAGCCATGTCACCTCAACATCTGTATATGGAGGAACAAAGAGAACTACTATGCTTCCAGTTGACCATTCTCCTCCAATTCCGCTGTAGCGGTCCGGCTCAACCTTTGTGTCAGACTTAAGTATTGAGATTCTGGGCATCTGGAAGCCGCCGACCTCAGGCTTATATAGTGTTAGGGTGTCTGGATCCACTATATCAAATATGACCACTGAGGATGCTCTGAAGACCGCAAGCCAACCGAAGTCGCTGACCGGGTAGCTTGGTAAGTCTCCTGGCAATGTGCGCGGCATATACTTATATCTTCCGAGGTCCGGAGCATATATTATCTTCCCAGTTTCTTCGTCTATAACCCAGGCTGATATAACCTTCGGAGCCCAGTATCTAGACACTATTGGGAAGACCTCAAATTTTCCATTCTCATCGGCGAAGGTAAACAGCCTTCTATAGTAGTAGCCTGTCCGCGTATTTCCGATTGCAACTCTTAGGTAAACTAGGGCGTTGGGGACTGGAACATAATAGGCTTTCTCTAAAACATATTCTCCAACCCTGCCTGATATTGTTCCGAAATATGCGTATCTAAGCGGAGGATTATCTCTCCTATCCATTTGCCAGCCCTTATAGAAGGTGTCGATGTTTTCCTCGTTTGCAACCACATAGATTACTGGCAGTATTTGCTCGTATTGGGCCGCTATGTTATCCCATGCGTTAGCTCTGCTATCAACCCATCTCATTGTATCGAATGGTTCACCGTACTGGGGTCTTGGATCATATGCTGTTGTTATCGTGAGCGACGGCACATAGTTAGCCCAGAATGGCTCATGGTCATATATGAAGTCTCTCCAAGCGAGGACTCTACCATCGGCAACGTGGTCGACGTCTGAGCGCAGATACTGTTCATATTCGGCATACTTTTCAAAGAAGTAGGTCTTCGGATATGTTCTTCCAAATGGTTTATCCTCATGAATCTTGGCGAGGATCCTATCAATATATTGCCTCATGTTTCCATATACGCCCAGCCACAGAGTGTCTCCTCCAAAATACATTAGCTCGTTTCCCTCAGCGACGAAGTATAGTGTTTGGCTACCAGCCGATATATCTACGTTTATGTTTGCTTTGATCTTTAAGCCCTCTCTAAACCTATTTGGATTACTCTGCCACGTGTAGTAGCTGAATAGATCCTTTGAGAGTATTGTTGCCCCCCAGAGCTCATTGTGATGACCACTAAAGGCGACGAACATCAATGTATTCTTAGGCTTGTTTTCCGACTTAGCGAAGAACTTAGCCATCTCAAGTAGAATAGATACGCCTATCGACTCTTCGGCTCCAGGCGAGGCAGTTGGGGCTATAGACTTTGAATCATAGTAGGATGATATCATAATTATGCTGTCCGGCTTTTCTCCAGGCACATAACCTATAATATTCCACGACGTAACAGTTCTCCACTTCTGGGAGGAAACCAAATGGACCTCTTTACCAACATTCTGTAAAAGTATTTCTGCGCCCTCTCCCTCAACATAGAATCTTGGGAAGAGGAATGGTGAATCCGGCAGGAATTTCTCGTGGAATGCCCCAATTGTTCCGAATCCAAGGATCTTCGGCGGCACAAATATCACTGCTTTAGCACCCAGCTTAGCGGCCGTTAACCACCTATTGCCAGTGTACCAGTCTAGGAGAACAATGCTTCCATTAACGTCGGCATCGGCTTCTTTCGCCCCAACCTCAAAGTCCTCGAGGTAGCCGCTCCTCGCATAAATAATCTTGCCGCTTATTCCTTCAGGCGGAGTTGTCGATGGACACACCATGTTGGGCCAAAGGGGATGTAGATTAATAACCAGCCCCGACTCTAGTATAGTTACATTTGCACCATAGCTTATTGCGTCTACAACAGTGAAGTTATAGTAGCTGACGTCTTTTAAACCATACTCCACAAACTTGTCATGGATATATTGAGCCGCCTTCCAATTTCCTTCATAACCCACAGCCCTTGTACCCAGGCTTGAGAAGAACTCCATATGCCCTCTGACGGCCACCAAATCTATAGCTGCCCTAAGTGAAGGATAAGCTGCTACAAGCACATCAAGCGGCTGCGTAAACTGCATTTCCTCAACTTTAGCAACATTTTCAGAGGATTGAACTAGCATTGGTGTTAAAACCATTACTATTACGAGAATTAATGCAATACCGAGCATCTTTTTCATTTTCTAAGCACTCTCCCCAAATAATAGAGGGGGCAAGGGTCTTAAAAATTTTTCTAAGAGGGCGTGTCCAACTTATTTATAGATCCATCTTACTATGATTTTTAGGCAGTATATTATGATTCTTAGGAGTATTCTTGTTTCTGTTGACTCCTTCGTTTTTATTCTGTCCCCGAATTCTACTGT
>Ga0185307_1001130_pt1 | contig 15252 bp, 16 predicted proteins | sample LHCtaG_FD_128010 | JGI IMG/M metagenome (GOLD analysis project Ga0185307, IMG submission 128010) | Hot spring microbial communities from Little Hot Creek, USA to study Microbial Dark Matter (Phase II) - LHC4sed_matched (SPADES... | ecosystem: Environmental > Aquatic > Thermal springs > Hot... | reverse complement strand
AAAAAGCTCTACTGGATGGGAGGTCACTGGGTAAACATGATCAGATTTCTTAGAAAAATAGAGTGAAGTATCTCGCCTACAGGCGAGCGGTCACGACTACATGCATTTTGTAAAGCCGCAGAATTTACACGTGGCGCATCCCTCGCCGTATTCAAGGACATTGCCGCATTCTGGGCAAACCCCGCCAATCATTTTGCTACCCTCTTCCTTCTCTTCTGCAAATTCTGTAAGGGGTTTTATCCCCTCTACCTCAAATCTTATCTTCCTGTATTCTCCCTTCAGCCATTTTTCCAAAACTTTCGCAACACCATCCGCGCAGCTCGTTATCACTTCTCCACTGTCAAAACCGATGCTAGGACACCTAATGCCTTTAAGTTGCTTTACAAGGACTTCTGGATTCACCCAACTTCTCAAGGCTACGCTCAGCAGTCTTCCGATGGCTTCTGTTTGTGATGCGGCGCATCCTCCACTCTTTCCGAGCTGTACAAAGACTTCAGCTATTCCCTCGTTGTCTTCGTTTATAGTAACATAAAGGGATCCGCATCCCGTCTTTGTTTCAATTGTCCTACCCACTGTAACCCTTGGCCTTGGTCGAGGTTCAATGAACTTTGCCGGTTTTCTCGGCTTCTCTTTTTCGGTCTTTTTGGTAACCAAAACCTGTTCTTCCCTGCTCCCATCCCTGTAAACAGTTATACCCTTGCATTTCAGTTCATAAGCCAGCATGAATGCCTTCTCAACGTCCGCTCTCGTTGCGGAATTGGGCAAGTTAATTGTTTTACTAACAGCATTGTCAGTAAACTTCTGAAAAGATGCTTGCATTCTTACATGCCATTCCGGAGCTATTTCCAAAGCAGTCTTAAAGACTCTCTTAATGTCTGCCGGTAAATCAAGATTTTGGATGCTTCCCGATTCTGCAACCTTTGCAATCAGTTCCTCGCTGTAAAGTCCTCTTTCTTTCAGGACTTTTTCGAATATCGGATTTACCTCAAAGAATTCTTCGCCGTCAAGAATATTTGTCCTCTTATATACAAGTGCAAAAACGGGTTCAATTCCGCTGCTGCAGTTTGCTATTATGCTTATAGTCCCAGTCGGCGCGATCGTTGTCGTTGTTGCATTCCTCATCTTTATTCCTCTCTTCTCCCAGACACTTCCCTTCCAGTTCGGAAAAACGCCTCTCTCCTCAGCCAAAGCTTGAGAAGCTTTGTGTGACTCCTCCTGGATAAACTTCATGACCTTCTCAGCCAATCGAATTGCTTCCTCGCTGTCGTAAGGTACGCCTAGCAGGAAAAGCGCATCAGCCCATCCCATTACCCCAAGGCCAATTTTCCTGTTGGCCTTAGTCATTTCCTCGATTTCCGGAATCGGATAATCGTTAACATCAATAACATTATCCAAAAACCTTGTCGCAATCCAGACAACTTCTTTCAATCTTTCCCAGTCAAAATCCTTGCCTCTCACGAATCTCGATAGATTTATGCTTCCAAGATTACAAGATTCATAAGGTAGCAAAGGTTGCTCACCGCAGGGATTTGTTGCCTCAATTTCCCCGACGTGCGGTGTAGGGTTATGTCTGTTTATTTCATCTATAAAAACCAGCCCGGGTTCTCCGTTTCTCCAAGCCCCCTCAACAATCAGATTGAATATCTTTCTCGCAGAGATTTTTCTCACAACTTGTTTAGTCCTAGGATTTATCAGTTCGTATTCCTCATCCTTCTTAACCGCCTCCATGAATCTATCGGTAACGGCAACACTTATGTTGAAATTCCTTAACACTCCCTCTTCCCACTTTGCCTTTATAAACTCCTCAATGTCCGGATGATCGCATCGCAGTATTCCCATGTTCGCCCCTCTTCTCTTCCCACCCTGTTTTATCTGCTCCGTCGCAGCATCGAAAATTTTCATGAAGCTTACAGGACCGCTGGCAACTCCCATTGTTGATTTTACAATGTCCCCCTTTGGCCTCAGTCTAGAGAAACTGAATCCCGTTCCGCCACCACTCTTCTGAACTCTCGCCATATCCCATAAAGCCTTGAAAATGCCATCTATACTATCCTCAACCGGAATGACAAAACATGCTGAGAGCTGACCCAAAGGAGTTCCCGCGTTCATGAGGGTTGGGGAGTTTGGCATGAATTCCTGATTCCACATGATCTCAAAGAACTTCTTTGCCCAATATTTCGAATCTCCTCCATATCTTTCCTCTGCAAAAGCTATAGCATTTGCAACCCTCCAGAACATCTGCTCAAGAGTCTCGATTGGTTCACCTTTTTCGTTCTTCAGAAGATATCTCTTCTTTAGGACCGTTTCCGCAGTCTTTGTTAATATCATTTGATCACCAGAGAAAAGCCCATTACCTATCTTAAAAAATTTGTTCCTGATGTTTCAAGTACAGCTACTGAAAAATCTTTAAAATCTAGAACGGATTTAATCTATGCCCGTGGTTTGGCTTAGTGATGTTGACAAAAATGATGTTTCAGTAGTCGGGGGAAAAGCTGCAAGCCTTGGAGAATTAATGAGAATTGAAATCCCGGTCCCGGATGGATTTGTCGTTGATGCAAGAACCTTTAGAGATTTTATCAACAAAGCAAACCTGAAAGAAAAGATTTACCCCAAGCTCAGAAACTTGAACGTTGAGAATACCGAAGAACTTAACAGAGTTTCAGAAGAGATCAGAAAAATGATAGAAGAGGCGAAAATACCGGCAGAAATAGAAATGGAAATAAGAAAAGCTTACAGAGAACTGGGAAACGGCAAAGAAGTTTTTGTGGCAATAAGAAGTTCGGCAACGGCGGAAGATATGCCAGATGCAAGCTTTGCAGGGCAACAGGATACTTATCTCAATATTAAAGGGGAAGACCTAGTAGTTGAGAAAGTGAGGGCCTGCTGGGGCAGTCTTTTCACACCAAGGGCAATCTACTACAGAGTTCAGAAGGGGTACAGACACGAGGATGTCAGTATCGCTGTCATCGTACAAAAAATGGTGAACAGTGAAAAGAGCGGGGTGATGTTTACATCTCACCCCGTAACTGGTGAGAAGAGGTGCATAATAGAGGCAGTTTTTGGTCTTGGAGAAGCAATAGTTTCAGGTCTCGTAACTCCCGATACTTATGTTTATGATAGGAACTCGAGAAAGCTTGTAGAAGTCAAAGTTTCCGATAAAAAATTCATGATAGTCAGAAAAAACGGAAACGAGAAAGTCGAGCTAGGAGAAAGGGGCAAAGAGAGAGTTCTGAGCGACCAGGAAATTGAGAAACTTGTTAGCCTCGGAGAGCTAATAGAAGAACACTACGGAAAACCACAAGACATAGAATGGGCAATAGAGAATGGAGAGATTTACATAGTCCAATCAAGACCTATAACAACGATAAGGGAAACAGAAGAGAGAGAAGAGATTATAGAAGAAGGAAAAATACTGCTTAAAGGACTTGGAGCGTCTCCGGGAGTTGCTAGTGGTCATGTCAAGATAGTGAAGGAAACAAAGGATATAACAAAGGTCGAACAAGGCGACATTCTTGTTGCCGTTATGACAACTCCGGATATGGTTCCAGCAATGAAAAGGGCTTCGGCAATTGTCACAGACGAGGGCGGAATGACTTGTCACGCTGCGATAGTCTCAAGAGAGCTTGGAGTTCCAGCAGTAGTTGGAACGAAGAATGCCACTAAAGTCCTGAAAGACGGCATGCTCGTAACTGTCGACGGTGAGAAAGGAGTAGTTTACCTAGGAAGGCTCGAAACAAAGGCTGAAAAAGAGGAGCCTAAATTCGTGAGCGCCCCTATAATAACTGCCACCGAGATAAAGGTGAACTTATCATTACCCGATATGGCCGAAAAAGTTGCAAAGGAGACAAGAGCGGATGGAGTCGGGCTCTTTAGAATTGAGCACATGATCCTTTCACTGGAGAAGCATCCCATGAAATACATAAGGGACGGAGAGATCGAGAAATACATTGATCTTATCTACAACGAAATGAAAAAAGTCGTAAAAGCTTTCTATCCAAAACCGGTTTGGATAAGAACTCTTGACGCACCGACCGATGAGTTCAGGGCAATGGAAGGTGGAGAGAACGAACCAATAGAGGCCAATCCGATGCTGGGATTCAGGGGTATTAGAAGGGATTTAGCCGAGGAAATGCATTTTAGGGCCGAACTGAGAGCTATAAAGAAGTTAATAGATGAAGGCTATAAAAACATTGGAATAATGCTCCCGCTTGTTGTTATACCAGAAGAGATTAGAAAAGCGAGGAAAATTGCCGAAGAAGAGGGGATTCCATTGGAAGAAATAGAATTCGGAATAATGGTCGAGACTCCGGCCGCTGCTCTAATAATCGAGGATCTAATAAAAGAGGGTATAGATTTTATAAGTCTCGGAACAAACGACTTAACTCAGTACACTCTTGCCGTGGACAGAAACAACGAGAACGTTGCATATTTGTACGATGAAATGCATCCGGCCGTAATGAAACTCATAGAAAGGACGATAAAGATATGCAAAGAACATGGAGTAAAAACATCGATCTGCGGACAGGCGGGGAGTTATCCGAAGGTTGTAGAAAAGCTAGTTGAAATGGGAATTGACAGCATATCTGCAAATCCAGACATGGTAAACAAAATAAGAGAGGTCGTAGCTAGAGTGGAGCAGAGAATGATCCTAGAAAAGTTAAGAAAGCTCAGCCAAATGCCAAAATAATAAATGCAACAACCAGATCGCCAAAAAAGATGGCAACAAAAAATCCGAATGTTATGAAGACTATGAAAGGCAATGCAGGCGTCACCCAAACCTTTTCTATTCCCGCCTTTTTTAGTCTTAATATTTTCCCCCTATCACTTTCAACAGCCCTTCTAACCCTTCTAAGCTTTCCATTTTCGTCGACAAATTCGAAAAGGTTGTGAAATCCGATTTTTTCAACAGGAATTCTGTAGCCAGCAACATAGTAAATCGGATGCCTAAAAAAACCTTTGAAACCTTCAGTTACCAGATTCCTGAAGAGTATTGCCACCACAATAAATGGGGCAAAAATAACCGAATTTGCTAAAACTGAGAACGAAAAAACCCCTATACCGCGGTTAAGCAAAAAGGGACTCAATTCCGGATAAAAAGGGAAGGCAATCGAAAGACACATCAGAGCTTTTGCATCGGCACCACCCCAAGCATTCATCGCGTAAAACAGATAGGAAAGAAGGATCATGAAAGTCGCGCCTATTGCGTAGGAAATGAGTGAAATTGGATAATTCAAGGATTGATAAACCTGATAAGCTAGAAGCGGGAAAATGGAGATCAGCATCGCTTTCCAGACCTTATTCGGTACGGTTCTGGTTTTTATGTCCAAATAGCATGCATAAAGCAAAAAAATCGAAACTAGTAGAATCTTCAAAATTTCAGCGATCTCTGTATAATTCATAAAGATCGGAAAGAATTGCACTTGCAGTTTCGTATTTCCCTGCTCCCCTGCCCGCAACGAAAATTTCTCCAGCCGTATCTGTGTGTATCATAAGTGCGTTCAGGGTGCCTTTTATGGCCAGAAGGCTGTTCAACTTCACAAGCCTAGGAGATACCCTCAAACTCTTTTTGCTAGCCTCTGCAATAAGTCTTATCGTATATCCCTTTTGCATAGCAACTTTAAACGCTTGAGGAGTAATCTTCGTTATACCTTCCCTCTTCACATCCTCAAACTTCGCCGGATAGCCAATCGTGTTCGCGAGAATTACAAGCTTAATAGCGGCATCTATTCCCTCAACATCTGCCGTCGGATTGGCCTCAGCTATACCCATCTCCTGCGCCTCGCTCAGAACCTGATTATAGGGCAAACCTTCTTCTTCCATTCTAGTGAGAATGTAATTGCATGTTCCGTTCAGAATCCCTTTAAGACTTCTTATCTCGCAAAAAGCCAGATAACTGTTGAGGAGCTTTATAACTGGCATCGCTCCGCCTACCGTTGCCTCGTAAAGAAGCTTTACGTTTTTTCTTTCGGCAAGCCTTAAAAGATCCATTAGAGCTACTGCAATGCTCTTGTTACTCGTTATTACACTGGCCCCTCTTTCAAGAGCGACTTTCATGTAAGCTATTCCTTCCTCATCCAGCCTTGTAGTCGTTACCTCTATCATAACATCGTAATCCTCGTTTTCTGCAATCTCCATTGCACTCTTTTTCTCCGGCAGTCCACCTTTTTTTCTGTGCTCTATAGCTTCCTCAAGCCTAAATTCTCCAGTCATCGCTCCAGTAAGATCCGCAACTGCAACAACCTTAAAACGCCCTATTTTCTTCTCTATTTCATCTCTCTTCCTAGCCAAAAGCTCCGCAACTCCCTGGCCAACTGTCCCAAAACCGATGATCGCAATTTTGATCATATCTCATTAACAGGCTCAATGACCATTATTCCCTTCTCCTTACATATCTCTCTAACCCTCTCCAGAGCTCTTTCAAGAGCTTCATCGCTTTTCGCGCTAATCGTCATCATTGCAGTTGATGGCTGGTTAATCTCTGGCATGGTAGCGTTTAATTCCACGCATTCTGCTTCGCTGCTGTCTATTCTCCTTATCGTATCGCTTAAATCCGTGTGAATTATGTGGCCTATTAGAAGCAGAGAAACGGTTGCTGTCCTTATTTTTCCAAACGCTCTAACAACCACTTCCTTTTGAAGTTCTTCAAATATTCTCTCAGCTTTTTTTGGGTCGGCAGTAAAAGATATTTCAACCGGAACCCTGCTCAAGGGGGTCTTTTTTCCTCTCTGATGCACTATTCCAACTATGTTTCCACCATTCCTTGCAATTGGCTCTAAAACCTTCAATAACTGCCCGGGTTTGTCTTCAAGCTCCACAACAAGCGTAAAGAGCTCACTCATAGATTGGTACACCTTCTGTCTGTGTTACTCTCTCAAACTCCTCCATCAATCTCTTAGTTATTTTCCCTGGCTTTCCATCCCCCACTTTTCTTCCATCCACTTCGACTATTGGGGCTATTTCGGCTGCAGTTCCGGTTACAAAAACCTCATCGGCAGTATATAGATCATATAGGCTCAAATTTCGCTCTGCAAACGGTATTCCAAGCTTTTTAATAATCTCTATAACTACCTCCCTCGTTATACCTAGAAGGCTGTTTATCGTCGGAGGTGTCAGGATTGTTCCGTTCTTTACTATAAATATGTTGTCACCGCTCCCCTCTGAGATGAATCCGAGCTTGTCAAGAAATATTGCCTCATCTCCCCCCTTTGCATTTGCCTCAATCTTTGCGAGGATGTTATTGAGATAATTCAGCGACTTTATGTTGGGGGGCAAAGCGTCGTATGGGTTTCTTCTCACAGCGACTGTTACCGCCTTCAACCCGCGTTCATAAAGATCTCCATATAACTTCCCCCAAGGCCTTGCTATAACTATTATTGTCGGCTTTTTGCATTTCCTCGGATCCAAGCCAAGATCTCCAACTCCACGGGTTACAATTGGTCTGATATAGGCATCGCGGAGTTTATTTATTCTCAAAGTCTCCAATATTATTTTCTCGAATTCCTCCTTAGTTATCGGAATCTGGAGATCAATAGCCTTTGCAGAATCATATAGCCTGTTCATATGTTCTCTAAGCCTGAAAACTCTCCCGTTGTAAGCTCTTATCCCTTCAAAAACGCCATCTCCGTACAGAAATCCGTGATCGAAGATGCTTATTTTTGCTTCCTCTTCTGGCACAAACTTCCCATCCAAATATACCAGCAAACCCATCGCACTCAAGTAACTCTCAGCTTAAAAATAGTTTCTATTAATTTTTAGTAGGGTTTAGTAGGGATTAAAAAAGGTATTTGATTCAGATGCTATAAAGCTAAATAAAGCTAAAGTGCCATAGCGTAGCCATGAAATTTGTGAAGAATACAGAATTGCCGTCGTTTTGAATTCAGAGATTCCAAATACCATATTCCACTATTCACAATTTAAGATTTTTAGCCTTCAGCAATAGTTTTATAAAAAGATATAAGTCGTTTTAGAATTTCATGAAGGTGATAGTATGCTAGCGTTGGGCGACTTTGTTAGAATAAGCTACACAGCAAAACTCGAAGATGGGAAAGTGATCGACACCACGGACCCAGAGATAGCAAAAAAGGAGGGGATATTCAACGAAAATGCCAGATACGGTGACATATACGCCGTTCTAGGAGAAGGGCATGTCCTGAAGGGACTTGAAGAGGACATAATAGGAAAGGGGGTCGGTTACAAAGGCGTTGTTGTTGTACCACCAGAAAAGGGCTTTGGTAACTACGATGCAAGCAAAAAAGATTCATTTAGCATAACAAGGTTTAGGGAGAAGCCACAGGTCGGACAGAGGGTGAGGGTGGGGGACAAAGTAGGGACTGTTGAAAGAATAGTAGGCAGAAGAGTTATAGTGGACTTCAATCATCCGCTGGCTGGGAAAAAGATTACCTTCGAATACGAGATAAAAGAGAAGCTCGAAAAAGTTGATGATAAGCTAAAAGCCCTCTTTGTGATTCACACGGGAATAGATGTCAAAAAAGTTGTTCTCGAGAACGATAGAGCGATTGTAGAAGTCCCAACTGATGCCTATCTCAATCAGATATTCCTAATCGGAAGGTACAGGGTTATAAGAGATGCTTTCAAACATCTGAATCTCAAGGAAATAGACATAGTAGAGAGATTCGAAAAAGGAGAAGTTGCTAAAGCCGTCGAAGAGGCGAAAAAAGAAGTGACCGAGCAAAGCTCCTCTCCAGAGAATACTCAAGCAAAAAGTTAAACCACTACACTGTGCAAAATTTCTACGATGTCCATAACCTTTATCTCAGTTTTTTTGACTTTTGAAGCGTCTTCAAGCATAATTAAACAAAATGGGCACGAAGTTATCAGATATTTAGCACCGGTGAGAGAGGATTCGCGGATTCTCTCCAACGATGGTTTCCAGGAGAAATTTCTCAATATCCCTCCGCTTCCACCGCCGCAACACAGGGATAACTCTCCACTTCTCTGCATTTCGACGAATTCTATTCCAGGAATCGAATTTATCAGTTCCCTTGGCTCAGAGATTATCCTATTATGGCGCGAAAGATAACAAGGGTCGTGATACGTAACTCTGGCTTCAAAAACCTTCTTAAACTTCAGCTCCGCCTTTTTTATCTTCTCAAGAAGTATTTCGGAGATATGATATACATTTAAACCATAGTAATTTCTGAAGGCATTGTAGCAGTGGGGAGAAATTGTTATAACCTTATCCACTCCAAGGCTCCGGAATTTTTCCATGTTCTTTTCTTTTAGATCCTCAAAAAGTCCGCTTTCCCCGATTGCTCGAACGTCGTTTCCACAGCAAAATTCCGTTTCCAAAACTGCAAAATCAACATTTGCAAGCTTGAGCAACTCTATCGCTTTGTTTGCAACTGATTGTATTCTCGGATCGTAGACAGAACAACCCAGAAAAAGTAAAAATTCGAATTCCCCTCTTTTCGCAATTTTAGCATCAAATTTGGGTTTCTTGAGCGGACCAAAGGGATTCGAAAACTTCTGAATATTCTCCAGCATTTTTTTAAGCTCCACGGGGATATAACCCTTCTCTAATTGCGAAGCTCTTGCTTCGTTTATCTTTTCAACAAGTTTTATCCCCCTTGGACATCTTTCTTGGCAGATCAAACAATTTGTGCAGTTCCAGAGTTCCTCGCTCCAGAAATTTTCCCCATTAAGAAAGTGCGCTAAAACTCTCCTCAAATTCATGTTGTATCTCATGCTGCATGAAGATGAACAGACGCCGCACTGAATGCAGGTGGAGAGCATGCTAGATCTTTGAGAATACTCCCTTCTTTTTCATAAGTCTCCTGCTACCACAAAAAGGACAGTAAAGATTTGGAATATGCAGCGGCGCCGAATAACTTGTTGTTCTCTTCACCTCAAGATCGAATTCTGAACCGCATCTTGCGCAGTAAATGTCCTCTATTCGAGTCATGAAAAAAGTTATGTATAGACAATAAATCTTTTTTCAATTTCTGCTGAAAGGAAAAATACTGCAAAGGAGAAGATTAACACCCACACAGGTATTGGAATTCCAAGTGTTAGCTTTGTGTAGTATAGAAAAATGGCTATCGAAAATCCAGTTATCAGGGTAACACTCGCAGAAAATTCCCTCCCAAAATTCCAGTGAAAGATCCCCAGTATTAGTGGTAGCTGGCAGAGCAAGATCGTTGAGCTCATAACTGCAAGATCGACAATATAGGCTGGTCTCTGGATCGCGAATACCGCAATTGCGACAGTTGTGAGAACCACAAGTATCCTTCCGGCGATAACACTTCTGTTATTCAGCAGATCTCTGGTGAACATCGATGAAAGAGACAGAACAATCGAGTTCGCGGTGGTTATAGCTGCTGCAAATATGCTAAGAGCCACAAGAACGCTGAGCCAAGAAGGTAAAAGTTCTAGGAATTTTGGCATTACCAGATCCCTATCGGATATCCTAGGGAAAACTCCGTACTCGGTTAGAAGCCTCAATTGTAGGCCGATAAAGGTAACAAGAACTGTGTAAAACAATCCATAGAATCCAAAAAGAACGACCATTCTTTTCAGGCTTTGGATATCCCTCGGTATAAAGATTCTCTGGACAACCTGCGGGTTTGTTAGGGCAAAAAAGAACCAGGGAAGTGTGTAAGCAATAAATACGTCATATCTCCAAAAGCTGTTTGGAACATAGAGTAATTCGCCAAGCTTGGAAAAATCCCGATCTGGCAGCATTTGGAAAGCATAAAAAGTTGGAAGAATTGCCATAAACATCATAAAAACTCCAGAAATTGCATCAGTCCAAGCAACGCTTCTCATTCCACCTAGAAATGCCCACAGAGCTGTTATTATGGCTGAAAAAATGATTCCATTCGTAAAACCTATTTCTCTACTGAGCAATAAGGAGACACCTACGAATTGAAGAGAGGTATAGGGTATCAATGCCAAAGCAACAACGATTGCTAAAACCTTCGCAACCCTAGAACCATATCTGACGGCAAACAGATCTCCCGGAGTAACCAAGCCTTTTTCCTTACTCATCTCCCATATTTTTGGGGCATAATATGAAAGAAGCATTAAAGTTCCTACAAGATAAAAAAGCTCAAATCCCAGTGCTCCTACTCCTGAAAGATACGTCAAGCCCACCAATCCAATCATCATGAAGGCAGAATACGTTGTTACAGCATAAGTTAAGGCAGAAATTATCCCCCCGACTCTTCTACCAGCTATAAAATATTCCTCATCGGTAGAGATCCTTTTCGTCGCGAAAAAAGCTATAGCTGTCCCAATTATCAGATAGAGTATCAGGGCGTAAATAAACATCTCACCACCTCCTCAAAGCTATAAAGATTAAGTATGCAGCAGAAACTAAAGTCCAGTAAATGTATGCTGTCAAATTCGCACTTTTCATTGCAATAAACGGTACACACATGGCTGTTATAACAACTAAAGCTTCAAACAATCTCATCGAACAACTGTTCGATAACTAGAATTTAAAAAATTTTCGATTTCGATACGAGTGCCAAAACACAGGAAGCTGTTATTTAATTGCTAATTGCCTGACTTTAGCCGGATGTCTCGAAAAAACTAACAAAAAGTCTTGCAATTTATGGAGAGAATTGAAAAGATGGCCCAAAATCATCTAAAAACAAAGCAAGCTATACCGAAAAACATAAGTTCAGCCAATTAGGATGATTCTACATGAGAATAACGTGGCTGGGTCATGCTTGCTTTTTGCTTGAGGGGAGTAAAAGAATCCTAATAGACCCATTTCTTACCGGAAACCCTCTAGCTCCTGTAAAGCCAGGTGATGTTAAAACAGATCTGATCCTAGTCACACATGGCCATGGAGACCATTTAGGTGATACTGTTGAGATTGCAAGGAAAAATAATGCCATTGTTGTCTGCATTCATGAGTTATCAAGAATTCTTGTAAAGAGAGATGTGGAAGTTCTTGGCATGAACATAGGCGGCTCAGCATACTCAATGGGTGTTAAGATAACGATGGTTCCGGCTCTTCATTCGGCAGACTTCGAAGATGAAAGTGGAGAAATAATTAGCTCAGGCTCACCGGTGGGATTCGTAGTCGAAATGGATGGGATAAAAGTATACCATACCGGAGATACCGGCCTTTTCTCTGACATGAAGCTTATAGGAGAGCTCTATGAACCCGATATAATGCTGGTACCAATTGGGGATCTATACACAATGGGAATAAAAGAAGCAGTAAAGGCCGTTGAATTCGTTAGACCAAAAGTTGCGATTCCAATGCACTACAATACATTCCCGCCGATTGAGAAGAATCCAGAAGACTTCAAACAAGAGGCAGAAAAGTTCTGCAGAGTTATCATCTTAAAGCCGGGAGAGAGCTATGAATATAGACCTTAATATTTCAGAATTTGAAGAGTGGCTAAGGAGCCGCGGATATGATAAAATGATGGGAGAACAGAATTTTAGAGCATTTCTAAGCCTTGGATTTGCAACTCTTCTTTTTTCAAACAGCAATTTGCTCATCAGCTTCTTGTTACACATTTTGAAAGTCCAAGGAGAAAGAGAGAGAGTCAGATTTGAGATAGCAAAGAAAATAAAGGCAATTTCAGCTACAAAAGAAAAAATAACAATAGAAATCTAAGGAAATTAGAAGGGTTTCTGGATCGTTGCATCGGGAAATACTGCCACCTTCTTATCTCCAGCTTCTATTTCCTCCAAAACTTCATCCCAGCTCTTCACTTTTATAGCCCTTTCATTGAGAACTTCAAAACCGGGCTGCCTTTCGTGGAATTGAGAGAGAAAGATTATTTTACCAGCTCTCTTCAAAATCTCAGGAGGAGGGAGGTATAATGTACCGCCTCTTCTCTTTATCCCCCACCTACCGTGCAGAAAATGCGTTATTTGTCCCCACCTCGAGTTAGAGATTAAAACAAACGTTCCTCCCTCCTTAAGACACATTGCTGTCCAACATGCCAGCGTGGCTTCGTTAGCCTTAGAATAAGCATTTGCAACAACTAAGTCAAAGTTAAAATCAACCGGAGTTGCGTAGTGCTCTTTAGCAACATCAACGCCTTTTCTGTGTGCCTCGACAAAATGTCCAGCAAAAACATGAGTTGAATCTCTTCTAAGATTTACTAAAACATTCACTATAAAGTCCAAGTTCACCGCGCTTGCAAACTCTTCGGCGTCTTTTCTCTGAATGTTTTCTTCCACTCTGCCATATGCCATCTGACAACTCGGATGAACTTCCCTGAACTTCATCGCATACCCCCATCCAGCGAGGATTCCATGATTATAAATTATGCTTCTCATACCAGCAACTCCGGGAAGGATTATCTTAGCTCCGCCACCATCCCATACTGCGGATGTGAGAGTATACAACCAATCGCTATTTTTAACGGATAACTCATAACCTCTGCATTTACTTCTATTGGCGTACCGTAGCTGGTCTCCCCCAGATACTGAAGATTTTCGTAGGGATTATGATTGAAAACAGGATAGTTTTCCACTATTTCCTCCCCAAGTTTTTTACAAAGTCCTCGCGGCTGAAAGTTCCGTGAGCACCATTTGCGCAAATAAAAGTTACATCATCAAGTCTTATCTCTTCAAGAATGGCTTCTGCTATTTCTCCAGCCTTTGTTGGCCTTGTTAAGTCGTCGAAGATTATAACTGCCGACTCTTTTCCCTTCGCGAGCTCATCTAGAGGTTTAGATTTTACCGGATTTCTTAAAGCTCTAATTATCTCATCTTTGCCAATCTTTGGACACTTCTCGCCATTCATTCTAAAAACTCTGACTTCCCAGCTCTCTGGGAATTCAAGCGTAATGCTCTTTCATCCCCGTACCATGGATTACTGGGTACTTTAATCTCCATTATGGAATGCCTAGCTTTCTGAATAAATTTCTTGCTGCTACAACCAAAGGATCCCAGACCCGCGATACGGGGGGATAGTACGGAAAGTCAGTAAAGAAGAGATCCCTAACATTTGCACCCCTGTAAAGAAGGGCTGAAGCAGCATAAATTCTCATCGCAACACCTTTTCCGACTGCCTGAATCCCCAGCAGTTTTCCGCTTCTGTCAGCAACAGCTTTTAGATGTACCAAGCCGTTAATGAAATATCTTGCATTTGATTTTGTTGTTACAAAAGCTGAAACCACTTCGTACCCTTCCCTTATCGCCTCGTGTTCACTCAAACCGACTTTTCCTATTTCAAGCTCATAAAAGCTAGTTATCTGGCTTTTTAGAGATCCAGGATAATGAAGCTCGTAACCAGCCATGTTCACCCCGGCTACATAACCCATCTTATTTGCCGGAGCAGCGAGGGGAATCCAGTCAGATTTACCTGTCACAACGTTTATCGATTCCGCACAATCTCCAGCAGCATAAACGTTTTCCCGAGTAGTTTCCATCTTGCTGTTGGTTTTTATTGCCCCGCTTTTTCCGAGTTCGACAAAATTTCTTGCGATTTCGGTATTCGGATGCACTCCAACTGCCACTATCGCCATGTCGCACCTGTAATCAGCTTTGTTGGTGATCACTTTTTCTATTTTGTCTTTGCCTTCAAATGCGACAACTCTCTCTCCAAGCCTCAAATTTACGAACTTCTCCATTTCTGCCTTTAAAACCGCAGCAATTTCAGCATCGTATTCTGGAAGAGGCCTTTCAGCCATCTCTATCACGGTAACCTTTTTCCCAAGCCTATTCATCGCTTCAGCCATTTCAACCCCAATATAGCCCGAACCTATTATCACTACATTCTCGGCCTTTAAAGCCCATTTTTTCACTTTCTCAGCATTCATTATATCGTTTACACACAAAACTCCTTCAAGCTCCTCGTATTTTACATTTAACCTTTTTGACCTTGATCCAGTTGCAAAAAGAAGCTTATCCCATTCATACTTTCTCTCCCTACCATTCTCCTCGGCTACCAGATAACCATCGCCGACCTCTATGACTCTCGCATTGGTGTGAATATCAATTCCCCTTTCGCTTCTGAAATACGCAACATCGTATGTGCACAGTTCCTCAAAATATTCCACAATTCCGGAAACATAAAAGGGAATTCCACATGGCGCATGACTTACAAAATTGGTTCTCTCAAAGACCATTACATTCCAATCTGGCCTTAAAGCCTTAACCCGAGAAGCAGCAGTCATTCCAGCAGCCCCACCGCCTATTATAGCAATGTTCACAAAGTTCAATTTTAAACCATTTATTTAAAATTTTCTGTAGCAAAGTTTTAAATAATAATTATAAATTAATTGGTCCAAAAAAAACCGGAGATAAGCACGCTTA
>Ga0185307_1001127_pt1 | contig 15271 bp, 8 predicted proteins | sample LHCtaG_FD_128010 | JGI IMG/M metagenome (GOLD analysis project Ga0185307, IMG submission 128010) | Hot spring microbial communities from Little Hot Creek, USA to study Microbial Dark Matter (Phase II) - LHC4sed_matched (SPADES... | ecosystem: Environmental > Aquatic > Thermal springs > Hot... | reverse complement strand
AATTGCTTCCGTAACTGGTCTTAATCCGCCAAATAACGCTAATCCTCCCAAACCCAACTGAACGCTTTGCGGTAATTTCGCTAATACTTGTGCAAGTGCTGCTGAAAGTTGGTTGGCCGGGTAATATCCTTGTCTTCTTTCTTCATCCGCCAAGTGATCCCCGATGGCTCAATCGTGACCTCAGAGCCGTCCTTCTTGCGAATCAAAATTGGATGTGGCGTCAAGTTCAAAATCTTCACCGCTTACACCTCCTTGACGGACTCCTTCACTGTCTCTTCCGTTATCCCCATCTGCCGAAGCCAGTTAAGCGCTGGCTCGGTCAGATAGTTGTGCTCTTTCAGCGCTGTCAAAATTGCTCGGCTGAAAAGTTTTTGGGCGAAGCGTTTAGGAGATTGACGAAGATGCTTAATACCTTTGTCAAAAAATGAGCGATTTCAAAAATTCACGACCTTCTTCAGAAATGATCGTCAACTTCCGTTGAAACTCACTCGTTGACCCACTGACGATAAACTCGCTTTGATGCCGAAATTGGTTTTGCTTGCTATCGTAGGTGGTCACTCTCATGCTGAATGTAATCCCACAACTCATTGGGAGTTTCGGCAATGAAGTAGCCTGACAATACATCAAAGGTGTCAGAAATCTGAGCCGTTCCAAAACGCCATGAAAAAACGAGCCAAAACACAGCCAAAATCCCATCCTAACCTTGCAACCGTCGCAATTGGATTTCGGTTACAGATGCAAATTTGCGAGAGAAAGTTGTCCCTATTGCCAAGTTCCCGATGGACGAAGGATGTGCTCAACGAAATCATGTCTGGCCCTTGATTGCTTGCTCCCGATGGCTGGAGATTTACCAAATCGAACGACGAAGAAACAAATGAGACACGCATTGAGAATTCCGATTATCCTGCTGTCGTTGATAACGGCTCAGACGAAGGAACTGTGCGTATACATGATCAGCGACGACCTAACCAACAAAGTCAACTGCGACGGCTTCAAGAAACTCGCCGAGAGTTGAGAAAACTTGCTATAATTTTTCGCCGACCGAGGTTGACTTTCAGTTTTTTTTTTGCGTCACCAACTATGGGCTTAAGTCCATAGCATGAAAGGAATTTTGGGGACACACTCTAATGGGGGTGAACGCTGATGAAGCGGCGTGAGTTCATGAAGGGTTTGGTAGGCGTGACAATGGTTGGCAAAATCGCTGAATGGGGGGATGCTGCGATGCAACTTACAGAGCGCCCAAACATCCTTTGGATCTCATGCGAGGACATGAGTCCAACTCTTGGCTGTTTTGGTGACCCCTACGCTATCACCCCGAACCTTGACAGGTTGGCGGAAGAGGGCGTTAGGTTCACTAATGTCTTCACCCATTCGCCCGTCTGTGCTCCGTCCCGTTCGGGCATTATCACGGGCATGTATCCGACCACAATCGGGACGCATAATATGCGTTGCCAAGCCGTTCCACCGTCATTCGTCCACTGCTTCACCGAATACTTGCGCGCAGCAGGTTATTACTGCACCAACAATGTAAAAACCGATTACAATTTCGCAGCGCCTTTGACGGCTTGGGACGAATGTAGCACAAAAGCACATTGGCGCAATCGTCCTGACCCGAATCAACCTTTCTTCGCTGTGTTCAACATTACAGTGACGCACGAAAGTCAAATCCGAAGCCAAGAGGAGGGGCTTTTGAAGCAATTAGCGAAATTAACCGACAAAGAACGACATAACCCCGAGAAAGCGCCAGTCCCACCTTACTTCCCCGACACTCCGGTCGTTCGCCGAGACATTGCTCGCCATTATGATACCGTCACTTTAATGGACAGGCGGGCTGGTGAAATCTTGCGTGAGTTAGAAGAAGACGGTTTGGCTGAAAACACGATTGTTTGGTTCTGGTCTGATCACGGCGTCGGGTTGCCGCGAGGGAAGCGATGGGTTTACGATTCTGGCATCCGAGTCCCGCTCATCATCCGCATCCCAGAAAAGTTTCGCCAATGGGCATATCCCGATGACCCCGAACGAGTCAAGCCGGGAAGCATGATTGATGACTTGATTGCTTTCGTTGACTTCGCCCCAACTATGCTCTCTCTTGCGGGCGTCCCAATCCCAAAGCACTTGCAAGGTCAAGCCTTTCTCGGTCCACAAAAATCGCCACCACGACGCTTTGTCTATGCTGCTCGTGACCGAATGGATGAAACTTACGACATCATCAGGGCTGTCCGAGACAAGCGGTTCAAATACATCCGCAATTTCGCTCTCCACTTGCCTTATGCTCAGGAGGTTGAGTATGCTGAGGAAACGCCAACGCTTCAAGAGTGGAGACGGCTCAATGCGGAGGGGAAACTGAACGATGTTCAGCGTTTCTTTTTCCTGCCGACAAAGCCTGTTGAGGAACTTTACGACACACAAACTGACCCGCACGAGACACGCAACCTTGCTAACGACCCGAACTATCGTCAGGTTTTGGAAAAGATGCGGACAGAACTTTTCCGTTGGATGAGAGAAACGGGAGATGTCGGGCTCGTCCCTGAGCCCGAACTTGCAGAGATGATGCGCCCGAACGGTAAGTGGCAAAAGACAGCAAAACCGCACCTGATTGTTTTGAAGCAAACCGAAAACAGAGCCACCGTTGAACTGAGATGCCCGACGGAAGGAACATCAATCGCTTACAGAATTGACGCTGATGGCAAGGAAGGGCGATGGCAACTTTACACGAAGCCTGTAACAATCCGCAAAGGTGAAACCTTAGTCGCTAAGGCTTGCAGGCTCGGTTGCTTTGACAGCGATGAGGTCACTTGGCGCTCGGGTGAACCGGTGCTGACAACAGAAACGCCAGAACCCATTCCAGACTGGCGGGCTGAGATTGACCGAAGTGGCGTTTTGGAACGATTGCTGACAATTAAGCAGTTAGACGGTCAAGGCAAAGTGGCGTTGAGCGCTTACGAGAAAGCGCTAAAAGACGAAAGCCCTGCAGTCCGTTACTGGGCGATTGTGGGAATCCATCACGCAGTTGAAGACCACATAGAACGAGAGAAGTGGCGAACAGTTTTGCTTGAAGCATTGAACGACCCATCGCCGACTGTCAAGGTCGCAGCAGCCCATGCTTTGTGCGATTGGGGTGAAGTTGAAAAAGGATTAACTGTGCTGACTGAACTTTTAAGCCACCAAAACGAATTTGTCCGACTTTATGCCATCAACGCACTCAGGCATTTGGGTGAAAAGGCAAAACCCGCTTTGCCCACAATTGAAAAGGCGCTAAAAGACCCGTCTGGTTATGTCCAACGAGTTGCCAGAACAATTCTGAAACGGTTCGGCAAGCGAACTTAGGAAACATCGCTCACGATTGCTTTAAGCAGGTTGACCAAATTGGGCGCAATTTGCGTTGCCAAAATTGTTGCAGTTTTAGTTGCTTTCGCCACAAACAGGTCAGCAGAAGCCAAACAGGAAGGAGATGACATTTCACAGGCACACGCAAAAGGTTATTTGCGTTGCCTACTATTTTAACGGAGGTGAAAGGGCTATGGCGATTGGCATCGGCATCAACTTAGAGTTTGTCCGTCATGCCGACAAGCCTTTTGAGTATGGCGTCAAGAAGGCTGCTGAGTTGGGTTACGAGTTCGTTGAGCCGTGCGTGGCAACAGGACGAGACTTGCTTGCCGAGGCAGGCTACTATCACATGCTCAGCATGGAAGAAGACCCACTTTACTACAAAGCAATGTTGGACGAACTAGGCTTGAAAGTCTCAGGTCTGTCAGCACATTCACCGCTTATGAAGCCCGAAGTCGCTGTCCCTTACCTGACCCAAGCCATCAGGTGGGCAGCAGACATCGGCGCACCTGTTGTCAACACGGACGAAGGACCAAAACCTGCATGGATTGAGAGCGATGAAGAAGCCTTTGCCATCATGCGCTACACCTTGAAGCGAGTTTTGCCCGTCGCTGAGCGGCACGGCATTTACATCGGCTTAGAACCCCATCAAATCTACACGACCAAGTTGGACACACTCCTTAAGTTGTTGAAACTCGTCCCGTCGCCGATGCTAAAAGTCAACTTTGACACAGGCAATTGTTTTCTGGCGGGCAACGACCCAGTGGAATTTCTGGAAGCGGTTGCTGAACATGTTGTCCATGTCCACGCAAAGGACATCGCTTATGAGCATGCGGAAGCGGAAAGGGGGAAAGTGACAGGAACGCCCGTTGGATGCGCTTGTGGTGATGGGTTGATTGATTGGCATGCAGTCGTTCGTGTGCTGAAGCGAGTGGGGTTTAGCGGCGTCTTATCAGTTGAGTGCGGCACAGAAGAGCAAGCAGAAAAAAGCATCGCTTACCTGAAAAAGGCGCTTCAGGAAGTTGAGGCATGATGCTGAAAAGGTTTGAAATTTCCAGAGGGGTGAGAGCCATGAACATCGTCATCGTGATTTTGGATACGCTGCGAAAAGACCACTTGGGCTGCTATGGCAACGAATGGATTCAAACGCCAAACCTTGACGCATTCGCCCATGAAAGCCTAAAGTTTACACAAGCCTACCCAGAATCCATCCCCACTCTCCCCGTCCGTCGTGCAATTCACACGGGCAAACGAACTTTCCCGTTCCGCAATTGGATTCCGCAAAAGGGCGACACGGTTCGAGTTTATGGCTGGCAGCGAATTCCCGAAGAGCAAGTGACACTGGCGGAAATTCTGAAACAACAAGGATACATCACTGCTTTCGTGACCGACACCTACCACCAGTTCAAGCCATCAATGAACTTCCATCGTGGCTTTGATGTCTGGCGATGGGTTCGTGGGCAGGAGAACGACCGATACCAACCGACTTCCAAATGCGATGAAACCAAGTTGCAACGCTACCTGCCAGAGCGATACAAAGGGACAGGCGTTGAGCGATTGCTTCGGCAATATTTCGCCAACACTGATAACCGACGCAGCGAAGAAGACTGGTTTGCACCGAAAGTTTTCAGGGAGGCTATGGCTTTGCTTGAAGACCTTCAACGCCAACAACCTTTTTTGCTCGTCATTGACAGTTTTGACCCGCACGAACCTTGGGATCCGCCACCCCAGTATGTCGCCTTCTACGACAACCCAGACCACGACGGAGCAGACATTATCACGCCTCTTTACGGTAAAAGCGATTGGATGACGGAACGGCAACTGAAGCGGATGCGTGCCAATTACGCAGGTGAGGTCACTTTGGTGGACAAATGGTTTGGGCACTTTGTTAACAAACTCGCTGATTTGAAATTGCTTGACAAATCGCTGGTCATCGTTTTGTCCGATCACGGGCATTCTTTGGGCGAACACGGTGTCACTGGCAAAATACCTTGGGCGCTTTACCCCGAACTGATTGACATCCCGTTTCTCATCCGCCATCCCGAAGGCAAGGGCGCAGGGCAAACGAGCGATTACTTCGCATCAACCCATGATGTCGCACCAACAGTTTTGGGTATTCTGGGGATTGAACCGCCACAGCCAATGGACGGCGTTGACCTGTCAGTCTTGCTTGAAGGCAAGCAGCCACTAAAAAGAGACCACATAAGCACCGCCTTCAATAACTTCGTTTGGGTTCGCAATGAACGATATGCACTGATTTGCCGAAACGACGGTGCCGAACCCAAACTTTACGACCTTCAAGTTGACTCGCAGCATGAGAAGGACATCGCAGCGCAGCACCCAGAGATTGTGAAGCAACTTTTTGAACTTATCGTCAAAGACGCTGGAGGTGAACCTTTACCGACTTACGATTTGCGCCGACCGGTGGAAGATTGGTATCGGCACTGACACTCAATCAAAAGGAGGGCAAGGCTTCCGCTGAGCCAAACTCATCGGCAAATCGGCAAGTCGGGGGAAAAGATTGGGCTCACCCATGGGTTCGCCCTCCCAAATAGCAAATTGACTCTCCGCAGCCCACAGCAGGAGGCTGTCTTAAGAGCAAACGGGTAAAGGCATCATGGGCAGGCGTATCCGGCAAGTCAGGTTAGCATCTTTCGGCTTCGGTGCAGGTAAAGACCTTCTGAAGCGCAACCAGGAATGTGGATGTAATCCAGGTCATCGCATCTGGATGGGTTCATGGTTCGCACCTGTGGACATGTTTTCCTTAAGTGCGCCATAGTATTTAACGGGATGAGGGCAGACCAACTGCGTAAGTCCTGAGGAGGGAACAAAATGCGAAAAGACCCGTTTGAAAAGCAGGAAAGACTGATTCAGGTCGCCGCGCTCAAATACTTCACCGACCGCGAGGGCGCCATCAAGGCGTTTGAGCGATACCTGAACGCACCTGCGAGCGAAAACCTGCGCGTGCTGACCTTCTACGGCGTGGGCGGCATCGGCAAGACCACCCTCGTGCGCAAACTGTGCGAAGACCTCCGACAAGCCAACATTCCCCACGCCCGATTTGACATGCAGACTGTTCGCGACCAGACGCAGGCATACCGTGAGGCGTTGCTCCAGATGCGCTGCGATTTGGAGAGCCAGTTCCACATTCAGTTCCCGCGCTTCGACCTATGCCTTGCGGTCATCTTGGCGCGTGAGGGTAGCGATCCGCCGCCACTGGTGCGGATAAATCCGATTCTACAAGATGTGTTCAAGTTTGCGACTGCTCTATTTGAAGCGCCGCGTGAGGGGTTAGGCGGACTAATTGACGCCGCCATACGCCGCTTTCCCAAGTTGGAAGCCTATGTGCGCAAGGTGTTCAAAACCGAGGATGTCATCCATCTGCGCAACCTTGCCCTGCGCGACGACCAAGCACTGTATGAGGAACTCATCCGTCGGTTCGCTCAAGACTTGAAGGAGAACCTACCTGCGCGTCCAGGAAGAGCCTGTCGGGGTGTGCTGTTTCTGGACACCTACGAGGCGCTCTGGTCGGGACGCGAGGTTCACACCGCACAGGGACGCCTGCTGGACGAGTGGGTGCGCCAATTGGCGTCGTATTGCCTCGGCAGCGAGGTTCTGCTGGTCATCAGCGGGCGCGACCGCCTGCGGTGGGACGAGGACAACCCCGATTGGCGCGACTGGCTGGATCAGCACCTGCTGGGCGGGCTTTCGGAAAGGGATGCGCAGGCGTTCCTGTCCAAATGCGGCGTCGGTCCCCCGCCCGACGAAACGCCCACACCCCTCCAGCAAGCCATCATCCACTGCTGCAATACTGAGCCAGGAACGGCGGTCAGTTGCCATCCACTCTACCTCGCGCTCTGCGCCGAGATTGTGCTGAACACTCGCCAGAGTGAAGGGGTAGACCCTAAGCCCGATGTGTTTTGGGGCATTCCCAGTCAGCGTGTCGCCCGTGAGTTGGCGGACCGATTCCTAAGGTCGCTCCACAACCGCGCGATGGAGTTGTGGGTGACGGAGTTAGGCCTCACGCCCCGCTTTGACGAATCGGCTGCCCTTGCGCTTTATAGCGAGCACAAGCGCCACAACGGTTGCGCGAGATGGGAGTCTCTGACCCACTTCTCGTTCGTAGAGGCGTTGCCCGACAGCTTCTACCGCCTGCACAAAACGATGGCGGAAGTGCTACAGGAACTGGTGCCGCCCGACCAGGCTACATTGCTGCACGAGTGGTTTCGACGCTATTGGTCCGAACGCGGGCAGCCGTCGCTGGCGTGGTTCCACCGCTGGCGACTGAATCCGGCAAGGGCGCTGGACGAATGGCAACAGGCGCACAAGACCGCGCTTAAGGAGCGGCGCATCCGCGAGGCGCGAACCCTGCTGGAGTGGTGGCAAGAGATTGAACTGGACGAAGCGGAGCGTAGACGGGTTGGAGACGAACTTTGGGCAGAGGCGCACTTTGCGCTTAGCGTTGCGCTCTTGGAAACCCCTGTTGCGCCACGCGCCCCTTCTCTTCTTGCTGCTATTGAGCATTTCCTGTCTTCGCTGCGTGTCTACACCGAAACCGACTTTCCAATAGATTGGGCAGGCACGCAGAACAATCTGGGGCTGGCTTTAATAGATCTTGCTACGGAGACTGGCGATGCGAACTTACTTCGGTCAGCCAGAGCGTGTTTTGAGGCGGCGGCGCGGGGCTTTGAGGCGGTTGGCTTGCACGAGGATGCAAAGATGACAAGACAGGATGCAAGAGAGTTGGGAGGCTAAGACAGCGGGGCATGATGTGGAGCGAATCCTTCTCACCCTCTCCCTCTCACCACTTAGTAAGGGGGGAGAATGCAGGGAGCACTGGTAAGGGAACACTTGTCAGGCACAAATCGGTGTAGTCGGCGCGATTTTCGGGCTAAACGGCGGTGCTCCTGGAGAGTGTTCTAAAAGTCAAAAATTTCCTTACCATGCTGCGGGCTTTAGCCTGTAGTTGATGACACAATCAAAAGTAAATCATGCTACGGGCTTTAGCCCATAGTTGGTGACGGTTTCAATGAGCGCCGACTTAGAACGAGACGAGGGTCGTGGGAGGAGGGACGAAAGAATGGGGGGGAGAGGCTCCTGCCGAGCCGAAACGGCGGCGAATGGCGAATAGCGAATGGTGGAACGGTGGCGAATGGCGAATAGCAATTGGCGAATGGCTTTTTCTGGAGGGCAGTGCTCCCGCACTGCCGAAAATTTTTCGGCGCATCAGGAGATGCGCCCTCCAGTTTTACCAGCCTGCTTTAGCAGGCTTTGTTTCCGCAGCCACCAACTTCAGTTGGTGGACAAATTTTGGAGGGTCGGGCTCCCGCCAAGACGACAGCGAATGGTGATTGGTAAGACGACAGCGAAATGACAAATGTAGCGTCGGGGCTTGCCCCCGACGACAATTAAGTGACCATGTCAACTACCGGTTGAATCCAACGGGGTGTGAAAGGAAATGGCAACAGAGCGGCGTAGCAACTTTATACCGAGGGCGCTTTTAGAAGAAGTCGAAGCGAGCCAAGAAGATTTGCCGCCGGCATTTCACATCATGCTTAAGCCAAGAGGTCCTATCTGCAACTTGGACTGCACTTATTGCTTCTACCTGCGCAAGGAGCAACTTTACGAGAAGGGCACAGGTTTCTACATGCCCGACGATGTGCTTGAGGAGTTCACCCGCCAATACATTGAGGCGCACAAAGTTCCTGAAGTGAACTTCGGTTGGCAAGGCGGCGAGCCGACTTTGATGGGTTTGGAGTTCTTCCGCAAAGCCGTTACCTTGCAAGAAAAGTATCGCAAGCCGAACATGCGCATCAAAAACTCTTTTCAGACTAACGGCGTGCTTTTGGATGATGAGTGGTGCCGATTTTTCAAGGAACACAACTTTTTGATTGGGCTGAGCATGGACGGACCGAGGGAATTGCACGATGCCTATCGGGTTGACAAAGGTGGCAAGCCGACTTTTGAGAAGGTTTATCGGGCTCTGAAGTTGCTTCAAAAACATGGCGTTGAGTTCAACATCCTTTGTGTCGTCAACCGAATCAATGCTGACCACCCGCTGCGGGTTTATCGCTTCTTCAAAAGTGAGGGCGTTGAGTTCATCCAGTTCATCCCTGCCGTTGAACGAACTCCCGACAGTGGCGTGACAGAGTGGACGGTTCGCCCACAGCAATGGGGCAACTTCCTTTGCACCATCTTTGACGAATGGGTTCGCAACGATGTCGGAAAGATTTTCGTCCAGCAGTTTGAAGTGGCTTTGGAAGCGTGGCTGGGCTTTGAGCCGGGTTTGTGCGTCCACTCAAAAACTTGCGGCAACTGCTTGGCGATGGAACACAACGGCGACCTGTTCTCTTGCGACCACTTTGTTTACCCCGACTACTATCTCGGCAACATCATGGAAATGCCGATAATGCAATTAGTGGCGTCTTCATTCCAGCGCAAGTTCGGGCGTGATAAGTGGAATAAATTGCCGAGACTTTGCCGAGAATGTCCTGTGCTTTTCGCCTGCAATGGAGGTTGCCCAAAAGACAGGTTCATCAAAACGCTCGACGGTGAAGATGGCTTAAATTACCTTTGCGCTGGCTACAAGCGCTTTTTCACCCACATTGACCCTTACATGCGCCAGATGGCTGCTTTGATTCGGCAAGGTCAACCTGCTTGGCTTATCATGGAAATTTTGCGTCAAAGAGAAAAACCTAAACGCAAAGTCGGACCGAACGACCCTTGCCCTTGCGGGAGCGGTCGCAAGTTCAAAAAGTGCTGCATGGGCAAAAATTAAAGCGGGGAAGTTGACCAAAAGTCTTGTTCGGAACGCTCAACTGCGGGAGGAAGAAGCCATGCGTGTGGCGTTGGTTAACACCAACCGAATCCGACCGCCAATTGCCCCCATAGGCTTGGAATACATCGCCGAATTTCTCCACGCTTCAGGTCACGATGTTGAGATTTTGGACTTATGCTGGGCTGAAAACGAAGATGAAGCCATTGGACACTTTTTCGCTGGCAACCAGTTCGGCTTGGTGGGCGTTACCCTTCGCAACACCGACGATTGTGCCTTCACGAGCCGACAATCGTTTTTGCGTGAGTTCTCTGCCACCGTCCAGAAAATTCGCCAACATACTGACGCTTTTATCGTGCTTGGTGGTGTTGGGTTCTCTGTGATGCCGGAACTTGTCCTGTCAATTTGCGATGCGGACGCAGGAATCTGGAGCGATGGCGAATGGGCGTTGTGCGAATTAGCGAACAGGCTTGAGAGAGGTGAAGATTGGCGGGATGTGCCCAACTTGGTTTGGAAGTGCGATGGAAGATGGCACCGCAACAGTCCTTTTGAGTTCTCCCTGAACGATTTGCCTACGATGCACAGGAGTTGGGTGGACAATAAACGCTACTTCAAAGAGGGAGGGCAGGCTGGGTTTGAAGCGAAGCGGGGATGCAACGGTTCCTGCATCTACTGTGCTGACCCAGTTGCGAAGGGGCGAAACATTCGGCTTAGACCGCCATCTGCGGTAGCAGACGAAGTTGAACATCTTGTCGCTCAAGGAATTGACCACTTGCACACTTGCGACAGCGAGTTCAATTTGCCACCTGAACACGCCATCGCTGTCTGCGATGAATTTGAGCGGAGGAAACTCGGCGACAAAGTTCGCTGGTATGCCTACTGCTCACCAGTTCCCTTCTCTCATGAGTTAGCCAAAAAGATGCGCCGTGCCGGTTGCGTGGGGATAAACTTCGGTGTTGACAGCGGGGATGAAGAGATGCTGAGAAGGCTTGGACGCAGTTTCACGCCTTCGGACATCAAAGAGACAGTTCGCATATGCCGTCAGGAAGGGATTGCGGTCATGCTTGACTTGCTTTTGGGTGCGCCCGGCGAAACGAAGGAGAGCCTAAAACGAACGATTGAAACGGTGAAACAAGCCGAACCAGATTGCGTTGGCGTGGCGGTCGGAGTTAGGGTTTACCCTTGCACTCCACTTGCGAAATGGCTTGAAAGTTTGCCCGAGAAAAACGGACTTATCTATGGGAACGATCCGGTTGACCCAGTTTTCTTCCTTGAGCCGAATGTAGCCCCGTTCATTTTTGAGTTTTTGGACCAACTTATTGGCGGTGACCAACGCTTCTTTTTCTTTGACCCGTCACGACCTGAGCGGGATTACAACTACAATGCAAACGAGCGATTAATTGAAGCCATTCAGGGTGGATACAGGGGCGCTTACTGGGACATTCTGCGACGATTTACGGGTGGAGAGTCAAAAAGTTTAAGGAAGTGCGCTTGAAAACCGAAGTCATGACCCTGCCGTCACCAGTAGGGTTCAGGCCCCGTTGCCTTGAGGGTGTTCAAAAAATCCTCTATCATTGCGGAAGGATTTCACCAACCAAGCCCTTTCAAAAGAAAAATTGAAAAACAACAAGAAAACAACAAAAACCTAAAGCCGGCAAAACCTGTCGCCAACAAAACTGCCATGTTCCACAATTTCGTTCTCATCATTATTGCTTTCATCATTATCGCCTTCTTAGCTATCCCCTCCTTCCTCCCCATCAAACGCTTCCCCACACGACTTCTTTATCTGCCCTATCACTTGCCCTATCTTGCCCCTCTCCCCATATGCTTCCCTCCCTTCCTGCTATGCCTTCATGCTTCTATCCTCTCAAAACTATTTTAAACTGCTTTTAGAACACTTTCATATTTTGCAGGAAGCGTTCTAAGGACTAAGACATTCCCATGCCACAGGCTTTAACTGTGATTGCTGGCGTAACCAATTACTGGACAGGCACTTGGATTTTTAGAACACACTCCTTTTTGCTTGCTGCTTTATCCTTTCTGTAGGGTGTGCAAAAATGCTGCGACGATACAGCCTTAGCGTTGAAGGGATGCATTGTGCTGCCTGCGCTGAAACAGTGGCGAAAGCGCTAATGAGCGTTAAAGGGGTTCGAAAAGCAATTGTCAACATCGCAACCGAAAGGGCTTTGATTGAGACTGAAGATGGCGTTGATTTCCGTGCCCTTGCTTCTGCCGTTGAAAATGCGGGCTACAAACTTGCGACCCGAACCCTGACCTTCACTTTGGATAAGCCGTTGGACAATGAAGCAACTCAATCGCTTTTGCGTTCAAATGGTGTTATCGCTGTTGAAGTTTCCCAACCCGAAAAATCACTGCCTGCTGCTACCCTTGTCCGAGTGCGCTACATTGATGGCGTCATCAGCCGAAATGAAATCCAGCAAATTTTGCAATCGCTCGGTTTTGAAGCCCAACCCATTGAAGTTTCAACTCCAGAAAAGCCTACTGCAGAAGAAGCGCAAACTGCGTGGAGACGGGCTTGGGTTGGGCTTGCAATCTCTTTGGTCGTTATGGCACTTACAATGTTGCCCCCGTTGGCGCATCAAGTTTGGTCGGGTTGGCTCGCTTTCGCTTTGACGACCTTCGTCATCTTTTGGGTTGGGACGCCTTTCTTCCGGCGGGCGTGGAAAGCTGCTTTGAACTTGAACGCTACGATGGACACACTGGTGAGCATCGGAGCATTTTCTGCTTATGCCTACAGCACTTGGTTGTTGTTCGCTTCAAACTTGGCTCATCACTCGCCTGTCGGTCACCTTTACTTTGACAGCGCAGCCTTCATCCTTTCCGCTATCAGTTTGGGCAAAGGTTTGGAAGCGAGGGCGAGAGCCATTGCAACTTCATCGCTCCACCAATTGGTTCGGTTGCTTCCATCAACAGCGACGGTAATCTGCAACGGCTTTGAACAAACTGTGCCTTTAGCGGAAGTCCAAGTCGGCGATTTAGTTTTGGTTAGGACTGGCGAAAGAGTTCCCGTTGACGGGCTCGTTGTCTCAGGCAAAGCCAGCGTGGACGAAAGTTTGCTGACGGGAGAGAGTGAACCTGTGACCAAAAGTGAAGGCGACGAAGTTTTAGGCGGGAGTTTGTGTGTGGATGGATTTTTGCAAGTTGAAGCCTTGAGGGTCGGAGAAACCACCTTCATCGCACAAATGACACGGTTGATGGACGAAGCACAAGCCAGCAAACCAGCGATGCAACGGCTCGCCGATAAAGTCGCTGGAGTTTTCGTCCCCATCGTTTTGCTGCTGGCAATGGCGACCTTTTTGGGTTGGCTGATTTTGAGTGGCGATTTGACGAAGGCAGTCATCGCTGCCGTCTCGGTCACAGTCATCGCTTGCCCTTGTGCGATGGGTTTAGCGACGCCGACAGCAATTGCGGTCGCTTTGGGACGGTTGGCTCAAATGGGCATCTTGGTCAGAAACGCTGAGGCGATGGAGAAGGCTGCGGAAATCTCTTCCATCGTCCTTGACAAAACTGGAACGGTAACGCAGGGGCAAATGGAAGTCGTCGCAATTTGGTCACCCAAATTTGATGAAGCGAAGTTGCTTCAAATTGCTGCATCAGCCGAACAAAGTTCGCTTCACCCAATTGCACAAGCAATCGCTCGGGAAACGAGCAAGCGAGGTTTGGAACTTTTGGAAATCGCCGATGTCCGTTCAGAAGTCGGATTGGGAGTGACTGCAAAAATCGTTGGCAGTAGGCAGGTTGGCATCGGGGAGAAAGTTGCAACCGCTGAAACGAACCGATTTAGCGATTTTGAAGGCAATGAAGTTTTCGTCGGCAAAGTGGACGAGGACGAACTTGAAAACACGATAGCAAAAGATTGGCTTGACAATGGTTGGAGTATCGTGGGTGTTTGGCTTGACGGAGAATTCGTCGGTTGCATCGCTTTGTCTGATCAATTGCGACCAGACGCTCGTGAAGCCGTGCAGCGTTTGAAGGAAATGGGCATTAAGGTCTTCTTGGCTACTGGTGATAAACCGCAAGTAGCGATGCTTGTCGCAGACCAACTCAATTGCGATGGCGTCTTGGCTCTCGCAAACCCACAGCGAAAATCGCAACTGGTGCGAGACTTGCAAAAAGATGGCGAACGAGTGCTCATGGTCGGAGACGGAATCAACGATGCTGTTGCGCTATCGCAAGCGGACATCGGCGTAGCGTTAGCGACAGGAGCGGAATTGACTGCCCAAGCAGCGGATGTTTTGATGGTGACCAGCAAGTTGACCGTCTTGGCTGATTTTTTGTGGCTTGCCAAGAAGACCAAGCAAATCATGGTTCAAAACCTGTTTTGGGCTTTCGCTTACAACATGGCTGCTTTACCCCTCGCAGCCGCAGGGAAACTCAACCCTATGATTGCCGCCGTCGCTATGGCACTCAGTTCCATAACCGTCGTCAGCAACGCCTTGAGATTGAGAAAAGCAGTTTCTTGAGGCGAAAATTTCGCTCACCTCAAAATCAACGCTTCGGCGAGGCAGTGGAAGGTGAGCCAGATGGATGGCAATGAAAAGGCTAAAACGCCTAAGACCAAACCTGCAAGGATTGACCCGACACCAAAAATTGCATGCCCGTTCTTTGTGCGTTTCGCTTTGAGGCGTTCAATGCGGTGTTGCAATTGCCCATCACTGAAACCTGCGAAATTTTGCACAACATTCAAAGCGTTAGCCAGCAAATGAGCCGTTTTGAGATCGGACGCAGCGAAGTCATCGGCTGCTTTCTCACAGGCGCATCGCCACTCCCTTTGAAGCCAAACGGTGAAGGGTATTGGGGCGAAAATAAGGGCGACGATGAAAAGCAGCCAACGAAGCCAATGGTCCTTGCGAGCGAAATGGGCGTATTCGTGGCGCAAAACAATTGTCAAGGCAGATAAAGGCAACCGCTGAACCGTTTGTCGGGAGACGAAAATAGATGGTGAAAGGACGCCTATGAGACCTGCTGGAGTTTCGTCGTCCGATTCCCAAACGGGCAGGTCAGAGGGAAGTTGGGCGAGAGCAATAGCCCGCTTCAATTTCGGCGAAGGTCGGAAACGCCTCGCCAACTTTTCTCTCCTTGACAAAACCAATATTGTCGTCCCTGTCAACCCAAGCCACACCAATGCCAACCAAAACAGGGAATGAC
>Ga0185307_1001126_pt1 | contig 15275 bp, 9 predicted proteins | sample LHCtaG_FD_128010 | JGI IMG/M metagenome (GOLD analysis project Ga0185307, IMG submission 128010) | Hot spring microbial communities from Little Hot Creek, USA to study Microbial Dark Matter (Phase II) - LHC4sed_matched (SPADES... | ecosystem: Environmental > Aquatic > Thermal springs > Hot... | reverse complement strand
CCGGCCGTTAAACTACTTTCTGTCGAGCTCCGCCGCAAGCCTCTCGAGCTCCAACGCGAGCTTCGCCTCGAGGTCCTTTGGGTCCCTGTAGGCCAGCAGCCTGAAGTTGGGGTGCTGGATCCCCCTTATGAGCGCCGAGGTCCTGCTCAGCCGCGATTCTTCGCAGAGCGCGATCACCCTTTTGCCCTTGAGCAGGGCGTAAGCGATCTCGAAGCCTACGCCCAAGCTCGGGTAGCTCACCTCGGCCACCAGAACTTCGGCCTTCTCGAGGAGAGCTGTGTCCCTCCTGTAAATTTCCTCGGGGGTCACACCCCTATCCACGTCGAGCACGTCGTCCAGCACGTGGGGGGTGAGTATCGTGTGACCCATTCCCGTGAGCCACGCGGCCACCTCCCGCACGAGAGCCAGCACGGTGGCTGTTCTCTCGCCCAGCATCGGAGCTGCCAAGTAAATCTTCACGGGAGCTTTGGGGGGTCGCGCCTTATAAGGCGCGCGCAGCCGGAATCCCGCACAGGGGGGTGTTGCGCTCCCGCCGAAGGTCAGGGCCCCGCAAGTCGCTGCGCCGACGCTAGGGTTTATTTCCCCTTGGCCTGCGAGGTGGCGAAAGCGATGGGCGCCCTTGTCAGCGAGTTGACGTGGTCGGACGTGCTGGGCCTATCCCTGACGCTCGCCGAGGAGGCTCGGCGTGATAGGATCGAGGTCATCGTCGCCGTGCTGAGGGGCGGCGTGTACCCGGCGCTGGCGATCGCCGCTAGGTTGGGGGTTGAGAGACTTTACTGTGTCGAGTTCAGGAAGTACAGTGACGATAAGCCGCCCCGCGAGCTTAGCGCTGTTCCGCAGCTGGTTAGGGACGAGGTTCCCGAGCTTGACGGGGAGCGCGTGCTCGTTGTCGACGACGTGGCGAGGACAGGTAGCACGCTAAAGGCCGCGAAGGAGCTGGTGAAGTCGAAGGGCGCGGGACAAGTCAAGACAGCAGTGCTCGTCGTGAGGTCCAGCGAGATGGTGGAGGTCCCCGACTACTACGGTGTCTTTATGAAGGCCTGCCCCCGCTTCCCGTGGGAGCGATGAGCGGTAAAGCACGCGTAAGAAGGGTTGAGGAGCTTTCCGTGCTGATACTCAGCATGGCCGCTAGGGACCTCTTCAGCGGAGTGGGGCGCGTGCTTGTACCCGAGCTCGAGGCGCAAGGCTTCAGCTACGACGAGATCGTAGAGGCGTTGAACAAGCTGAGGGAGGAGGGCTACACGATCGGGGTTGTCGGGGACGTGATTAAGGTTTACTTCGAGCCCCGCGAAGGAGCGCGCGCCCCTTCTCGGTAACCTCGTACAACCTAGAGCCCGCCGTGCCGACTACCCGGCAAGAGGCTCTTAGCGGGCACGCTGAGCAATACTCGCGGTCGACCTCCCTTAAATAACCGTGCGCAAGCAGGGCACCCACGAGGGCTTCCGCTTCGCTAGGCGTGATGCCCAGCTTACCGGCCAACGTCGCGGCCGTAAAAGGGCCCTCGAGAGCGATCCTCAAAGCTTCTCTGATCAGATGCTCCACGCACTTATAGGTGCTTCCCAATATTTTTTGGCGTCTCATGCTTGCTGGTAATAATTCATCCTAGTCATCTATGCTCAACATTTATAAAGGTTTGCCCCTGGCCTCGCGGCCGTGATCGTTGCCAAGCTCGGGGGGTCGGTGCTCAAAAACGTAAGCGATTACGAGCAGTGCGCCAAGCTAGCACTGGAACTGGGAGCGCGAATCCTCGTGGTATCCGCGATGAAGGGTGTTACCGACGCCCTGCTGGAAGCTGCCAAAAGGAAGAGTGCTCTCCTATTGGAGGAAGCATTGGAGAGGATGGAAAGCTCTGCTGCCGAGCTCGGTGCCGTAGAGCAGGTCGAGCGTTGGATCGAGCGGTGCCGGAAAGCATTCGACGCTTTCGTCGAAAGGCGGTCCCCTCACCTGCTCGATGAGGTGCTCGCAACGGGGGAAAGGGTTTCATGCGCGCTGCTAGCGAAGGCGCTCGAGCGGTGGGGGGTTGCGGCGATCCCGCTGGACGGGGGCGAGGCGGGAGTTGTGACGGACGACCGGTTCGGCGGAGCGCGCCCCCTCTTCGAGATATGCTACGAGAGGTTGAGGTACGCGCTAAACCCCCTGCTCACCAAGGGATTCACGGTAGTTGTGGCCGGCTTTACAGGCTCGACGCTAGACGGGCGCACGACGACGATGGGGAGAGGTTCCTCAGACCTCACAGCCACGCTCGTCGCCCGAGCTCTTGGGGCTGAGCGGCTGTACCTCGTAACTGAATCCCCCTACCTGATGAGCGCCGACCCCACTCTCGTGCCCGACGCTAAGCCGCTCAAGCTGATCGGCCTTGCGGAGGCGGACGCGATGGCTTCGCTGGGTGTGAAGCGCTTCCACCCGCTGACTTTCAAGCCGCTTTTCGGCTCCGGCTGCACAGTGGTCGTCGGCTCGCAGCCACCCAGCGGGACCCGCGTAGCCGTCAACGATCCTCCACCCGACCTGAAGGTTGTCACCCAGCTCAGTCGAAAAATTTTCTTTGTGGGCCGAGGCGCCCCTAAGCTCGCCAGCGAGCTAGCCCAAGAGCTGGGTCTACCGCTCCTCGAGAGCGGTAAGCTGCACTTCGCGCTAGAAGCGCCTGAAGGCGAGAGAGCGGTAGCGAGAGCCCACGAAGCAATGCTGAAGCGTTGGTAGCGCTCTTCAGGCAATTCTAGAAGCTCACATGGGTATGCGCACTAGCTCTGAAGCTAGCTTAGCGCTCGTCTTCCCCCTACGTTTTAGAACGTGAAAGATACCCTCCTTTTCATGCTACAGCGTACGACCATTAGCCAGCGCGCTAACAACACAATTCAAAGTTTCCCCTAGAAAATAAACTGAAACATAGAAAACTAAGATTGTACGATGATTATCAAACTCCGTAAACCCTTTTCACGTATTCGCTGCGCTTGTCGGGAGGCAGCGTTCTCCACATTAGCGCCTGCTTCCGCGCGTCGTCTATAAAGTAGTAGTTGTTCGCCTCCCACACGCTCCTGGACCCGGTGAGCCTCGTCAGCTTCAACGAGAACGTGTAAACCCTCCTTATCTCGTCCGCAAGCAGCTGCACGACTGCCTCCTGAGTCACTCCTAGCTCGTAGGGTGCGAGAGCTACCACAATGCGAACAGCTGGGTTTTCCCTGCTCGGCGGGCTGGCCTCGCGGACAATGAAGTAGGGGCGCTCCTTACCCATTCCTGTGAAGTACTCGTAAATGTAGAAGAGCGAACCGAGAGCTTCTTCCCTGGAGGGGAACCTGACGGGTATCGGTATCTCCCAAGTGTCCCCACGAGGCTTAGTCGGCGGCTTCCACTTTCGCTCCAGCGAGGGGGTTATCATCGTCGCCGCCACCATGCTTGGGTACAGGGAAGCCGCTAGGGCTGACACGATCAAAACAGCGAACGCTAAGACAATGAAGGTGGAAGCGTAGTTCAGAGCGTAGGCGGATGGTAGGAGACCGGCCGCAGCTAGGGCCCGGTTGGCCGCGAAGCCGAGCACATAGCCTGCCACCACGGACACAACGGCGTACGTCAGGGTTTCTGTAACGTACATGAGGGCAGAGCCTAGCGGTGACAGCCCGACAGCCGTGAAAACGTAGATTTCGCGCGTCCTTTCCTTCAGGTTCCCGAGCAGGGTCATCGCCACGTTAAGCGCCCCGATCGCCAGGACCACGGGGATCACTTCCCAACCGAGGAACATGTAGCTGGCCACCCTCGCGCCGCTGAGGACGCCGGCACCCTCGATGCCCGCGTAAACCTTGAGGTCTGTGGCGAGCGTGATGGAACGGCTTACGTTCAGCAGCAGCCACCCCTCGGTGCTAATCAGTGGCTCGAGAGCGACGGAAGCTAAGTAACCGCCCGCTGTGATCGCCAAGCGGTACGGGACAACAACCACTTCCCTCCAGCTCACGCTAGAGGGCACGCTCGGCGGAGGCCCTGGAGGCTGCATCGCCAGCACAGAGTTGTGCTCGGGTTTTACTGGTGCAGGAGGCATGCCGTCGAGGTCCCGCCACGCCTCTAGCGTGGCCTCCTCGTAAACCCCTACTACCGTGAGCTCGAGCCCAGCGTAGTTCACGGCGTCGCCAACCTCAACCCCTAGGGTTTCCGCTGCGCTCTTCGGTAGGAGACAGACCTCCCTCCCCTCGTCGAAGAGCTTCCGAACAATCTCGGGCGGCAACCCCTCTACCAGCGCTCCCGCTACCCTCTCCGCGGCCTCCCTACCGCTAAGCCCCAGCACTGCTGCTATGTTGTAGCTGGCGTTGAACGAGCCGACTCTGTAGAGCGGCGCCGAGTAGCCCTGCTTCGCCCCCATCGCCGGGTATAGCCAAGCGCGCGGGTGTACTTCGAAGCCCGGCGCTGTAGCCTCAAGGTAAACCAGAAGCGGGGTGTCAAGTACGTCGTAAAGCGGGACCGCGTACCCCCGCTTGACCAAGAGCGCGCTGGTTTCGGGGGGCGGCGCTACGCTGGAGAACTTGACGTCGGTGTAGTAGGAGACGGAGGTCAGCGAGGTGACGGCGATTGCCACTGCCACAAGAGCGGCCAGCGTCAGCGAAGTCCGCAGCGGCCGCTTGCGCATGTTTTCCAGCGCGAGAGGTAGTGCGAGCGCAACGTTGGTGAAGGAGCTTCTACCCACCTTATGCGCTCCCATGGCTTTCTCTGCCTCCTCCTCTATGACTCTGCCAGCCTCGCTACCCAGGACTGCCACGGTTACCGCGAAAAGGAGAACAAGGAGAACTCCCATCACGCTCATGGCAGAACTAGCCAGAACCGACAGAGCTGGGTGTATGGCGTAAAAGACCCCCATCAGAGCCGCGCCGACAGCAAGGAGCGACGCAACCCTCCTACCTCCACCGACTGTGTGGACGAGCAAGCGCTCCAGCAGGAACGCGGAGGGGACTAGCAGCGCGAAGAGCGCGAGCCCGCTCTTCCCCGCATCGTCGTAAAGAGGCATGACCTCGTCCTTGTAGGCTTTAGATGCGTACGTTAACGCCGCTATCGAGTAGGCTTCGTACGCGCTGTAGTCCCTGTTCTCGAGAGCAACTGTAGCCAGCTCCAAGTACTTTCTGGCGTTAGATAGCAGTTCCTCTGCGCTCAGGCTGCGTACACCCTTTTCCCTCAGCCTATCGTACCTGCCCTCGGCAAGTAGCAGCATGTCGCTCGCCGCTTTGAGGTACGACCGGGTGACCGCCACGTCGCTGGACATGAGGAATCCGCTACCTTCGCTCAACCCCTCGCTCGCGTTGACTAGGGCGAGCTCGGGCCAGCCATACCCTACTCTGAGGTTTACAGTGAGCCTCGAGCCGGGTTGCCCGAACACCACTAGCGGGTATTCCCAAGGGTTGTACCAGAAACCAAAGAAGTAGGGGTACCCCTTCGTGTCGAAGTCGTAGACGTCCAGCCTGACAGCCGACGCTAGCAGAGCTTGAATGGGCATCCGGGAGTCTAGGATCACCGGCCTCCTCAAGGTGCTGGGCGAGAAAACTCTGTAGAGGGCGAGTGCGTGAGCTTCGAAGACCGGTATGATAGCACCTTCAACAGGTGACAGCGGCATTAGCGAAGACTTCATCACCGCCAGCCCGTAAAGCGGTCCCCTGTCCGTGGCGTAAACGACCTTTCCGGTAGAGCTGTCCAACACCCACGCATCGAACAGCCAGGTCGGGGTCGACCCTCTAGGCCCGATTATCGCTCTGAACGTTCCGTTACTGCTCGTGAGCGTGAGGTAGGCGGAGAAGGGCCAAGCGAACACGCCAGTAGGCCCCTCGGGGTAAACCCTTACGATGGCGCCTGGAACCGGTTTGTACCAACCTGTGGACACGTCTAGCTCGCAGACCTCGCCTCTAAACTCGACAAACCCTTCAATCGCTCCCACTCTTACGGTAAAGCGCACCGGTGAGTGAGCCTCCCATCTCAACCCCCACGTGCCTTCAGCAGCCAGCGAAGCGACCATGAAGCTTGAGGTCAAAGCTTGAGCCCAAAAGTTCTCGAACCTTACATACTTTGAGTCGTCCAGCGGTACGCCCCACCTGTAGCCTCTGTAGTACGCCGTCTTCAGGGTGAAGGAGACGGTACCGGCCATCGTTGCAGGCTCGCTAACGAGCATATAGGGGACCTGCTGGGTTCCCCACCAGCCCGAAGCTTCGAGGTAGTCCTCGTAGATATCCTCTGGCTTGGGCGTGTAGCCTAGAGCACTGGAAACGAGGGATAAAAGCTGCTGCGACTGCGAGTACGCGTAGAGCCTCCCCTTAACCCACGTGTACTTCCCGGCAATCGCCGAAGAGCCTGCACCGTACCTCAGGCCGAAACCGATGAAGGTGGATGAGACCCTTGGGCTCTCGTCTGACAGTTGGATGCCTATAAGCATCCAGAGCTTCAGCGCGCCTCTAGCTACCTCAGGCGAGTAGAAGTAGCGCTCGACGAACTCGCGGGGTCCCGCTAAACCCTCGTAGAAGCCCGAGAGGAACGCTAGCCACACGCTCCTAGCTGGAGGCTCCTCTTTCAGGATTCTGGCGAGCTCTAGGAGCAGGGAGGGGCTCAACGCCTCGATAAAGCCCGGAGAGAGCGCTGGAACGACAGACCACGAGTCGTAGTACGCAGCCACAACTATAGCGTCGTTCGGGTATGAAGACCCGTTGACCCTCACCAAAATATTGTAGGCTTTAACCTCCCCCATCTCGACTCGCACGACCAGCCGCGCTACCTGACCCTGCAGCTCAAGCAGCCTGGCAGCAGTATCCCTCGCAGCGTAAGCGCGAACAAAGTGGAGGGGAGCCATGGTGAATTTCGCTAGAGCCTGGTAGGAGTTGGTGTCGTCCGGCTCGATGAACACTACAGCTTTGGCACCAAGATCAGCAGCTCTCAGCCAATTGTCACCAGAGTTGAAATCCATTAGAACTATACTCCCTTCGATTTCCTTCCCGTCCATACTTTTAGCCTCACCACTACCTACGTACACGAGCTTGCCGGAAACCCCTTCTGGAGGAGTCGATGGGGGTACGAACATCGCGTTGGGCCACAATGCGTGCACCTTCAGCCTCTCGCCGCCGACCTCTACGTAAGCTTCGGTTTCGATGGGTGCAAGCACCTTGAACTCCTGCACCTCAACGCTGTAGCCTAGCTCCTCGAGCTTTCTGGTGATGTAATCGAAAGCCCTGTAGTAACCCGGGTAGCCTACGACCCTGGAACCTAAGGCAGAGAGAGCGCGAGCGTGCTCCAGCACTTTCGCTTGGTCGATAGAGGCGGCCACCCTCGCTCCGTAAACCTCAGCGGAAGGAGGTTGAGCCAGCAGCGTACAACTTAAAACAGCCAAAGCCAAAGTGAGCGTAAGCAAACGCTTCATACTCTCACCACGGCCATAGCCAAGAAGACTTAGCGATGAAAAGTGCCGCTATCGTGAAGCCGACGATTATCCCGTACCCGGCCATGAGACCAGCTGCCACCACCGCCCTCATCTCGCTCCACTTCTCTCTCCCAAACACTCTGGATAGAGCTAGGTTGCTAATAAGCGACGCTAGGAACACGGAAACCGCATAGGGCGTCAACGTCATCACTCCAACAACGAGCCCCGGTCCTGATAAGGGTAACCCAGCGCGCATGCGTGCCGCCTCGAACGCTGCGACGGCTAGAGCACCCACACCGGCGCTGCTGAGCAGCAGCTGAGGCTCTATCCTTATACTCCTCGTCACTAGGAGCGAGTCGCCGATCGCGATTCTCGCCCAGTCGAATAGCGTGTAGGGGTACGCGCTGCTAGGTATAGGTGCGATCCTCCAGAACAGGTCGAGTGCAAGTATTCCCAGAGCTTGGGTGACGACGAACGCTATGATAACGGCTTTCACCAGGTCCATGGGCTGCGTCCGAGTCAAGTAGGCGGCGCTCATCATGTTGGTCAGCGAAGGTGACTGAGTCCCGGCGAGAACAGGCATTATCACCCAGCCTGGATAGTCCCTATAGCTGGAGAAGTACACGATGGTGTGCCACAGGTAGGGTAGTGACACCGAGAAACCGGTCTCACCGATCGCTGCGGTAGAAGCCACACCCACCAGGAAACTCAGCGCAACAGAGTAGAGCAACGAGATCCAGAGCGGGAAGCCGGTTAGCGTCCAATGCAGCAGGGCCGAGCACGCTGTGCCGCCGAAGTACATAGCCAGCAGCGCTGTGAGCGGCGGGTAAACTCTACTAGCCTGAGGCTCCTTCATAACCCTTACGAAAGCCGCGAAGGCCTTGGCGATGCTCCTTCTAAACTTGACGATCATTACCACCGCTAAGCCCATCGCAACTCCGATCTGAGGGGCAAACCAGATCCTGAACATGGATCGCTGCCATATGAGCGCGATTCCCATACCGGGCCTGTACTCGGAGGCCCATTCGGGGAACACGTCGGGCGCGTAGCGGAGCGCGAACCAATTCCCGAAGCCCCACGTCGCCAACGAGCCGATCAGCATGCTGATTGCAGCCTCCAGCGGGACCACAAACCCGCCAGCCCAAGGCGTGAGGTCGGTGGCTATTCCCAGCATTGCGCCAGGAAGGTAGGGCTCAGTTAACGGCGTCAAGTCCAGCCACGGCAAGGGTATGAACGCGATACCGCCAGCATAAGGCAGGGCAACAACGAACGCGCCGTAAACTACGCCGGTCGTCAGCGCGGCCATGAAGTACTTTACTCTGTCAGGCCGCCTTTCCGCTAGCGTCTCGACAAGCATCGCATCAATCCTAGAGAAGGGGAAGGGTAAGCGCTCGACCTCCAAAAACGTGTAAGACAGCAGCATTAGCATCGCGAGCTCGGCAACGACGTACAGCGCCGTGAACGTCAGGTACACGAACTCGGGCGCTAGGAGGTCCGGGTGGAAGAGCGTCCTAGCGTAGTACGCGGGCGAGTCGAGGGGCGGGGCAAGCCAGCTCGGGACGCGTAGGGGTATGGGAACCCCGTCTATCGCGTAGGACCAGGTTATCGGGTTCTTCACGTAGAACATGCGGAAGATTATCCAGTAGAAGCCGATGCCGGCCGCGTTGGCTGAGGCGATCACGCTGGATGCCTCGTAGATAATCAGCAGCTCCTGCTTGGACAGGGACTCTCCGAACGTCAAAGCGAGTTGGCTAGCCAATACAGCTATGATGAACGCGGCAGCACCAGCTAGCGTACCACCCGCTAGCATGGAAAGGTATATCGATGCCGGTACAACCAAAGCGGCCCCCAAGAGCAGCACGAGCAAAGCTCTCCAAGTCAGCCCTCGCTCGAAATGCGCAGCTGTCCCCACGCGAAACTTGGAATGCTATTATTTATTAATGTTACTAGCATGGAGAATCTATGGATGCCGAAAGCTTAGTGAAGCTGCTAGGCCCCTCAAGAGTGGCGAAGCACGAGAGAAGCTCCGGATACTTACTGCTCGTACCTCCTGCAGGTGGCGTAGAGGTAAAGGCTTACAGGGAAAGATTTACCCGCCTGTCAACGGAGCTCGCTTGGGTTTTTGTAGCTGCCGCGAGGATCTCTGCTGACTGCGAAGCCGCAGCTCTCGGCAGACCGCGAGGAATACTGATGAAGAGGTGGAGTTGGGAAATTAAAGGAAAGGATGCTGAAAAGCTTCAAATGCTTCTCAATAGAATAACCAACGAAGAGCCATTGGCAGTATTGTTTAGGAAAGCGAAGCCAGAGTACGTATCGATCACAGTGAATGATGGAGAAGCGTTAGTGAAAGTCGTTAAAGCTATTATAGGACCCTACGCCGGACCCCTCAGAGAAGCCTACGACTTATCGTGGAAGCTCGCCGTAGTCTTAACTGAAGAATTTAACTAACGTGCAAGAAAAAAGGAAATAATAAATTTATTTATTTAGGTTTATTATGGTACGTAGAGCGAAGCGAAGCGCGGCGCTATTACTGTCGCCATGTGGACGATCATTGGGACGATGACAAGGGCGCCGTAGCCGATCGCTACGCCGGCCGCTATCGGTGTCACGTACCTTTCAAACCTAGCCGCGCCCAAGGCTCTGACGAGGATGTACTTGACAACTAGCGCGACGAGGGAAGCTAGCCACATGAACTCCATCAGCCAGAAGGCGGGTATAGCGGCGACAGGGTTGATGATGAATGCTGGCCACTTCATTCTGATGAAGTAGAGTGCGAAAGCCGTGATTATGCCTATTACCGTCCAAGCGGCGATGTGCTCGTTCGGAATCGTGAAGGCCCCCATCGACGTGATACCCTTGTCGGAGGTATAGCCGGCGACATAGCTCGCATAGCCTGTTAATGCGGACTTGGATAGGCCGATGTGGTTAGCCAGCCAGAGGGCTGTGACTGTGCTGATCAGAGAGCAGAGCACCGCGGTTATCACGGATATATAGAAGGCGTCCTTGAGGCTGGTCCTCGTCCTTCTCACCACGTAGTAGTAGTTGGCTAGGAAGCCGCTGCTCATCGGGAAGTGCCTGGGCGTCCACTCGCCCAGCAAGGTGATAGCACTGTTTGTCATCAGCCAGCCGGCGCTTCTAGTGGGTATCTCGGTACCCCAGAGCCAACCGGCGCCAGCCGGGTATAGCCAGTAGAACACGTAGGCCCAGTAGCATGGGTCGTGCCACCACACCTCTGCCTGAACTCTGGCGTGAGCTATCTGCCATACGAACCAGGTGATCAGCAGCATTATCGCGGCTACGATAGGCACGCCTACAGCGGACCAGAAGATCAGGAAGAACACGGCGGAGCCCAGCAACCCCCAGCCCATCAGCTTCAGCGAGAGCCCGTCCTCCAGCACGTCGGCGCCTCTAACGGCGGAGGCTAATTTCTTCAATCTGTCTCTAGCGATCCAGAGCGAGTATAGAGCTACGCCGGTCCCCAGGCCGGCGGTCGCGAAGAAGCTGTACGGGAAGGGCGGCCTGTAACCGAACCACCAGTTGCTCCAGTATTCAACCCCTGGCTGGTAGGGCAGCCAGCCCATCCTGACGCCCAGCGGCTGGTAGATGAGGCCGAAGATCACCCAAATAAGGAAGCCTGTCCAGAGCACGTCGAAGGGAACTAGCAGGAAGAGCATAGCCTGGTGGATGATGAAGACAGCATGGTGGTGGGCGCCAGGTCCGAACACAGCCGAGATGAAGGGGAAATCCATCGGCATTTCGCCCCACTGGAAAGCGCCCCCTACGGGGATGGCCGGTATGACCTCAGCCAGTATTGGCGCACCGCCTACAACAAGACCGACAATGAAAGCTGTCCAGAACGCCTTCGTCTCGCTCTCCTTGAAGTCGAAGAGCGGGCTGCGCTCGCCCTCGGAGCTGCGGGCTATGATGTAGGTCGTCGGTATAGCCATCGGGAAGGTTAGCCTCTCAACCTCAACCCACTGGTAGCCTATCAGGCCGAAGACGATAAACACGACAAAGAGCAGCCAAGTGAGTGAGGACAGCCAGATGAACATTATGGCGGGAGTCCACGCGCCCCAGTCTACGACCTCGCCGGGTAGCTTGCCCCTCCAAGCCATCTCGACTATTCTCGGGTCCTTGGGCCAGATATAGGAGGGTAGCAGCTCCCTGAATACGGGCATCATCGGCATGTTGTTCGTGGCGTAAATCAGGAAGTGGACGGTGTTGATCTGGAACCTGCCGAAGCCTTCGAAGCCCGCGCCTATGGGAAGGTAGGCTTTGCCGATTATCGCGAAGAAGGGCAGAAGGAGAATCGCCAGCTCTTGCGGTGTAAGCTTCCATCGTTTGTTCATTCTTCCGAATACTTCATTCAAAAGTATAATGAAGAAGTAAGGGATCATTAGTGACTGGTAGAGTCCGGTCTTGTCTGTCAGGAAGTACACCATTGTGCTAACAGGCGTTAGCACGAAGATCGTCAAGAGGCTTAGGATCAATATCCTAGTCGTCAACCCCTTTCGGATCTCTACAACCGCTTCGGTAGCTGTTTTCTCGGCCACGTAGATTCTACATCTATACCCCTTTATATTTTTTACCATAAGTTTTTTAAGCTATTGTAGAAGTCGCTACTACAGCCTTGTTTTTATAGTTGTGAAAACCACGGTATCTGTGGTCGACGTAGCCCTGATTCACCCCTCGGTTGACACGGTTCCACTATCGAGCAGCAGAGGCCAAACCTCTGAGTATCCTCTTATGCCAATGGGTCTTTTCTCCATGGCCGACTACCTGGAGAGTAGCGGTTTCAGTGTGCGTTTAGTGAACCTAGCTCTTGAAAGGCTGCTCAACCCGCATGCTGGGTTGCGCCAGCTGTTAGCTGGTCTCGAAGCGAGGGTCGTGGGAGTGAGCCTCCACTGGTTTGTGCACAGCTACGGTGCGGTGGAGGTGGCGCGGTTCGTCAAGAGCCTGCTGCCAGATTCGAAGGTAATCCTAGGGGGTTTCACAGCCTCCTTTTTCGCTAGGGAAATTGCAGAGCGGTACAGCTTCGTCGATGCAGTGGTTGTCGGCGAAGGGGAAGAGACGCTGCTGGAGATCGCTTCAGGTGAGCCGCTGGAAAAGCTGAGAGGAGTGGTTTATAGAGCTGGGAGGAAAGTTGCGTGGAACGGTTACCGTGAGCCTATCAGAGACTTAGACAGATACAGGTACACGAACTTGAAAGCGTTCGATAAGTGGAGTCTATACCTGCGCTGCAGCCCTAGCGGCTACACGCCGACGCGCAGACCTTCGTTCTGGGTTGCGATAGCGCGTTCTTGCCTTATGAACTGCGCCTACTGCGGAGGGGGCCGCGAAGGGTACGCGTCGGCAATGGGGAGGGAGGAACCCGTCCTCAGGAGACCCGAGCGTGTGGCAGACGACGTGGAGAGGCTTGCAAGCGAGTACGGTGTGAAGATTGTTAAGCTGAGCCACGACCCCTTGATATGGGGTGAAAAGCACTACAGCCGGTTGATGAATGAGATCGCGAAGCGGGGTTTAGACTTAAGGGCGTACTGGGATCTCACTTTCCTACCTAAAGAGGGGATGGTGCGAGAAGCGCTTAGGGCGTTCGAAGGGGGTGTGTGCTGGGGTTTATCGGTGGAGACAGTTAATGACGAAGTCAGGTTGAAGGTCGGCAGACCCTACACCTTGGAGGATATAGAGCGCTTTCTACCGGTTGCTGAGAACATGGGCGTCTTACTCGACGGTTACTTTCTCGTGGGCTTGCCGGGTGACACGAAGGAAAATGTGGAGAAGGGGCTCGAGTACGCTTTGAAGACTATGAGAAAGTACAGAAACGTGTACTTCGTTCCGCCGTTCCCCTACACGATGGATCCCAACGCGCCCATGGCCCTACGCCCGAAAGATTACGGCGTAAGGGTTCTGTGCAGATCCTTCGAGTGCTACCGCCGACTGGTGAGAAGCGAGAAGTGGGCTGACTGGATAGTGCACGAGACCGAGCAGCTCTCTAAGAGGGAGATAGCCGAGCTCACCGAAAAGTTCTACAAGACGCTAGCAGAAGCGTACCGAAGGGGCGAGTTCGCCGAAAATGTAGCGCTTCGCTACTCTTTCGAGCATGAAGGGGCTCTCGTTAAGCTACCTCCGGGTGGTGGGTGGTGAGGCGAGGCGAGCTGCTCATTCTTGCCTTCATCCTCGCGAGCGCGTTCTCGCGTGTGAGCGCGAACCCTCGAACCTCTCTTGTCCTGCTCGTCGACAAGGTGTATGTAACACCCTCGTCGAGCTTCAATGTAACAGTCTTAGCCCCAGAGAGCCTCCGCACCTACACTTTGGTGATACGCCTCAAAAACGGCAGTGTTACACTTGAGGAAAGAGTGCTTCCTGCAGCGAAAGAGGCTGTAGTTACGTTGCGCACCCCCTCCCAGCCGGGAGTCTACTGCATTGAAGCTTTGCTGAATGTTAGCCCCAGCACAGTCCTAGCGGAGGCGAGCGAACCTCTCCCTGTGGTCGACCCGAGATCGTGGGGCGAACCGCTTCTCTTGGTTTTTGTCTGGCACTGCCACCAGGGCATCAGCTTAAGACCTGACGGCACCTTCCACGGCGCGTGGGCTTTCACTTACGTTTATAACAACATGTTCGAGCCTTACTACCCCGGAGGCCCCTACGTCCTCCACGCCCTCCTGCTGGAAAAGCACCCTGGCGTGAAGTTCACAGTGAACCTCTCTCCCAGCTTACTTTGGCAGTGGGCGTACGCTGTGAGGTTCGGTTACCGCTCCGGCTTCGCCTACGTCGCGCCGAACTCCACCGAAGTTCAGGCTGTGAGGGACTTAGTGAGTAGGTTTTCGCGGCTGGTGTCCGAGGGGAGGGTGGAGTTGCTCACCAGCTTCTTCAATCACCCGATCCCCGGTTACGTGGCGGAGAAGTTCGAGTGGGGTCTCGAAGCGGTGGTCGAGCAGTTGGAGTACGGGAAGGCGCTGACCAGCTCAATTTTCAATGTCACGCCGAGGGGCGCGTGGGTGCCGGAGATGTTCTTTTCGATGAAGCTGGCGAAGCCGATGAGCGCGCTCGGCATCGAGTACACGGTCCTTGACGCACGATACCATCTCTCCGCGGCCCAGGGCGAGGTGGGGACCCCCTACGAGCCGTACCTGCTCGTCGGCGATGAGGACGCCCGGCTCGCGCTGCTCTTTAGGGACTCCGATCTCTCGGATTTCGTGAGCTTTGGCGTGGACCCTTCGAACGAGGAAGAAGCCGCGGCGCTCGCGAGGAGGTTCGTAGCGCTAGCGCTGGCCCGTAGGCTCGAGAACCCTGAGGCACGCGTTGTCGTAATCGCCGCCGACGGGGAGAACTGGCTCCTCGGTAACAAGCTGAAAGCAGTCTTCTTCGATAAAATGCTCGGCTACGTAGAGGAATGTAGGCCCCTGCTGCTCACGGCGACGGCCTCTGATGCCCTGCTGTCAATCCCCGCTAGGCGTCGTTTGAGCTGGGTACCTACAACCAGCTGGGCTGGTGGGGACTGGGTTTGGACGTCGCGCGCTGAGAACGCCCAGCAGTGGGACATAATTGCTAAGGCCGGCGAGTGTTACGTGAGGATCAAGCGCACGTGCAAGGACCCTGCCCTGCGCCTAGCCGCGGGCTTCGCTATGGCGCTGGCGCTCAACAGCGACGTGATACATAGAGAGTACACGATGCTTCAGCACACCGAAGCGTGGTACCGCCAGCTGGAAATGATATGCCGCCTAGGAGCGCGAGAGGCCGAGAAGCTGCTCTCTAACCACATGACCCCGGATTTCTCGAGCCCGCACGTTCTCGAGGACTGCGTAGCCTGCCGGCCGACTCTCTGGGATTACGCGCCGCAGCTCGCCCTAGTTGCGGGGGCCTTGATTAGCGCGTTAGCTCTGCTTACGATGCGTCGACAGCGCGC
>Ga0185307_1001125_pt1 | contig 15277 bp, 16 predicted proteins | sample LHCtaG_FD_128010 | JGI IMG/M metagenome (GOLD analysis project Ga0185307, IMG submission 128010) | Hot spring microbial communities from Little Hot Creek, USA to study Microbial Dark Matter (Phase II) - LHC4sed_matched (SPADES... | ecosystem: Environmental > Aquatic > Thermal springs > Hot... | reverse complement strand
TGGTCTTGTCGGTACCCGACTTCGTCTTCTTGGAGGCCGCCCTCGCCATACTGGGCTTGGGGGACCCCTTGGCGCCGACGTGGGGGAAGATAATCGACGACGCATTCACGTACGGGGCCCTCTACAAGGGCTTGTACTACTGGGTCTTGCAACCCTCGATCTTGCTGGCGATAACCTCGCTCAGCTTCGCCATGCTCGGCTTCGCTTTGGACAAGATATTCAATCCCAGGTTGAAGGAGGCTTAGAGATGAGCGAGGAGATACTGAGCGTATCGAACCTCGTGATGTATTATAGGACGCTCAGGGGGGAGGTCAGGGCAGTCGACGACGTGTCGTTCTCACTGGAGAGGGGGAGGACGATCGCCATCATAGGGGAGTCGGGGTGTGGCAAGAGCTCTCTTGCGAAGTCCATACTGAGGTTGCTCCCCCGCAACGTCTCGAGGTACGAGGGCAAGGTCCTGTTCAACGGCGTGAACTTGATGGAGCTTGACGAGGAGGACTTCAACAGGGAGGTCAGGTGGACCAGGATAACCTACGTCCCGCAAGCCGCATTGAACTCCCTGAACCCAGTCGTAAAGATTGGAGATCAGATGGTCGAGCCACTGCTCCTCCGCCGCAAGATAGATAAGAGGGAGGCCCTGGAAAGGGCGGCCAGCGCTTTGAAGTTAGTCGGCGTGAGCGACGTCTTCCTGCACCACTACCCGTTCGAGCTGAGCGGCGGCATGAAGCAAAGGGTCATAATAGCCATGGCCCTCTTAACTGACCCCGAGCTGATGATACTCGACGAGCCTACCTCTTCGCTGGACGTGCTGACGCAGGCCAACATAATGAACTTGTTGAAGAGGATTAAGAGGGAAATGGGCTTGAGCATGATCTTCATAACCCACGACGTCGCCCTCTCGAGCGAGCTGGCAGATAAAGTGGCCGTCATGTACGCCGGCCAGATAGTCGAGCTCAGCAACGCTGAGGAGTTCTACGGGAGCCCTAAACACCCTTACTCGCAGAAGCTGATGGAGAGCGTCCCGACGCTGAGGAGAGACAAGGAGTTGAGCTTCGTACCCGGATCGCCGCCCAGCCTCCTAGACCCGCCCAAGGGGTGCAGATTCGCGGAGAGGTGCCCGTTCAAGTTCGAGAAGTGCTCTCAAGACCCGCCCATAACGTTTCTGGACGAGGACTCGTACGTCAAGTGCTGGCTTTACGAGAAGGGGAGGCTATGAACGACCCATTGCTTTACGTTGAGGATCTGAGGAAGTACTTCGAGGTCAGGAGGGGGCTCTTCGGGAGGAGAAGGCTTCACGTGAAGGCCGTCGACGGCGTGAGCTTGACCTTGGCGAGGGGGGAGGCCGTGTCAATCGTCGGCGAGAGCGGTTGCGGCAAGACGACGCTCGGCAAGACGATACTCAGGCTCTACGAGCCCACCGGCGGGAAGATAGTGTTCGACGGGAAGGACGTAACGCACCTTGATTGGAAGGAGCTGAAGTGGTACAGGCGCGAGACGGGCTTTGTCCAGCAAGACCCCTTCGGTGCGCTGCCGCCCTTCATGACTGTCAAGAGGATACTCGAGGAGCCGCTCATAATCCACGGCTTTAAGGACAAGAGGGATAGGGAGGAGAGGGTCTACAAGGTCTTGGAGCGGGTTAGGCTGACCCCCGTCGAGGACTTCATAAATAAGTACCCGCACATGTTGAGCGGCGGGCAGCAGCAGAGGCTCGTCATAGCCAGGTCGATAATTTTGGAGCCGAAGCTTATAGTCGCCGACGAGCCCGTCTCCATGCTAGACGCGTCCGTCAGGGTGGAGATACTCAAGTTGCTCGAGGAGTTGCAGAGGAGCTTAGACCTAAGTATAATATACATCACTCACGACCTCTCGACGACGAGGTACTTCTCTGAGAGGATTTACATAATGTACGCCGCCCACATAGTCGAGAGCGCGGGCACGAAGGAGGTCCTGCGCAACCCCATGCACCCCTACACCAGGGCGCTTTTGAACGTCATACCGGACCCGGACCCCTCGAACCGCTTCACGATTAAAGAGGTACCTACTGGCGAGCCGCCAAGCCTGATAGACCCGCCGCCTGGCTGTCGCTTCCACCCGAGGTGCCAGAACCTCGTAAAGGGGCTCTGCGACGTGAAGGAGCCGCCCATGGTGGAGGTCGATAAGGGACACTACGTGAAGTGCTGGCTCTATGGTTAAGCTCGAGAGAGAGGCCGTCGAGGTAATAGTCGGAGGCTTGCTGTTAGTAGTCAGCTTTCTCATCTCGTTCCTCATGGTGATCGACGTCATCGAAAAATCCATCATTCTATCGATCTTGGCCTTTTCATCGTCCTTAGCCGGGCTGACCATAGGGCTTCACGGGATATATGGGCTCGTCACTTCACGGCGCAGGAGCTCCAAGCAGCGCTCTTAGCAAAAGCCTGAGGCCCTGAGGCCGCTCGCTGAGCTCGTGAGGAGATTGAAAGCTTAAAAGCCTCGTGCACCCATTTGTTGCCTCAGTGGAGGCCTTGAACGCTCAGCAGGATAAGGACCTCATAGTCATTACGGTCATAGGCGTCGACAGGCCAGGCATAGTGGCTGGTATCGCGAGCGTCTTAGCCAGTCACAACGTCAACATCGAGGACATAAGCCAGACGGTCTTGAGGGGGTTCTTCGCCATGATAATGATCGCAGACATGAGCAAGTCCACTTGCAGCCTGAGCGAGCTCAGAGAGAGGCTGGAGGCAAAGGCGAAGGAGCTAGGCGTCGAGGTACTCGTCCAGCACTCAGACATCTTCAGGGCCATGCACAGGATATAGCCGTGTCACTTGCAAGCAGAAAATTCCCCGCACATGCGCCTTCGGTAGAGCCTTAGGCGGGCTCCACCAACCTTCCAAACGGTCGTTAATTCACGCCAAATTAAGGGACGACATTGCCTTGCGCCTAGCAACTCCCCGCTAGGTTAAGGATGGGCCATTCGGCTTGGGCATTGAGCTCTTTTTGCAGGGTATAGGTCAAAGGCTATTGCTGTAGGACGATCCTTGAAGGATCTTTATGTTACCATATTTCATGTCGACGCCCTCGCTCGAAGGCGTCCTGCTTTTGATGTGGCTTAGACATCGATAACGCCCAGACGCCAAGAAGCCTTTGCCTCCATTTCCGTCAGCACCTAGCTCGCTTGGTCCTTTGTAAGTACTACAGCTCGCAAAGTATTAATATGGACATGTCATATCCACGCCCAGGTGAGGCTTGTGGTCAGGCTCTATGAATACCAAGGAAAGCAGATATTGAGGGTCTTCGGCGTCCCGGTGCCTAAGGGCTACGTGATCTCCGCCGTCGATGAAGTGCCCAAGGCCTTGGAGAAGATTGGCCAAAGCGTCGCCATCAAAGCCCAGGTACTTGCCACGGGCAGGATGAAGGCTGGAGGCATAAGGTTCGCATCGTCAGTCGACGAGGCTGTACTCGTAGTTCGTGAAATGCTTGGTAGGAAGATAAAGGGGGTGGCGGTCGAGAAGGTCTTAGTGGAGGAGAAGCTCGACATACGCAAGGAGCTCTACCTCAGCATCACGGTGTCCGATTCCTACAAGGTCAAGGGCCCGATACTCCTCTTCAGCACCGAGGGCGGCGTCGACATCGAAGAAGTGGCCGAGAAGCATCCCGAGAAGATACTGAGGTACCCCATCGATTACGCTAAGGGCATCGATGCAGCCGAAATTAGTGAACATCTCGTGAGGCTCGGCCTAGCCGACACAGTAGACGGGCTCGTGGACATCGCGTTGAAGCTCTACGAGGCATCCAAGAGGTACGATGCCCATACTGTCGAGGTCAACCCCCTCGTCCTTACGAGGGATGGGAGGCTAGTCGCGGCCGACTGCAGGATCACGATCGATGACAGCTCGGTCTTCAGGCACCCCGAGCTCGGCATAGAGGTCCCTCGCGACGTCGCGAGGCCCCTCACGGATTTTGAGAGGATCGCGTGGAAGATAGAGGAGAACGACTACAGGGGGGTTTGCTACTTCATGCAACTCGTAGACGACGTCGACGAAGTCGCTAAGGGAGGTTACATTGCCTTCCACGGCATTGGCGGAGGGGCCTGCATGCTGGCCTCGGAGGCCCTTCTGAGGCGTGGCTTTAAACTGGCGACCTATTTGGACACGAGCGGCAACCCGACAGCCTTCAAAGTCTATAGGGGGATGAAGATAGCCCTGGCGTTGCCGGGGATAGAGGGGTATTGCCTGGCCGGAGCGGTCATAGCAAACCAGGAGCAATGGTATCACGGATTCGCAATAGTCAAGGCGTTTAAGGAGTACTCTAGATACCGGCCCGGCTTTCCGGCGTCAATTCTGATAGCAGGCAACAAAGAGGCTGAGACGCACAAAATAATAAGGGAGGGCTTGAGCGGCCTTCCGCTCAGGTGGGAGCTCTACGGGAGGGAAAGGGTGCTAGACGTAGACTTCATAGCCGATAGATTCTCTAAGCTCCTCGACGAATACAGGTCCGAAGGTCCCAAGACGCTTGGAAACATCGTGGACTTCGTGAAAGCTAAGAGGCCATCCGAGGATGAGCTAAAGCGCTGCTTGTGGTTCAAAACCTCAACCGGTGGCGAGGTTTACGTAGACCTAGGGAAGTGCATAGCCCCGGACTGCGGCTTCGCATGCGTGAAGGCCTGTAGGTGGATGGGCACCGGGGCCTTAAAGATAGAGAAGGGCAGGCCAGCCCTCGCTTCTCGAGACCCCGAGGCCTTGCGCAGGCTCTGCACGGAGTGCTTGGCCTGCGAGTACTTCTGCTCATCGAAGGGGGGCAATGCCATAAACATCGTGGTGCCCGTTTACGGCCTCGAAGACGTCGTGAAGAAGCACATACACTTGTACGGGTGACTAGCATGGCGATACTCATAGACGAGAAGACAAGGGTTCTCGTTCAGGGCATCACTGGCAGGACGGGTGCCTTCGGCACTAGGGCCATGTTGGAATACGGCACTAAAGTCGTCGCTGGGGTGACCCCCGGGCGCAGAGGGGAGAGCGTGTGGGGCGTCCCGGTCTTCAACAGCGTTGAGGAGGCCGTGAAGGAGGTGGGCCCAATAGATCTCAGCGTGGCCTTCGTCCCGGCACCTCAGGTGAAGGAGGCTGTCATCGAGGCCTTGAGGGCGGGGATCAAGACGGTCGTCGTCCCCGCCGAGAGGGTGCCGCTCCACGACATCCTAGCCATGGTCAGCTACGCCAAATCCGTAGGGGCGAGGATCATAGGCCCCGGCTCCCTCGGCCTCATAAGCCCCGGCAAGGCGTCGGCTGGCTGGATCGGCGGTGCTAGAGAGCTGATCGAGGAGTCATTTAGGCCGGGCAACGTCGGCGTCATCTCTCGGAGCGGTGGCGGCGTAACGACCGTGTGCTGGATATTGTCGCAAAGCGGACTGGGCATAAGCACCGCCGTCCACGTGGGCACCGAGCCAGTCATAGGTACGACGGGCGCCGAGTTGCTAAAGGACTTTCAAGCAGATGAGGAGACTCACGCCGTGGTGGTCTTTGGCGAGATAGGCGGCCTCATGGAGCTGGAGATGGCCGAGGTCATAAAGAGCGGGGATTTCAGGAAGCCCATAGTCTTCTACATAGCTGGGAGGATGTTGCCTTCGGGGATGCGCTTTTCACACGCCAGCGCAATCATCGAGCGGAGGGCGGATACGGCCGAGTACAAGGAGAAGGTCCTCGAGGAAGTCGGGGCGTACGTGGCCAAGAAGCCTACAGAGTTGGCCACCATTACCAAGGAGATATTGAAGAGGTGACGATGATGAGGCGGGTCATCTTGAGGTCGCTGCTCTTCGTGCCTGGAAACAATTGGAGGTTGATAGAGAGCGCGAAGAGGATCGCCGAGGCAGACGCCATCATACTCGACATGGAGGACGCCGTCCCCATAGATGATAAGGAGACGGCTCGCTGGTTCGTTAGAGACGCCATTAGAGAGCTGAAGGACGCTGGTCACTTCGTGGCGGTCAGGGTGAATAGCATATCGTCAAACCTCATGGAGGACGACCTTAGGGTCGTAGTGCAGGAAGGGGTCGACGCCGTAATGTTGCCAAAAGCCGAGTCCAGAGACGACGTATTGGCGCTAGAGGGCATGCTGTCGAGAGAGGAGAAAGCAAAGGGCTTAGAGCCGATAGGGATAATACCGCTAATAGAAAGCGCCCGCGGGGTCTTGAACGCCAATGAAATAGCTTTAGCGAGTGAGAGGGTTATGGCACTGGCCTTCGGCGCTGCAGACTACCTGCGAGATCTAGGTCGTAGCTACTTCGCGCTATCGCCTGAGGAGTACGAGTTGCTATTTCCTCGAGTCCAAATCGTGCTAGCGGCCAGGAATGCCGACATCTACGCCATCGACACGCCTTACCTAGGCCTCATAATAGATCTTGAAGGCCTGGCCAAGGAGGCGAGGATAGCGCTAAACTTGGGCTTCAAGGGCAAGATGTGCATACACCCCTCGCACGTAAAGGTAATCAACGAGGTCTTCACGCCGTCAGAGAAGGAAGTCGAGTTGGCCAAGAAGATTGTAAGCGCGTATGAAGAGGCGATCAAGCAGGGCTTAGGGGCGTCCTCGGTGGAGGGTAGGATGGTCGACAAGGCAACGTACGATCAGGCTAAGCAATTGCTCGCCCTAGTTGATGCGTTGGTTAAAAGGAAGGCTAGGTGATGTTGTCAGCTATGACGCGCATCGACATTGATCACGACATAACAGCTCGAAAAAAGCTCTCCCTAAAAACTTAAAGCCTTGCGTCCAATCGGCTTCTAAGACATCAAGTGCGATTCAGGGAATTTGCATGTCGAAGGCCATCGAGCATGGCAATCATCGTTGGGTAATCCTCTTCGTTCTATCCATGTTGTACTTCTTGAGTTATCTCCATAGGATGTCCCCGGCGATCTTAGCTAAGGCCTTAATGAGCGAATTCGTGCCATCCGCTTTGGCAATCGGCCTACTGTCCTCGCTCTACTTCTACCCCTACGCGTTCGTGCAGGTCCCCGTAGGCGTCTTCTCAGACATCGCAGGGGCTTTGAGAACGGTAGTCGGGTTCACGCTCATAAGCGTAATCGGGTGCGCGCTATTCGCCATCGCGCACGACTTCTACGCGCTCTTAATCGCAAGAGCCCTAATAGGAATTGGAGCGGCTGGCACCTTCGTCCCCGCCATTAAGATAATCTCGAGGCTCTTCAAAAGCGACGAGTTCGCAAGCGCCCTCGGCGTGCTTAAGACTTTTGGAGGGCTCGGAGCTGTCTCTTCGGGCTACGTTCTGGCGATGTTACTTGTGACCTTGGGCTGGCGACTTTCCTTTCTCCTCTTCGGCTTCATGGCCATGGCCCTGACGATGGCCTGCTGGTCGATAATCAAAGAGCCTCATGGCAAGGAGATGAAGAGGGAGGGGATGGACCTGAGGAGCGCGACTAAGCTCATCTTGAAGAATAAGATCCTTTGGATCCTCGCCACGTTCCAATTCCTCTTGAACGGCACGCTCTACGGATTTCAAGGGCTCTGGGGCGGACCTTACCTAATCGACGTCTATAAGTTCGATGAGGTCACAACGGGGACTTACTTATCCTTGATAGGGATAGGGCTCGTCGTTGGGGCTCCGGTTATAGGCGCCCTCTCCGACAAGGTCTTTAGGAGTAGGAAGATCGTCTTAATGGCCTTCTCCGGGGCCTTCGCGTCGACTTGGGTACCGCTAGCTCTTTTCACGGCATGCATCCCTCCAGCGCTTCTATACCCCATTTGTTTCGTCATGGGCTTCGCGGGAGGGGTCGTAGTAATTGTTAACACGATGCTGAAGGAGAGCTTTCCGCCTTCAATAACTGGAACAGTCGTGAGCATCGTAAACATGTTCCCTTTTTTAGGCGGGGCGGTATTTCAAACCGTGACGGGCTACGTGATCGAGCTCCTGTCCAGCTCTCATGCGATCGAAGAATGCTACTCGTTTGCCTTCAGGCTCTGCCTATTGGGGGCCCTCACGGCCTTTACCTGCTCCCTCTTGACGAGAGAAACCTTTCATGAGGCTCGCAAAAGGGCCCCAGAGCCTCTCGTCGAGGCTTGAAGAAAGCTGGAGGATCTAGGGGGCGAGGCCCTCGCTGTAAGCTCGCCAATAGCCCTCCTAGCAGGCCTTTGCTTCCACGGGCAAGACCTTTATCTAAGAGTCGGTTTAAGTCTTCACGCTCTGAGTGGTGATGAGCTTTGCCCATAGTCATACACCCCTCGGAGATACTCGAGACCATAGAGATGATACGGTACTTGAAGTTTGACATAAGGGCCGCCACCCTGAGCTTGAGCTTGATGGACTGCGTAGACCCCGATCCTTCGAAGATGATGGACAAGGTGGAGAAGAAGCTTAGAAGCGTCTTGCCCAAGTTCGCTAGCGTGGTCGACGAGGTCGTCGAGAGGTACCAAATCCCCGTAGTCAACAAGAGACTCTCGATAACCCCCCTGAGCGCCCTCGTGGAGCCCCACGCCTCTACTGACTTGGATCGCGCCAAGGAAGTGCTCCTCGAGGTTTCGTCGCTTATCGACTCTTTAGCTCGTGAGAGCCGCGTCGACTACGTCGGAGGGCTCTCGGCTTACGTGGCGAGGGGGGCGACCCCCGGCGATAGGGCTGTCATGGAGTCGATAGCTGAGGTGATATCCTCGACCGAGAGGATCTTCTCCTCGGTGAACGCCGCCGCGTCCGGCGTGGGGATCAACGTGGACGCCGTGTACGAGGTCTCGAAGCAGATCAAGGAGCTTAGCGAGAGGACGCCCAAGGGCATTGGTTGCACGAGGGTGGGGGTCTTTGCCAACATTCCAGAGGACGCCCCCTTCTTGCCAGCGGCTCACCACGGGCAGAACATGCCCGAAGCGGCTCTGCACATAGCCATAAGCGGTCCAGGCGTCTTGGAGTACGCCATTAGGGCTAGGTGCCAGGGCAAGAGCTTGACGGAGTTGCTCGACGAGCTGAAGAGGGCAGTGTTCAAGATAACTAGGGCCGGAGAGCTCGTTGGCAGGGAGATAGCTAAGAGGATGGGCGTAAGGCTGTGCACGGTCGACCTGTCACTAGCCCCAAGCCCAACCATCGGCGACTCTGTAGCAGACGTCGTAGAGGCCATGGGTCTTGACAGCTTCGGCGCGCCGGGGACCCTAACGGCCCTAGCTCTACTCGCCGAGGCCTTGAAGAGGGCCGGCTCCATGGCTGCCACAAACGTCGGAGGTTTCAGCGGGATAATGCTCCCCGGAAGCGAGGACTTGGGCTTGACGGAGGCGTTCAAGAGGGGCTCTGCCACCATCTGGACCTTGATAGCCTCGTGCGCTATATGCTCAACGGGCTTGGACATGGTGTGCATCCCAGGCGATACCCCTGTCGAGGTGATGGCCGGGCTAATATCGGACGTCTTGGCGATAGGAGTCGTCAACGGGAAGATCCTCGGCGTGAGGCTGATACCGGTTCCAGGCGCGAAGCCCGGAGACGAAGTCGACTTCGGAGGGTTGCTGGGTAGGACCGTGGTGCTAGACGTAGGGCCCTTCACCCCCAAGGTCCTCATATCCCGAGGAGGAGAGATACCGCACTATAAGCACAGGTTCTGATGACGCTGACTTGTGACGATCTATTCGGCGCGTAAAATTTATGAAGGCACGCGCGGGCGTCCATTACGAGCCATGATCGTGAGATTGACGAGTTGCGTCTGGTGAGACGAGGGGCTAGAGCTGGTCTTCCTATATGACTGGGACGTGAGAGTTTTAAGGATGATGGGTGACGATTGCAAGCCTCTGAGTAGGGAGGAGATAGAGGAGGAAGTGATCCTGTTTTCTGAGTTCCACGAAAAACAGCCAGTGCTCGAGGTCGCGCGCGAAAACGCGGTAAAGGTCAATAGCTGGGACGAAGTACTCGAAGAGCTGGGTAGAGATAAAGAGAGAAAGAGAAAGGGGGTAACGGCGTTTCCTGGCGCCACCATTCAGAAGCCCTTCTAAGCACATTACTACAGCATTGAGGGTCATTCATGCTTTTCCGTGCTGATGGCAGGAGTGGCACGACGTGCACGCCTGACGACCTTCGAGGTCCAGCCCTTTGAGCTCTCTTGACGAGCTACGTTTTAGCAAAGCTTAAGCTAAAGTCCGTGGCCAGTAGTTTAGGTTAAAGTGATGATAGAGGAGAGGCCCAGCTGGGACGAATACTTCATGAGGATAGCCCACGTGGTGGCCTCGAGGTCCACGTGCCTTAGGCGAAAGGTCGGGGCCGTCCTCGTCAAGGACAAGAGGATTCTGGCCACAGGCTACAACGGCGCCCCCAAGGGCTTGCCTCACTGCGAGACGTGCCTCAGGGAGGAGCTTGGTGTCCCCTCAGGCCAGAGGCACGAGCTCTGCAGAGGGGTTCACGCAGAGCAAAACGCGATAATCCAAGCGGCGGTCTTCGGGGTCAGCACCAAGGGAGCAATCCTCTACACCACCACGTTTCCCTGCATAATATGTGCCAAGATGCTGATAAACGCCGAGGTCGATGAGATAGTCTACGACTCCGACTACGAGGATCCGGAGTCCTTGAAGATTTTGAAGGAAGCTGGCGTGAAGATGAGGAAGTTCAGGCTGAGGAGCTAGTACATGGCTCTCGTCGGCAAAGTGTACATAGACGGCGCCTCTCGAGGCAATCCGGGTCCCTCTGGCATAGGCGTGGTCGTGCTCGACGAAGAGGGCAAGGTGCTCCGAGAGCACTACGAGTTCTTGGGCTCGAGCTACACCAACAACCAGTCCGAGTACGCGGCCCTGATAAAGGCCCTCGAGATATGCTCGACCATCTTCCCCAAGGGGGTCATCCACGTATTCAGCGACTCAGAGCTCCTGGTCAAGCAGTTGACGGGGCGCTATAAGGTCAGGAGCCGGAGCTTAAGGGAGATGTTCAGGAGTGTTAAGGAGATGGAGAGGTCGTTCTCGAGGGTCTACTATCATCACATAAGCCGCGAGCTCAACAAGAGGGCCGACGAGCTGGCCAATAAGGCCATAGACGAGGCCCTGAAAGCGAAATAGGTCAAACTTCGAAACGGCAGTTCGTTGTCCGCTGTTGCTCTGAACGACGAGGGGCGCGAGGTCTTCCGCCTTGGAGCTGATGAGAATAAGGATCGCTTTGGGGGCCGTCGTGTATATTGGCGAGGCCGACCATACAGTACCTCGAATGGAGTTTGCCGTGCGAGGGACGTTTGTCTGCTATAAGGTCTCGAACTTCGTTTCCACGACCTCTATCGTGACGCGCTCCTTCACGCCTTTTAGAATCTTCTCGACGTCTACGGCGCCTGCCTCAGGAGGGTAGACGCCGGCCTTCGTAGCTCTTTTACTTGCGAGCTCTAACGCTGCGAGCGCTACTGGTAATGCGGTCAATAAAGCTGCATCTTTGCACGCGATCCCATACTTAATCGTATGCCTCTTGCCATCCTTAACGCCCTTAACGACGGTCGCAAGGCCTACGCCAGTCAGCGCATACTCTCCGAGCCTCTCGTAGAGGGGCGCGACGAGCCTCTCGATCTCTTCGGGAGGCATGATCCTGGACAGCGACATGGTTATGGCCACGGCAACCTCCCTCGCCTCGAAGACTTGGCCTCTTATTCTGACCTCTCCGAATCCCGTGAGGCCCAGCATCGAGAAGGCCTTCGCGACCTCGTTGAGCTCAGAGGGCCAGACGCCACCCTTGTTGTACACGTTGCGGGCCTTGATGTAGCGAGGTATCGTGACCGGCTCTGGGTGGCCAGCGTGCGCGACCTCCCACGTGCCTATCGGGCTCGGAAACTCGAAGCACTCGGGCTCTGACAGCGCTGGGACCTTGACCCACTCGCCGTCCTTGTAGGTGGTGACCATGCCTGTTATCGCGTGGAAGTAGTGGTCTATGATGGCGGGCCCCATCGTCGGATCAATGGCGGTCCAAATCCAATAGGTTCCGATCTCGTGGACCTCGTCGAGCCTTCGAGCGCCGTGGTAGGCGAGCAAGTTAGTTATGCCGGGCGTGGCCCCTAGCCCTATTATAGCGGTCACGCCTCTTCTCAGGGCCTCCTCGTGCAGCTTCAGGGCCTCCTCCGTGGCGTCATAGTCGTCGTTTATGTCCACGAAGCTGACGCCAGCACGTAGGGCAGCCCTCAAGACGGGGACCCCAAACCTATAAAAGGGCCCCAAGGCGCTTACTACGACGTCGAAGCCCCTCATCGCGTCCGCCAACAGGCCCTCTGAAGCCGCGTCAACGGCGAGGACGTCAGTCCTGCCGCCGACCTCCCTGGCGACCTCTTGAGCCCTCTCGACGTTCTTATCGCCTATGACGATCTCTAGGCCTGGGTCGAGGTTACGAAGCTCCTGCACTATTCTCGAGCCTATGTGGCCAGCTCCACCGAGGACGAGTACCCTCCCAGATGCCATGTATCAGTCTTCGACTACAAAGCACTTAAGGGTTCCCTTTAGCAGGTTACATCCCCCGTTTCAAGCGTCTTGAGAGCGCAAAACTTGGTGCGATGCGTCAATCGCGGACTTCAAATAGGGCAAGGGGTCGATTCGTACACTTCACGGCCTTTTAAATAGCTCCAACGACATCGGGCCCTGAGCGCATCCTATCATGAAGGCGATCAAGGCCAAGCCCATGAAGATCAGCATTAACTTCTTGCTCTTAACAGCCCCTTCGGCGGTCGGCGATGAAAGCGCCATCAGGGTCGAGGCTAGTAACCCCACGTCGGCCACGAGAACTACGGGGAGATACAGCCAGTTCACGTAGCCCAGCCCTATGGGCGCGAAGCTCAGGGCTACTGCCGAGACCGTGAAGGCGTAGGCCACTTCGGCTGCGACCCTAGGCCCGTGTGATATTGCCAAGGTCCTCACCCCCCTGACCTTGTCCCCCTCGACGTCCGCTATGCCCTTGATGATTTCGCGGCTCATGTTGGCCAAGAAGGCCATCGCCGAGAATAGGAGCACTATGCCCTCGATGCCCCTCCTGGCGGAGGCGCCGTAGACGAAAGTCAGCGCCACGCATAGGCTGACACACGCGTTTCCCACCAAGCCGTACCTCTTCAGCCTCCCGTTGTAGGCCGTGAACGTGGCGCATGCCAAGACCGCTATCGCAAGGGCCTCCAAGCTTATTAACGGGGACAGCGCTAAGCCTACGGCCATTAGCGCGACGGAGAAGGCGAGCGCTCTCCTGGGCCCAACCTCGCCGCTCGGTATGGGCCTATGAGGCTGGTTGACCGCGTCTATCTCCCTGTCGAAGTAGTCGTTCATGACCATAGATGAGGAGGAGAGCGAGAAAGTCGAGGCGAGCAAGAGAGCCACTTTGACGGCGTCGACATCGGGCGAGAGCCGCGAGGTTATGAGCAGTCCTATCATGGCGGCGACGCTAGCCATGAAGCCGTTGACCGGCCTCATGAGCCTTAGGTACGGCATGAGGGGGGCCAAGGCTAGGGCCTCCAAGTCCACTCAGAGTCCTCTCTCCTAATCGCCACCGGTCGCGATTTGTTGACGTGCTCACTTACGTCCTTCAAGACCCAGGAGCCCTTGCCCCCCTTGGCCCTCCAGAGCACGGCGAGCACGTACTCGACCCTCCAATCCTCTTTCAGGAGGTGCTTGTACCAGCCCTCGTATCTTCGCTTCATCCTCTCGAGGGCTTCCAAGGGGACTGTCAAGCTGTTCCTCAGCGTCGACTTCACCTCCACCAAGGCCAACCTCTTCTCGCTGGGCTTTATGGCCTCGACGTCCACTTGAGCGGTCCCCCCGCTCATGGGCGTCCTGCACGCTATCCATCCGCAGCTCACGAGCTTGGCCACGAGCCTCTCCTCGGCGTACCTGCCCCGCACGTAGCCTCTCGACATACGTTGACACGAGCTATCTGCCCGGCGGGCGATTATAAGTTAACGCTTAGCACAACATGGCATTACTAGAGCAGCGTTCGCAAGGCCGTTTATATTGCAAATCGAGACTACTAGGGCTGACTACCGAATATCCGGGAGAGCTGAACAGAGCGGCCCTTGAGATGCTAAAGGAGGGCGAAGAGTGTAAAGAAGCTCTTACCCCCTCCCCGCCCTAAAGGGCGAGGCCTTCAGTTGAAAGCTCATTAACGCTGTTGGAGTAGACGTCATCCCGCGTGGCTCATAACCCGGGGGTCGTGGCTCAAATCCACCCGCTACCAAATTTCGTCGCGAGCGGCGACGCATCGGTCGACAGCAGTTGGTGGAAAGCCTTCCGGGGAGAGCTGCCACGAGCTACAGGGACGAGCACGGGCAACAACTACTCGATGATTAAGAGGGACCTTAGCCAGCAATTCATCCAAGGGTCGGCCGTCGACCGCTGTTGCGGACTTACCTCCGCGCTCTATTCGTTAATCGTAAAAAATGAGAGCGACCATGCCATTGCCCGTTGTCACGTCGACACTTGAACTATGAAGGTCTTGCTGTCGATCGTCGAGCCGTTTGCTACTACATCGACTTGTACTCTGTACTTTATCTCGGCCACTCCCGAGGGAACGTTGAAGGCCATGTTCGCGACATACTTGACCTCGGAGAGAGGCGGTAGTGATCCCCACTCCCACTGCCAAGTCCCCTCGCTCAACTTCACGACGTTGAAGCCGCTCACCGTCGCATACTTCTCGACCTCCCCCCTTATGAGTATCATCACCTTGACGTCTACGAAGTTGTTCAACTGGTTGGAGACCCTGATTATCAGGCGCGTTGCCTCGCCCGCTCTGACGCTCAGAGGGTCCACGTAAGCCTCAAGTACCCTAACCCCTCTGAATTCTTGATTCTGCTGTGGCGGCGATTGCCCCGATGCCAGTGCAGATGCTAGGAAGTACCCTGCTAGAAGCGCGGCTACGGCTATGATGACCAGAGCGAGCACCCTAGCTGCCCTGCTGTCGTCGAAGGCACTCATAGTTAATGCCCCAAGCTGGGAGGCTTTGAGGAGCGATAAAATCTTTGGTATTACCTCATCAACAAGAGCGACCTCCAATTAGGTCCATTGCTTCGTCGGCCTTCTCCCGTGGTCGGGTCTACGAGATCCAAGAAAAGCTCTTAAGCTGGGCCGAAAGTTAGGCTAGCTAGGTGTCTGCTCAATGGCCAGGGCCTTGTCGAAGTACAAGGTAGAGCTCGAGAGGATGGGCCTGACGCAACTAGACGTCTACAGGTATCCTAGCCACGATGAGATCAGGGTTAAGACACCTGAGGGCGTCGTCTTAATCAAGTTGCCCAGTCACAGAGAGGCCATGAGCTTAGAGGAGTTCAGAGATTACGTGGCGAAGGAGCTAAAGAAAGCCAAGGAATCCAAGAAGAAGTGAGGCACCTAAATCGTCGCA
>Ga0185307_1001122_pt1 | contig 15279 bp, 9 predicted proteins | sample LHCtaG_FD_128010 | JGI IMG/M metagenome (GOLD analysis project Ga0185307, IMG submission 128010) | Hot spring microbial communities from Little Hot Creek, USA to study Microbial Dark Matter (Phase II) - LHC4sed_matched (SPADES... | ecosystem: Environmental > Aquatic > Thermal springs > Hot... | reverse complement strand
CAAGCTAATGGAGTACAAGACTATGAACTGGGAGAAGAGCCCCATAGCAAAGATGGTCTACGAGACATTCAAGAATGTTGCAGCGAAGGCTAAAATGTCTGTTCCAGGCGGTGGAGTCCCGATACCTACGATAGACGTCCTAGTATCAGGTGATAAGGGTATAACTCTAATCGATGCATTAGCAAAGCTCCTGGGACACACGGTAGCCCTGGCCTTCGCCCTCCTAGTATTCACAGTAGCGGCAGATACGATAAGCGGTATGATCGGGGGGCAGTCGGCTATGAAGACGGTCATGGCATCTCCAATAGCAGCCTTATACAAAGCCTTCTACCATGGCGGCACGTTCGCCTCAGCTGCGAGGCGTGCATCGAAGGTGAGCATTGCAGGATACATCCTTGGAAAGAAGAGAGAGCGTGAGATGCTTAAATCTGCACAGGAGCAGAGGAAGCGTGACCTTATGAATTGGAAGGAGGGGCAGGAGAGACGTTTAGCCGCCATGAAGCCTCATAGAAGGGCTGTAGAAAGGGTTAGGTCGACTGTCGGTGAGAAGCTCCTAGACGTGGGGGAGAGGTTCGAGGAGAGGGGAGGAATACTTGGAGGGGTCGGCTCATACATCACCGGGGAGCTGGCAAAGAAGCATGCCCTAGCTACTCATGGATACCTCCTCAGAACAGACCCATCCTATGCTTCGAGATACTTGGACCAGGCAAGGTATGTGAGCCAGATGAGGTTCGTCGCCATGACCCCCGAGAAGTGGGCTGAGGGTATAGCCCACATGATAAAGACTGCCCCAACCAAGCTTGAGAAGATAGCGTTGATAGACAAGATAGCCAGGGACACGAGCATGGGTAGGAACATCCTTATAAAGGATGCCTTCGGCGGTCTCGCCGAGGAGGTCTCCTGGCTCACGGGCGGGAGGATAAAGTTACCGATATCGAGGGAGATAAAGGCTCCAGCAGCATTCGCCATAGCAGCAGAGAACGCCTCAAGGCCATTGGTGAATGGGCTCGGCGGGAGGAGGCCTGACGTACCACACGTCACACCCGCAAACTTCGGCATTGGACTGGTTACTAGAGGCCTCGAACATTTAGAGGTGCCATACATACATAAAAGAGAGCCATACACAACATTCGGGGAGATATATGAGTCTATAAGCTTCTACGACACGTACTCCAGGCCCCTCTCTCCTGAGGAGAAGACCGTGCTATCGAAGACCCTCGCAAACATCTACATAGAACAGCCTAGGCTTGACGGCGAATTAGTTAACCAGAAGCTCGTAGATGTAGCTGTAAACCCGCCTACATGGGTGGATAGCAGGATCTTGGAGCCCTACTGGATCGAGACCCAGAGTCATGACGTAGAAAGTCTACCATCAATCATCAGGGACAATATAGTTCTTACCAGAACTAGTAATGAGTCATACGAGCCTGGGGAAACCCATGAAGGCATACTGTATAAGAGCCATGACTACGGCCCCCAACTCTCCGGAGATGTCCAGGAAGCGTTCCCATGGGCTTCTGGAGACGCTATAGACAGACTCTCTGTAGATGGGTATAGAATAGGTGAGGTCTCGAGATGGTGGGAGACTGGAGAGAAGGAGACCTCCAGCCCGACAAGCGAGCCTAAACCAGATAAGTCGAAGATTGGGGGTTGGTGGAATGAGTAGGGATGATCCATGGTGGATGGGTGGGGAAGAGCAGGCCGAGGAATATGAGGAGTACTTTGACGTGGAGACCAGGAGGTGGGTGAGGGCGTCGAAGAAGCTGACGATCTATGAGGAGAGCTACGAATACCCGTCAAGCAATCAGGCTTTGATGAACGTTGATAGCAGTGACTTCAGACCCAGATACCCGGATAATCCAGTAGATTCCTGTTCGGAGGAGCGTGAAACAGGCAACTACATTGACTCTGAGAAGAGTGGGGAAGATCTGGATGGAGAGGTTGATAGCGGTGGATGGGTCTCCCTAGACTCGGGTAGCGATCTGCTTAGGGGGCGTGGAGCAGCTTGGAAGCCCCGTAAGCCGTTCCAGAATACCGCGGGCTTGAAGATGTATATTGCAACGTCATCGGTCATGGCTGCGATGCTGGCAATGTCTGGAAGGTTCCTGGAGCTTGGGATAGTCGGGGTATCCATCCTAATAGTCATTCAAGTATCGAGGTGGAGGAGATGGGCGTAGTAGCTAAGCTTCTAGGCCTGGGGCCGCTTCTACTCTCAGGGATCATAATAGCATGCCTCCTACTGGTATTCTCGACGCCGATGCTTGCGCCTTTCGCACCATTCGCGGGGGTCATACTTCCAGTATTTATCCTAAGCCTCTTGGCTTGGAGGAGGTCTTACCAGGCAGCCGTGGGATGGCTTAGGAAGAGGGTTAGCCCCGAAAGCTTCTGGAACGCTGCCCTGCCAGACCTCAAGACTGTGAAGATAGTTGCAACAGACAAGAACCTGTCGAGACTTCACCCTATGGCTGGAAAGGTGATACTTTTCGAGGACAATTCAGGGAACGGGTATGCATGCAAGGTCCTCAGGGTAGCGGACATCACGAACACCTATGAGACGACAACTGAGGATGAGAGGCTCCTGCTCCTGGATAGGATGGCTAAGGCTGTTGAAGGCCTGGGCGACGTTGAGGCGAAGCTCATCATAGACAGGTCTCCCGAGGCAGGCGAGACATCCCACATAATCCTCTGGAGCAGGATAGTCGACGGAGATGAGAAGGCGGCTGTCTACAGCGTGGAGAACGCCTCCAGAACCCTTCAGAGAAGCATGGACAGGATAGGCGTGACGATGGTGGACGACGCATCATACCTGCATCCATCGGTAAACCTCAAAGCCGTCACGAACCCCTCCAGGAAGCTTCACGGGTTTATACTGGCAGGTTCAAGCATGGCCACAGTGTTCTCCTCAGCCCTATGCATGACCGGGGAACCTCTCCCGATCCTCCTCTTCGCCTCCGGGTTGCTAGGGCTTCTAGTATCCCAGAAGCTCCTGAAAGCCTCCCTGAAGGCTAGATGCAGAAGATGCCCCGGAAAGCCACACGTACACATAAAGCTGGGAGATGCAGAAGAATACCAGGTCGACGGCGGAGGAATACTGAAGGAATATTATGGAAAGGGAGTCGTATATTCAAAGTATCTAAGCTTCACTGGGAACAACAACAGAGACCTACCGCATGAGGATATGGAGAAGAGGCTTCCAATGAATCTTAGAAGCTTCTCGACATTACTATACACCCTAACAGACTTCAGGATAGCCCTCCATATAAAGCCCCAGCCTGTAGGAGACACAGTAAAGATAGCTCTGGCTAAGGCGGACTTCTACGGGATTGATGCGCAGGTTGGCGGAGCCCTCTCAGGATACTTTAAAGCGAATAGGAGCATGAACCTAGCCGACCGGATAATGCGTGGGGAGAGACCATACATAATATCCGGCGTCGTCCAGGTGAGGGCCAGGGTTGATGGAAGCGGAATTGACGAGTCCAGGGCGCTGGATGTTCTTGACAAGCAGATCAGGGAGGCCGTAAGCTTCCTGGACACAATGAATATAAGCAGTAGGGAGATCAGGGATGGGTGGGGAGCCGTCCTAGCCAAAAGGTTCCTATACCTGCCGCTACAGGAGGTTGGCTTCGAGTACAACCCGGTACCGAGGATAAGGGCTCTGACGAAGGACTTCATAGCGATAAGCCCCCTAGCATTTAGGCGCAGACCCCTCATGCCCAGGGAGGGCTTATACCTTGGAAGGGATGAGATGGGCAGGCCTGTATACTTCAACCCGTCGCTACTCCCGAACCCCCACGTAATGATCCTCGGCCCTCCAGGTAAGGGTAAGAGCACCCTTGTAAAGACCATGCTCTTCCGCCTAAACCAGCTAACAAAGTATACTGGGACCGGTAGACCTCCGGCAGTCATAATAATAGACCCTGCTGGAGAGTACGCTGACAAGGCTGGGGAGCTGAGGGCTAAGGGGCTCAAGGTCACGGTTGTAGACCTCGTTAAGAGTAAGTACAACCCGCTACTTCTGTCGGGGCTTGAGCCAAGGCAGAGAGCTGCGAGGCTTGTGGACTATGTTTTCGCAAACATAATGCCTCTCGACAGGTTCCAGTCCGGAGTCCTCTACCAGGCGATAATGCTCGCATATAAGAAGCTATGCGGGATAGATGAGTACAACCCTGAGACGTGGACCGACGATAGGGCATCGAAGGCCACATTCAAAAACATATACGACTACATAGCCTGGAGGGCTGAGCAAGCGGCTAAGAATGTTGCATCCAGGGGTGGAAGCCCTGAGCTTGACCCATCTGTGACGCTTCTAACCGAGCTTGCAAGGCTGCTCCTCCCAATGTCTACGGGATCATTCGCATTGGATAGGACTGACCTCACGGTTAAGCAGCTCATAGACGAGGGGGGAATAGTGGTAGTCAGCTTCAAGACAACCACAGTCGAGGGGATGCAGGTCAGGATGAGCGACGAGCTCCAGAAGCTCATAGTCTGGAGCATACTCGAGCATATACACAGCTACATGACAAGCCTCCACGCAGAGGAGGGAGTGAGACTCATAGTAGTCATAGACGAGGGACACAAGTTCCTCCAGGGAAGATACGAGAACATACCGCTTGGACAGCATCTTAGGGAGGGCAGGAAGTTCGGAGCATCCTACATAATAATAACGCACCTGCCGAAAGACCTGCCGCCGGACATCGAAAGGATTGTTGGGACGACATTCATATTCGGCTTCGGCCACCCGGGAGAAGCTAGGAGGGTTGCGGAGCTCCTGAACCTAACAAGGGAGGAGTACGAGAAGATAATGGCTATGAAGACTGGCGAGCTGTACGTAAAGTGGATAGAGGATCCGAGACCTCTATACTTCGTCTTCGAGCCTGACGAGAAGGCTCTGGTTAGGAGGAGGGAGGAGAGGCTATGGCAGCTATACAAGATGCAGTAAGAAGGCTCAGCTTTCCACCATCCCTAATCCTGATACTCCTAGCATTGCTGGTTTTACTGATGGCCCCAGTCCTGAAGCCCGTGTCAGCCTATGTTGAGGAGCCGCCGCCCGAGCTCAGGATATACTACGACAGGAGGCAGTCTGCAAACTTCCTCCACGAGTACAGGGTCAGGGTTCTAGTGGTGGAGGCTCCATACGGGGTTGCCGACTGCTGGGAGAGGCTTCCAAACGGAACGGTAGTCCAGCTCTGCCCGCCCGTGAAGGATGCCCTTGTGAGGATCTGGTACGAGGAGCTGAAGGAGCTGAAAGAGGCTAGGACTGGGCAGGACGGAGTGGCCTCCGTGGACTTCAGGCTATGGACGATGAAGGCAACTTTCAGGGTTGAGGTATACTCTGAGAAGGGGTCTACCGTGCAGAAGATAGGCATCAATGCAAACCCATGGTTTGCCATTGCATATGTATGCTTCGCAGGCATGGTCTCATCGCTGGTATTCGCTGTCAGGAGGGGGTTGTGGTGATAGACAGGCTTCTAGGAATAGGCCCCTTGGGGTTGGCTGGCATTGCATCCGGGGCAGCGGCGGTAGCCTTTGCTGCAAAGTCTGGGGGCGGATACCCGCAAGACCCTGCATTGGTAATACACAACTACAAGACGGTATGGGCTGGGAAGGTAATATTCACGATACTCTCCATGGTTGTGAGCATGGTTTATATTCCATGGGTGCCTTTCATCAACGCGGTTGTAGGCTTCCTATCACTCCTTGGACCACTATACTTCCCGGTACAGCTGGTGCTGGATGCAGTAATATATGCAACACTCCATGGAAAGGAGTGGTGCACCCATGACAGATACATCGCAGCAAACTTCCTGAACATACCATTCATACCATTGATAGTGGCATGCTCGGTCTACAGCTCATCGAGGAAGCTTACAAAGAAGTATCGTGAAGTCAAGGAAGAAGTCCGGGGCATAAGGCTTGGATGGATAGAGATGGCCGTGAGAAGGGTCTCGATGATAGCGTATCCGCAGACGTACATGGGCTCGGAGGTCAAGATGTACAGCGAGAGGTGGGAGGTTAGGAGGACCCCCGGGCAGAAGCCATACATATACTCGCCGAAGGGCAGGAGCAACCCGCACATATGCATTACCGGTACAAGCGGCGTGGGGAAGACTACTGCTGCGGTATACATGCTGGCCGAGGCCTTGAAGAGGAAGCACAAGATAATAGTGCTTGACCCCAAGGGAGACATATCAGAGACTGCGAAGAATAGGAGGTGGGATAGGAGGAAGAATAGGAAGGTTAGGATAGTGGATGTAGCGGATGAGGGTGTAGAGCCGCTGGAACCTATACTCAACGAATCGATGACGGAATCCCTGATAGACCTGATAAACTCTATGTCCGTTGTCGAGACCGTCGGGGCGAACCAGAAGTCCCTGATACTGTACATTGGGGAGAGGTGCGAGAAGGCTGGGAGCAGAAGGTTCAGGGACCTATATAATGAGGTATCAAGCTATGTTGAGTCCATAATCCAGGGTAGAAAGATAGGATTAGGTCCACACGTGAAGGATGCGTACATGGGTATCCAGAGCAAGCTCAGGATGCTTTTAACAGTATTCGGTAGGCAGAAGCCGTTCAACCTTTTTATGCTAGACCCGTCAAAGTGGGGTGGAGACATAACAGGGATAATACTTGACCTGAGCAGGATAAGGGACAGGTATGCTAGAGCCGTCACGATGGAGTTGCTTCTAAGGAAGATAGAAGCGTTCCTGAGGAGGAGGGGGCCGCTAGCATACCTTGAGAAAGGCTTCAAGCATACGTTCATAATGGTTGATGAAGTCCATGAGATAGCACGTGGCCAGAGGTGGGGTCATGAGATAACCGTGAGCATCCTCGAAGACATGGCCCGTGAGGCCAGGAGTCATGGAGCAGCATTGATACTTGTAACCCAGAGGATTTCAGACATACCTGACGGGATAAGATCGAACATAGGTCTATGGCTAACGCTCAGGTCTGACAGCCCCCACGACATCGAGGTCTTGTACAGGGTCGTACCCGTTGGAAGGCTTTCGGAGATAGTTACGAGCATGCCCGACGGGTACGCCTTGATAGTCGAGGCAGATCCATCCAGACTCTCGAGGATGAAGGCAGTAACATCGAAGCCGGCTGCATACGATGAAGCATACATAGTGAGGCTTGAGAGGAAGATGGTGAAGTACAGGAAGTCTGTCGAGGGAGCCCGGGAGAAGACTGGGAAAGATGGAGAAGAACCGGCATCCAGAGAGGATGAGGTTGCAACTCAGGAAGCCTTCAACCAGCCAGAAGCCGCTGTGGTAAAAGCTGGGAGAGAGTATGGGGGAAGGGCTGAACCGCAAGTCTGCGATGTCTCGAAGGATGCTGTGGAGGATGGTCTGGGGAAGCCGCAGACCGCAGGAGCGAGCACCTTCATAGAGCTGGTTGTCTCCAAGGCTGTGTCCAGCTTCAAGAATAGAGAGTATTCAGATGCGCTGGCGAAGATACCGCTCAATGTAATCGAGGCATTCATAAGGGATGCTGAGAGGAATGGCTGGAGGAAGGCGGCAGCTGGGGACGGCTGGAGCATGCCGGAACAGTACATAAAGCACGGTTTGTTGGAGAAGACTGTAGACGGCTACAGGCTCAAGGTCACGCCGATCGGTAGAGTCTTGATGGACTCCGCTAAAGCTGTCACCACTTTGAGGGGTGATGGAAATGAGGGATGAGGATTCTGCTATAGAAGACTGGATATCCTCTCAGGCAGCTATAGACAGCTCTATAATGGACAGCTCACTGTTCAGGGAGGATTACAGCTACGGTTTTTTCAGGAGTTGCAGGGGCTCGGATGAGGATGTCGATACACATCCGTGGGAAGAGAGCTTCGAGGGGGTGAGTGCCAAGGCAATATTCACACTCATAACAATCACGTCTATGGTCACCCTGATAGTAGAACCCAAGATGATAGTTGTAGCTCTTCCAGCATCAGTGCTTGCAGCCCTGCTCCTCTCAGCAGCCAAGAGGGGCGGGAGGAGGCGTAAGAGGGTTGGAGAGATCAAGCCGGGTGAAGAGATATGGTAGAATGGGGTAGCGTAGCTGTAAGGGTAGGCATACTGATAGCCGGGGGAGCGATAGCCTTAGCCATTAAACCATTCATAGCCTTAGTGGTACTAGGCTTGGTGGTACTGGCATTAGCCGTAGTAATATCCGCGTTTATACCTGGTGGGTGGACAGTATCGTATCTAGGCGGTAGGCTTGCCGCCGGGTTACTGTTCACAAGGTTTGGACTGGCATTGATACTCGTCATTCTGGGGTTCTTTGGAGGCCTAGCACTTGGAGACTGGGTCTTATTCTTATCTGGAGGACTAGCCCTGACGCTTCTAGTGAAGCCGCCGAGCTTTCTTTCTAGGAGCAGAGGGGAGGCATCCCAGAGGCCACGTGAGGCGAAAGTTGAGAGGGTCAATGCTGGTGGAAGCCTGTTCAGGAAGAACCTGATAACGGTGGACAGCTTGGAGTCCGGGATTATAGTTACTGGTGAGGAAGCGGTAGAGGTGGGCAGGATGCTTGTGAGAGAGGCTAGAAACATGGGCAGGAGGGTTGTAGTAATAGGCGAGTCATCGTATCTGATACCAGAGGGCTCCGGGAGAGTCAAGGCCTCGAGAGCTGAGGCATTCAATGTCGTTGAAGATTTCTTGAGGAACCCTGCATCGATAGAGGCTTTCACATACTCATTTGTGCTCGCGAACAAGCTAGAGAATGATGATATACCGCTAATACTGGAGGCAGCATACAACGTTGTAAGGAATGTTCATGCAGGTAGTGTTTCGAGGGAGGATGCGGTTAAGGCTATGCCTGAGCAGATACAGGATAGGCGTGGAAACCTTGTAAAGAGCGTCTTATCCCTATGCAGCTTCATAGGTTCTAGAGGATTATCTTTTACATCTCTCGGGAACGACTGGGACGTACTCTATGTAAGCATTAAAGACCTGCCTCTGAGGCAAGCAGTATTCGCTATGGCCTACAGCATATACATGCTGAGCGGGTACGGCGCGGTGCTAGTCCTCCACAACCCTGAGAAGCTTCTTCCAGACATAAACCTTCTAGCATATAATGCAAGGGAGAGCTGGGAGAGAGCATTCAACACGATAGCTTCATGGAGAGGCAAGGGCTTGGGGCTGACACTCATATCTAGAAGCCCAATAACATCGCCATACCTTCTAAGATTATGCCCGACGATACTGGCAACAAGGATGCCCGAGGTTCCAGCCAGGCTCGAGGATGAATTGATGAGGCAGGTTGTAAAGGTTGCAAGGGGGGTAAAGCCTGGAGAGCTCGTGGCCACAACAGCCGACAAACTGGTGATAGTGAAGTATAGGGCTCCGGAGCCGGCATACATTTCTCCGCCGAAGCCTGCTGAGAAAGCCCCGGAGCATGGAATACGTGTCTCTGCACCCGAGGATATTGAAGGAAAGAGTGTTAGAGAGGAGCGTGTGGAGCCGACGGTCTTGGAGAAGGAGTTCGGTGAGAAGGTTACGGAGGTTGCCAGGATACTCCAGCAGGCAAGGTCTGGACTGCAGGTAGGCGTTGAGGGTGCTGGGCAGTTGGACGCTGAGCTGGTAGAGAAGCTTGAAGGGAAAGGCTACCTGACACAGTTCGGAGGTTTATACTATCCATCGGCCACTGGATTGGAGCTATTAAATGAGTATCAGAAGGCAGTTAAGGAGAGAGGTCCAACAGCTGTAGCTGTGAGGGAGCATGAGAAAAACGAAGTTGAGAAGGCGCCTGCAAGAGAGGTGCCTGCCAGGCAGATACTGATAGACCAGGAGGAAGCGTTGGACAGGCTTGGAGAGCATGTTGCAGGATACTACCTTTCCGAAAGCTTGTTCAGGCAGGGAAAATATGCCCAGTCCGTGATGAAGGCGTACGAGTTCATGGTAAACTCTCTCAAGGCTTTCTACGATATAGAGAAAGGTCATCTAGACGACATAGTAGAGATGCTTGAGGAGAGAGGCGTCGTCACGCTTACGGTGAACGAAGCGAAGGATGCCAAGACTCTACTGATAGAGGCGAGCAATGCATTGAAGGACGGTAGACAGGTCTCCCTTACATCTGCTCAGAGGATGCTTAGATACGCTAGGAAAGTCTTAGATCATCTCTCAGGAGGCGGTGGAGGTGAAGGTTGAACATCTTCCTATAGATGGCGCTGTGAAGAGCAGGCTTAGAAGCATGGGCATAGAGAGTCTTTACCCGCCGCAGGAGAGGGCTGTAGAAGCAGGTCTTCTAGATGGTGAAAGCCTTCTTGTCTCCACGCCCACAGCTTCTGGGAAAACCCTGCTAGCTCTACTGGCCTCTATAAAAGCTCTTGAGAGAGGATACAAGACGTTGTACCTGTCCCCTCTAAGAGCTCTTACGAGCGAGAAGGCTGAGTACTTCAAGAAGATCCTGGAGCCTCTAAACGTTAAGGTTGCGGCAGTCTCGAGAGACTACGACAGCCCAGAGGAGTGGCTCAAGCATGTAGACATAATAGTTGCAACTTATGAGAAGGCTGATAGCTGTATAAGGCATAGAAGCCCATGGTTGAGAGATGTAGGGCTTATAGTCTTGGACGAAGTCCACCTACTCTCAGATGAAGAGAGGGGTCCGAGGCTTGAGGTCGCCGCCACGGCGTTGATGAAGATTGCACCTGATGCTCAGAGGCTTGGACTGAGCGCCACCGTGACGAATCATGGAGAGATATCAAGCTGGATTGGAGCCAAACCTATACTGTCAGATTGGAGGCCGACCGAGCTTAGGGAGTCCGTCTACTATAATGGGAAGCTGTATTTCTTAAACTCTGGAAGACTTGAATCCGAGGAGGTCAAGGTTGCAGGGAACCCATTGATAAGCTTGACTGTAAACTGTATACTCGACGGTGGGCAGGTAATGATATATGCTCACAGCAGGAGGATGGGCGAGTCGTATGCTCATAAATTGGCTGAGAGGATTGGAGCGCTAGCTATGGACAGAGAGGGTTTGAGGAGGGATGCAGACATGATAAGGGCCGAGGGCAGGGGACTAGAAATGGCTGAACTCCTCGCATCATATATCGAGAGGGGCGTGGCCTTCCACCATGCGGGACTCACACACCAGCTCAGGAGGATTGTCGAGGAGAGTTTCCTGCGGAGGCGGCTCAAAGTAATATGTGCTACGCCAACCCTAGCAGCAGGAGTAAACATTCCAGCGAGGATGGTGATAATACCTGAGGTCAAGAAGTCTGTCAAGGATATGAGCGTCATGGAGTATAAGCAGCTTGCTGGAAGGGCTGGGAGGCCTGGCTTCGACAGAGTCGGGTACAGTGTTATGATAGCTTCTAGTAAGAGGAAGCTCACGACGCTCGTTAGGAGGTATCTTTCAGGCGAGCCTGAACCTGTCAGGAGCAACCTTCTCAGAAGGATTTCATGGGCTATACTCGCATCCATGAGCAGTGGATTAGTGGAAGATGAAGGAGACCTCGAGGAATTCATGTCGTCAACACTCTTAAAGATACAGGGAATTTACGACCAAAGGCTAGTCTACAGGGAGCTAGACTTCTTAAGGAGGATAGGGCTCATAGATCCTAACTCCTTCGAGCTCACAAGGCTTGGGAGGAGAGTCGCAGAGCTATGCGTAGACCCGATAACCGCGGTGCTAGCCAGAAAGGTTTCGTCATCCAAGACTATGGATGAGGATATAGCCCTGATAGCTCTCTCGGCAAGCCCGGACATATCGCCTATCGCATACGAGGCACCCTTGCACATGATAGATCCCTTCACATCAGCTCTCGAGAAGCTTGGATGGAGCGCCGAGGGGAGGGAGATGGAGGTTATAGGTAAGGCTTTCGCATTGAAGCTCTGGATAAACGAGGTCTCGGAGGAGACCATCTCAAACGTTTACGGCATAGCTCCCGGAGACCTGCTCGTCTTGAAGGAGAATGCTGAGTGGATCTCGTCAGCAGTGGCGGAACTGCTCCTAGTTCTTAGGAGCCTCAGGCATGGGCTGTACTTCATGGAGCTTTCTGAGAGGATTAGGCATGGTGTCAAGCCGGAGCTCCTGCAGTTATGCAGTATAGAGGGTGTAGGCAGGGTTAGAGCTAGGATGCTTTACAACTCAGGCTTTAAGAGCGTTGAAGACATCGCGAGAGCGCCGCTGGAGAAGCTTTTAGAAGTCCCGAGGATTGGTAGAGAGCTTGCATACAAGATGAAGAACTCGGCCAAAGCCTCGGCTGGACTCGGAGGTGAAGGTCATGAATAGCGGGAACGATAAGTACATTCCCTCCGGTCTTAACCCTATAGACAATCTAATAGGTGGGTGGAGGAGGAGAATCATGACGCTTCTTATAGGTGAGAGCGGGGCGGGCAAGAGCACCTTGCTGATGGCTTCAGCATACTATGCGGTCAAGAATGGGGTAAGGGTAAACTATGTAGACACTGAAGGGAACCCGGTAGGAGATGTTATGGGGAGGCTTCCGGAGAATGTTAAGAAGAACTTGAATGTTGAGCATGCTGTTAGAGGTATGGAGAGCCTCGAAGACGCCGTTAAGAGGCTTCGAAACCTTCCAAGAGAAGTCTTGGAGAAGAGCTTGATAATAGTTGACAGCATAACGTATCACTACCATGCATTGATGAGGACTGCTGGAATTGATGCCGAGAGGGATAGGCTGCAGTCGAGGCTTGAATCAATAATGTACGGTCTACACAGGATAGCTGTCGAGAACGATGTAGCGGTTGTGGCCTCAACATGGCCTACGTCAGCGTATGACCCTGAAGGAGACTGTGTAGGTGGATTCGCTGTCAAGACGTACTCAAGGATACAGCTCAGGATATATCCATCGATGCTCAGCAACGAGAGGATAATAGAGGTTGTGAAGCATCAGGACCCTAGAATGTACAAGTGTTGTGGTAAGATAACGTTGGACGAACTTATGGAGTTGGTGGAGATGCCTAGGCTGGAGAACCGGGGCAAGACTTCCTACCGGTAGAGGGGGCGAGGTGAATGATAATCCCAACAAAGACCCCGATAGACGAAGTGACGGGAGGACTCTACTATGGCAGGGTAACCCTGATATATGGCCCGACTGGATGCGGTAAGACGACCCTCGCTATAGCCGCCTCGAAAGGGCTGCTTGGAAGCGGTAAATTCAGTAAAGTGATATACGTAGATACGGAGGAGGGAGTCCCGGAAGATCTCGACCGTGGGATAGAGGTGAAGCGCGTCTACAGCTTGAAGGAGCAGAAAGAGTTATTGAAGGAGCTCGCTAAATCCAGCCTAAATGGGGTTGTGGTGGTCGTAGACACTTTGACAGGCCACTTCCACAGGGAGGTGTTGAGGGCGCCAAAGGAGTTCAGGGCGAGCGTTGCAGGAGACCTCTCGGGGAAGCTCATAGACCAGCTGTCGCTCTTGAGGAAGATAGTGGGGCAGAACAGGGGTATAGGGTTGGTGACGGCCCATCTTAGAAGCCCGGTCTCAGACGCGTTCAGGCTCAACGTTCTGAGGAGGATCGCCAAGGCGTACAAGAATGGGAGGTATACTCCAACCGCCACGGACTATGAGAGGTACATGGCCTACGACCCTGTGAGATGGATCGGTGGGCAGGGGCTCGGGATGCATACGCAGTACAGGTTCAGGATATACGTTGACGAGGACAGGTCTAGGATAATACAGGTTGAGAAGTGGCCAGCATACCCGGTTATGCCCAACTGGTGCGTGAGGTATAGGGTTACCGAGAGCGGGGGCTTCGAGACGGTCGGCAGGAAGTTCACTATGGATGCTCAGACGAAGAGCAGGCTGTTCTCACTAGAGTTTAAGACGATACTCGGAGAGGTGCTAGAGTTTTCTGAGAGAGAGGGTATAGAGATTGAGGAAGCTGAGAAGAGGGAAGCGGAGGGGAGGGAGCCGAAGAAGCTTAGGCCTAGGAAGCCTAGATCCGCTGAGATAAAGTTTCCCAAGATCCCATCTCTGGGAGACATAGCTGAAGAGGAGAGAGTTAGGGGGGCTGGTGGTGAGTCAAGCGATATCGACGCTCGTGAAGAAGGGTCTGGCCGTAGACAAGAGTAAGGCGAGGTTCGGGGAACTGGCAAGGGTGCCAAGACACATCTCCGAATACCTTCTCACAAAGCTTGATGGAGACACCTTAAAGGCTAGCGAAATAGTCAGGAGACTTTGCCCGCCGCAGAGTGAGTCGAACATTGTAGTGCACAGGGTTATGGAGGAAGCTCCTCTGGGGTCTGAGAATGCTGTGATACTTCTCGACGAGGTAAACGTGACTCCTCTACCGAGGTTCGGTGTGTACCAGGTTAAGCTCTCGAACATCGACCTGAAGGCCGAAGTATATACTCTATCCAAGATCATAAAGAGTAATCTAGGTCTCCTGAGGTACGGCTGCTGGGGGACGCTCGGTCTCCAATACGACTCCGAAGAAGCTCTTCTAGGAAAGAAGTGTATAGTTATGGTTGACTTTAAGCCTGTAACATCCTCGAACGTCGACCTAGAAGACCTGGCAAAGATTAGGAAGGGTCTAACCCTAGGAGAATGGGTAGATCTCTTGATAGATACATGTGGCCTAAACCCGGAGGCATACAGCTGGAGACAAAAGCTACTATGCCTGTGCAGACTTCTACCACTCATAGAGGAGAACGTCTACCTGATAGAGCTCGGCCCCAGAGCGACTGGGAAGACATACGTCTACAGAAACATGAGCAGGTATGCTAGGATATTCAGCGGGGGAGGGATATCTCCTGCGGTTCTATTCTACAATGCTATGACTAGGGAGCTTGGAGAATTGGCGGTTAGAGACTGCGTAATCTTCGATGAGATAAGTAGGATAGAGTTTCCAGACCCCTACGAGATGGTTGGGAAGCTGAAGGACTACATGGAGTCTGGAATGTATGAGCGTGGAGCGATGAGGCAGGTTAGGAGCGGATGCTCGATAGTAATGCAGGGTAATATCGATGCGGAACATGAATCATGGGATACTGTTCTCCCACAGAGTCTAAGGGAGCCGGCGCTGATAGATAGGATACATGGGTTCATCCCTGGATGGGAGATGCCGAAGATAATGTCTGCGGACCTCCATTTAAGCAGGGGCATAGGTATAGCTGCAGACTACTTCTCGGAGGCGATGCATCAGTTAAGGAGTATCACGGCATCATCTATTCTCAGAGAGAAGACTAGCCTCCTAGGAGACCCAGGCATAAGAGATGAGAGGGCAGTATACAAGATAGCTTCCGCCATGTATAAGCTACTTAGACCAGATCTAGAGTATGATAGAGAGGTGTTGGAGATATCTATGGGCTTGGCCGTGGAGCTGAGGAACAG
>Ga0185307_1001121_pt1 | contig 15286 bp, 17 predicted proteins | sample LHCtaG_FD_128010 | JGI IMG/M metagenome (GOLD analysis project Ga0185307, IMG submission 128010) | Hot spring microbial communities from Little Hot Creek, USA to study Microbial Dark Matter (Phase II) - LHC4sed_matched (SPADES... | ecosystem: Environmental > Aquatic > Thermal springs > Hot... | reverse complement strand
AGCCAAGTACCGGATGAACTCAAGTCGAAGCTTGCCGCCTTCTCATCTAACAAGTTGAATGATTTTGAAGGAGATGATTAAAGTGGAAGGAAAAACGCCCACGAATTCTACACAGCCAGAAAAGCCCTTATCGGTAGCTGAGGCGTCAAGACAAATAATCAATACCAAGCCATCTGTAATGGATTGCCTTAAGCAAGGCGTGGTGAACTTCTCAGCACTAGCAGAGTCTATTAAAGATCAGGTTGCAGCTTTATGTGGAAGGAAATCAGTTAATGTTGACTCGATAAAAATGGCTTTAATGCGGTATGCTGAAGAGCTCAGGCGTAAGAGGCAAACCTTGGAGCAACAAGTTTCCAAGATTCTTGAACGTAGCATACTTGAACTGAAAAATGATGTAGCTGTACTAACTATAAGTCACTCACTCTTCCCGATCTACATAGACAAAATCGTGAAGCTGGTCGAATCATCACGTTTCTTGCAAGTCACCCAAAGCACATCGGTTTTCACCGTAGTAACAGACCTAAAAACTAAGTCAAAGATACTTGAACTGCTAGATAAAAAAAACATATTAGAAATCCTAGAAGACCAATCCGCAATAATAATCATAAGTCCCCCACAAATAATTGAAGTACCTGGCGTAATTTCATACATAACTGACTTATTAGCTGAAAATAACATTAATATAACACAAATTATTTCATGCTACACGGACACCATCTTAATAGTGAAAAGAAACGAAGCTCTTCGAGCCTACAAAACACTCGAAGACCGCATACTTTTTCTAAGAAAACTTGCCTCTCAACTCGGAGAAGCACTTTAAGGAGAATTTGGCTACTGACGTGCTCCACAATAAGTACAAATCGTAGAGTCCTCAGGAATTTCTTCTCCACAAACCCCACATCTCTTATATCCTGGCTTGGTAGGAGCGGAGACGTCTCTCTCCTTTAATGTTGACAAGAACCCTGATTTTTCATCAATCTGCTGAAGCTTGGAAGCTACCTGAAACGTATGGTATATAGCGCTCTCATGCCGAATATAATCATTTCCTTCAATTCTGCCCCCAATCCTTCCACCTTGAATTAATTTGGATAGAATTTGTTTTATGCGTTCCGCGTCTTCCCCTACACGCCAAGCAATCTCGCTGATTTTTATTTTACCGTAAACGTTTTGCGGGTTTATTACCATTACCTCAACTCTTTCCTCCTCGACCTTGGCCTCCTCAGCACCAACCTCCCCCCTCAAGGTTGCCTCATTGATCACCTGCTCACTGCTTTGCCCCTCAAGCTGCCCCTCTTCACCCACCGCTACCTCCCATTCCTCCGCAACTTCTTGAACAACAACGTGCTCCTCGATAATTCTCTCCTTCAACCTTTCCAATAGTTCTCTAATTAATTGATCCTCCTCCTCAGAATACTCTCCCTTTATCTTATTCCACTTTTCCTCTATTCCTTCATATTTCCCCTCAAACATCTGCACTCCTATGTTTGCAAATATTTCCCTGTGATCTGAAACATCATAATTATTACAAATCTCAACAGCCTTGTCAATGTATTTCTTACCCTCTTTGTCTCCAGCAAGTAAACTATACATTCCCGCTAACGTGTAAAAGTCTACCGCTACGTCATGTATACCCTCCTCTAATAATACCTTGGCCGTGTCCTCGTAATACTCCGCCTTTCTCCTAGCTTCCTCGCTTCTTTCCTCAGCCAATCATGCATCCCTCTTCTCAAAGGTTTCTTCACTTTAAAACATCCTCTTTTTACCTATAAATAATTATTTGAAAACTTGAAAGACCTAAGAGGAGGAATCCATGCACGTAAACTTAAATAACATCGCTTCATAAACGGAGAAGTTGGATGTTACTTGAATTACCTAGGCGCATAGAAGACTTCGGTGTTATTTGTTTTTGATGTACAGAAAGTTTATGTAGATTCTGGTTTGAAAATTTCTCACTATGAGCTGGGAAAAACCGGACGCGATTGTAAACAATCAGTTTGTGAATGTCACCACCTATTTCGCCTAGCAAATAGAATATGGCGTAGATTGTCCAGCACAGTTTACTATAAGGATTCTAGTGCTGACCTCTATATGCTGGAAAGTACTGACGTTAGAAAAATACTATTATAACATCAAAGAGAAAAACATCACGAAAAGGATAAAACATGTCATATACTGAAAGAACTACTAAGCTGATACTATTCGAACTGCACAAGCCTCCAAGCATCTAAGGAGGTTTTACCTGTTTATCTCTTTTTAGTTCTCTTCCCAATTCCACTACTGCTGCAATAAAACACACTCTTAAATAAGAGGACTGATGCATTAATTTCTCTCATGATAATATTTCTTTTATTATTCTTTCCTCTGCTTCGTCAAGTTCTGACGATATCTTCTTAATAAACTCCTTTGTATCAAGTTCTTTGTAGATGAATTTTCTAGTCGCATCCACGAATTTTCCGGTTTCCTCTTCTACCTTTCCCTCTTTGCAAAGAGCGGCGACCCGGTTAATCAGCTCTTTTGCAACTTCAGCTTTTCCTAAAGCCATGAGACAGACAGCCGCCCAGCTCAGGTTTGTGACTCCGTAATCGTAGTCTTCCTCATCACACCACATTTCCCCGTATTGCTTAAAGTTCTCAGCTGCTAGGGTAAGCTTCTCCACATACTGCTCTCTTTCTCCTATTTTCTTGTATATTGTTGCGGCGTTTGCATAGGAAAGAGCTGCCGATCCAAGGTTTCCCATTTCCTCAAATTTCCTTCCCCTTTCAACGTATATTCCTGCTGCATTATGCGCTAAATGTCTGGACTTCTCGGTCTTTCCCATCTTCTCATAACAAGTGGCCATTTCTTCATAGTCTCTTGCAGCTGAAATATCATACCCTAGTTTAAGGTGCATTTCTAGCGCCCTTGAGTATGCTTCTATCGCCTTTTCAAAGAGACCATGCCCCCTATAGCAGTCCCCTGCTTCCTTCAAGGTGTCCGCCGCTTTTTCAAGGAACTCTTGACCTGCAACAGTGTCAGCCACTTTCTTCAAGTGCTCTTCAGCCTTCCTAATCTTTTTCTCGCACTCCTCAACCATTAGCCTCCCCTCGTGGAAAGTAACTTAATTTTGTTTAAGTGGATTTCGTAATTTAAGCTTTTACACGTTTGTGCTGTTTGGAACCGGATTATGCCGAAGTGTTTTACTAGATACGTCATTTTGAAATATCGCTCCTTTTTAGGTAAATTGCAAAATTCCTATGTAAGGTGCTCTGGCTTGACCACAAAAATAACGTCCTTTTCCGCGTCGCCCGGAGAAGTTGACCTCTGTGTCTTACTGTACTCAGGGGGGCTTGATACAAGCTGCATGCTTAAATGGATCCAAGAGTATTATGATGCAGATGTGATTTCTCTAACCCTCAACCTAGGGCAATCCAAGGATTTCAGGGATATAGAAGAAAAGGCCCGACGGCTGGGGGTCAAAAAACACTATACTATAGATGCTCGCGAGGAATTCGTCAGAGACTTCGTCTTCCCGGCCATAAAAGCTAATGCCATATACCAAGATGCTTATCCTATAAGCACATCTCTTTCTCGCCCCCTCATTGCGAAATGGGGTGTGGAAATCGCTCGGAGAGAGGGCGCCGATGCCATAGCTCATGGCTGCACGGGTAAGGGAAACGACCAAGTCCGCTTTGCTGTTACAATTTCCACCCTTGCCCCAGACCTAAAGATAATTGCTCCAGTGGTGGAGTGGAATCTGAGCAGAGATCAAGCAATAGAATACGCCAAGAAACATGGAATACCGATACCAGTTAGCATAAACTCTCCCTATAGTGTAGATGAAAACCTTTGGGGAAGAAGCATAGAATGCGGTCCGCTGGAGGATCCTTCTCTTGAACCTCCTGAAGACGCCTACGCTTGGACGGTGCCACCTGAGGAAGCTCCATCATTTCCAGAATACTTGGAAATCGAGTTCAGTAATGGCGTTCCCATTGCTCTTAACGGTGAAGAAATTGATGGTGTCTCATTAATATCAAAGCTAAATCAGATTGGAGGCGCCCATGGGGTAGGAAGAATAGATCATATGGAAGACCGTATAGTTGGCTTAAAGTCGCGCGAAGTATATGAAGCCCCGGCAGCCACAATACTCCTCAAAGCGCACAAAGATATAGAAAAAATGGTATGTACAAGGCATGAGAACCTCTTCAAAAAGCTCGTCGACGAGCAGTGGACATTTCTCATTTATTCCGGATTATGGGTAGATCCGCTAAGGGAGGACTTAGAAGCCTTCATAAACAAAGTTAATGAGAAAGTTAACGGCACAGTTAAAGTCAAACTCTTTAAGGGTAATGTTCAAATAGTTGGCAGAAAATCGCCTTATGCACTCTACGATAAGACGCTGGCAACATATGGCAAAGAATCCACGTTTAACCAGTACGCCTCTCTTGGCTTCATAGAACTGTGGGGGCTTCAGTCTAAAATAGCATTTGCCGTGAGGAAAGCCGTTGAGGAGAGGGGAACGAAGAACCATGAGTGACAAGATATGGGGCGGTGCGTTTGAAAAAAGTTCTCTTAAAGATGTTGAACAGTATACTTCTCGCGAAAACATTCAACTAGACGAACGTCTTATAAAATACGATATTTTTGGCACAATAGCTCATGATTACATGCTCTGGAAAATAGGAGCATTGAGCGAAGGTGCTCTTAAGAGGATCGTCTCTGCTCTCCTCAGGATCAAAGAGGAGTTCGAAAAGTCTTCTTTTCATCTTAAAGTGGAACTCGAAGATGTGCATATGAATATCGAGCAGAAGGTTACCGAACTTGCTGGAAGCGAAGCAGGAGGAATGATGCATCTAGCTAGGTCTAGAAACGACCAAGTTTTAGTTGATATTCGAATGTATCTTCGTGACGAAATAAACATGTTAACTGGTCTCCTCCTCGATTTAGTAGAAACATTCATTTCGCTTGCAAAGAGACATGTCAAGACAGTTATGCCTGCCTTTACTCATACACGTCCAGCTCAGCCGACGTCATTCGCCCACTGGTGTCTCGCTGCAGTAGACTCTTTGCTGAGATGCGTCACCCGCCTAAACGAGCATTACAAACGAGTGAACACATGTCCCTTAGGGGCAGGTGCCATCAGTGGCGTCGGATGGCCAATAGACAGGACGCTGACCGCTTCGCTTCTTGGTTTTGAGGCGTTGCATGAGAACACCCTTGACGCTATCTCATCCCGCGGCGAGATAGAAGCCGAAATGCTTTTTATACTCTCCCTGATAATGCTAAACCTCAGCAAAGTCAGCGAGGACTTGATCTGGTGGTCAACGCCAGGATTCTCCATGGTTGAATTAGATGAGCGGTATACTACTGGGAGCAGCATAATGCCGCAGAAGAAAAACCCTGACGTTCTAGAGCTCGTAAGAGGGCGGAGCAGCCGCATTCAAGGAAACCTGATGGGAATCCTGTCCCTCTTAAAGTCACTTCCATCAGGATACAACAGAGATCAGCAAGAAACAAAATTCCTCATTTTCAATTCAATAGACTTGGTTAAGGAAACACTAGCGATAATGGCTCAAGTAATCGGGACACTTAAAGTTAATGAGGCACGAATGGTTGAGCTAGCTAGGCTGAGTATGGTCACAGCGACAGAACTCGTAGACCTTCTAGTAAAGAAAGGAGTGCCATTCCGAATAGCTCACAGGGCAGTTGGCGAGTACCTTAAAACAGCTTCAAATAACGCCTACGACTCAGATCTTCTCTCAAAAATAGTGACTGACATCTCAAAAATTCAAATCGAGCTCTCTAGTGAAGAATTATCTCGAGCTCTCGATCCTCTTGCGGCCTTAGAGCGGCGTCGCCACATAGGAGCTCCATCACCAGATGAAGTATCGAGAATGTTGAACGAAAGAGAAAAACAGTTAAAGATCGAAAGAGAACACCTAAATCAGAGAAAAGAAAAAATTGAACAAGCCTTCTGTAAACTAGAGGAAATGGCTCTCTCTCTCATCCAGTAATTTAATTAACATCGATTAAGAGTTCCCATAGTAGCTCCTCCGAACGTTGCCATCTTTAAAAACGGGAGAATTAATTATCTAGTCTTCCCGTCAACGAGATTTATTGAAATGTTAAATAAACAATAAAACCAGAGAACAAAGCAAACTCAAGACACTGTCCGAACTTAAAGTCGAATGAAATCTGTTCCCCGAACATTCATTCTAATTAGAGAACAGCCTAAGAGCCTAAGAAGAAACAATAAGTCAAGTGTAACCTTCTATAAGTTACAATGCGCGTCAGAACGGGTGAAGACTCCCATGTACATGCATTCTTCAATTGGGATAACCATCTCCGACGCGTCTATTTTTCTGTCCGTAAATACTACTGGCGCGTCTCTCACCAGTACAATGGGTACCTTTTCATCTCTTTCTCCCATTATCAATTCTGCCGCAGCAGCTATGCAATCTGCGATGGCTCTTCTTGTATGTTTCAACTTCCAGCCGTAAATGTCTTCTTTACCTCGTTCATCGATTACTGGTTCAAAGCCGGCTACACCTAAAGCCACGCCAGTACTGCCAATTCTGAGAGGTTGCACCCTGCTATCCGCGATTATTACAGCAATTTTTTTCCCTGTTCTTTCAAGTATCCCTCTTCTAATTTTATCCGCGCTTTCGGATGGGTTCTTGGGTAGAAGTATTGCGTAGCCTGGAGGAGCGTTAGATCTATCAACACCAGCGTTGGCCTGCAGCACACCGTTCTTAAGAGTCAGCACTGCTCCTTTAACTCCTCCATAAATAACGTCAGCTTCTCTAACGACAATCTCCACAAACTCGGGGGGAAGCTCACATTGCTCAGCTAACTTTAACGCCTTTTCCGATGGCTTTATCTCTTTTAGAGGAACTATGCGTCCCTCGCTTAAAGCAACAACTTTTGACGATACAACTATTATGTCCTGATCTTCGATTTCGATGCCTGCATGCTTGATTTCCTCCAAAATAACTTTAACTAAGTCATCCCCCACTTTTATGATCCTCGTTTTAATCCCCTTTAAATTCATTCGGCGTCATCCCCGGCGTCACAACATTTAATCCTTGTTTTCTGGCAGTTTCAGCCAGCTTTTCGTTTTTGGTAATAATTGTGTTACACTCCTTTAAAATTGCAGTAGCAACAACTGCCCCTTCTTCTAAGCCACTTCTCGTGGAATACATAAGCCGCCCCGCTTCTAAAGCTATTTTGACGTCTAATAACACTATGCTCACGTTTAACGCTTGCTTTAACGCGGCAATCAGAACATCCACATGTCCCCCTATCCCCTCCCTCCATAAACTCATCGAAGTCATAGCTAAAGAAACAGTTGAAAGATAGATTCGTCTTCCTTTCCTCATTTCCTCCCAAAAATTACCTGCCCATTTTTCCCCCTTTAAGAGCGCAATAAGAAATGAAGAGTCTACAACCACAGCCATTCTCTTCTTCTCCTAAAGATTGTCCCCACAAGCACAGAAAATCTCATGAAGTATTTCGAACAACTCCCCATGTCCCTCAAAGGTTACAGATGAAGTAGGTATGATTCGTGTTGCAGGTTTAACCCGGCCTAAAACATCTAGCGCCGCTAGAGCTACATCTACCATAACCCCAGTCTCTCTCATAAGCTCTTGCCTTAAGAGCTTCTCTTCACTAATGAGTCTCCTAATCTTTCCCTCCTTATCAATATCGGACTTGTGAAGGACTATTACAGCTTCCACACCTAGGCTTAACTGAACAGCTAATCCCACAAAAAATGCGACGACCAAACGGCTTACAGTTGAAGCCACGTCACAACCGATAAGAAAAACTCCGCAAACACGAGTTAGCTCCCGTAAACGTCGCATAAATTCACTACCTGTCTCTCTAAAGGCGAAGATTTCAAGCTGGCCAGGCGTATCTATGAGCACAAAGTCGCAGTTCCCCTCGCTTATTTTAGAAGCCACATCATCAAAGTGGTTAAGGATCATTTCGCTAGACCTAAGCATAGCTAAGTTTGGTCCAATTCTCTCCTCGCGCATTATCTTGGAAATTGTAAAAAAGTCGCGTATATCAAAGTCTGGCTTATAAGGTAGCTCTTCAGCGCCAGGATCTAAGTTAACAAGTTTAACTTTGTATCCCTCTTCTTCTAGGAATTGGCCGAAGGTTTTCGTTAGGCTAGTTTTACCAGAACCAGCAAATCCCAAAAGTGGGACAATAAGCAATCTAACGCCTTCCTAATACCCATCTATCTCTCAGAAATTATGAGTGGCTCGGCAAGCTTGACTGAAGTTCCCAGCGCCTTCCCCGGAAGTCCTCTCTTAAATACCGCCATAACAGCCCCGTTTCTTCCATGGCATGAAACTATTTTTCCTCTTAGCTCCCTTCCCTCACAGCTAATCCAAATAACCGTCCGTCCAATAAGCCTTGCTGCTTCCTGATCAGATTCTATTCCATCAAAACGGAGCACAATACGCTTTGAACGCTGCAAGTGTTTGCTTAACACGTAGTTAACAACCTTGCCTTCTGAAACGTCTCTCACCATGGTCTTTCCTCCAAACTCGCCCATTTACTCAAACGGTTAGTGCAGCAACAAAATAAAGCTAGCCCCGCAATAAATCTTTCGCACTTTTCACGTTACATTTTTTCTCTCATAAGACACTTAAAAACAAGCCATGAATAAAGAGCACAAAGAATTCTTCTCCTGAGATCTTAATACTCAGTAATATGAAGCCCTCCATTCACTCGATTTGGTAAGGAATACCTATTTTTATTAAAACTTGTGCTTCGCCAAAATGAAAAAACCGAACCTAACTACGCATCTCATCGGTTAAAGTATCTCAGAACTTCTCAATCCCCTTTACACGTAATATTTGCTTTCAATTTCTTGAAGAAACTTTATTTAGTCTGAGATTAAGAAAATATAAAAAGCCTACTGTTTATTTGTGTGGAGACAAAGACAAAGTGGGCGGAGAGAAATGATAAATTTCGATGACAATAAGGAAAGAGCTTTCTTTGACATTATGCAAGAGTACATTCGTACTATTGTTTTTGCAGTTAAGGAGTTTGAGTTATCTTTAGAGGACTGGATGCAGGGTGATATGAAGCTAGTTGAGGAGAGACTTGAGAAAATATCGAACTACGCCAAAGAGGCGGACAAGATTAAGCGTAGCATAATAGATGAACTCTCCTTGGCGGCAACTCTCCTTCAAAGAGAGGACTTCATGCGTTTCGCGTTAATCGTCGATAAGATCGCCGATTTCACCGAAGGAATGTGCTTTCGCCTCTCAGGAATACGCAACTGGAAGCCGCGTGGGGTTCTAGCCGAGGATATACGCAACATGGTATCCACGTTCGTCCACGCCGTTGAAAAGCTAAGGGAAGCCGTAAATATGCTTTCTGAAGACGCTGAACGCGCACTAAACGCGATACTAGAAGTAGACGCGGCAGAAAGATTAGCTGACCAAATAAATAGAACCATAGAGCAATCTTTATTTGACCTAAATGTGGATCATAGAACGCTGATACGCCTTCTCAATCTTGTTTCTCACATCGAAGACGCCGTGGATGTGACCCTGGAGGCGGCTGAGGCATTAAGAATTATTACCATAATGAGGTTAGGGTAATCGCAGGGGGATAAAACCGGATGATCATCGATAGTAATGTTTCATCAAAAAGGGTAGCTGAGCTCATAGAAGGTAACCGAGTAATAGTTTGGAACCCTGAAGAAGGATCTAGGCTCTATGGTGAAGGCTTCTATGGGCAACCTTTAGGAATACGGAAACCGAAAACCCCACAATTTAATAAGCCGTTGGAGCTTTCACTTATTGAGGCCCTATACTTACTTGAAAGAGGTCGCATTGAAATATATGACATGGAAGACGGACATTTAGTCACGAAAAAAGAGCTAGAGGAAAAGGCCGAAAAAAAGTACCTAGACTTTAAAACAAAATACATCGTCTATAGAGATTTAAGGGAAAAGGGTTATGTGGTTAGGCCGGGATTAAAGTTTGGTGCAGACTTCTCAGTTTATGAGCACGGCCCTGGAATAGATCATGCTCCTCTAATAGTTAGCGTCGTACCATTAGGCATCCAGCTGAGTCCTATAGACATTGTTAGAGCTGGCCGTCTTGCAACATCGGTGAGGAAGAAATTCGTGATAGCTACCGTCGAACCTACGGGGGAACCCAAATACTACATTTTCTCATGGTTTAAACCATAAAACTACATTCAAAATACCTTTCCTAAAATCGTCTCCTTCTAGACGAGCATCTTCATATGAGGTTCAGGCGCCGCTTTTTTCTCCCCTTCTATGTAGGCACAAAAAGTATGGCGAGAACAAGCAAAATTGTTCCTATGAAGACTATTGCAATCCACATTTTAAAGTATATTTTCAGCTTCTCCTCTTTTTCTCTAATTAACTTATTGGTTCCCCATGCTGTTATGCCGAAAAGGAGGGACATAATGATTATAGCTACAGCTTCGTTATCTAGATGTACCGACCCGAGAATGGCAACTAGCAAAAATGTAACTACCGCAGCCACTAATCCGCCCCACCCAGCCCATTCAAGCAAGACCTCAATGATCCCTCTAAATTCTTTTTCTTTACTTTCCATTATTTCCCCTCTCCTTTCATTCCTTCCAAGCCATCTTTCAGATAAATCTTTTCCCAAAATGCTCTAAAAAACATTTTATATCGCCAGCAAAAACCCATTAAAGAGCGCCTTTCTTAATTTTTTTGGCAAACCAAGCTGAGCGTTATTCTCTCTGAATAGAGGTGCATTATTTTGGTTGGTCTCGGAGAAAAAATAATAGATACCTACAAAAATGCTGGCGCCATTCTCGAACGTGCCATCCGTGAAGGCGAGAAATTGGTTAAGCCTGGGCTATCCGTCTTGGATCTTTGTGAGGCTGTAGAGTCACGTATACTGGATGAAGGCGCTCAGCTGGCATTTCCATGCAATGTTTCCATCAATGAGATCGCCGCTCACTACACGTCCCCCCCTAAAGATAACACATTAATCCCCGAGCATGCTATAGTTAAAATAGACGCAGGAGCACACATAGATGGCTACATAGTTGACAAGGCAATTTCAGTGGCAACAACACAAGAACTAAAAAGCTTAGTTCACACGGCTGAAAAAGCGCTCAAAAAAGCTCTAGAAGTTGTTAAGCCTGGAACGCGAGTATCCCTCATAGGAGGAGTCATAGAGTCGACAGTAAAGTCTAATGGCTTTAGACCTATAATTAATCTTTCCGGCCACCAAATCAAAAGGTACCAGCTTCATGCGGGAAAAAACGTACCAAACGTTAATGTCAGAACTCTTCTAAGTTGCGTTAAGCCGGGAGAAGTATACGCTATAGAGCCATTCGTCACTGACGGTGTTGGAGTAGTAGTAGCCAGTAAGGACACATATATCTATAGAGTTTTAAAACCAAGCCTTCTTCCTAAACAGCTGGCTGATCTTCTGGGAAAATATGATTCTTTACCATTTGCCATGAGATGGGTGAAGGGCATCGATAGAAAGCGTCTTGAAAAAATTCTAAATTACTTGACGATGAAGGGAATACTTGCTTCATACCCAGTTCTTTTGGAGAAGTCTTATGGTATGGTGGCTCAGTTCGAGGCAACAATCCTTGTTACCGAAGACTCTTACCTCGCTTTTTAGTTTTCTCCTTTTTAAGGGGCACCTCGAAGATCTCCTCTATAATCCATATTCCCGAATTACATTTACTACATCTCCCCTCCTCCTTGAACACGTAGTCCCCTTTCGCGTAGTCTCTAATCATAAACGTTCCACACTGATTGCAGTGTAACACGCTAACTGTTTTAGCCGTAAGCTGAACTCTTTTCTTCCTAGGCAAGGCTAGGATCACATAGACGAGCAGAATCAGAACAAAGAAGCCATACATAAGATAAGTTCCTCTTTGAAAGTCAAGCCATTGGGTTAAACCATAATAAATCAAGTAGCATCCAGCCAGAATAGTAATGACGCCAACCAGCACCAACACCAGTCGAATAATTCTTTCCCCTTTTTTAGTCTCTTTTTCCAAACCTTCACACCCCGACACTAGTTTCCTAATCCAATACAGTTTCCAACCCCTACTACGATAATGGAATCCCCCTCATCTGTAAACCTTTCAATGATTCCCTTAATTCTCTCCTTTGCCTCCTTAACTCCCCTCACGATTTCCCTCTTCATTGGTGTTAAAGCCTCCTCGAGCGACATTTTAATGACTAAAGCGTCAACCGCCACATTTTCCTCCACAACTCCTACCTCGATTTTATACTTATCAACTTCCGGCCCGCCAATAGCTACCCCAACCCCCTCTACAACCTTACCTGTTTCCTCCCCCTCAAACTTCAACCCTGCATCAATCATGATCACCCTCTTAATCTTCCTTCTCTTTTCCTTAAGAACTCTGAGAACGCCATCGCCAGGTTTTCCAACGCGTCCCCCAGGTCCCTTAGCCCTCAAAATAACAACATCTCTCCCTTTGTACTTCACATCCGCCCTTACAAGTTCACCGTCAAAATCCTTGAATCCGCCCTCTCCAAGTTCCCGAGCTAAAAGAGATGCAACTAAGGCACCAGCTCCATCACCTATGGGCTTTCCATAATAAAAGGCGTTCAGCGCCTCCCGATAAGCAGAAGCGATTTTAGTGATAAATGGAAGCATAACCTGTATCTGAGAAACCAAAGCTATGTTCCCGCTCTCCTTACTCATAATATAGTAGTGCCTCAAAATGAAAAACAACTGACGCAAAGCTGAAGCAGCCTCCAAAACCATCTCGAGGTTAGCAACACTCTCATCATCTGCCCGAAGCGCAACTCCCTTAATTAACCCCCTAAACCGCCCCCTTCTGACATCCAAAAGATGATCCAACCTCTTCAAAACCCCAACCGGGTCTCTCTCAACAGGCTCAATAAAAACAAAGTCAAGTAGTCCCTCAACGAACCCAGCAACATCCCTATCCCCTCCTCCAAACTCTCTAACAGCTCTAACAGCAATTTTTCTTCCCTCTTCACTCCACCCTTCAATCTGCCGCACAAAATCCCCAATCTGTAAAAGCCAAACCCTAACTTGAATCCTCGTCCCACCCAAAGCAAAAACTAAAAAGAATAACACGTACATCAAAGTGATCACAAGAAAAAGCGTTGGGTTCTGCTCGCCAAGAAGTTGCAGAGGCATCATAAAGCAACACCTGAAACCAAGATAAAAGCGCCCACCATTTTAAAAATATCGATCCAGTAGCAAATCAGCCGCATAAATTCGGGTTGGCAAACCATAACTCAAGCATTAAAAACATTGTGAGTCCCCCCGCCCGGATTTGAACCGGGGACCATAGGCTCAACCCAGTTTAGATGGATGAAATACCCGCCTCCGGTTGCCCCGGAGCATCTCGGTGTCTGTGCAAGCGTCGGCTGGGCTCGCCGCGCCCCCGAGGCACAGCGCTACAGCCGAGCGCTCTACCACTAAGCTACGGGGGGCTCTGTCACTATCATTTATTTTCTCTTTATTTATTTTTTTCGAGTTTACTGGGGTTGTCGATTAATACGCTGACAAATTAACTTTACCCCACTATATTTGCTGCTCTATTTAAATGGTTTATAAATAGGGTGCTGAAAACCCATGAAACACCGCGAATTCCTGCAAATTATTCAACAACCTTTTTTTATTATTTCCCCACTTTCACCCTCAAAAATATGCCATCTGAGAACGAATAGGCATCTTTTAGGCTATCGCAGACTTTTACTGCTTGGGAACAACAAGAAAATCTTTTAAATCTCTCCTTTTCCAATTTTCTCCTTATTCTCCCCCATTCACCTTCAGCCTAAACACCGAAAAACGAATTGGGGTCAGGAATTGGGGTCGGGAGATTTAGGCGAGAATTTCGACGGTGGCGGAACCTTAAATCTCTTTAAATTATCTTCGAGTTCTATTCCCGGTCATCAAAGCTCTTAACTAACCTCGGAGAGACATTGCCTAAAAAGAAGCGATATTTAGAGATGATAATTAATTATCACTTCTATGATCAGTATTCTCCAATCCAAACATCTCATGCAGAAAACCAAATGTAAAAATATCGAACCATTACGGCATTAAAAGACGCACATTTTATTCAGCCAACCTATACACATTAAGCCTTAGAAGGGGATTGTTGGATCTATAAAATAATATGGCTCGTTTGTCCGAAGATGAAATTTTTAGCGACCTCAGCACGCGTACAACACTAATGTGTTTAGCACCTAATTTTTTCCCTAGATCAAGAGTTTCTCTCAATATCCTTGTGCCTATTCTATTCCTCCAAAGATTACGTATTACATGAATTCCATAGTCAATATTGAAGTTGTTTTTGTTAAAATATGCCATCCCTACAGGAGCATCGCTCAGATATGCCAGCACAACAATATGATCTTCTTTTCTGGGGGGTATAAAGAACCCCCAACTCTTTTTATGTATTTGTTTAAAGGTCTCCATATCATCATCGCTCCAAGTAAACAATGTAATGATCCTAACTTCACTGTTAGGTTCTAAAGTATTCGAAGTTTGGCTCCAAAAGTAAAGTATCGATCGAGCATTTATATCATAAAAGTAGTTAAGTGTATCCACTTCGGAAATCATAACGAGTTTAATTGCACTCAAGTATCTGTTGCTACTTTTCCTTAACATTTCTGAGGCTTTGTTTGAATCTTTAGCTGCGATCATGATGACTCTTTCAGTATGTTTTCTGATAGCCCACTCGATCTCCATTAAACATTTTTCCCCATCAGCTGATACTAACTTTACACTGTTTAATTGTTTAGCCCAGAAGATTTTAAGTTTGCCTAATTCTCTATACCAGTCAATAAATTGGTTAAAATTCATGGGTAGAATACAAAGGTTATCTGAGGATTTGTTCATGTTCCTTCACACTTATCTACTCTATAAATACTTCCCACGAAGGGCTTCTTCACCAAAGAGAATGGCCACGGATATATAGCCAGCTGCGCTGGAACTTTCTTCAAACACCGATTTATCGCAATCGATACCTGCTTTATTTAGGTTGTTTATCAGTCTATCTATAGGTTGAGCGTGCCATATGCCAAGACCTGCCATGAGGCTTACATAAGCTGTCCAATAGCCAATGCCCTTCACAAGCTCTCTAGCCGCTTCATGAGGTTATTCCATGCTTTTGCCTCTATATCCTTAAGCATATTTTCAACTTAGCCACTTCTCTTATTGCTTTAGCTTTTACCAGATTATCGATGTGAATAGGATTTTAATAAATAAGCTTACTTTTGACCCCACTTAAACCCCCATTCCACACCCCT